>Ga0310696_10010829_pt1 | contig 10437 bp, 8 predicted proteins | sample AusTroGonzalo_MG_4_FD_203885 | JGI IMG/M metagenome (GOLD analysis project Ga0310696, IMG submission 203885) | Bovine rumen microbial communities from tropical cattle in Woodstock, Queensland, Australia - Gonzalo_02 (v2) (version 2) | ecosystem: Host-associated > Mammals > Digestive system >... | reverse complement strand
CTGACCAACCTCGACAAGTTCTCCTGGCTCTGCTCTTACAGTTCGTTCACGCAGACCACCCTGCCGGGCGGCGTCTATGACGATCCGCAGATCAACGACAAGATCCATCTCTTCTGGCTCGGTGTCGGCACGGACGACTTCCTGTATGGCAACGCCAAGGACTACATGGACTTCCTCGACAGCAAGGGCATCAACAACGTCAAGGTGTTCACGCACGACAAGTTCGGCCACACCTGGATGAACGCCAAGTACTGGCTCGACGAATCCCTCCCTCTCCTGTTCCAAGAATAAAGACACGATACGATGAAAGCATATAGAATTCTTTTTGCAGCGACCCTGATCCTGCTTCCGCTGCTCACCCAGGCCCAGGCGCCGCAGGCCGGCGAAGGCCAGCGCCTCACCCCGCAGGTCATGGCCCGCATGTTCCCCGCCGGGGTCGTCTCTCCCGAATACAACGACGACGGCAGCGTGACGTTCCGCTTCCAGGCCGCCGACGCCAAGGAAGTCAAGCTCGACTGCCAGATGCTGGCCAAGGCCGCGCCGATGCACAAGGACGCCAACGGCGTCTGGACCATCACCGTGACTCCCGGCAAGCCTGACATCTACCCGTATTGCTTCCTCGTGGACGGTATGCAGGTGGCCGACCCGAACAACATGTTCATCTTCCCCAACGAGGGCTTCAAGAACTCGCTTGTCGACGTGCGCGGCCCCGTCCCGTCCGTCCAGGACATCCAGGACGTGCCGCATGGCAAGGTCAGCTACCGCTACTATCACTCCAAGACCTGCGGCATCGACCGCGTGATGTGCGTGTACACCCCCGCCGGATATGATCCGAACGGCAGCGAGAAGCTCCCGGTGCTCTACCTTATCCACGGTATGACAGACACTTACGAGACCTGGTTCAAGGTCGGCCATGTCAACAATATCATGGACAATCTCATCGCCGAGGGCAAGGCCAAGAGGATGATCGTGGTGATGCCTTACGCCAATCCTTATCCCGAGATGATACTCCAGGGCAAGGCCGAGTTCTACAACTCCATGGACACCGACCTCGTCACCAAGGAGATCATGAAGGAAGTCAAGCCTTTCATCGAGTCGAACTACAAGGTGAAGACCTCGGCGGCCGACCGCGCTGTCGCGGGCTTCTCGCTGGGCGGCCGCCAGGCGCTCGCCTGCGGCCTCGGCAACTCCAAGTCCTTCAAGTACGTCTGCGCCATGGCTCCCGCCATCTTCGGGGAGGAGTACAAGACCAACTTCTCCAACGGGACCTACGACTCCGTGGCCAACGTCAAGAACAACGTCAAGTTCCTCTGGATCGGCACCGGCACCTCTGACTTCCTCATCGATGCCTCCCGCGGCCTCGACGACTACCTCACCGAGCAGGGTGTGAAGCACACCTTCTACACCCCCGACGGCGGACACACTTGGATGAACTGCCGCGACTACCTCACCCAGATCGCCCAGAAGCTCTTCAAGTAGTCCTCTCTCACGCCACTTTCACTTCATCCCCGGCCGAGGCCGGGGATTTTGTTTACCCGCCACACCCTGTCATTCCAAGCCCTCCTCTGTCATTCCGAGCCCTCCTCTGTCATTCCGAGCGCCCACTCTGTCATTCCGAGCGCCCACCCTGTCATTCCGAGCGAAGCGAAGGAATCTACCGGCACGTTACGGTCTTTGGGGGCCGGCGGCTATCCGCGTTGCGGCGCTATGCGCCCGGCGGACCCTATCCGGGCAAAAGCCGCCGGTCCCCCAAAGACCGATAAACTCACACCACAACCCTCATAGAGCCTTGCGCCTAAGGGCATGCGGCACTCTACGTCCTGATTATAAGCCAAATAACACATCAACCCCATTCTGAACGGAAAGGGGTAAAATCATCATTTCATTAAAAATGATTCGCTTAAGTGCCGCTGGTAGAAACAACAGCAGTCAGCTGGCTTGTCGGTTGGCGGGCAAGGTGTCGCTGAGGGTCCATGCTGTGGACCGTCAGCGACACTCTGCCCGCCAACCATCCTGCCGTCCGACGATGTTTTCCGGCAATACTTAACTGCCTGGCCAATCGACTGCCCATCTGACTGACCTGCAGCGCCTAACTTTCTGATTGTCTGGAGAATAATGAATTGACCCCCGCCCAAAACAGAGGGGGTAGATTCAATAATCACATGGGAGTCAAGAAGTTATCTGCTGCAGGGTGTGTGTCGGACTTTGAAGGTGAGACCGGTTGGTCTTTAAGGGAGCAGGTTTTAGGGGGGGAGTAGAGTGTCCGGGCTTCAGGGGGGGGGCGGCTTTTGCCCGGACAGGATCCGCCGGGCGCGAAGCGCCTCAACGCGGATAGCCGCCCTCCCTGAAGCCCGAAAGCGACGGAAAAAGCAATCCCCGGCCGAGGCCGGGGATGACGTTAATGATAGTCAAGGGTGGCGATAGATTCCTTCGCTCCGCTCGGAATGACAGCAAAGTTCGGGATAACAGGCAGGAAGTGTTATGGGAAAACGCGATGCTGTCAGAATGGCCCTTCCGGGAGGGAACTATTTGAAAATCAGCTGGGCGAAGTTGTAGAGGCCGTACTTCCAGACGACGAAGTTGTGACCCTCTTCAGGATAGTTGATCAGCGTGCAGGGAACGCCGTGCTCGTCGCAGAAAGCCTTGAGGCGGGAGCTGTTGTACATAAGGTTGTCGGCGCCGCCGCAGACCATCCAGAGGAGCTTGTTCTCAGCCTTGGTCTTCTTGACGTCGGGGATGAGCGCGTCAGGCATGCCGGTATTGGGAGCGGATGAGAAACCGCCGACAAAGGCGAAGACGTCCATGTGTCCCAGACCGAAGTTGAGGGACTGGCCGCCGCCCATCGACAGACCGGCGATGGCGCGATGCATCTTGTCGGAATAGACGCTGTACTTGCTCTCGATGAAAGGGATGAGGCTGCCGATAAGGTCCTTGTCGAACTCGGCGAATGCAGGGAAGGACGCCATTACATTGCCTTCCTTGCTGTCATTTGCCTGAGCGCGGCCGTTGGGCATGACTATGATCATGTCCACTGCCTTGCCGTCTGCGATGAGATTGTCCAGAATGATGTTGGGGACGCCCTGAAGCCACTCCTTCTCATCGCCTCCGATACCGTGGAGGAGATAGAGCACGGGATACTTCTTCGAAGCGTCGTACTTCGGAGGGAGATAGACCGTGGCCTTGCGGATGGTGCCGATGGACTCGGACTTGTACTCGATGGACTCGATGGTACCGCGGGCGATGCCCGGACGCTCGGCGTCAAAGCCGTCGGGAGCCGCCACATAAGGGTCGAAATTCGCCTCGACCTGGGGCATCTGGAAACCTCCCATACCCATGCCCATGCCGCCCGGCTGCGCGCCGGCAATGAACATTCCGCACGCCAGCGCAGCGATAGTTAAAAGCAATTTCTTCATATTGAGATAGTTATTTTGTTCCGAAAATACGGTCGCCGGCATCGCCGAGACCCGGAACAATGTATGCATTCTCGTTAAGATGGTCGTCCACGGCCGCGAGATAGATGTCCACGTCGGGGTGGGCCATCCTGACACGCTCGATGCCTTCCGGTGCACCGACAAGGCACATCAGGCGGATATTGGTGCAGCCGCGCTCCTTGAGCATCGACAGAGCGTCGCAGGCGCTGCCGCCGGTGGCGAGCATAGGGTCGGTGACGATGACCAGACGGTCCTGGATATCCTCCGGGAGCTTGCAGTAATACACCACGGGCTCGTGAGTCTCCTCGTTGCGATACAGACCGATATGTCCGACCTTGGCGACCGGCACGAGCTCGTGCAGACCCTCGACCATGCCCATTCCGGCACGGAGAATGGGGACGATGGCAAGTTTGCGGCCCGAGACTATCCTTCCCTTGGTAGGACAGATGGGGGTCTCGATATCGACGGTCTCCAGCGGAATGTCGCGGGTGACCTCGTAGCCCATCAGAAGCGATATCTCCTTGAGAAGTTCACGGAAATCCTTGGAACCGGTTTCCTTGTCGCGCATGATCGTAAGCTTGTGCTGGATCATGGGGTGGTTGATGACGTGCAGTTGGCTCATATTGGAAAGATGTTTAGTGTTCGATGAACAAATATAACCAATCAGGGACTATTAACAAAGGATTATTCGGCGGGCTTGACATAGCGGTCGCCGGTCTCGGTCTTGACCGCATCGATGAAGACCGGGGAGTACGCGGGCGAAGTGCGGCGGCCTGCAACCACGACACCGTTCTCGCTGGGCTGCATAATCTGGTCGTTATGCTTGACTATCAAGAGCTTGGCAAGCTTGTCCCAGCGCTTCATCATCATATCGGTATACTCGAGGGTCTTGCGGGTAAGATACGATGTCATCTCGCCGACGGTGAGCTTCGGGGCCTCGGCCTCGACGGTCTTCTGGTCCTCGGCATAGAAGTCCTCCAGCTCGGTCTGAGCGTCGCGGAGGTCGCCGATCATAGCGCTGTAGCGCGGATAGATCATGTTCGCCACGAAATTGTTCATCCAGAAAGCGCTCTCGGTGCTGAACTCGCGGATATTGTTGTTCTCAGTGCGGAACGGATCCGGGATGCGGTCGATGCCGCAGTAGACCGGCACATAGGCCACCATGGTAGCATCGTCCATATTGAAATATGTCACTCCGCCGACAGCGTCGGGGAGCCAGTCGCGCATCTGGCAGACCATCGTCATGCCGCTCTGCTGGCAGCCGATGGGACGCTCGCGGAACATGTCGGTACCGTCGCTGGACTTGAAGTTGACCGGCTGGTTGCGATAAGGCGAAGCCCAGGGACCGGCGCTGACGTCGGCGGTCATGTCGAGTGCAGTGCCCTCATAGTGGTCGCGCATATCGTTCATCAGGTCGCGGACGGACAGGGGCTTGTCGGGCTTGATCCACAGCGGGAGATGGTCGATGACATCGGTCTGGCCGTTGATGAAAGGCAGATAGCTGTCCATCTCGGCGGTATCGTAATGGTGGCGGAAGAAGCTCCAGACGCGGGCCTCGCAATAGCGGATGGCGCTGAAATCCAGCGGTCCGTAAGCCTCGCGGAAGCTGAAATCGGCGTCGGGACCGTCATAGTAGCCCATCTCGCGGGCAAAGGAAATGACGTCGGCCGAGTACATGCATTCGCCCTCGACGACGCAGAAGCCGAGCTTCTTGTCAGCTTTCTTGGCCTGGGGGAACTGGCGGATGCGGCTGGAATTGGCGTAAGCGCAGATGCAGTCGTCCGGGACGCGCAGGGCCACCCACACGGCGCCCTTGCGGCCGGGGCCCTTGCCGATGATCTCGAAGATCCAGGCCTCGTCCTTGTCGGCCACGACGAAATTCTCGCCGGTGGAGCTGTAGCCGTACTCCTGCACCAGCTGGTCGATGACGGCGATGGCTTCACGGGCGCTCGTGCTGCGCTGCAGTGCCAGGTCCATCAGAGTGAAATAGTCGAGGTAGCCCTCAGGATTGCGCAGCTCCTCGCGCCCATCCCAGGTGGTCTCGACGATGGTGACCTGATTCTCGTTCATCAGGCCGACGACGCCGTAGGTGTACTCGGCCTGGGCGATGAAACGGCCGCCTCCGACGGCAGGCCCGAAGCCCCTTATGGAAATCATCTCGCCGGGGGCGTGTCTGCCGGGAGCGGAGTAGCTCAGCGAAGAGGCGAAGCCGAAGCCGTCGCAATTGTATGTACACATGACGCTTCCGTCCACGGAAGCTTTCTTGCCCACGATGAGGTTCGTGCAGGCGAACGAGGCCACAGTCAGGAGACTGAGGGCGGCCGAAAGGATGAGTTTTTTCATTTCACAGACGTTTAATCTCCGTAAATATACACAAAAAGATTGTATATTTGTTATTTGGATTCAAGAAAGCAAAGCCATGAAGAGATTCGGAATACTGATGCTTGCACTGCTCCTGGCGGCGGCCGTGCCGGCGCTGGCGCAGTCCATAAAATGGACTGCCGCCGTCGAGCCGGCCGGGGACGGCGTCTATGAGCTGGTGCTTACAGGCAAGGTAGCAGACGGGTATTACACCCACCCCCTCACCGACCCTTATACTTCTGCGATGATAGAGCTGGAGGGCGCGGAGCCCGTGGGAGAGCCCGAGGATATCTATACCCCCACGGACTACAAGGGCGAGACCGTAGCGATGGGCACATACGTCCTCAAGCAGAAGTTCCGCTCCCCTGACGGGAAAGTCAAGGGTACGGTAACGTTCCAGACCTGCTCGGGAGACTTCTGCGGCATGCCGGAGGACTGGGATTTCGAGACGGGACTGTCGTCTGCGGCCGCAGGTGGCGGCAGGCGCGCCGCCAAGGCGGCCAAGGCCGCAGGCAGCGCCGCCGCGGCCGCCGACACCGACGGCTCGCTGTGGGCGCTGATCATCGAAGCCATCCTCTGGGGTCTGGCCTCGCTCCTTACGCCCTGCGTATTCCCCATGGTGCCGATGACGGTGTCATTCTTCCTGAAAGGCTCCGAGAACAAATCCAAAGGACGCTTCCGCGCCGCAATGTACGGGCTGTTCATCGTCCTGCTGTACACGGTACCGATATCCATCATCATCGGCCTGACGAGGATACTCGGCGGAGCCACCGTGACCAGCGACATCTTCAACTGGCTGGCCACGCACTGGCTGCCTAACATCCTGTTCTTCACCATCTTCATGATCTTCGCCGCATCGTTCTTCGGAGCGTTCGAGATCACCCTGCCCTCCAAGTGGACCAACAACGCCGACAAGAATTCCGACAAGGCGGGACTCGGCGGCATATTCTTCCTTGCACTCACCCTCGTGCTGGTGTCGTTCTCCTGCACGGGGCCCATCGTGGGCTCGGTGCTCATCAAGTCCACCCAGGGCGAGTTCTGGACCCCGATGATCACTATGCTGGCGTTCTCGCTGGCATTCGCCCTGCCTTTCACCCTGTTCGCACTGTTCCCTTCGCTCCTGAAAGGCCTGCCGAAGAGCGGCGGCTGGCTGAACAGCGTCAAGGTAGTGCTGGGATTCATCGAGGTCGCGCTGGGCTTCAAGTTCCTCAGCACCGCCGACCAGACCTACCACTGGCATCTGCTGGACCGCGAGGTGTATCTCGCCATCTGGATAGTAGTCTTCTCGCTGCTGGGGATGTACCTGCTGGGCAAGCTCCGCTTCAAGCACGACTCGCCCGTCGAGTACATTTCCGTACTGAGGCTGTCGCTCGCCATCGCAGTGCTCAGCTTCGTGGTGTATATGGTCCCGGGCATGTGGGGCGCTCCGCTGAAGGCCCTGTCGGGCTATCTGCCGCCCATCGAGACCCAGGACTTCGTGCTTGGGAGCTACACTCCCGCAGCGCCACAATCCCAGACTGTGGTAACATCTGCGGGCGGCCCCACCCTCCAGATGCCCCACGGGCTGGTTGGATATGACAATATAGACGACGCCCTGGCCGCCTCGAAGGCCACAGGCAAGCCTGTATTCGTGGACATCACAGGCTACGGCTGCGTCAACTGCCGCGAGATGGAAGCCCGCGTCTGGAGCGACCCCAAGGTACTGTCGCTGCTGCGCGACCGCTTCATAATGGTCGCCCTGCACAATGACGACAAGACCAAACTCCCCGAGAGTCAATGGGTTACCACGGAGGAAGGAAAGGTTCTGAAGGACGTGGGCAAGGTCAATTCCTACATCGCCCGCACCCGCTTCGGAGTGAACTCCCAGCCCAACTACGCGCTGCTAGACTCCGACGGGCAGCTCCTCGCCCCGGTACGGGGCTACAACCTCAGCATAGACGGATTCGTGGATTTTCTTAACCAGGCATTATAATGAAGACTTTTAGGATTCTGGCCCTGGCGGCCATGATGGCATGCGCAGTGGCATGCGGTAACAGGCAGAAGAGTGCGGAGGCCACGGACGCGGCCGAGGAAGTGAAGGACATGTCGCAGTACATGCCCGAAGTGAAGGCCGGGAGCGCCGTCCCGTCCTTCGAGCTGAACTCGCCCGAGGGCGCGCCCGTCCGGCTCGCGGACTTCGCGGGCAAATGGGTAGTGCTGGACTTCTGGGCCAGCTGGTGCCCCGACTGCCGCGAGGAGTTCCCCGCCGTCAAGGCTCTTTATGAGACCGTCCATCCCAAGGGAGTCGAGTTCCTCGGCATTTCCTTCGACACCGACGCCGAGGCATGGAAGAAATGCCTGGGCGAGCAGGGCTTCGCCTGGGCCCAGGGGTCCAATCTCATCAAATGGAAGGAGGGCAATCCAGTCGCGGAGGCCTTCGGTATCCACTGGATCCCCACGATGGTCCTCGTAGCCCCGGACGGCACCGTTGCCGGCGCCGCCCTGACCGCGAAGGACATGGAGGAATTGTTGTCCTCCAGACTATAGTCCTGTCTGTCAAGTCCAAGGCCCCCGGATGCGCAGCTTTCCAGCCTGAAGCATCCTGTCATTAATGAATTATTATGTATATTTGTTTTTTTACTGAAACAGTCAGGATTGTCCATGACCTTTGAAGAAATTATCGACAGGATTCGAAAAAGGGATGAAAGGGTGACTCGTTGCTTTTTCTTCTGGGACGGGCCTTCCCTTCAAAGAATCGAAGCCGTCCGAAGAACGGACCCGGTCGCCGCGGCAAAGATGCGCCGGCCGATATGCAACTCTTGTCGTCCGGCCTTGCTGACCGTTCTTCACAAGTTATATGGGAGCAGCCATTTTGACTATGATGAGCTTGTGTCGGACTATTATTACTATCTGATCAAGGATGACAAGCTCGCCTCTATAAAAGATCCCGACGCTTTGATGGGTTGGATCGTCAGTTCCGCCTACTATTTCTTCCTTCATGAGAAAATTAAAGGGGACCAGATATTAGAAAACACCCCTGTCGATTCTCTTAGTGATGTGGGAAGAGACTTTGAAGAGGATGACAGCCGATCAAAATCCCGGGAAATCGTCAGCGAAGTCATTGCAGCCATGCCTAATAAGGTATATGCCCGCATTTTGGAGGAAGTAGTGCTTGAAGTCGGGCAATACAAGGGCAGGGAAAAATCGGAACTGCTGAAGAGAAAGGCTGATGAATTCGGAATACCACTGGACAACCTCTATGTAAAGATTTCTCTCGCCAAAAAGCAATTTAAACAAACGGCACTGAAATTCAACATGTTATGAAACGACAGAACAACAAAGTAAAGCAGATCTTACCAGAAAGCCTCATCAGCCGTTACGTCAGCGGACAGGCTTCTCTCGAAGAGATTGCAATAGTCACGGAGGCCATCCGGAAGGACGAAGACCTGAAAGGGCTTGTCGAAGTGATGGAAAAGCTCCAGGACAGCGGAGCCTTATTGCCGGATTCGGACATTCCGATGGCGAGCATGGCCGCACTTGCAGAAGACAACCTCTGCGACGTCATGTGCGAACAGTATATACTGAAGGAGTATCTCGGTGAAAAGGCCTTCGACAGTTGTATCAACGAAATGTTGGACAACTGCTGGCTCAAGGAGTCCGGAACGCCCCTTCACAACATGGGACGGCTTCTGGAGCAGTACGGCATGGCAGTATCGCGCAAATACGACTGCACTCTGGATGAGATGCAGGAACAGTTGTCCAAACGGTACAAGCTCATTGCCGTAGTGGATTACGGTCAGCTTTGGAACAAGGAAGCGGACGGAATATTCCATGCAGTAGTCTGCTTGAACATAGTGAACAGGATACTCCGGATCTATGACCCTGCCATAAACGGGTTCAGCAACTATCTCGTCGAAGACTTCGAGAAGGCTTGGGCATACTCCAGACACTATCTGGTAAGTGCTTCCTCCGAAGGCCTCGAATACCACCCCCACCCCATTGATGTCAGCGATGTCGAGCTGGACGAGGCCCTGATGGAGCTTTCCGAAGCGATCGCGGAAAATGCGCACGAAGTCTGGAGCAGCAACCGCTATGCCGAAGGATGGCGATACGGTCCGAAGCGGGACGACGGCCTGAAGCAGCACCCGGACCTCATTCCTTATTCGGAACTTCCGGAAGGCGAGAAACACTATGACCGGGTCATGGCATTCAATACTCTCCGGCTGGTCCGGAAGCTTGGATTCAATATCAGCAGGAAATATACGGCGTATTGTCCGTCCTGCGGGGAGTTCGTCTCGGACGACTTTCATTTCTGCCCCAACTGCGGACAACGGCTTGAGGGGTTATAATAGTCCGTGATGATGGAATATACAGCCTTTATCAGTCATTCAAACCGGGACGAAAAAGTCATCAAGGCTATCCGCAACTATCTGGAAAGCCTTGGCTATGTGTGCTTTGTGTCCGACAGGGACCTCAAGCACAACGCCAACTGGCAGAAACAGCTGGTCGAGGCCATGGATTCCAGCAGGATGCTTATCTATATCCATTCCAAGAACTCCAATGTGTCGGAGGAAGTCAGCCGCGAAATCAATTATTTCGCAGACCGCTGCCACCGTCCCATCCTAGTTTACAGGATCTCGAATGAAGAATATAACAACGACAGGGC
>Ga0310696_10010826_pt1 | contig 10438 bp, 10 predicted proteins | sample AusTroGonzalo_MG_4_FD_203885 | JGI IMG/M metagenome (GOLD analysis project Ga0310696, IMG submission 203885) | Bovine rumen microbial communities from tropical cattle in Woodstock, Queensland, Australia - Gonzalo_02 (v2) (version 2) | ecosystem: Host-associated > Mammals > Digestive system >... | reverse complement strand
ACGTTGTCATCCAGTTGGCGGAGCTTCGGCATCACGCTCAGGATCACATAGGGGGTACAGAAGGAAATATGGCTCAGAATCAGGCTCAGCATACCCAGCTGGAACTTGACGGAAATGAACAGCAGCATCAGGCCGATGGCCGTGACGATGTCCGGGTTCATGACCGGCAGGTTGTTGACCTCCAGGATGATGCTGCGGACGATCCGCTTCGCCTTGCTCAGGCCGATGGCGGCCACCGTTCCCACCACGGTGGAGACCGCCGTGGCGACGACGGCGACGATCAGCGTCGTCCTGATGCTCTCGATCATCATCCGGTTCGAGAACATGCTTTCATACCATTTCAGGGAAAAACCGGAAAAGTTGGTCATGGATTTTCCTTCGTTGAAGGAGAACAGGACCAGATACCCGATGGGCAGGTAGATGAACAGCAGGACGATAATCAGGTAGGCGGAGGATAACACCTTTGGGGCTCGTCTTTTTTTCATGGGTCAGTCCTCCTGTGCGCTGCGGTCCAGCTTCTTCGTCGCCCACATGGCCGCGATGATGATCAGGGCCATGATCAGGGAGATGGCGCTGCCGAAGTTCCAGTCGCCGGTCTGCTGGAAATAGATCTCGATCAGGTTGCCGATCAGCACGTAGTCGCCCCCGCCCAGCATTTTCGGGATTACGAAGCTGGAAACGGCGGGCAGGAAGACCAGCGTGATGCCGCTGATGATCCCCGGCACGCTCAGGGGCAGCGTGACCTTGACGAAGGATTTCCAGGTGTTCGCGCCCAGGTCGTGGGCGGCCACCAGCAGGTTGGGATCCAGCTTGGCGATGGCCGTGTGGATCTGGATGATCATAAAGGGAAGAAAATCGTACACCATGCCGATGAACACCTTGAACTCGCTGGAAAAGTCGAAGTTCAGCAGGATGCCGCGCCAGGCGTAGGTCTTCAGCAGCATGTTGATCCACATCGGCAGGGTCAGCAGCAGGGTCATCAGCGTCTGGGCCCTGTCCGAAAGATTCGCCACGAACAGCGCCGCCGGATAGCCGATCAGCAGGCAGAACACCGTCGTAAACAGCGCAATCCGCAGGCTGGTGAGCAGCACCCTGATAAAGTCCGGATCCGAGAAGAACCGCGAGAAGTTATCCAGCGTGAAGGTGAAGGTGAGGGTCTCGTTGCCCGAGCGGGTCAGGGCATAGAGCAGGATCATAAACATCGGGGCGACGATGAACACCGCGATCCACAGGATGTACGGGTAGCTCATCCGGAAGAAGGATTTCATTCCACCACCGCCTTATGCATCACGTGGATTTCATCCGGCCCGAAAAGCAGGCCCACCTTGTCCCCGGCTTCATGGGCGGAGGTGGTTTCCACCTTGTATACCCGGCCCCGGGTGGAGAAGGTGATGTCGTAGGAACCTTCCTGGATGGCGGCCGGGTCGAAATCGAACTTGACGTCCGTAATCTCCACCGGGGAATCGTCCTCCAGGTTCCAGGCCTCCGCGCTGGCCCAGGTTTTCAGGTCGGTGGAGATCGCCATGGATTCCATGATCTCGTCCGGGGTGATGAAGAAGTCCAGCGCGCTGATACCGATGTTGTGCTGCGGGTCCTCCACGTATTCCGGGTGAACCACGTAAACCTTGACGGTCACCTCGGTCTTTTTCTCCGTGCCGAAGGTGATGGAGTAAATGCCGGGCCGGGGCTCGATGTTGTGGGTCACATGGGGCAGGGAAATGTCGCGGTCCGCGTCGTCCCAGGCCTGCGCGTTGGCGATGGAGATAAAGTCCTGATCCGTCATGGTCTTGTTGATCAGGTCGTCGGAGTCCACGTAGAAGTCGTTGGCGCTGATCTTTTCACCTGCGGCTTTATTGACGATGTCGTGCTGGGTAACCACGTGCATCTGAACGGTCTTGCTCGTACCGGTCCGGGTCTCCACCATCAGCTCGTAGTGGACGCCCTTGAAAAGCACGCTCTTGACTTCGCCGCGCATGACGCCGTCCTTCGGCTTGACGACCCGGAAATCCTCCGGCCGGATCAGCACGTCCACCGGCTCGTCCGGGCGGAAACCGAAGTCCACGCACTCATAGTTCTTGTCGTCAAAGCGGACCTTGTAGTCGGACACCATGATGCCGTCCATGATGTTGCTCTCCCCGATGAAACGGGCGACGTAGGTGTTGACCGGCTCGTTGTAGATCTCCAGGGGCGTGCCGATCTGCTCGATGGAACCGGCGTTCATGACCACGATCTTGTCGCTCATGGTCAGGGCTTCCTCCTGGTCGTGGGTCACGAAAATAAAGGTAATTCCGACCTCCTGCTGGATCCGCTTAAGTTCGCGCTGCATTTCCTTGCGCAGCTTCAGGTCCAGGGCGCCGAGGGGCTCGTCCAGCAGCAGGACGTTCGGCTCGTTCACCAGAGCGCGGGCGATGGCCACCCGCTGCTGCTGACCGCCGGAAAGCTTCGTGACGTTCCGCTTCCCGTACCCCTCCAGATTCACCAGTGAGAGCATCCGGTTGACTTTCTGGGAGATGATGTCGTTCCCCAGCTTTTTGATCCGCAGGCCGAAAGCGATGTTCTCGAACACGTTCAGGTGGGGGAAAAGGGCGTACCGCTGGAAAACGGTGTTGATCTCCCGCCTGTAGGGCGGCACGTTGTCGATGCACTGGCCGTCGAAAATGACGGTGCCCTCGTCCTGCTCCAGAAAGCCGCCCAGAATGCGCAGCAGCGTGGTCTTCCCGCAGCCGGAAGGACCCAGCAGGGTCACAAATTCATTCTCGTAGATGTTCAGGTTCACGCCTTTGAGGACCACCTGGCCGTCGAAGCTTTTGACGATGTTCCTGAATTCGATCAGCTTTCTCATGGGACGACTCTCCTTCATTCGAAGCGATAACATTTCTATTTTATACGGAAAATGCTGTTTCTACAATATAAAACCGAAAATAAACAGTGAAAACGCGATTCCCGCTGTTGACTCTTCCTTTCATCCGCGGAATCTGGTATACTGATGGAAAGAACCGCCTGCCGCGCGGGGAAAGCGGGGGCCGGAACGGCATAACAGGAAAAAACGAGCAGGAAAAACAAGGAGGAATACACTCATGGCAGCAGAAAACCGGAAGATCGCCTTCGTCGGTTCGGAATGTTATCCGTTTGTCAAAACCGGCGGACTGGGGGACGTGATGTATGCCCTGCCCAGGGCGCTGGTCAGCGAGGGATGCGAGGTACGGGTGATGATTCCCCTCTACGCGTGCATTCCGCGGAAATATAAGGACCAGATGAAGTACCGCGGCTCCTTTATGATGGATCTGACGCTGGAAGGCCGGACCTTCTTCGTCGGCATCATGGAGATGACCATGGACGGCGTGACCTATGACTTTATTGAGAACCGGGAGTTCTTTGACTGGGGCAATCCGTATACCGGTCTCTGGGAGGATATCCCGAAGTACTGCTTCTTCTCCAAAGCCGCCCTGGCGGTGATGAACTACCTGGAGTGGGTGCCGGACGTGATCCATTGCCACGACTGGCAGACAGGCCTGCTGCCGGTTTACCTGCGGAGGAAATTCCAGAACACGCCGGTGGGGCAGGCCCGCTCCGTCCTGACGATTCACAACCTCCGCTTCCAGGGCATCTGCAGCATCTCGCACCTGAAGTACTGGTCCGGTCTGCAGGATGATCTGTTCGACTATCCGATTTTCAAGTGGAACGAGGAAGAGGCCAACATGTTCAAGGGCGGCCTTGCCTTCGCGGACAAGATCACCACGGTCAGCGAGACCTACGCCCAGGAGATCCAGACGCCGGGGTTCGGCGAGGGTCTGGACGGGCATCTGCGCCATCACTGCCCGAAGCTCTGCGGGATCGTCAACGGGATTGACGTGGAGCAGTGGGATCCGGCGGCGGACAAGCTCCTCGCGGAGCCCTATTCCGTGGAAGATGTCCTGGCGAAGAAGCGGGACAACAAGCGCGCCCTGCAGGAGAAGCTCGGCCTCGAACCGGATGAGCATAAGATGATCCTGGGCCTGATCTCCCGCCTGACGGACCAGAAGGGCCTCGATCTGGTGGACGCGATTTTCCCGCATGTCATCGACGGGAATACCCAGGTGGTCATTCTCGGTACGGGCGATCCGCGGTACGAGAACGCCTTCCGTCATTCCGAGGAGGAGCATAAGGGAACGGTCTGCGCCTATATTTCCTATAACGAAGCCCTGGCCCACCAGATTTACGCCGGCGCCGACGCACTGCTGGTGCCGAGCCTCTTCGAGCCCTGCGGCCTGACCCAGCTGATCGCCATGCGCTACGGCACGGTGCCGATCGTCCGGGAAACCGGCGGCCTGAAGGACACGGTCACTCCCTATGAAGGCGCCTGGACGGAAGGAAACGGTTTCACCTTCACGCTGTACAGCGCGGAGAAGCTCCTGGACGCTGTCAACAACGCCAAGACGGTTTACTTTACCGACCGCTGGCACTGGGACGAGATCGTCCAGCGGAATATGCGCAAGGACGTTTCCTGGGAAGGGTCCGCCCGGAAATATCTCGCCCTCTATGACGAGATCATCGCCTGGAAAGACCTGAAGGAAGAACCAAAAGACGACCTGAAAGAAGACCCGGAAAAAGACGACGGGAAAGAACAGGAACAGCATGCGGAAGGCTGAATGCCGCATGCCGGATTTACGCAGAGGTGAGGACAGTGCTTGAGTTTTGTACCCTGGGGACCGGCGGAACGCTGCCGATTCCGGAGCGGGCGCTGTCCTCTCTCTATGTCCGGGTCAGCGGCCGGAGCCTGCTGATCGACTGCGGGGAGGGAACCCAGGTGGGGATTCGCCGGCTCGGCTGGGGGTTCCGCTGCCTGGACGGCCTGCTGCTGACCCATTACCACGGGGATCACTGTACAGGCCTGGCCGGGCTGCTGCTCAGCCTGGAAAAGGCCGGACGGGACCAGCCCTTCCACATCTGGGGCCCGAGAGGACTCAAGCGGGTTGTGGAGGGGCTGTGCGTCATTGTGCCGCCGCTTTCCTTTTCCGTGCTGCTGCACGAGCTGCCGCCGGAAGGCGGGGAGGCGGAGCTGATCGGCCTGAAAATCCGTGCCTTCCCGGTTGACCACGGCGGCATCCCCTGCTTCGGGTACCGGCTGACGCTGGAGCGGCAGGCGGCCTTTGACCCGGAAAAGGCGAAGACCCTGAACGTGCCCCTGCCGGACTGGAAGCGGCTGCAGCAGGGGGAGACAGTCCGCCTGGGCCTGAAGACGGTCCGGCCGGAACAGGTGCTCGGCCCGCGCCGAAAAGGCATCACCCTGGTTTTCTCCACGGACACCCGCCCCTGCGAGACGCTGGAGAAGTACGCCCGGGACGCGGACCTGCTGATCCTCGAGGGGATGTACGGCGACGAGGAGAAGATGCCCCAGGCGCTGAAGAACCACCATATGATTTTTGCCGAGGCGGCCGGAATCGCCCGGCAGGCGGAGGCCGGGGCGCTGCTGCTGACCCATTTCAGCACCAGCCTGGAGGATCCGGAGGCCTACCTGCCGGAAGCCAGGAAGATTTTTGAGCGGACATGGGCCGCGAAGGACGGGGAAACCGTTGTCCTTCGCTACCCGGAGTATGAGGAGAAGGCATGGAACAGTTTGTGCTGAAGGCGCCCTACGCGGCGTCGGGAGATCAGCCCCAGGCCATCGCGGCCCTGGCGGAAGGCGTCAAAGCCGGCCTGAAGGACCAGATCCTGCTGGGCGTTACGGGCAGCGGCAAGACCTTTACCATGGCTTCCGTGATCGAGAAGGTGCAGATGCCGACCCTGGTTATCGCGCATAACAAGACCCTGGCCGCGCAGCTGTGCAGCGAGCTGAAGGCCTTCTTCCCGGACAGCCGGGTGGAGTACTTCGTCAGCTATTATGATTATTACCAGCCGGAAGCCTATATCGCCTCTTCCGATACCTACATCGAGAAGGACGCGTCCATCAACGACGAGATCGACCGCCTGCGCCATTCCGCCACGGCGGCCCTGCGGGAGCGGAAGGACGTCATTATCGTCGCCTCCGTCAGCTGCATCTACTCCATGGGCGACCCCAGCGAGTACGAGGGCCAGATGCTCTCCCTGCGCCCCGGCATGGAGTACAGCCGCACAAAGCTGATCCGGGACCTGATCGGCATCCAGTACGAGCGCAACGACACGGACTTCGAGCGCGGCACCTTCCGGGTCCGGGGCGACGTGATCGAGATCATTCCCGCCGGGGAGAACCAGAAGGCGCTCCGCGTGGAGCTCTTCGGGGATGAGATCGAGCGGATCTCCGTCATCGAGGCGGTCAGCGGCCACGCCCTGGCGACGCTGGAGCACGCAGCCCTGTTTCCCGCCACCCATTACGCGACGGACCCGGCCCATATGGAGGAGCATATCGGGGAAATCGAGCAGGATCTTCAGAAGCGGATTAAGGAGTTCGAGGCGGACAACCGCCTCCTCGAAGCTCAGCGGATTGCCCAGCGAACCCGCTACGACATCGAGATGATGCGGGAGATCGGCTACTGCCAGGGCATCGAAAACTATTCCCGTTACTTTGACGGCCGGAAGCCCGGGGACGCGCCCTACACGCTGCTGGACTACTTCCCCGGAGACTTTCTGACCATCATCGACGAGAGCCACGTCACCGTGCCCCAGATCCGCGCCATGTACAACGGGGACCGGGCGCGGAAGAACACCCTCGTGGAATACGGCTTCCGCCTGCCCTCGGCCTATGACAACCGCCCGCTGCTCTTTGAGGAGTTCGAGGGGCGCATCGGGCAGACGATCTTCGTTTCCGCGACACCCGGGCCTTACGAGCGGGAGCGCGCGCAGCAGGTCGTCGAGCAGATCATCAGGCCTACTGGCCTGCTGGATCCGCAGGTGATCCTGCGCCCGGCCACCGGGCAGGTGGACGACCTGGTCGGGGAGATCCGGGCCGTCGCCGCGAAAGGGGAGCGGATCCTGGTTACGACCCTGACCAAGCGCATGGCGGAGAGCCTGACCGAGTACCTGAAGGACCTGGACATCCGCGTGCGGTATCTTCACAGTGATATTCAGACCATGGAGCGCATGGAGCTCTTGCGCGATCTGCGTCTGGGAGAGTATGATGTACTGGTCGGCATCAACCTCCTGCGGGAAGGCCTCGACCTGCCGGAAGTGGCCCTGGTCGCGATCCTGGACGCGGACAAGGAGGGGTTCCTGCGGAGCGAGACCTCCCTCGTGCAGACCATCGGCCGGGCCGCGCGCAACGTGGACGGCCGCGTAATCCTCTACGGCAACCAGCTGACGGAAAGCATGGCGAAGGCCGTGTCCGAGACCAACCGGCGCCGCGCGCTGCAGGAGGAGTATAACCGGCTCAACGGCATCACGCCGGAAACCGTGCGCAACGCGATCCGCAGCGTCCTTGAAATCACCCGCCGCGTGGAGGAAACCGCGGAGGCGGCCCTCACGGAGGACGAGCGCGCCGCCCTGATGCGGCAGATCGAGGAGGAGATGATCTCCGCGGCGAAGGACCTGGAGTTCGAGCGCGCCGCAAAGCTGCGTGACCGGCTGCTGGAGCTTCGGGGCGAAGCGCCCATGAAGGACGATAACCAGAGCCGCCGCCATCGAAGAAGGGAGAGAACTAGGAAGAGTGAACACTGAAAATAACCGGCCCGGAAAGGGAATCTGGCTGGCGCCGGTGCTGCTGGCCCTGCCGTTCCTGGCGGCCATGGCCTTTGCCGCCGTCCGGTTCGGACCGACGATCGTGAAGCTGATCAACGCCGCCGTGAAAGCGATGGTGGTCGTATGAAGAAGGTCCTTTGCTGGCTGCTGGCGCTGCTGCTGACGGGTTTTCTGGCCCTTTTCGGCGCTTCCTTCGCGGCCGCGCGGGTTGTCGAGCCGGGCATGAAGGAAGGCGGAACCGCCGCGTCGGACAGCGTTCAGCAGATGGAGCTGCGCCTGATCCGGGAGAAAATAGAGGAACTCGCTCCGATCTATGAGTTTTCCGCCGATGCCGCCCTGAACTGCGTCACCCCGGAGCTGGTGGCGGAGATGAACCAACAGACCGCCCTGTGGTGGAACAGCATCCTGGTGAACGGCGAAACGACGGACGCGCCGTCTTTCGATACGCAGAATCTGGTTGCCGCCCTGGCGGAAGACTACGCCGGCCGCGGCCTGAGCGCGGAGAACGCGGAGCTCCGCGCCACGGAGGCCGCGAATGCCGTCGGCGAAAGCATCCTGAGGATTGTCCTGCCGCTGCGCCTGCCGCTGGTCGGCAAGGGGCTGACCGAGGCTTCCTCCCGGGTTGACCTTGGCAATGTGATTCGCTTCCTGCTGGGGATCCGCTGGGCGGCCCTGGCCCTCTGCGCCCTGCTGGCCGGACTGATCGCCCTGCTGGAAAGCCGGAATCTCCGCCTCTGCCTGCCCTATATCGGCTCGGCCATGGGCGCCTCGGTCCTGGTGATTGCGGCCGGCTGCGTCCTCTATGCCCTGACCGGCGTCGATACGCTGATCGCGGGCGCTTCCCCGAGCCTGTCCGCCCAGTACGGCTCCCTGCTGAACAGCGCGGTGATCCCGCTGTTTGTCTACGCGGCGCTGCTGCTCGCCGGCTGTGCCGCCTGCCTGATCCTCTGCAGGAGGCCGCATGAACCGAAAGCTGACTGAGTATACCTTCCGTTCGGACAAGATCGATCAGCCCCTCCGCTTCGCCGTGGCGCCGGATCTTCACAGCTCGCCTTTCGATGATGTGCTGGAGGAATTCGCCCGGTGCGACGCGGTGCTGCTGCCGGGGGACCTGGTGGACCGCCACCGGAAGAACAACGAAAACGCGGAGCGCTTTCTCCGTATCGTTCCGGAAATCGTGCCGGTCTTCTATTCCGTGGGCAACCATGAGCGGAAGTACCGCCGCGCGGAGGAGTTCTTCCGCCTGATCCGGGCCAGCGGGGTTACCTTCCTGCAGAATGAGTGCGTCCGCTTCCGGGGCATCTGCATCGGCGGGCTGTCCAGCGCGAAAGAATCGCCCGATACGGGCTTTCTCGACCGCTTTGAGCGGGAGGAGGGTTACCGCCTGCTCCTCTGCCACCATCCCGAAATCTGGCGGGATTACGTGAACGGCCGGGATATCGACCTGACCCTCTGCGGACATGCCCACGGCGGCCAGATCCAGATCCGAGGGCGCGGCCTGTATGCCCCGGGGCAGGGCCTGTTCCCGAAGCTGACGGACGGCCTTTACGGGGACGGGAAGATGCTGCTCTCCCGGGGAATGACCAACGGCGCGAAGCCCAGAATCCCGCGCATCGGCAATCCCTGCGAGCTGATCATCCTGACGCTTGAAACGAACCGAAAAACGGAGTAAAATAGCCGGGAAGAACCCGAATGAGAAAGGAAACAGGTACCATGGAAAAGGAAGATGTAAAACTGATGACAGACTGGTTTGAACAGAACAAGGACCACAAGCTGAATTTCCTTGAGAAGGAAGCTGTCAAGCTGGCCGTGATGAAAGCCTCCACGGTCGGCGACCTGTTCGAAACCGCCATGAAACTGCTGAAGAAGGGCCAGTCCCAGCAGCAATAAAGCCCCATTGCGCCAAAAGGACAAAAATCTCCTCGTGCGAAAAGGACCTGAGGGGGCGATCGGAAAGCCCCCTTATATTTTATTGACAATTATACATAAAGAAGGTATAATTGCCCCTAACTTCAACACCTTGTACCGGGAGCGGAGACAGGGTGTTTCTTGTGTAAATGAAAGGAGTCCTGGTAACCATGGCAGAAGGAACGATTCTGACCGAGAGCGGTCTCAAAAAACTGGAGCAGGAGCTGGATTACCTGATTTCCGTCCGCCGCAACGAGATCAGCGAGCAGATCGCGGTGGCCCGCGGTTTCGGCGACCTGAGTGAAAACGCGGAATATGACGAAGCGAAGAAGGAACAGGCCAAGGTTGAGGAGCAGATCACAAAACTGCAGGCTACGATCCGCACCGCCACCGTTGTGGCGGATGACGAGATTACCACCGAGCGCGTTTCCATCGGTACCGTCGTAAAGGTGAAGGATCTTGACGACGGCGAGACCTATGAATACGCGATCGTCGGCGCCAACGAGGCGGATCCGGCGGAAAACAGGATCTCCAACGAGAGTCCTGTCGGCGCGGGACTGATCGGCGCGAAGAAGAATCAGACGGTGACCATCGCAATCCCGGCCGGGACCCTGCGCTATAAGGTCACCTCCATCAGCAAGCTGTAAGACAGAAAGAGGGCAGGCACATGGCAGAAATGGAAAACCGGAATGTGAACGAGCTGCTTCAGATCCGCCGGGACAAGCTGACGGAACTGCAGGAAGCCGGAAAGGATCCGTTTGTCATTACAAAGTACGACGTAACCCATCACAGCACGGATATCACCGGGAACTATGACGAACTGGAAGGGAAGGAAGTCAGCATCGCCGGGCGGATGATGTCCAAACGCGTGATGGGCAAGGCCTCCTTCTGTCACATTCAG
>Ga0310696_10010825_pt1 | contig 10438 bp, 7 predicted proteins | sample AusTroGonzalo_MG_4_FD_203885 | JGI IMG/M metagenome (GOLD analysis project Ga0310696, IMG submission 203885) | Bovine rumen microbial communities from tropical cattle in Woodstock, Queensland, Australia - Gonzalo_02 (v2) (version 2) | ecosystem: Host-associated > Mammals > Digestive system >... | reverse complement strand
TCACTGTCCATGAGCAGTTGTTGCCAGTAACGGCGTCTTCGTGCGTTGCGGTGACAGTGCCTCCGCATGCGTCTGTGTATTTTGCCGCTGCTTGTGCATCGCTAAGCAGACCGCTGATGTCGCGGTTCGCAAGGCAGTTGTTCTGGTTCGTGATGTTCGATGGCCATGTGCCGCTGAGTGCCGGTGCCGTCTTGTCGCCGCCGCTCACGCTCATCGTCTTGGTCGTGCTGTTGTTGCAGGCGTCCTTGATGGTATAGGTGCGGGTCACTGTCCATGAGCAGTTGTTGCCAGTAACGGCGTCTTCGTGCGTTGCGGTGACAGTGCCTCCGCATGCGTCTGTGTATTTTGCCGCTGCTTGTGCATCGCTAAGCAGACCGCTGATGTCGCGGTTTGCAAGGCAGTTGTTCTGGTTCGTGATGTTTGCAGGCCAGCTGCCGCTGAGGACCGGTGCAGTCTGGTCGGAGCCGCTCACGCTCATCGTCCTCGTTTCGCTGTGGTTGCAGTCGTCTGTGATTGTATATGTTCTCGTGACTGTCCAGCCGCAGTTGCTGGTCTCGGTGTTGGCATCTGTATGCGTAACCGTCAGTCCGCTGCAGTCGGTGTACAATGCCTTAACGGCTGCGTCGCTATAAAGCCCGCTGATGTCCTTATTCGCGAAGCAGTTGTTCTGTCCTGTGATGTTCGATGGCCAGCTGCCGCTCAATGTAAGCGGGTTCACCGTAACAGTAACAGCCTTTGCATCCGACTCACATGAGCCACTATAATATGGAGTGATGCGGGCATAGCCATTGCCAGAGTGACCAGTTTCCGTGCCGCCACCTGGTGCTGGGAACGATGTGTTACCAGCGATAGTCTGAGCATCTGTGAGATAGTAGGAAGAAGAGACGCTGTATCCCGTAGGAGCTGATGAAGCAGTGGATGATGTCCACACATAGCCGCTACCACCGCCACCGCCAGCGTCGGTACCAGAATTTATTCCAGAACCGCCGCCATACCAGCCGCCGCCACCGCCACCACCATAATCGGCAGCTGCACCTTTTCCAAATTCGCCACTATAACTACTACCCGAATGTGAACTCGTATTACTAGCGCCAATACCACCACTTGTCTGACTAGCGCCAGCGCCACCCGATGTAGCAGAACCGACGCCACCAGTTACGCCATTCAGACCACCACCTGCACCTCCATAAGTGCTGCTATAACCTTTACCGCCACCACCGCCGGCAACAATAATACGGTCGTTGTAGTGATTGGTTGTATTGTAAGTATTGTTGTGCAGAGAAATGTCTGTGGCACCACCGCCAGAACTACCATAATTCGAATATCTTCCACCTCCATTCCATCCTTCCGTGGTACCTGATGGCTGCTGACCAACATAAACATATAGGTTCGATATGCCACTTAGATTATTCAACATACCAACAGAATATCCACCTTTTCCACCATAAGTGGCATCTCCGCCTTGAGCACCCCAAACTTCCAATTTCACAGAACTAGCGCCTGAGGGGATGGCATAGGATTGTACAGAACCTGTGTATTCAAACGTAGTTGCCGTCCCTTCACTCTGGCTTTCTTTCACTGCCTTGACATAGTAAGTAGTGTTGTCATTCAGCGCAGGAGTATTCAATGTAGCGCTATTTGCCTGTACAAGCTGAGTGCAAGCTTGGTCACTGTACCAGTTGTATGTTACACCATCCAATCCAGAAGCAGTCAATGTGGTATTGCTACCGCAGGAAATGGTTGTAGTACCCGATACAGAAATGTCATTTGCCGAGGGTCTGGACACTGTAACATTAACCGTCTTGACATCGGATTCACAGACATCATTATATATAGCGGTAATGCGGGCGTAACCATTGCCTTGGTTTCCTGTCATCGTGCCGCCAAACGGATTAGGCATTGTGGAATTGCCGCCGATGGTTTGGGCATCGGAGAGATAGTAGGAAGAAGATACGCCATATCCCGAAGGAGCAGATGAGGCCGTGGATGATGTCCAAACATAGCCGGAGCCACCGCAACCACCTTGGCTGTCATCGGTACTATTACTTGTCGGTATGGTTTGTGACCCGCTACCGCAGCCGCCGCCGTACCAGCCGCCGCCGCCGGCGCCGCCATCCAGTTGGGTGCTGGCACCGATACCGAAAGCATATCCAGTGCCACCACCAGTCTGTGTACCACCAGTTGTACTTGAACTGCTTCCTGTGCCACCGGTAGTGCCGCCGCCATAGCCACCTTGCTCGCTGTCTTCACCGCCGCCGCCGCCGCCGCCGGCCACCATAATTCTATAATAGAGCGTGTTGTTGTTCACACGTATGTCGGTAGCACCACCACCACCACATCCAGGATCACCACTCGATGAGCCGAATGCAGTACCACCACCGTTCCATCCGCCAGGGGCAGCCGTAGTACTCTGTCTCATTGAAGTCTGTCCTTGTCCGCCCACATACACATAGATGCTGCTCACGCCTGAGAGGTTGGTGAGCGTACCCACGGAATAACCGCCGTTTCCGCCCCAGCCACCATTGGTATTGCCGTCCACTTGGCGGCCGCCGCCCTGGGCGCCCCAAACTTCCATCTTCAAGGCACTTGCTCCAGAGGGGATTGAATAAGATTGCTGAGAACCTGTGTAGGAGAACGTTGCATACTGCTCTCTTACGCTTTCTTTCACCGCCTTCACATAGTAAGTGGTGTTGTCATACAGCGCCGGAGTCGTCAGTGTTGTGCCGGTTGCCACAAGATCGGTACATGCTGCATCGCTGTACCAGTTGTAGGTCACGCCAGACAGACCAGAAACTGTTAACGTGGCAGCATTGCCGCAAGAAACAGAGTTACCTGCCACCGAAATGCTATTCGCATCCAATGATGAGAAGTTGGCTACCAGCGTGCGGTTTGCAGAAACATCGAACGCATAGGTTGGATTGGTTGACACTGCCGTGCCGCCTTCCGTCCAATTGAGGAAACAATAGCCACTGTTGGGAGTAGCGGTAACTACGCATCTTTGGTTAAGGGCGAAGGAGCCGCCTCCGCTGGCGCTACCGCCAGTACCTGCCGACACGGCAACGGTCAAGGCCTTTCTCACTTCAATATTGTCGATGGCCGCCGGCGGATCAGTACCAACGCTGCCATCGTTTCTCCAGCAGAATGCCAACTTATAGGTGCCAGCGGTAACATTTTGTATTACCGTTTTCCTTTGCCATGCCGTCTGATAGTTCAAGCCGCTGCCGCCATTCAAGTCAATCCAACCCGAGGGAGTGCTAAAATCAGAGCCATCGGTGAGTGTCGTAGAGGCTGGGACGAGACCCACGCGGATGTAGTCGCAGCAACTTTCGGCGTATGCTCTCCAGTCGAATGAAATGGCGTAATCGGCTGTTTCACTGAAATTGATGGTTTTGTAGACCCAAACTGCACCTTCTGCAGCGATGTCGTATGTATTGTTAGAACCATCGTTGGAGATGAAGAGACCGTATGAGCCGTTACGGGCACCTGCAGCACCTCGATACCATTTGTTGGTGCGGCTGCCATTAGCCATGGGCCATGTACTGCTTTCGAAGGTCTCGGTGTAGGGAACTGTGGCAGGCGCGTCCGTGAAGTTCGCCGTCACAGTGTGGTTTGCGTTCATGGTAACGGTGGTGGGGTTGTCCGTCACCGTATTGCCGTCCACCGTCCAGTTGACAAACGAATAACCGCTATTGGCTGAAGCCGTGAGGGTAACGGTTGTTCCCGCAGGATAGGCACGATTATTTGTACAAGAGGTACCTGAAGGGCTAGCAGAAACACTACCCATGGACGAATCGTAATTAAGAGTAAGGATCTTATATGTCGTCGGATTCGTCATATACAACTTGATGTAATTGTTGTATGACGTTACCGAAAGCGAGTTAGAGCTTGTGGGGGTATAATTGGTGCCATCGCTATTTCCATACATCGCCCTGTTTTCCCCTGTGCTATAGGTGGCGAAAGTATGGCCGTTCACATAACTACCCGTGTTATCGTCCACCGTAATCATCAGGTTCTGGCAGATGTTACTGTAGTTGAACGGCGTGTTCAAGGTGATGGTGGTCCATCCATTAGCTGCAAACGTGACGCTTCCCGAATACACCGTTGTGCCGGGGCTGCTATCGTATGATGACAAGATGTTGTTCGACGTCATCTTCATGTAAATGACGAGAGTTCTCGTAGTAGCGGAACCATTATGATAATAGCTGAGTTTGCTAATGGTTCCTGTATGTCCGATTTCTGACGCTTTGTAGATTTGTTGGGATAAGGAGTAGTTATAATATATGCCTGTAGGTATGTAACTATTTGTGCTTCCGCTGGATCCCACCTCAACGGTTACAGGCGGTTCCGGGCAGGTAACTGTAATCGAATACCCTGCACTGTTGGAACTTGAGTAGTTGTCGGCAACGAGATAATAGGTGTGCCCGGCCGTAAGTTCGGCGGTTTGATTGCCACCGCCCGTAGCATATATGGCAGTTTGAGGATTATTATCACTCAAAACCCAGAAGTCAGGGTCGCCAGAGGTGGTATTGAACGCGATGGTGTGTGTGCCCGTCATTTGCGGAGTGAAGGCATAGACAGCCTCGGCTCCAACGCCCCAACTGGTGTTCATATTATAAGGAGAGCTGCCTGTACCCCAAGTGCTCCCAGTAGTGCCCAAGGTGCCAGAAACGGTTCCGCCGCACTGTATGGTGCCATTAATTGTATGGCTAGTGACAGCGGTGTAAGTAATCTGCACATTACTACGACTGTCATCAATAGTACCCGAAACACTTGTGCCAGGGTCGCTACTGTCGGCGTGCTTGTACCAGTGCGTGCTCGTTGCCGAGGTATAGTAGCAGTAGCGACTACATCCACCAGAAGTGCTGCAACCTACTCCACGAACTGCCACAAGCAACGCCTTGCCGGCTTGGTGCGAAAAGCTGGATGAAAAGTTATAAGTGTTCCATCCAGAAGAGCTTGAATATGATGATGAGTTGTAAACTTGTGTCGCACCACTCGTATAGCTAGAAAACGTTGTGCTTGTACTGAGGGAGTACGAAGCATCCACGTCTTTTACCCAAATTGTAAACTGGCCAGCTGTAGAGGTGCTATTGCTAGAAATGTTCCAGGCGATGCTGGAGATGGTGCAAGCACTGCTCAAGAATGATGCGTCACTAGGGGTATAGAGATACACATCGTATTGCCACCCAAAGTAACCAGGTATTGGATAGTGACCAGTGCTAGTACCCGTGCCAATCGTGGCTGTTTCCGCGAAAGCCTTACCGCCAAATAGCAAGCAGAATACAAGACTCAATGCAGTTAAGAGAGAAAAGTTAACAGTTAAGAGTTGGTTTTTCCCAGCTGCACTAACTTTTGGTTTCGTTTCACCAACATACGAAACGGGATTCGGGGTTGCAAGTAATTTTTCCATATATAAAATTTCTTCGTGCGATGTTGAAAAAGAATCGTGAGTCATCATTTTTCTGTTGTTACCTTTGTAAAATTCTGCCATATATTTACTGTATAAAATTCAACAATAGCCCCTTAAATTTCACTAAATCAGCACACCACACCCACCAACAAAAACATCTCCATATATGCCAAAATTTAGTGACAATTTGGGAATCTCAAAGGTAAAAAATATATTAATATAGGAAGGTTTGTAATGGTGACAATTATACCAAATAAAATTATTTATAGATAAAGATAATATATATAAGCATTAATATGGAGTATAATGGGTGTGTAGGGGGTTCAAAGGCTAAAGCTGTTCCTGAGACGCAATGAATTGCGCCTGTACAGGAAGAATCGCGCCATGACGCGATTGTACAATTCAAGAGGGGGCAAGGTTTTGAGGATTCAAATTGCTAACATAAATCTACACCTACTTTCTCGGGACAGCCGACATATCGGGTGGAGTTAAATGATAAGAATACCTTGTCATACGTAAAGGGAAGTGATTATTTGCTTTTTTTAACATTCCGCTCCAGCCGCGGGGGCTTTTACTTTTTTACATTATTGTCCGCTAAAAAAGGGAAAGTCATTCCGTAAAGTAGAACGAACAGCATAAGGAACGTTGCTTGTGAGTTCACTTATACGGAATCTCCTTGAATAATAATACTATAGGAGATTGCTCGCAGGCTTCGCGAGGTTGCAAGCAACGTTACGGATAGCAGCCCTTCGACTCCGCTCAGGGTGCGGCTTCACAACGCTCCCCGTTCCGTATCGCGTGTTACGACTAGCTTCCGTACCTTTAGCTCACGCAGCGAAGCAAGTAAATGACAAGCCTCCTTATTAATATAATCATCTAAATGTTTGATAATATTGTAATTATAGGTATTATTTGATTTTTTAGCGGACACCAATAACTTTTTTATTCGCTCCTACAATTGATTTTTAGCGGTGCTCATGATTGTCTTTGGACAATTGTTGGCAAAAAAGTAAACAAAAAACCATGTCCGCTGAGTCTGCTTCGCTAAAAATCAGAAACTTACCGTATGTGATGGTTGCGTTTTAGACGCGAACCATCACAACGGTTTCAAACAGACTGATTTTTTACGCTCCGTTACACCGATTTTCTTAACGCTCACCAGCCAAGGCGGCAATCAAGGTATGCTCACTTCGTGTCGCGAGCTAAAGGTTCGCCGAAGGCGATGAATAAAAAAACGAAATCGTCTTCGTGAGATTCCGTTTTTTGCATCGACAATATGAATCTCCACCCACTTTTTCCGCTGTCCCACTTTCTCAGCTGACCGCCCTTAGAATCAGCGCGTAGAAACAAAAAAAAGGATGCTTGAGCATCCTATCGTTTTGAAGTAGCGGGGGCAGGACTCGAACTTGCGACCTCCGGGTTATGAGCCCGACGAGCTACCAACTGCTCTACCCCGCAATTGCGCCGCAAAAGTACAATAAGTTTTTGAAACTTGCAAAATGTTTTTCGAAAAATAGTATATGTACCACACGGCTCTTTCATTGGGGAAATGTTATTGTTTATGATACAGAACGTTAGCATTTGAACAAATCCGCTGGCTGAGCTTCGTTCAATGCGCTGCAGCATGCGAATCTCAGGGGGCAGTTAAATGAAAGAACCGCGGATCCAAGCAAACTATTTTGTTTTTTGTTACTATGGAATAATTTATTATTTTTGTCCTTTATTATTATTCCAAAATAGAGGAGAAGAGAATATGGCAATAGACAAATCAACCTTTGAGGCGTACACAAACGGGTATAAGTTTTATCTGGAGGACTTGAAAAGCAAGAACATCTCTGGCAAACATTACGATGAAGTAAAGAACCTTTACAACCGCATACTCGAACTCGGCGAGCAATGTTCGGACATAAACGACTTCAACGCCAATATGCAAAACGAAAAAATAAGCGAGAAAATATCCAACGCATACTCTCAAGCAATTACAGGAAATATCAGTATGCCAAAGCCAGGATTAAACGCAGGTATAGGTGTTGCTTCGAGTATAGCAGGAATGGCTGTCAGGTCGGGAAATATCGGGAATGCAGGGAATTTAGGTAATGTAGGTTCGAAAATCGGTAGTGTCGGCACAGCAGTGAGCCTTATATCAAGGTTGACAAGCTTGTTTTCGTTATTTAAGAAAAATAAGAAGTCAAATGAATCTGAGACAACAACGAAAATAACTAGAACATAAGCGGCATCAGTCATCCTGAACTTTTTAGAATGTACGGTTTCGATTAATAAGGCAATCAAAATGATGTAAAGACGCATAATCTTGAGTCCTAACAAAAAATATCTGATGAACAACGGAAAAGATATCTGCAAATACTTGAAGGAGGTTCGCAAGAATATTGCAGACGAAAACAATATTCCGCTTGAGCAGGAAGAATGTACTTTCGAGGGGGAATGCAACGGGACTTGTCCGCATTGCGATGCAGAGATAAAATACCTTGAAGAAGAACTCATAAAACGAGGTAAAATCGAAAAATTACACTTCTACAAAGAAAGAGAAACAGAATTCCTTTTAGGGTCAAAAGGTGACGAATACGAAGAACTTACGGGCGATGTGCTGGCATCATATTTTTAAAAACCTAAAAACACATGAAAAACGGTAAAAATATCTGCAAATACTTGAAAGAGATTCGCAAGAACATTGCGGACGAAAATAATATTCCGCTTGAGCAGGAAGAATGTACTTTCGAGGGTGAATGCAACGGCACTTGTCCTCATTGCGAAGCCGAAGTGAAATACATCGAGCAGGAACTTTCGCGCAAAGGCAAGATGAACATTCTAGGCAAGGCGGCAACTATCGCGGGAATTACGCTTAGCGTCGCGGCTTGTAATAGCGGAGGTCACCAACTTGTAGGCGATGTGCCAGTTAGAGGCAAAATGGTTGACCCCGACACGACCCACCAGACATCTATAGACACTGTGCCAGAATCGCCCGAAATACATGAACCTCTTATGGGCATTGTTCCTGTAAAAGTGCCAGAAATCGATTCCGCCAAAACAGAAATTAACCCTATAATCGAACCGCGCGATATGGACATACCCCTTAGGGGCAAGGTTCCCGAATATACTAGTCCCACAGAAAATCCCGACGAAAATAAGAAATAGTCTTTGGAAGCAGTGCCATTCATCGGAGTTTCGAGGCACCGCATTAATATAGACGGTGCTGGTGTTACCACTTTGGCGGCATTTCATGGATGTCCGCTACATTGCCGTTACTGTCTGAATCCATCCTGTTTCGGGAAGACGGACAATCTTCCGCACTATACACCCCAGACACTTTTCGACCACGTCCGTATCGACAACATTTATTTTCTTTACACTGGTGGCGGTATCTGCTTTGGTGGGGGAGAACCATTGCTTAGGATTGATTTTATCCGTGAATTTCGCAAACTTTGTGGCGATGCGTGGAAAATTACCGCCGAAACTTCGCTTGCCGTGCCGCGTTCGGCGGTCGAAGCGGCTTCCGAAATAATTGACTACTTTATTGTCGATATAAAGGATACCAATCCTGCAATCTACAAAGCATACACAACACGTAGCAACCGACAGAGCCTGCAAAATCTCCGTTGGCTTATTTCTGTCAAAGGTCTGGAACGCATCATGGTTCGCGTACCGTTAATCCCTGGTTTCAATGCCGCCGACGACTGCAACCGCTCCGTTACGCTGCTACAGCAAATGGGCGTAACACAGATAGATAGGTTTGAGTATGTAGTAAGGTAATTTTTTGTAATTACAACTTTACCACACTAGAACCTTCGTCTGGTTTTACGGTTAACTCCAGAACAATCCACGCTGATTTTCCTTGAGTTACATCTTCTCCCTTAGCCCATTGACGATTAACGAGTTTGCCATCAAATGTTCCTCCGTCATATTCTATTACGTCGTGGGTAAGAACCTTGACTGGTTTGCCACCAACCTGAGCAATAACATAATCGCCCTTATGGAATGAACCTTTCTCAATATTGCCCAGAACTGTACAACGATTGTGAGTAAGTTTCGAAAGTTTTGCACCAACTTCTAATGGTTTAGGTGCTATAAAAAACGACTCTTTTATACGCAAAGAGTTCGGAAAGCAACCATCTTTAGGCAAAGACTCTAATGATACAGGCTCTCCTAATGCTGTTTCTGGAGAAGGTGAGCCAAATAAAAAGCTAAACAATCCCATTTTTGTTAAAATTTATAGTTAATATTCAATACATAAGTAATACAAACGCAAAAATATACTTTTTTTTCAATACACAAACGCAAAAATATACTTTTTTTTCAATACACAAATTTTTAATTCTTTATAAATTTTCGATGAGAACACGGCTCTTTCATTTAAAGGCTAACAACCGCCCCCTGAGCCTGCGGTTACTGAGCATAGTCGAAGTATCGAAGGGTAAGGTTAATGTGCATTTCGTCACCTTGACTTCCCTTCGACCAGACTTGCTTCGGCTGTCGCTCAGTACGGCGCAGTGCGGCGCGACAAGCTTGCTTCGGCTGTCGCTCAGTACATCGCAGTCAGCGGATTTGTTCAAATGCTAACTATTTGTGTCATAGGTAACAACATTGTCCAAATGAAAGGGCCGTGCGTTGAGAAACAACCGACCATTTAGTTCTGTTAAGTATGGTGTGGGATCGATTGTAACTTCGTTGAGCGAAAGGTTGCGATAAACGGGGTCAGCCGACATATCGGGTGGAGTTAGACGATAAGAATATCTTATCATACGTAAAGGGATTTGATTATCTGTTTTTTTGCATTCCGCTCCAGCCGCGGAGGCTTTTACTTTTGGCTCTAGTTTCACAGACAACTGAAATTATTCTGATTTTTTTTTGCCAACCATTTGCCGTCATTCCGTAAAGTAGAACGAACAGCATAAGGAACGTTGCTTGTGAGTTCACTTATACGGTACCTTTAGTTCGCGGAAGCAATCTCCCAGTAGTACACAAAGGAGATTCCGCATAGTCGAACATTACAACGCTCCCCGTACCCGTATC
>Ga0310696_10010824_pt1 | contig 10439 bp, 6 predicted proteins | sample AusTroGonzalo_MG_4_FD_203885 | JGI IMG/M metagenome (GOLD analysis project Ga0310696, IMG submission 203885) | Bovine rumen microbial communities from tropical cattle in Woodstock, Queensland, Australia - Gonzalo_02 (v2) (version 2) | ecosystem: Host-associated > Mammals > Digestive system >... | reverse complement strand
CAGTCGAAGACGGTCGCGGAACAGGTGATACGTCCGACTGGGCTTCTCGACCCCGTGATCGAGCTGCGCCCGCTCGTGAACCAGATCGACGACCTCGTAGCGGAGATCAAGCGCGTCGTCGAGCAGAAGGACCGCGTCTTCGTTACGACGCTCACGAAGCGCTCGTCTGAAGACTTGACGCAGTATCTCCACGGAACCGGCATCCGCGTAGAGTACCTTCATAGTGATATTGACGCGATTGAGCGCGTCTCCATTCTACATCGACTGCGGAAGGGCGAGTTCGACGTTCTCGTCGGGATCAACCTCCTGCGCGAAGGCCTCGACCTTCCGGAAGTCGCACTCGTCGCGATTCTCGATGCCGACAAGGAAGGTTTCCTTAGGTCGACGACTTCTCTCGTTCAAACGGCTGGTCGAACGGCTCGCCACGAGAAGGGGCGCGTCATACTCTATGCCGACAAGAAGACTGATGCGATCAAGGACTTGCTGCGCATCACCAAGGCGCACAGGAAAAAGCAGATCGCCTACAACGAGAAGCACGGCATCGTGCCGAAATCTGTGAAGCGTGCGATAAACGAGTCGGCGTACGTCTTCGCGGCCGGCTCCACGGCGTCTGCGACTCCCAACACGCGCGACGGAATTCCCGTCGCGGACATCTTGGCGGAGCTCGAACGCGATATGCTCGAGGCGGCGGACAATCTCGAATTCGAACGTGCGGCGTATCTGCGCGACCAGATAAAGGAAATCAAGCGGAAGAAAGCCAAACGATAGCCGTTGTGGTTTTGCCTATGTTTCGCCATTGCGCTATCAAGCGAAAAATAGTATAATGTCACTAAAAAGGAAACATGCGCCTGCAAGAGGTGAATATGAACAAGTATCTTGACGCTTTCATGAAGACATTCCCCTACGAGGGGCTTACTTACGATGACGTGACGCTCGTCACGCAATATGCCGACTTTCTCCCCGACGACGCTTCGCTCGAGACGAAACTCACGAGCCGCACGACGATGAAGATTCCGTTCATCTCGGCCGCGATGGACACGGTGACCGAGGCGCCGATGGCGATTGCGATGGCGATTGCGGGCGGCATCGGCGTGATTCACAAGAACCTCGAGGAGGACGACCAGGCGAAAGAGGTCGCTAAGGTAAAGAACTACCTCAACGGCATGATCGCGAAGCCCATCTGCTTCCACGCGAACGACGACATCTCGTTCCTCCGCTCGGAGAAGAAGCGCATGGGGCTCAAGTTCAATGGTTTCCCCGTCCTTGACTCGGACGACTGTCTCGTCGGAATGATCACCTCGTCCGACATGCGCTTCGCGCCGATGGAGGCGAAGAAGCTCAAGGACGTCATGCAGCCCGCGCCGATTACGTCGAAGCCCGGCACCTCGCTCAAGAAGGCGTATGATCTCATGCGCGCGGCAAAGGTCGGCAAGCTTCCCCTCGTTGACAAGGATGGCCGCGTAGTTGGGCTCTACAGTTTCACGGACGTCGCGCGCATCATTGAGAACCCGAACGCGGCATATAACTGCGACGACAAGTTCCGCCTTAGGGTCTCGGCTTCGGTCTCCGGCGGGAAGGGCGATCTTACGCGCATGGAGAAGCTTGCCGATGCAGGCGTCGACTGCGTTGTAGTTGACTCGGCTCACGGCCACTCCAAGGGCATCATGGAGATGACGAAGTACATTGTGAAGCACTTCCCGAAGGTCGACGTCATTGCCGGCAACATTGCAACGGGCGAGGCCGCGAAGGCGCTAGCGAAATGCGGCGCACACGCCGTCAAGGTCGGCATTGGCCCTGGCTCGATTTGCACGACTCGCGTCGTCTGCGGCGTCGGCATTCCGCAGCTCACCGCCGTGTACAGCGCGGCAAAGGCTCTTAGGGGCAGCGGTGTCGCGGTCATCGCGGACGGCGGCATCAAGCTTTCCGGCGACGTTCCTAAGGCGCTTGCCGCGGGTGCGGATTCCGTGATGCTCGGCTCCGTCCTCGCTGGCACCGAGGAGAGTCCGGGCGAGAAGATCTACTCGAACGGTCGCCAGTACGTCGTTTATCGCGGTATGGGCTCGATGGCCGCGCTCAAGAATGGCAAGGGCTCGCGTGCGCGCTACTTCCAGGACAACGAGTCGGAGGACGATCTCGTGCCGCAGGGCATCGAGGGCATGGTTCCCTATTCGGGCCGCGTGAAGTCGATCATGACGCAGTTCTGCGGCGGGCTCAAGGCGTCGCTCGGCTACTGCGGCACCAAGACAATCGCGGAACTCCAGCAGCGCGGCAAGTTCTACCGCGTCACGGCTGCAGGCCAGCGCGAGGCGAAGCCGCACGACATCACGATCACCAAGGAAGCTCCTAACTACAGGACATGAGCGAAATTACAGAGGGATTCCGGGTTCCCGACGGGCCGACGGCGTCAGAAAGGCGCGCCAAGACCTGGCAGGACTACGGTCGAGAGTGGCTTGACACGCTCGTCGTCGCGATTTCCGTCGCGATGGCGTTTCGCGCCTACTTCTACGAGCCGTTCAACATCCCGACCGGCTCGATGCAGGAGACGCTTTGGGGCTACCACACCGTCGAGAACGTCGAGCAGAAGACGTGGGATGCTTTCCCGCTTTCGATCCTGAAGTGGCTGTGGACTGGCGAACGAGTCGTAGACTACAAGGCGCCGGCGTCCGGCATGGCGCATGTGGCGCCTCGCAATGACGGCTTCTCGAATATTCGCATCGGCACAAGCACAAAGACATTTAAGCTGCCGACAGATGCGTGTCGCTCTATAGCGGGCAGACATTTCCGCGCGGGCGAGACCTTTTGGAAGGGCGCGATCGTTACCGGCGACTTCATCTTCGTGAACCGCTGGATATGGAACTTCAGGAAACCACGTAATGGCGACGTGATGATATTCTCGACTACAGGCATGGCGCCGTCTGAGAACGGACCCTACGTCGGCATCGACGGCAAGCGCTACCTGATCCAGCAGGAAACACACTACATCAAGCGCATGAAGGCGACTCCCGGCGAGACATATGTTCTTGAGCATCCGCCGACTGACGGACTGGGCAATGTGCGCGATGACCTGCCCAAGACCGTAACCATGGGCGAGGACGAATACTTCGCCTGCGGAGACAATTTCAACAACAGCTACGACAGCCGCTACTGGGGGCCGGTTCCCGGCACCAAGCTGCGGGGTGTCGGCAGCGTTGTTTTCTGGCCATTCAACGGATGGAGGATCATACGATGAGCGAAGAACAGCTTATTCAAACACCTGGTGTCTTCGGTGAGACTGGGAACTTCCTGCTTGAACGCGAACTCGGTCGCGGCGGCATGGGCGGCGTATACATGGGGCGCGACAAGATGCTCGACCGTCCCGTCGCCGTCAAGGTGATGCTAAAAGAATACGGCGCCGATGCCGAGTTCGTCGAGAAGTTCAAACGTGAGGCCCAGGCCGCGGCGCGTCTAATCCACCCGAACATTGCACAGGTCTACAGCTACGGCATTGCCGACGGCATGCCGTACATCGCGATGGAGCTCGTCGCCGGCGGTTCGCTCGACCAGCTAATGAAGAACGCGGGCGCGTCAATAGACATTCCGCGCGTGATGAAGATCTGCGAGCAGGTTGCGCAGGCCCTGCGCTGTGCCGCCGATCAGGGTCTCGTCCATGGCGACGTAAAGCCCGAGAACGTTCTCCTTGATGCAAACGGCAACGCGAAACTTGTCGACTTCGGCCTCGCGGCGATGCAGAAGGACACGAACGAAATCTGGGGCACCCCCTACTACATCGCCCCCGAGAAGGTAAAGAAGGAGCCTGTCGACTACCGCGCCGACATGTACTCCCTCGGCGGAACAATCTACCATGCGCTCACTGGCGTAGCACCCTTTGAAGGTGATGACGCGACTGCCGTAGTGAGAAAGCGCTTCGAGGGCGCGCCGGTGCCGCCGAGCACGATACGCCCCGACATCTCTCCGCAGATCGACGCGCTCGTCCTCAAGATGCTTGCCCTCAATCCTGCAGACCGTTTCCCGTCTTTCGAAGCGCTTCTGCAGGAGTTTAGTCGCGTGATGGCGACAGGTTTGACCGCCTCGCCCGCTGGCGCAGCTGCGCCCACCGGCACCTCCATCGGCGGTCGCAAGATCGTGATGAAGGGCCGCAAGCGCTTCAAGGTCAAGACGTCGGGCGAGGGCGAAGAGGGCGGTGGCGAGCAACAGCCAACCCGCCCTGCGCCGCCTCCAGAGCCGGAAGATAGCGGAGTCGCCGGCAAGGTGCTTGCCGTAATAGGCATAACCATAGCCGCAATCGGTCTTGTCGCGGGCCTTCTCGTCTGGTATGTCATCGCAGACAAGAATGCGAGAGAGAAGGCAAAGCAGGAACAAATATCCGGTAACATCCGCAAGGCGAAGGATGCAATTTCCGACGTGCGCAAGAACGCCGAGCAGTTTGCCGAGCATTGCGACGATCTCACCGCAAAAGCCCTCAAGACCTGTCAGGAACCGACAGACAAGCTGATGCAGGATCTTTCCGGCAGGTTTGACGCTGCGCTTCTTGCAGGTCTAAAGCCTGGCCCGACTCCTGAACTTCTGGCGGCAATCGCAATGACGAATGCCGTAGAAAAAGCTGCAGAGGGAGATACGAATGCGCTTGCCGCAGCTGCAGCTCCACTCGCTCAGGCAATGGCCGACGCAATGCAGGGCATGGCATCAAACCTTGCAGTCGCGGTTTCTGCCGCGGTCGCAGACATCCCCAAGTTCCGCCCGCCGAATGACGACGAGGCCGATCCTGCGTCGCCTGAACACGAGGCATATATAAAGGCGAAGGAAGCATGGGAAAAGGAACAGAAGGAGAAAATGGCACAGGCGGCCGAAGAGCAAAAGAAAGCCGCCGAGGCCGCCGCGACGCCAGCAGCGGACACGCCGACTGCGTCTGCGCCAGTTTCTACCGACCTTAATACCGTTGAAGGCGTCAAGGCAGCTTTTGAGGTTCAATTGAGGGATATATTGTCGGTAGCCAAGCGCGACACGGGAGTCATCTGGGCGCGCGCTTACGGTTGCCAAGCCGCCTCAATTCGCATTCGCCACAAGATCACTGAACTAGTCGCGAAGATAGACGAGTTCAAAGTCGAGGGTGACGACGAAGCCACGATGAAGAAGGCTGCGGAGTTCAGCCAGGCGGCGAAGGACGAATTTGACCAGATCAAGGCGTCTGACGATGTTACCACAATACAGAAGAGCGTCGCATTCATCAAGTCAAAAGGCGCCAACACGGTGAAGCAGACTGCAGATCGGATACTCTTGGCAACGAGGGAGATGGAGCGTCGCCTGAAGCAGATCGAAGAACTCGAAAATGCGCGCAAACTCCAGGATGAGGCCGAAAGGAAGAAACAGGAGACGATAGCCGCGGACAACGAGAAGATCAAGGAGAAGTTCGATGCTCTTGTCACCGCCGGCGTCTTCAAGCAGCTTGACTGGAAGAGCGCGATCCGGCAGCTTACCGTGGCGAAGGACGAATTCAAGTACTCCGAAAGCCAGATCTACGCCGACGTGTTCATCCAGAAGGTGAACATGATGGCGACTGTACAGGAAGTGTTTATCGCCAATTGCAAGGACTATCAGTTTGCGAAGTCGAAACTTGCGCGGTTCAAGATTGCGAATATCACCGAGAAGGAAATCAGCTTGATAAAGCCCGACGGCAAGACCCCGATGAAGATGACGTGGGTCAAGTTCTACCAGCAGTACCACGGCAACCTCAACGAGCTAATCGTGAAGTTCATCGAGAAGGGCAAGAACGTCTGCAAACTGAAGGACGGCAAGCGACTAAGCCTCCAGCCCTGGGCCGACGCCATGATGGGCGCAGCGCTTACCATGCAGATCATCTGCGGCGACGACGCGACGGCTCCAGCCCGTGCCGAGCAGATTGCGAAAAACGCCGTGAAGGACCTTCCCGACTACCTGAACCGCGCGAAGGCGATCTTCCCAGACATGCAATTCGACGCGGTGCCAGAGGAATAACGGAAGATTGCGGCCTATTCGTCGCCATGCAGGTGTCGTCTGCGCCACGCGTGCATGGTCATCCCCATGCGCTTCTTGAAGTCGTGCATGAGATGCGTCTCTGAACGCCACCCGCAGAGGTTTGCAATCGGCCCAATCGTCTGGTGTGGGTCTCGCAGCAATTCGAGCACCTTTGCGTAACGCGTCGCCCTTATTTCGCCCGCGACCGTTTTCCCCTGCCTGCGGAAGGCCTCTGCGAGCCTCGTGTGCGATACTCCGAGCTCGTGCGCAAGAGTGGTGACGTCGAGCCGTACGGCGTCAGTCCGTATGAGGTCGGTCGCCCGCCTGAAGAGAAGTGGCTTGCCCGCACAAGGACGCGCCGAGTCGCGCACAACAAGGCGGTTCACGCTTTCCGCGACGACGATTTCGCGATGCGGCTTGCGGCCATCCATCATCTGCTGCAGAGTTGCCGCCGCGAGAAAGCCGGCACCGGCAAAGTTCGGCTCAACAGTGGCTATCGGCGGACGCGTGTGTCCGCATAGAAGCTCGTCGTTGTCTATGCCGAGGACTGAGACCCTGTCCGGCACAAGGATGCCATGCTCTGCGCATGTCTCGACGACAAGAAGCGCCGTCAGGTCATTTGCCGCGAGCACACCCGTAGGCACAGGAAGTGCGGCAAGCCAAGACGCAAGTTGCTTGCGTGTATGACCTCCGAAGACCGAGCCCTTGAGGCGACGCTTCGCAACTATCGAGAGAAACGCGTTTTCACGCGCGACAGACCAGGGCTCGCGCGAGGGGTCTGGGACGAAAGCAACGCTCGCGCCTGGCAGTATGCGCTCGAAATGATCGAGTGCCGCGGCAACGATGGACGGCGTGTCGAACCGGACATAGGCGAAGTTGGACGTACGGCGTCCCGGACCGTGGTCGTCGAGTACGACTACCGGCCGATGCGACTGGGCCAGCAGGTCGAGCGCCGTTTTCCGGCGGCCTTCCGCCGCGACACTCAGTAGAAAGCCGTCCGTGCCGTCAGCGAGAGCGTTTCTTACAGTCTCGGCGGTTAGTTCGGAGGCGGAGCGGACGATTCTGACGTCCCAGACATGCCCGGCGTCGAGAAAGCTGAGAATTCCGGCGAGGTGTTCTCTTCCGGCTTTGCCCTCAAGCTTCGGCGAGAGCAGGACCTTTCGCACGGAATTGCTGGCGGTTGATCGCTTCATGGCGAGATTATACCATAACACATAGGTGGCTGTGTTGAAAAACGCAGTTATTATCTTGATGAATAAATAGTTTCATGTGGTTTGTTTTTGGTATAATGAATTCAAAGCAAATACGCCAACTCAAATACTTTAAGGAGCATAATACGATGAAGAAAGCCATTGCCATTGCCGTTGCCGCCCTTGCCGCCTCAGCCGCGCTATACGCCGACTACACACCGGAAAAATGGAATCTTGAGGCCCGCGACAAGTTTGCCGCGCAGCGCTTCGGAATCTTCATCCACTGGGGGCTCTACGCCAACTACGCCCAGGGCGAATGGTACCAGCAGAACATCGGCATCGACACCGAGACGTATGGACGCATGATGGACGGCTTCTACCCGTCGAAATTCGACGCGAAGGATTGGGTGCGTGTTTTCAAGGACGCGGGGGCAAAGTACGTAACTATAACTTCGCGCCACCATGACGGCTTCTCGCTTTGGCCGACCAAGGTCGACGATGGCTACAACATCGCGAACACACCCTTCAAGTGCGACATTCTCGGCGAGCTTTCGAAGGCCTGCGACGAGGCTGGGCTCCAGCTCAACTTCTACTACTCGCTCATGGACTGGCACCGCAAGGACTATCCGGCGGGAGACTGCGCGGAGAAGGTCTTCGGCAAGCAGAAGGGCGACTACGCCTCCTACAAGAAGTTCATGCTCGGCCAGATCGGCGAGCTGATCGACAGTTACCATCCCGGCAACATCTGGTTCGACGGCGAATGGGAGCACGCTCGCCACCAGGACGACGGGACATGGAAGCGCACGCTCGACTGGGAGTTCGACGACATTTACGACTTCATCCACTCGAAGCACGTGCTCGTCGCGAACAACAACCACCAGCCGATCCGCGCGAAGGAGGACATCCAGCTCTTCGAGCGCGACCTTCCGGGCGAGAACACGGATGCCGGTTTTTCGAAGAACCAGCCTGTCGCCCATGACCGTCCGGTCGAGCAGTGCGACGTCATACAGCACGGCATCTGGGGCTATCGCATCAAGGAAGGGCGTTTCCGCACGCCTGAGGACGTCTGCGCGATGATCTGCCGCTGTGCGGCGAAAGACACGAACCTCCTCATGAACATCGGCCCTGACGGTTCGGGCCGTCTTCCGGCGCGTGCCGTCGAGGTGATGGCCGAGGTCGGCAAATGGATGCGTGAGAACGGTGAGGCGATTTACGGAACGCGTGGCATTGGACTCGTCAAGAACGCCGACGGAAGCGAGACTGCAAAGACGAAGAAGGGCAATGTCGTCTACGTCATAACGATTCCAAAAGGCGCTGAGGGCTTCCCGACAGTGGAGACTTCTTTTTGACAGGATTAGGACGAGTTGGAGTAAAAAGTTCGAGTTGGAGAAAGGATGAATAACACCATTCTCCAACTCCAACTCAAAACTCAAACTATTAATTATCGAGGTGAAAACATAATGGCAATCTATAAGACTCTTGGACTTGTTGCGGCGACGGCGCTTTTGACGGCGGCGCATACCGCATCGGCGCTGTCCATCGGCTTTGGCCCGACGCCAAAGCCAGGACCCGCGCTTGCCGCGCGCATTACCGCGGGCGATTGCGAAGTATACGGAATCGTCCACTGGGGCCTTAACACCTACACCGACCGCGAGTGGGGCTATGGCGACGAGGATCCTGCGCTTCTGAATCCAGCTAAGTTCGATGCCGATCAGATCGTCGGCGCGTGCAAGGCGGGTGGTCTTGGCGGACTCGTCATCGTTGCAAAGCACCACGATGGTTTTTGCCTTTGGCCTACGAAGACTACGGAGCACAACATTACTAAGACGCCGTTTTGGAGGGTAACGGGTAACGTATCCCCCGAGCGAAGCGAGCCGCGCAAGCGGTCGCTAGAGGGGTGGGAACGGGGAAGGGATTATGTGAAGGAGATGGAGCGGGCGTGCAGAAGGGCGGGGCTCAAGTTCGGTGTTTATGTCTCGCCGTGGGATCGCAACAGCGCGCACTACGCGACGGAGAAATACGTCGATATCTACCATGATCAGATCAAGGAACTTCTCTCCGGCGACTACGGCGAGATCTTCGAGATGTGGTTCGACGGCGCGAACGGCGGCGACGGCTGGTACGGTGGCGCGAAGGAGCGCCGCAGAATCGGCGGCAACTACTACCGTTTCCCTGAGGTATTCAAGTTCGTGCGCGAACTCCAGCCCAAGGTCTGCATTTTCGCGGGCGAGTCTGATGAGTCGGACTTCCGCTGGCCGGGGAACGAGAAGGGCGAGCTTGATCCGAATTCCAGCGCGACGATCTGCACCGTCGGCGGATATGCGAATGGCAAATACGGCAACCCGGAATACAAGAAGCACATCAACATCGGAATGCGGAATTGCGAGGGCGTAGAATACCCGATGTTCTTCCGCGTCTGCGAATGCGATTTCCCAATGCGACCGGGGTGGTTCTATCATGCGAAGGAAAAGGGCAAGACGAAGAGTGGCATATATCTTCTGAAACGATACTTGAACACTGTCGGCAACGGCGGGACTATGAACCTCGGCATTGCGCCGAACAAGGACGGGCTTCTTGACGACGAGGACGTGAAGGCGCTTGCTGACTTTGGCAATCTAAAGGCGGCGTTCTTCGCAAACCAGGTCACAAAAGGACCATGCAACGTTGTCGTTATGAGCGAAGATGTTGTTGTACGCGGCGAGGCGTGCGAAGGATGGCAGCTCTTCGATAGTGACGAAAAGCTTGCATGCGGGAAGACGATAGGCATCAAGCGCATTCGCACTCTCGCGAGTCCTCGTAGAGCGGAGAATCTGCGGCTCGAGGTTTACGGCAACGGTGCAAAGGCGTTGCCGATGAAGTTCTACTATGTCGAGCCAGACTTCCTGAAGGCCGTCCTTTCCGCTACGACAGAGTCTGGCGAAACAGACACTGCGAAGTGGATGACGGCCGGGAAGCAGGGAGCGAACACAGAAGCGCACTAAACATGCCAGTGCGCAACGCGTTTTAGTCGAATGGTTCGCGCGAGTAGCGCGAGGTCGCAGACGCATCCAAGAATGGCGGCGGCGACCATCGTTCCCCAAAAGGCGACGACCGTCGGACATAGGAGTGTCGACACGATGCCTCGAAGTCCGCAATGGCGGCCGGCCTCGACCTGTGTTCCGAGGGCACTTACGCTTCCCTAACAAACGACGTCGCCTCCGGCAAAGTCTCTGCCGAGGCGCTTGCTGCACCGCTCGTCCACCTTTACACAACTCGTGC
>Ga0310696_10010822_pt1 | contig 10441 bp, 7 predicted proteins | sample AusTroGonzalo_MG_4_FD_203885 | JGI IMG/M metagenome (GOLD analysis project Ga0310696, IMG submission 203885) | Bovine rumen microbial communities from tropical cattle in Woodstock, Queensland, Australia - Gonzalo_02 (v2) (version 2) | ecosystem: Host-associated > Mammals > Digestive system >... | reverse complement strand
GTTCTACAATACGCGTGCTGCGTTTCTTCTCTTCCTCGCGTGGGGTCGCCGAAACGTAGATGACCTGATTCAGCATCGACTCGAATTCCGCGAGTTTCAGCGGTCGGTTGTCGAGCGCGGACGGCAAACGGAACCCGAAGTTTATGAGGTTTTGCTTCCGGCTCCGGTCGCCTTCGTACATCGCGCCTACTTGCGGCAGCGTTACGTGTGACTCGTCTATAAGACAAAGAAAATCGTCTGGAAAATAGTGGAGTAGCGTTGCGGGCGGCTCACCGTGCTGACGACCGGAAATGGGACCTGAATAGTTTTCGATGCCGGAGCAGTAACCCATCTCCTGAAGCATCTCTATGTCGTAGGTGGTGCGCGTTTTAAGACGCTCTGCCTCAAGAATCTTGCCGGTCTGACGGAAGTTTTCTACACATTCTTCCATTTCCGCCTTTATGCGGTCCGTGGCTGATTTTATCATGCTTTCCGGCAGAACAAAGTGCTTCGCCGGGTAAATCACCGTTTCATCAAGTTCCTCACTTATTTCGCCTGTAAGAGTGTTGAAGCGGCAAATCCTTGAAACTTCGTCCCAATCAAGCTCGATGCGGTAGGCTTCATCAGTTTCCATGTATGCCGGAAAAATCTCCATGATATCGCCGCGTATTCGGAATCGTCCGCGCTCCAGAACCATGTCATTCCTGTCATACTGAATGGAGATAAGCTGCCGCGCGAACTTTTGGAAATCGAGCGGCTTTCCTTTTTCGACGTGTACGCGCATTCCCTTGTAAACTTCCGGCATACCAAGACCGTAGATGCACGAAACCGTCGCCACAACAACGACATCGCGTCTTTCCATAAGGCTGTATGTCGCGGCAAGCCTCATGCGGTCTATCTCATCGTTTATGGAAGCGTCTTTTTCAATGTACAGGTCACGTGCGGGAACATACGCCTCCGGCTGGTAGTAGTCGTAATAGGAAACGAAGTATTCTACGGCATTGTCCGGGAAAAACGATTTGAATTCCCTGTAAAGCTGCGCGGCGAGCGTTTTGTTGTGGCTCAGCACAAGCGTCGGGCGCTGTACTTTCTCTATGATTTTAGCCATCGTGAAAGTTTTGCCGGAGCCGGTTACACCTTTAAGAGTCTGATATTTATCGCCGGCAAGAAATCCAGCCGCAAGTCTTTCTATTGCCTCCGGCTGGTCACCGGACGGCTCGAATGGGGAAACTACCTTGAATGGACGCATGGTGAGAGTTTATCACGGTGTCGTTTCCTGTGCAATGAGTAGGGGGCTAACAGAGTGTCTTTGCCTCACACTCCGCTCCTTCGCGTCGATTTACCTATAATGCGAAAGCCCTGAATTGTATCGCCCCGTTCTAAAAGTTATTAATGTGTCTGTCGGGTTTGGGGCGCGAACTTGAATGCGTTTCTGATAGACTTTTATGTGCGGCTGTGACTATAATGCGTTCATGCTTCGGTTTTCAAGACTTCATTTAAAAAAAAGCGTCGATATGACGCAAGGCTCAATCGTGGGCAACATTCTAAATTTCGCGCTTCCTCTTTTTTGTGGTAACATTTTCCAGCAGCTTTACAACACGGTTGACAGTATTGTCGTCGGCAATTTCGTCGGTAAGGAAGCTCTTGCCGCTGTGGGTTCCGTTGACTCCGTTATTTTCACTTTCATCGGATTTTTTGTCGGTATGTCTACTGGCGCTGGTGTCGTCATTTCTCAGTATTTTGGCGCGAAAGACGAAAAAAATGTAAGTATCGCCGTGCATACCACGATTGTCTTTACGTTCATTCTGAGCGTTATCTGCACCGTAAGCGCACTTTTGGCTCTGCCGCTTTTTCTTAGACTGCTCGCCATTCCCGACGATGTGTACGAGGAGGCGCGCGTTTATTTGCAGCTTTATTTTGCGGGTGTGTCCGGTATGCTTTTCTACAATATGGGTTCGGGGATACTCCGCGCTGTGGGTGATTCCCGCCGTCCGCTTTTTTTCCTGTTTTTTTCGTCCATTCTGAACATCGTGCTTGATTTGCTTTTTGTCGCTGTTTTCAAGATGGGGGTCGCCGGAGCTGCGTGGGCAACGATTATCTCTCAGTTTCTTTCCGCGTTGCTAGTGCTTTTCGTGCTTTTCCGCGAAAAAGAGATGTATAGGCTTCGTGTCAAAAAGCTGCGGCTGGACAAGTTCATGCTGCGGAAAATCGTCAAGATAGGTCTTCCGGGCGGTCTTCGTATGATGATTGTCGCGTTTTCCAACGTGTTCGTGCAGTCGTACATAAATGCGTTCGGTTCCGCAGCGATGGCGGGCTGGTCGAGTTACGGAAAAATCGACAAAATTTGCATTCTGCCTTCGCAGAGCATAGATCTGGCTATAACGACTTTTGCTGGTCAAAATCTTGGTGCGGGCAATGTTGAGCGGACAAAAAAAGGAACAAGGACGGCACTTTTATTGAACTGGGCTGTTTCGTTCTTTCTTATTGTCATTACGATGATTTTCGCGGAAAAGCTTGTTGCCTGCTTTAATCAGGATGCCGATGTTCTTCGCTTTGGCACGATGTTCGTGCGGTACATGATGCCGTTCTATATGGTTCTTAGCGTAAACTCAACGTTTTCCGGTTCTCTTCAAGGAGCTGGAAATACGAAAATTCCAGTAGCCATAATGATGGGAAGCTTTATCGTTGTGCGTCAGATTTACCTGTTCGTAATTTCAAGGCTTACAACTTCTGTTTTGTGGATAGTTCTTGGTTATCCGGTGGGCTGGTGCCTGAGCAGCCTTCTTATGACGATATATTACCACCGCACCGATTTGGAAAAATACAGGCTTGTTGCTTGATAATTTTTTTTGCAAGCGGCAAAACAGCTGAGTCAAGGCCATGAGCGAAGCGTGCCTTGACTATTCATAAGGGCGCATTTTGGTGTATGTGCGCTTTAATCGTCCAAAGTGACTGTTATGTTTTCCTGTTTCTTGCCGCGCTGTACCGTCAGCACAACTTTGTCACCAGGCCGTTTGCTCTCCAAAAGTGAATAGTAATCTGCCAGCGATGTCGTTGCAGTTCCGTCAACTGCGATAATCACGTCTCCGCCTAAATAAATAGTCGTGTAGTTATAGCGGCTTCCGTATTGCACGGCTTCTGTTCCTGCCTTAAGCCCGTTTTTTTGTGCGTTGCTTGATGAATCCAATTCCGATACAAGAAGACCTGACGAAACAGAAAGTCCTGCGTATTTAGCAATTTGCGACGTGAGCTGTATGAGTTTTCCGTTAATCGTACCGCGATGTACTTTTCCGTATTGTATTAGATCGGCTACGACGCGTTTCGCTGTGTCTATTGAAACTGCAAATCCAATGCCAGCAGAACTTCCGGATGTGGAATAAATCATCGTGTTTATGCCGATCATCCGTCCCTGTGTGTCCAGAAGCGGACCTCCGGAGTTTCCTGGATTTATGGCGGAGTCTGTCTGAATCATGTTGCGGATAATTGTGCCGTCCTCGTTCTTAATAGGTCTTCCAAGCCCGGAAACGATACCAGTCGTGAGCGTCCTTTCAAAACCGAACGGGTTTCCTATAGCGAGCACTTTCTGTCCGACTTTTAGGCTTTCGGAGCTACCGAACGGAATTGTAGAAAGTTCTATTCCCTCAGGCGGGTCGAACTTCAACACTGCTATATCAGATGCGGAGTCCGTGCCTACTACTGTTCCTTCGTATTGCGAGCCGTCGGAAAGCGATATGTAGATTTTATACGCATTCTCAATGACGTGAAGGTTCGTCACGATGTAGCCCCTTGCATCAATAATGGAGCCGGAACCAGAGCCGGAATCCTGAGGAACGGCGTTGAAAAACCAGTCATACGCCATTACTTGCGTACTGATGTTGACTACGGCTTCGTTGCATTTTTCATATACATTTATGTTCTGAATCTCATCCTGGGTGTAGTTTTCTGACATGCTCGCGGTTTGCAAAACTTGTTCCGGCTTCGTATTCTGTTTGAGCGTCGAAAGGAATGCGTTCGATTCATCGATTGCAGAGCTTGTATTAGTGTCAGCTCCGTCAGATATGTTCTCGTTATCCTCAGAGTTAGGGGAAAGAGAAGCTGTTTGATTTTCTGCAACTGCGTAAGTGCTTGTGAATTTGTATGTTAAGGTTCCGGTAAGTATGGCGACCGCTGCTATCGTAATAAGAATCGTTATAAAAAGATACTGACGAGTGTAGAGTCTCATAAAAACCTCCGTTTTAGAATAGTTCTTCAAAGTCGATTTTTGAACCGAGAAAACTTTTTCAGAATGAAGTTGTGCAGTTTTTTCTGAACAAAAATCGGGAATTCTTTTTAAATATAGTGATAAAGTAATGAAAAAGGCAAGACAATGTGATAGAATGAACATGTATGAAACGTTTTATTTGTATTATTTCAGCAGTTTTTTGTATTGCCTTTGCTTCTGCAAGTGATATATTCGGCTTCTCATGGGCTGTTGGTTCCTCCGCCAACATTTATGGTGATGATGCTTTTGTAACGCGGTTTAAAAAATATGAGGAACGTGGCTGTAAGAATGTAGTTATTTTTGGTGAAGCCGGTGCAAAACTGAAAGCAACGGAGAATATTTCATTCTGTGCGAATTTATATCTTGGTATAGATATGCTCACGAATTTTTCCGATTTCTGTTTGTTCCTTGATTACGGAATTTCTGGTGGTGTAAGAGTATATCCAGGAATAGGCGGGCTGAGCGTCGGAATGGAGTATGTGACAGGAATGAGAGCGGACAGTGTAAAAGGTGAGCCAGCAACTGTATCTGCATGGGGAAATGGTTTCCGCTTTCTTGTTGAATATGAGTTCAAAAATATCATAAATACTTTCTCACCTTCATTGGGATTTTCATGGCGCAGAATGCCTAGAGGTAATAATGCTGCGGATCATACTTTGGCACTCTATGTGAGAATACCGTTTTAAGGATTTATCAATGGACGGGCAAAAGTATTCTGTTCTGAGTGTTGGAAATGTATCTGTTGATATAAAATCATTCAGCAGCGAGGAACCTGTACCAGGTGCGTACAGGGACGGCACGATAGAGCTTGTTCCTGGCGGAGTCGGACGCGGTATGGCAATAAACCTGCGTCATCTTGGTTTTGATACGGCTGTCTGCTCTGTTGTCGGAAAAGATATTTTTGGTGATTTCCTTAAAGCCGGTCTTGAAAACGAGAAAATTTCGACCGAACTCCTAAAAACAAGTCCTGAGAATAAAACAGCTCTTTTTTCTGTAATGGCTTCTACAGGACAGCCTGCGCTTTGCGTCTACAGCACTCGCATATTGCAGGAAATCGTTTTTGACGATGCGGTGCGTTCGTTCCTTGATGCTGGAAAAGCCAATGTTTTGTGCATGGATTCAAATGCACCAGAAGAAACGATCGCGGATTTTTACAAATATGTCGATGAAAAACCGATTTTTGTGTTCCAGAATGCCACTGCCCCTGATATAGCACGGAAAAGCCTGCCTTATGCAAAGCGTGTGAATCTGTTCGGATGTAACGAGTTCGAGGCGGCTATGATTCTTGGTGAGGAAGCTTTCCCTGACCCGGATTGCGCAGCGAAAATCGCGTCTTTGGGTTTTAACCACTTTATAGTCACGTTTGGCGACAGGGGTGTCATGGTCTACAAGGACGGTGAAGTTTGGAACGAAAAGCCGTATAATCCTTCTTATATAGAAGATACTGTTGGCGCGGGCGATGCTTTTGCCTCCGGGTATTTGTTCGGATATATTACCGGGCAGTCTGTGAAACGTTGCATTCAGTATGGTCTTGCGTGCGCGAAAGAGACGCTTCACACTCGGCAGACAGTGAGCGAGTTCCTTTCTCCTGATTTTCTAGAGTCTTATCCCGATTTTAGGTAAAAACCGTTTGTTTTGTGGACTGGAAGATGCGGTTTGGATTTGCAGTTGACGTTGGAACCACTAATATTGAGATTTCTATGTGGAATCTCAATTCTGGGGTGATTCTTGGAAAAAAGATTTCACGGAATTGTTTGTATCTTTACGGTGCTGATGTCGTTTCCCGCATTTTATACGCACATTACAACGGTGTGGAACTTTTGCAAAATAAACTTATCGCGCAATTAAAAGATGAGTTCAGCCAGATGATTCGCGAGTTTTTTGCAGGTTCATGCGATGATTTTGTCGCCGACCGTGCAGTGTTTACCGGAAATACGGTAATGCTTCATTTTTTAAGCGGGCTTTCTGTGGCAGGCTTTGAAAAAGCTCCTTTTTCGCCTGTCTCGCTTTTTGGGGAAGTCGTGCCGGCTGCTTCTGCGCTCGCGTCACTGGCGAAAGAAGTTGTTTTGCCGCCATGCATAGGGGCTTTCCTTGGTGCGGACATTGTGTGCGCAGCCTTGGGAGTCGAAGAAATGTTGACTTGCGCGTCGCTCGAAGCAGAAAACAATGCCACTGTTGGGGCGGTTTGCGAGCCAATTGGCGGAGCAGAAAAGCCGTATATTATCATTGATATTGGAACGAACACTGAAATAATGCTTGTTGATGCTGACGGGAAACGAACTGCTTGTTCCGCAGCGGCAGGTCCCGCATTTGAGGGCGGCGGTCTTAGCGTAGAAATGAAAGGTTCTGCGCTTGTCTCGGAACTGGCTCGTATGCTCGACGAAGGCATTATGGATGAAACCGGATTTATCGGCGAGCTTTCCTGCAGTTCGGACACAAGCAGAGACGACCAAAGCAGCGAAAGTGGCGGAACCAAGCGCAGAACCATACTCTCCCAGCAGGATGTACGGCAGCTCCAGCTTGCGAAAGGCGCAACCGCTGCAGCTGTGGAAACGTTGTTGCTGTCCGCTGGGCGTGAAGCAGCTGGAAAAACAAATGCTGAAAAGTATGTTAGTGCGCCGGAAAATTTACCGGAAAGCCAATTATTCAATATACAAAAATGCTTTATTTGCGGAAACTTCGGCAATGCGCTCGACATTGATGCCGTTAAAAAGACAGGCTTGCTTCACGCCCAGCTTGCGGATTCAGCCGTCTATGCGGGAAACGCTGCCTTACGTGGTGCCGAACTTATCCTGCTTTCTAAGACCGCCGCCCTTAACCGTGCTTGTGAAATTGCGGAAAATACGGCTGTTTTGCAGCTTGCGGACAGCGCAGTCTTCGCGGAAAAGTATATTAAGCGGATGAATTTCACAGCGTTTTAGAAACTTCGCGCCGGTATGGAGCACCGGACGTTAGTACCGCGTCCATGCGGTACTAACTTACCAAGTTTGCTATAGCAAACTTGCGGCTTATTACGGTCATCCATGACCGCACCTTCCATAAAAATGTGCGGAACACCGGAAAACTCAACAAACTTCGCACAAAATTCCGTTCTAAACTTTGCTGTGTTTGCGGAATTCGCTCGGTGTCATTCCTTTTATGCCCTTGAACACGCGCGTGAAGTAGTTCATGTCGCTGAAACCTACAAAAGTCGCGATGTCCTCGATGCTTGCGTTGCTTGTTTCCAGCAGCTCAAAAGCTTTTTCTATGCGCCGCCTGTTGATGTAAGTTGAGATTGAGAACTTAGTTTCACGGTTGAAAACGGCAGAAAGATAGTTCGGGCTTACGTTTATAGCCGACGCAATTTCCGGCAGATGGATGTCGGAACTCAGGTGCGTGTTGATGTAGTTCAGCGCCTGGCGCACCATCGGCGTGTATTTAATAAGCGAGTGCTGTGTAACGAGTTTGCAGTACTCGACAATGCAGTCTTCCTGAAGCTTGCGAAGCTCCTCTATGCTGTTTTTGCTTTCTATCATTGATAGGATCTGATTTGAAAGACTGTCGATGTAGAGCGGATGGACGTATGCTTTTTCTACGGCTTTGCGCAGAATCGTGTTATGGACGATGCAGAGATTTTTCGCGTTCCTAAGAGACGCTATGTAACGTTTGTTGTTCTCCAGCTCTACACGGAGAATGCACCATGTCTGCAATGCGCCTACGCTGTTTCCTTGCGTAACATCGGCCTGCATACGGGTTTCAAGCGAGTACCGCCGCTCCGTCTGCGCCATGTAGATATGCTCTTCTTCTGCAAAAAACTCGGAAGATTCAACTTTGTTCTCGTTTCCGAACGGAAATACAGCCCGGCATTCCGGCTCGCCTTTTATGCCGAAGTAGTTGTTTATGCAACTTCTTGCTATGGTTATGACTTTCGTGGCGGAGCATACGGGAATCGAATGGTAGTACATTTTGAGTGGAGACGCATATGCAGCCTGAAGATTGTTGCGCAAAAGCGATTTTTGCGTAAGGTTTTCAGGCATTTGAGATGTAAAATATGGTCCGATTATAAGAAAAGCAGGGTTTTTGTAGTCCTCGGTTTCGGGAAGCCGTATAGCTGCCCATTTGAGGAAATAATGATCCTCTATGTCGTACACGATTTTTTCAGAAAGCTTAAGCAGGTATTTGAGTATCGCATTTGCGTCGTATGATGTGCCTGCCATTGGCGGGGTCAGCCTGGAAAAAAAGTCTGAAGCCGATTCCTCCGTGTTCTCAATGACAGAAACATTCACTGAAAGCAACGTTTCGATAATCTCTTTTGTAAATGGTATCATCGCATTCATTTTTGTTAATCTCTCTTCAGTTTTGCTGTAATTATAATTCTATTCCATAATGTTAAAAAAAACAACAAATTCGTAATTTTTTAAGTGAATTTTGTTTAAAATCGGGAAAATCTACAAAATGTTTAGTAGATAATTCACCAGAACTGGGGGAATTTGGCGGTAACCGCCCGAATTTCGGGCGGTCGCGTGTTCCGCCGTTCCGTGTCTACGCACTCCATTCGTCCGCTCGGACATTGCCGGTCGAGCCGGCAATTCCATCGTTACCGAACGCCTAGCGGCGCGGCTCCACCCGCTTACCGGTGTCGCGGTTTTTGTTGACTATTTCAATATTGTCGAATATACTCGACAATATAAAGTATTTATAACAGTATATACTCGACAAAACACACTGATATTTGTCGAGTATAATCGACACGACCGCAAAGGACGCTAAAGGAATATTTTATGAATCATGAAGTTTTAAAATCAGTAATTTATGATCAGCATAAAATAATTGAATCATGCAAAATCGTTGAGCGCGAGTACGATTTTGACTTGAACGCTAACTATGTTGTCGTAGGACTTCGAAGAGCCGGCAAATCCACGCTTTTGTACAAAATCGTTCAGGATCTAATAAAAAACGGAGCAGACTGGAATCAGATTATATATATAAACTTTGAGGATGAACGACTTTCCGAGTTTTCTATAACGGATTTCAACGACATTCTTTCGGTACAAGCCGAGATGTCGGACAAAAAAGGATGGTTCTTTTTAGACGAAGTTCAGAATATAGAAGGCTGGGAAAAATTTGCACGCCGCATGGCAGACTCAAAAGAACACACGTTTATTACCGGCAGTAATTCAAATATGCTTTCCCGCGAAATAGAAAGCCGCCTTGGCGGACGATATCTTACAAAATATGTAACACCCTATAATTTTAGAGAATTCCTTACCGCAAACAACCTTGATTTCTCGGAAAAATCCGTTCTTACGACAAAAGAAAGCGGAAAAATCAAAAGAGCAATGGAAGAATATTTACATTTTGGCGGGTTTCCTGAAAATCTGACATATATCGATAAAAGGGAATATGTCTCAAGCATATATCAGAAAATTTTGCTGGGAGACATAGCAGCCAGAAATGGAATTCGGAACACGAACGGCTTGCGCCTTCTGATTAAGAAAATCGCAGAATCTGTTAAAGATGAAGTTTCGTATTCAAAATTGCACAACATACTTAAAAGTATTGGCGTAAACATAAGCAAAGATGTCGTTATCGACTATATCGGGTACGCTCAGCAGGCATTCCTGATTTTTGCAATAAGAAACTATTATTCAAAATTTGTTGAAAAAGAAACGACTCCCAAATACTATTTTAATGACAACGGACTTTTAAATCTTTTCCTGAATAATGGAGAACCGCGCTTGCTGGAGAATCTGGTCGCAATTAATCTGTGGAACAAACACAAAAATGATGTTTATTACCTTAAAGGTAAGAATTTTGACGTTGATTTTTTTGTGGAAGACACGGGAGAAGTTATCCAGGTTGCGTATTCCATTACGAACATTTCCGATGACAGAGAGACAAGAGCACTTGCCGAAGCCGAAAAATCTGTAAAAGAAGCAAAGCGTTTCATCATCATAACTTACGAAGAAGAAAACGAATTAATTATTGATGACGTAAAAATCGAAGTAATCCCTATTTGGAAATGGCTGATTAGGAACTAAGACCGCCCGGTTTGTGGACATTTCGCCCGAACGTCGGGAATTGATAGTTATGGCGGTTGTCACAGAGGAGTGTATATCAAAATCAACAGATATATGATATAATTACAGGTGCGGAGGTTTTGATAAATTGGAAATCGGAATAGAAATCGATGCCCTTACAAACTGTCTTGTTGAAAGAGCA
>Ga0310696_10010819_pt1 | contig 10442 bp, 7 predicted proteins | sample AusTroGonzalo_MG_4_FD_203885 | JGI IMG/M metagenome (GOLD analysis project Ga0310696, IMG submission 203885) | Bovine rumen microbial communities from tropical cattle in Woodstock, Queensland, Australia - Gonzalo_02 (v2) (version 2) | ecosystem: Host-associated > Mammals > Digestive system >... | reverse complement strand
CGGGAAGAAGGCCCGTTTCGCGGAGACCTTCGAACTTTCTCCCTACGGCAGAAAAGTCTCCGTCGAGGAGTTCCGAGACCTCATGCGGCCTTAAAACAAGGTTCTGTTCCCGATAAGGGTCGGTCGGGGGAAGGGGAAAACCTCTTTTCCCCATGCCCCCATCCCTTTTCGAGAAATGCGATGTGTTTTTAAACTGCCGCCTCCCCGTGTGGGGAACAGAGCGTAAAACAAAGGAAGTTTGCTCATGGACATCGCCCTCAACACCGATATCCTCCGCAGCACGGGGTCGCCGGAACCCTATCTCCGGCTGATCGCGGAGGCCGGTTTCACCCATCTGCACTGGTGCCACCAGTGGAACACCGATTTCCTTTACAGCACCTTCGAGATCGCGCAGCTGAAAAAATGGCTGAAACAGTACGGCCTCAAACTGCTGGACATCCACGGTTCGGCGGGCATGGAAAAGCAGTGGTACTCCCCCGAGGAATACCGGCGCAAGTCGGGTGTCGAACTGGTGCTCAACCGCATCGTCATGCTCCGCGAACTGGAGGGAACGGGCTGTGTCATGATGCACGTTCCCGTCCGGCGGACCAAGGGGAACACGCCGGAAGACGAAAAACTGCTCCCCGCCCGGATGAAAGCGCTGAAGCGCAGTCTCGACGAACTGCTCCCGGCCTTGGAAAAGTACGGCACGAAGATCGCCGTCGAAAACACCCGGAACGACGCTTTCGAGGTCATCGGCGAACTCATGAAAGCGTATCCGGCGGACCGGATCGGCATCACGCTGGACACCGGCCACGCCAACATCGACGAAGCCCGCGGACTCGACCGCATGGAAAAATACAAAAACCGCCTGCAGGCGCTGCACCTCAACGACAACGACACCAGCGGCGATCTGCACCAGCCGCCCTTTTACGGCACGCTGGACTGGGAGCGCATCGCGCGGCTCATCGCCTCGTCCTCGTATACGGACCGACCCGCCAGTTTCGAACTTGCCATGCGCAACACGCCGTTTTTCGTTCCCGACGTGCTTCCGGCGGACCAGCCCGAGGAGCATATCAAAAAATTCCTCGCCGACACCTACACCCGCTGCCGCAAGGTCGCGGAGATGATCGAAAAGGCCCGGGCGGAACGCCGTTAGGCACCTCACCTGTCGAGGTAGCCGGTCTCTTTCAGCACTTTTGCCGCTTCTTCGGCGAAGAAGGTGTGCCCGGCGGGGGAGAGGTGAACGCCGTCGGGCAGGATGAACTCCTGCCGGCGGGGATAAATGAGTTTGTAAAGATCCAGCAGCGGCCAACCGTTTTCCTTTGCGAAGTCACGGACGATCTGCCGCTGGTTCTGCAATTCCTCATCCACCTTTCCGCCGGGGACGCGCTTGCAGTAGACGTGCTTTTCGTTGATGATGGGCGGAAAAGTGATCATGACGACCTTGCAGTTCCGGGGCAGCCCCGCCTTGAACTTTTCCAGCAGCGCGCGGAATTCCCGGTCGGAGACCCGGCGGCGTTTCCTCTCCGGCGCCGGATCGTGGTTGTTGCCGCCGAACTCCAGGAGGATGACGTCCGGTCTGCGGGCCAGCACGTCGCTTTCGTACCGCACCATGGCCTCCCGCGCGGAGTTGCCGCCGACGCCGGCGTTGTAAAGGCTGACTTTGCGTCCCAGTTTCTTCCCGAGTTTGAGCAGCCAGTTGTCGGCGAGTTTCACGCCGGTCCGCCCCTCCGTGATGGAGTCTCCGAAGGCGACGATCCGCAGTTTTTTTCGGGCGCGCTCCGGAACGATCCTGAACTCCCGGCCGTCGGCCAGGGTGACGGCCTCGGGCATGGCGGGGACTTCGATTTTGAAAATCTCCCCGGTTTTCAGCGCGGGGAGCGTCAGTTTTCTTTCCCCCGTTTCAAATTCGACCGCGACGGTTTTTTCCGCCGTCGGGGCGGCCGCGCAGAAGATCATTTCGAAGCCTTTCCCGGCGGGAACGACGACGATGCCGGTCTCTTCCATGACGCAATTGAGATGCGGCAGACCGGGAAAAACCAGGATGCGGTACTCATAGGTCCGATCCCGTCCGGGGTAGAGGCGATGCCGTCCCAGAATGACCTCGAAGGTATTGAAATCCTGAGCGCCGTGGACGTAAAACATCCCGGCGGGATAAAGGTCCTCGAAAGCCCATTGCAACGCGATGACGGCATCGGCGGAAGGGATGCGGGCGGCGATCCAGTCCGTGCTTGCCGGATGAAAGTTGTTGCCCAGTTTGAAGTCATGCTTCAGTTCGTCCTCCAGCGGCACGATGGGCTGATACGGCTGAACGGGCAGCAAATTGAGCCACAACTGATAAACAAAGGGCGTCTTTCCCCTGTTCGTGAACTTCGCCGTCACGTCCGCGACAGCCGATTTCGGACGAAACCGCACCGTTCGCTCCAATTCGAGGGGCGTGTTGCCGTAACCGGGAATGAGAAACTTTATCTCATTCCTCCGAGCGGCGTACTCCCTGACCGGCAGATCGAGCGCGGTCATATTGACGCGCCACAGAAGCTCCCTGAACCCGTACACATTGCAGTTGACGGGGGCAAACAGGGGATTGCCCAGCAATGCCGTCCTCTCGAAGCGCCGGAGCAGTTCCCTGCCCCGGTATTTCAGACTGGTCATGCGTCCCAGAGAGTCCGGCGCGAAGCCGCCGTCGAGAACGCCGTTGGAGATCGTCACCGTTTCAGGAACGGAGACCATTTGTTCCGGATTCTTCCGGACGAACCGGGGCGTCTCCCGGACGGCGCATCCTGCGAGGAACAGGACGGCCGGAAGAAGGAGAAAAATCTTCCTCATCACTTGCCCCCCTGCTCGAAACAGCGGACGAAGGGCATGGGCGACTTTTTGAAATCGAAACGCCGATTCATCTCTTTTCCGCCGTAAGGCTCCTTGAAGAGATACGGGAACTTGCGGTCCATCGCGTACTTGAGTTCCTTCAATACCGCTCTTGCGGCGTCGGCGTCCTTCGCCTTGACCGTCAACACATTGTCATGCAGTTCGACGGGGATTCCCACGACATCGGGAGAGATCCTGATGCGGACGATCCCCTTGCCGCCCCGCATTTTGAGTTTGAGGAAAGAGAAATATCCCTCGAGATCGGCAGCGGCCTGTTTCTCCGCGGCATTGGCCTCTTTCGGCAGTTCGATCCGGCTCTCGAGCCAGGGAAAGGCGTCCAGCTCCGAAAAGGTCATGCCAAAAATTTTTGACCTGAAAACGACCTCGATCCGGGCGCGGGCGGGGATCACGCCGTCGGGCTTCCTCCCGTTGACGGTGAGGGAGACGACTTCGAAATTGCGGATGCGCCGGGGCGTGACGACGGCTTTGAAATCGACCGGACTCTCCAGGTCGATCCGGCAGCGGACGGCGTTGAGATCCTTTTCCGTCCGGACCCCCGCCCGGAGTCCCGAGGGAGCCTGCGACAGCGAGACGACCGCTTCGTACAGCGCCGGGACGCGGGAGGGCAGCGTGTCGGAAAAGACCGTATCGGGCGCCTCGTATTTCTGAACGAGAACAGCCCGATCGCGCATTTTGCGGGCGAAGAGATCGACCCCGCCCCCCAGATACGTATTGTCGGCCCGGAACTCGAGGGGCATGGGCTCCTCCCAGGGGTTGCCGAAAAACAGGACTGTATCGGCGCCCCGCCCGAACCGGGAGCGGTAGAGGTATTTGCCCTTGCTGTCGTAGGCCACGGGGCAGAGCGCCTGCCAGCCCAGCCTGAGGCACTCCAGCAATTCAGGCTGGACGTACATGGCGCGGGTGTTGCCGTCCCGGGTGGAGAAGCATTGGGTGAAACCGTATTCGAAATCGGTGAAAACGACATGGTCGGCCAGTTTCATGAACGCCGTCATGAACTGCTCGTGGGTCATATTCCGCCAGCCGGGGATGGTCTGATCGAAGAGAAACCCCGGACTGTGGACGGAGACGGGCCGCTGCCCCATCAGATAGCGCATGTGGGGCATCCACTGACGGAAGAAGGGATTGAAGATGCTGGTCTCCAACATCATGAAATCGCTCTTGCCCAAGCCGTTCTTCCATGCCACGGGGGGATTTTTCCCGTCGAGGGAATGAATGAAATCCACCATCTTGTCGACAGCGGCGCTTTCATCCATGAAAACGCCTTGCGCGTCCCAGGCCCGCTCCGGGATCCGTGGATCGGTCACGGCCTTTCCCCTGTAATAGACACCGCACCCTCCCCCGTCGATGGCAAAGCCCACGGGTTTGAGTTCGTCGTAGACTTTTTTGAGGCTCTTCGTGAAAAATTCGCCGTAATCGCTCCACATGGGCATGACGGCGTATTCCCTGTGATTCAGCGTGGTCCAGTGGCCCAGTTCCCGGGGGAGAGACTTGTCGATCGAGAGTTTGAGCGAGTCGGGGAAATACTTTTTGACCAGCGTGTGGTGCGCCCAGGCCGGGCAGGTGTAGAAGCAGTACCCGAAATCTTTTCCGTAGCGGTCGAACAGCGCCTTGCGTCGGGCGTGAAACTCCGCGCAAGTCATTTTGGCGTAGTCGAAGAACTCGCCGTTGTACAGCGTCGAAAAATTCTGCTGGAAGGGTTTGTCGGGCGCATAATCCCAGAATTTCTCATGCCCGTAGACATCCCCCGGTCTCTTCCACGGCGTGTAGGCCCATTCGATGGAGGCGAAGCGCCTGCGCTGAAGCTCCCGATCGGGACTGGGCGACTTCCAGGCGCTGTAGTAGGAGTGCGCGCCCCAGATGTAGGGATGATCTTCGCCGTGGAAAGATCTCCAGTCCTCGGGGAAGGCGTCGTAGTGCGCCTGCACGATGTTTTCCTCGTTCTCGAAACGCATGGGGACGACGCCGGCGGAGAGGCTGAAGGGCAAAGCGTATCCGGCCCCCGGGACCAAACGGATGGAGTAGGTCAGACGAACGGGTTTCAAGTTCGGATACAGTGCCGCCGCCGTGTAACTGACGGGAGCCCCGTTGCGTCCGGCGGCGATGACGGCGCGGTTGCCGCCGAAGACGGCGGAAACGGGAAACGCCAGCCAGGGCCGGTGATCACGCTTGAAACTGCCGGCACCCTTCCCCGCGCGGACGATCGGCTTGTTCCCGATGGGCAGCACGTCGACACCGCCCCAGAAGCGGTCGTCTTTGCGCAGTTCGGGATAGAGCCGAATCCCCAGTTCCCAGAAACTCTCCTCTTTTCCGGTATTGACGGCCGTGCCGCGGAAGTGATAAAGTCTTGCGCGTTTTTCTACGTCGACTTCGATTTTGCAATCTTTTCCCGTGAGGACAAGTTTTTTGCCCTGCGGAGAACCGGCGAGGCGGATCTCTTTTTTGGCTTTCCCGTCGAAGAGATAGAGTTCGCCCCGGACGCCGTCTGCTTCGAACCCAGCGTCTCCGGTGAAGTGGAAAGCGCCGTACGCCGGGAGAAGGGCGAAGAGCCCCAGAAGAACAAAAAATCTCATGCGTTACCTCCAGTGCCAGCGGGTGAGATCGGTGACGAATTTTTCATTTTCCCATTTGCCGAAAAAGGTCTGCTCCAGATGCCTGACAGATCCGTCGGCAAAGATATAGTTCGCCCGGCCGTCGTGGCGGAAATTGCGCTTGTCCTTCCACAGCAGGTCGGGGGTGACGAAGGGACGCACGGAATCCATGATGAAGACCGTATGCGACGGATCTTTCAGGTATTTGAGTTTGAACTCCGGTGCGCCTGCTTTTTGGGCTCCGGCGGGGAGCATGAAGCGGTTCATGCCGTAGCAGCTCGTCAGCGCAACGGTCCCGCCGAAGAGCGGAGAGCCCTTTTCGAAGAGATAACTCATGCGGGGATCGGAGGGACAGGCGAAGGCCCGCACATCCCCGACCATGGGTGCCAGAAAACTGTGCCAGAATTTCCACGGACGTCCGACGATGTACAGCGGCGGCAGACTGCCGCAGGTCTCCTCATACTGCTGTTCGGCCCGGAAGAGTTCCCGCAGATTGGCCTGACATTGCGCGCGCCGGGCGCTTTCTTTTGAAACGACGCCCGTCACCGCGACGAGAGCCGTGCCGAGGAGGGCAACGGTCAAAAGCTCACGAAGATCCCTCATTTCAGCTGGTCCCCGCCCAGGAACTCCGACTGTTTGTTGACGGGCAGTTCGACTTTGACCCGCTTGGCATGACCGGCGATGAAGAGGATGTTCGCCGCCTCGTTGTGCCGCTGGGCCATCCAGTTGTCCAGGGCGACGCCGTCGCTGATCCCCGCCCATCCGGCGCCGGCGATGCCGAAGCCCAGCTGCGCTATGCCCGCGGAATTCCGCCGGTTGTCCGCGATGATGGCCACGACGCCGGGCTTTTTGAGTTTGGAGGGCTTGATCGGTTTCGTCACGATCCCGCTGGAGGCGTAGTGACAGCCCATGATCGCGACGCCCGTCCCGATGTGACTGCTGTTGCCCGCATAACCGAAATAGTATCCGCTGGGGGCAAGATCCACAGCCGCCTGAGCGATGTCCTGCGAGGGGCAGAGGAAACTCTTCACCACGCGGCCCGCGCTCAGGTTCGTCGGGGCGTAAACACCGGCATAGGGCGCCAGATAGACCAGAAATCCCCGGCGGTAGGGGAAATCCGCCGTGAAGAAACAGCTGTAACCGTCATTGCCGTCGGTATAACTGTTGTAGGCGATGCCCCACTGCTTGAGATTGCTGAGGCAGCTGGTGGCCTTGGCGCTCTCCCGGGCCTGCTGCAGGGCGGGCATGAGCATGGCCGCCAATATGGCGATGATGGCGATGACGACGAGGAGCTCGATCAAAGTGAAATATCCGGACGGTTTTCCCGGCGGACAGAAACGGCTGTAACTTCCGGTCATGCTCGGTGCGTTTTCCATGTTTTGCTTTTTCATTGTCGATGCTCCTTTGTTTTAACTGCGGGTCGTCCCCAAGGTCAATCCAATTTTCAGATATCCGGCAAAAGTTCCCGCCGGAACGGTCAATGTCACACGGCCGTCCTCCTCCCGGAACGGCACGGACACAGCGCCCGGAAACTCGGGCGAATACGCCTGCGCGCCGATGATATTTTCGGGAACGGCGAGATCGATCTTCAAACTCTCTTTGTTCCTTTCCGCGCCGGGCATGAAATTGGCGAACAAATCGCCGTGCCCGAAGGTCTCGCCTTTGCGGGGCAGGACGCCGGAGACGTTGACCAGGTGGATATCTCCCCGGCGGCGGCCGTTCCCGAGATATGCCGAAACAAGATAGTCCCCGCTGCCGCACAGCACATAAGGCCGTTTCCCGAGCAGGAGCCGCAGGATCTCCCCCGGGATCTGCCGGAGATAGTCCGAAGCGCCGACGGGAAAGGTCATTTTCGCGGGATGGTCCGTCCAGCGGGATATCCGCTGATCGTAACAGTGGCATTCGGGTCTGCGGCAGAAGATCCCGCCGGCCAGCCAGACGACGCGGCCGCCGAGGGCGGACAGGCCGACCGTATCATCGCCGCAGCGGGCGGCAATCGTGAAATCGCCCGTCACGTTTTCGAAACGGAAACTCTCCTCAACGGGGGGCAGAACGACACGTCGCCCGCCGTAAGAGAAAACGCCTTCCGGCAGGGAGTCGACCGGAGCGATCTCCGCGGAAAGTCCGAATATCTTTTCCGGAGCACGCCGCGGAGAACCATCCATTCTGCGGGTCCCGAAGGGACCGAAGATCAGAAGTCTGCCGCCGTTTTCGCAATACCGTCTCAGGAGGGCCAGATGTTCGTCGCCCAGCATGACCGCGCCGCAGAGGACGACCAGAGGATATTCGAGGAACGCTTCGAGACCGTCATCCTCGAAAAGGATGCCGAAATGCAGACCGGCAAACATCCCCCCCTGAAGAAAGACATTCATGGGCCAGATAATGTTTTTCAGCGGCCCGGGGGTGAGATCGAGCGAGGACCGGGGTTCGAAAAAACCGATGTCCGCCAGGGGGTCCGCATCTTCCATCACGGGATGGGCCCGATCGAAAGCGGAAAACTCTTTTTCGTTCTCCAAAGAGGCCCCGCCCTCGGGCGTCGTCATCAGAAGCTGGTTCCACCCTTTGGCCAGGGCCCAGCAGAAGTAATGATCGTCCCGGCGCGCCGGATAAAACATGCTCATGGCCGGGACGTGATATTTTTTCGCCATGCTCCGCCTGTGTTCGGCGATGTTGTGCCAGCCGGGCCACGCGGTGCGGATGACGCTCGAAAACATGTTTTCCTGAAAGACACAGCTCCACAGGTCGCCGGCCGCCTCAAAGGGATAGGCGACGGCGTTGCAGTTGAAGGTGGTCGTCGCATAATTGGGGCGAAGAAGATCCAGGCCCAGACTTTTGAAATGGGCATTGACATCCCTGTGGAACCGCTCCGTCGAACGGATGCGGAAACGCAGCCATTCGACGTAAGCGGGGTTGTCGAAGTCGCCGTGGAATTTGCCCCAGTCCGCGGGGCCCGGCAGGTCGAATCCCGTTTCGACCTTGAATTTTTCCCGGCAGTATCCGCAGGCACAGGCGTTCTGAGAACCGAAATACTCCACGTCGTCGGTCATGATGCCGTCGACGCCCGTGGCGTAAACACTTTCGAGGTATTGGAAATAAGCCCGCCTGAAACGGGGATCGTTGAAGCAGTGCCCGTAACCGGTGTAGACCGTCCGGGCGAAGTCGCCGGTCCTGCCGTCGATCTGGCGGCAGTCCGACAGGAGGACGCCGGGAGCGATCTCGGGATCGCTGCAGGCGATATGTTCCTTCAATCCGGGAAACATGTCCAAACCCGACTGCCGGGTCCGCAGCGTGTCATCCAGGGCGTTCCACTCTTTTTGACTGCGGGGATCGTGAGTCAGATGACAGCTGTGATGCTCAACCACCCTTATCCCGTATTTGTGACAGGCTTTGACGATCTTTGCCAGAGCGGCGTTGATCTCATTCCACCACGGATAAAAACTCCAGCGGAAATGGGTACAGCTGAAGGTCATGACGATATTGATCCCGGCGGAGACGAATTCTGCGGCCCTGCGGTCGAAATCCTCCTGCCGCCAGCGGCAAATTTCCTGCCGGTTGTACCAGAAAACGCCGTACTTGTCCTGAATTTGCGTCATTTTGTCAGATCTCCGACGGTTCCGTTGATCTCAAGATCCGTTCCCGGAGAGGCCATGATGGCGCTGGCGCTTTTGAGCATGAGACGGTTAAGGATGTGGAACTGCGCCAGTTCGACGATGTCGGATATACGGGAGTAAACGGTGTCCGGCCGGAAAGGCAGTTCGTAGGAAAACTCCTCGGGCAGATCGTTGATGAGCATGCTGATGTCTTCCGGCACCCGGTAGGAGAGTTTTTTCAAGGCCATGGCGGCGTGCCAGGCCAGATAAAGTCCGGGACAGTACAGAGCCGTCGGCGCCCGGCCCCGGTCCGCAAGCTCCTCCAGCAGGACGTCGCCCAGCGTCATATCCATGGGGCCGTAAACGATGCGGCAGCGGCACTCGGGATGCGAGACCGTCATCTCGCCGATGAAACTTTTTGTCCTTTCGAAAGCGGAAACGCTCTCCCGCGACGAAATGATCCAGATATCGCGGTGCCCGTTCCCCGCCAGATATTTGGCGCTGCGCTTGGCCAGGACGTCGTTGTCCGGCTCGATGGAGACCTCCGCGCCGGGGATGCCGTGGGAAAAGAGATTGATCCGGTAGATCCCGGGGGAACGCCGCGCGGTCTCCTCGATGATCTTCGCCTCGGGCGTGGAACAGAAGATCACGGCATCCGCGCCGGAAACGGTCCGGTAGAAATGCTGAAGATCCCTCCTGTGATCGGTCATCTGAAAGCGCAGATCCCGCTGGGAGAGCATTTCGATCAGCCGGAGGGCGTTTTTTTCGAGATACCCTTCGCGTATATCCACGACGACCGTTTCGGGGCGGGTGTGATTTTTGAAAAAGTAACCGTGTCTGTTCAACTCCTGAACGACCAGCTGCCGGGTCGCGGGCTTGACCGATTCCGCGCTGTTCAGCACCCGGGAAACGGTCCTCACGTGCAATCCGAGTTTGGCGGCAATCTCTTTTTGCGTTATTTTTTTCATCTCAGAATCCCCACCATGGGGAATAATATAGTCTGCCCCTGCCCGAATACAAGAGAAGACGGCCGGAGAAACGACAAAAAGAATGGCGCAAAAGTGACAAACTCCACAGCCTGTCAAACCCTGCCGCGGCGCGTAAAAAAGCGGACACCGCAAGCTGCGATGTCCGCTGATTTTCCTTTTTCCTTCCGGGAACTCCCGGAAAGGGATGCCTTACTCGAACTTCAGTCCGGAAAGGGCATCGGAGTTGAAGGCCTCGCCGAGGTTGACCATGTCCTCGCCGGGCTTGAGAGCCGCGGTGTATTCCTCTTCGGCGGCCTTGAGGTCCTCCTCGGAGAAGTCGTCGTTGACGGCCTTGATGGAGAGACCGATCCGGCGCTCGTCGGTATCGACCTTGATGACGCGGGCTTCCACCTCGTCGCCGACCTTGA
>Ga0310696_10010818_pt1 | contig 10442 bp, 10 predicted proteins | sample AusTroGonzalo_MG_4_FD_203885 | JGI IMG/M metagenome (GOLD analysis project Ga0310696, IMG submission 203885) | Bovine rumen microbial communities from tropical cattle in Woodstock, Queensland, Australia - Gonzalo_02 (v2) (version 2) | ecosystem: Host-associated > Mammals > Digestive system >... | reverse complement strand
AAGACTGATATCCACATTATGAATTGGTATGCTTTCTTTTGCGATTCAAAGTAATACATAAGAATCACTGATGCGAAAAAATAGACTATCATTTCAAAGACTCTGAATATAGTGTATAACATAATCATCCTTACTGCCCAAAAGACACTAATTGCACAAAATAAATAATAAAATGTGTAATATCTGAAACATGTATTTTTCCAGAATCTAGCAATTGTTTTATGTTCTCTTAGCAAAATAACGGCAAGCAATAAGGTACCAATAATATTAATTAAATTAGAAGCGTCAACTGTCATATAATCATCTGTATCTCGCCTCCTTGAAAATCTTATAAGTGGTACTGTATATATTACTATCATCCACCAGTACTTCTTTAGATTTGCAAGCCAAGAACTTGTGTCGAGTTTATTTATCAACATATTATCGAAATTGTCTTGCGATTTTGTGAGAATTTAATGACAATTCGCAACAAGTTAATTGATTTAGTGATATGGTTATTAATGGCAATTATAATGTTCTAGAAGCTTTAGCATATAACATAACTACATCCATAAATGCGAATTTTTGACGCTAATTTCTCAAGTCCTTTCCCCAAAGGGAAAACTGCTCAACTTCTCGTCACGTACTTGCTTCATTGTTCCCTCAACAGGAATAGGCAAGCCAAGATTGTCGTCCCAGTGGCAAACTGTCGGCGACGTCAGCAAAATAGCTCCCAGAAACCAAATCGGAACTAAGGACAGAATGAATGAGACGATAACTTTGCTCATATTCAAATGACGAATGAAGTAATATAAAAACAAACTATAATTTTATCGATACTCGCTCTCCGTTCAAACGCACAATATAAGCAGGGTTTCCCACAACAGTTGCATTGTCTGGGACATTTTTCACAACAACGCAATTTGCTCCAATCTTCACATTGTTTCCAACTGTACATTTGCCTAACACCTTGGCACCTGCGCCAATTGAAACATTATCTCCAATGATGGGACAATCGGTGGCATTTGTATAGCCTATTGTTACATTTTGGTTAATCCAGCAGTTTTTACCGATTTTGCGAGGTGCAACGATTGTTGCAAATCCATGTTGGATATATAAACCACCGTCAATATGGTTGCAATCTATCTCCAGCAATGGAAGAGGTTTGCCCAAACATGCCAATATGTGTGATAAGTAGCGATGTTGCACACGAATCCGTGATAGTACTAGAGAGCGAAAGGCGGGAAAGAAAAACATCAAATCTACAAATGTTATAAGACATGCTTTATGTCCACAACGAAGAATTTCTATCCACCTGACAAAGTCTTCTTGGCAAGATTTATCTTGACGAATTAAGATAAAGTGCAATAGAAATCTAGGAAGATTTAGCAATATTAGCAGTCTTTTCATAATCACTTGATTGGCTTAAAATTAACTGTGCATTCAGACTGTTTATCTTCGGTATTCTCTGAACCGTAGCAGAGCGCAAAGACAGTGCCAGAGACAAGGTGAAGCCGAGGCAAGGCGCAGCAATTTGTTCAACTTGGTTTGAGGAAAGTCTTTGCCGTATTCTCGTGTGGTTCGCCTTGCCAGTTTTTCACGTTGGGACATGATTTGGCAATAGGCAAGATTCCTGGCGATTCGTCCCATGCATGTCTGAAATACTGTGTTTGTGGGGACTTGGCGGGTGGCAAGGCGTTTCACCCAATCTTCCATCGTGGGTGCGCTTTGCCAACGGCGCATATTCTTTTCCAGCCAACCTTGCTTGCGGGTAACTTTCCCCCCATCGCTGGTGAAGAGAGTCTTGTGGATGAAGCCCCACGGGCCGTAGGTTGCCAGTAGAGCCCAGAACTCCAAGTCTTCGCATACGCGTAAATCTTCTCGCTGACCGCCCGCCTCGCGGGCAACAGTTGTCCGCATCAGGACGCTACCCGTACAGACATGGTTGTATTTTGCCCAAAAATCGAAGAAATCGGGAAGTTGGACTGGTTCTGAAAATTCTTGTTGCTTAGGAACGAATGACGGCTGTTTGCCGATAATCTTATGGCATTGGCCTACGCTGACGGCCACGCATTCGGTGTGACTTTCCAAAAAACTCACGGTTTCATTCAAGAACTCTGGTTCCCAGAAGTCATCACCGTCCAAAAAGGCGCAGTATATGCCTTTGGCCTCGCGCAGACCGCGATTCCTAGCAGCTGACGGCCCTTGGTTGCGTTCCTGACGGAATACGCGAATCCGCGCATCTGCCAGACTGGAAACGACAGACAACGTGTCATCGGTCGAGCAGTCGTCAATGACGAGAATCTCAAAGTCAGGATTGCCCGTCTGCTCCAAAACAGAACGCAACGTCCGCCCAATCAGCAAGGCCGTGTTATAGGTCGGGATGATGACGGAAATTAACGGCATTTTCGAATCATAACTTGGAGGTGGGATTAATGAGTGCTGTATTCTCCATGAGGACAGGTTACTTAAGCCGGTTAGCAGCAGCACATTTGATGGCGCGACAAAAAAACTTGGTTTCGTTCCAGCACATGGTGGCTTCCGCAGGAGCGTTTCGCCTTGTCATCCGCAGTCCAAAGTCGAAAGATGATTCCCCCTTGGGACATTCCTGTCACCGCTAGCGCGGTTCTAGGCAATGGGGGGCGTCTATCCGTGGGTTCCACTTCGCCGCTAAAGCGGCTTCGCTGCACCCACGGCTGTAATCCATTCACCGCTACGCGGTTAAATACAACAGCTCTGGTAATTTGGCCATATTTTCGCATGGCGAATGATTAGGAAAGGAACGCATTTAAAAGCCCCGTAGGGGCGACAGGAGCACAGCCGTGGGTGGAGCGAGCGAAGTGAGCGCAACCCACGGGAAGGCAACACCACCTATTAGAACCGCGTAGCGGTGGCAGGAAAAAAGCGGGCGGTACATTTTTAGTCCAGTTGACTGTTAGGAACATGGCAAGCAGAAAACAAGTTTAGCAACCATTTGCCAGAACAGAGCCAAAAGCATTATCTTCCATTTTTGGGAAAGGAGTGTTAATGTAATAATTGGATTAAATAATTACTAGTCAGGAATTTTTCTATTGTTAGGTAGCGTTCTTCATTATAGTTATGTTTTTTGTTGCTGGGGCTAATGGCGATTATAAATGAGCAGTTTATATGAGCAAAGCCAATTGAAGTTGGCTATCTCTTCTATGCGTTGACAATGGATGTCGCTCCCCAGTAATCTCACCTTCAATTATCTTCCCAAGCCTCAATATCGGCCAATAACGGATGATGTTTGTCTTTTTCGGAGAGAATCCAGTAGTCTGGTTTCACGCGCCAATCAATGCCAAGCGCAGGGTCGTCGAAACTCATTCCGCGCTCGGCAGCAGGGCAGTAGACATTATCGCATTTATAAGCGAAAATGGCTTCCTGGCTCAGAACAGAGAAACCATGGGCAAAACCGCGCGTAATGAAAAGTTGTCGTTTATTCTCACCAGAGAGTTCTACTGCCACATGCTTGCCGTAGGTTGGTGAGCCTTTGCGGATATCTACTGCCACATCCAATACAGTTCCTGAAATGACACGCACTAATTTTGCTTGAGTGTATGGCGAGGCTTGCCAATGGAGTCCACGCAAAACCCCAAAGCGTGATTTGCTTTCGTTATCCTGCACAAATTTACAGTTAATACCTAGTGATTCGTAACAAGATTGGTTCCAAGATTCAAAGAAATAACCGCGAGAATCACCAAAAACTTTGGGCTCTAGAATTATTACGCCATCAATGTCCGTTTTAACGATGTTCATCAAAATTCACTTGTTGATAATCAGGTTATTATTAAAAAACAGCCTTATATACTGATAAACTTGCTTCATTTGCGATGAATAAAAAAACTCCAAATAAGTTGTCTTGAATAATCCATACAGGAACAACCTACAAATATTAAAATGGCAATGAAGATGATAGCCGGGAGACTATAATAGCACGGCCATTTACCTATGGCGGAAAAAGCACCAGTCAACAACTCCAATACATGGTCTTCACAGTGGATAAGATATACGGCAAAGGAGGTTGAGGCGAAAAAAGAAATCCATGGTTGACATCTTCTGTAAATAGACAGGTTTCTAAAAAAGGCCAGCAGGCAAACGCTCATAAAAACCATTGCTGGGCTTATATAATTAACCATGCGGTAATATCTCAATTCATGATGGAGAAATTTAGAGGATAAATAAGGCGTCCAAGTCGCAAAAAACCAAGCAAGTGTTGCGAAACACAGGTAAAAAATAAAATACCACCTTCTTGACGGAGACTGTTGGGACATTAAAAAGAACCTTGATACAATGCAATTTGGTATTAGTGATCTAAAGCCATATCTGCGGATAAAACCTCCAAGCATATACATATAGATAATCCAGGTGCCACAGAAACCACGGTGTAATTCTTCAAGGGAATCGCTGAGCAGAGGAATTTGTGAAACAATACACCAGAGTAGAAAGAACCCCCAGAGAAAATTCTTAATGTAAATTTTGTCACACTGCAACAGGAGATAATTACATAGTGGCATTGTTATACAGAGCCAGAAATAGGCAGAAACATACCAATAATGCCTGGAGGTAATTGGGAAAAATGCCTTAAGCAATTCAGTATATGTAACTTTAGCATTCCATTGTAGAAGATGGGCGATTAAAAACAAGGAAATGGTATAAAACGCCACTTGTGTCCACAATTTCCATATTTTACGATAGGAAAAATGTGCTTGGCATCCCATATAGCCAGAAAGCAGGGCAAAGCAATCTACTGCACAAAAACATAAGACAAGCAGATAGTGGACCGCATAATATTCAACACTGAAACTGCGCAAACTTGCTTGTATTCCTCCTGGCATAATAAGGTGCAGGATGAGTACCATAAGCATGGATAAGATTCGCAAACAATCCATGCCTAAATCGCGATTTTGTTTCAATGTTATATTATTATTACTCATTGATTTGCAATAATGTCTTAAGCCAATTGTCTATTCGATATTGCTTCAAGGTAGCAGAAATGTTGGCTGGCATCTTGAACGGTGTGTTTATAAAGTCAACAATAATGTTCTTTTCCTGGTCATTGAACAACTTGTCTTCCACAACTAGTACTTGCTCGTTCGAGAAGAAATCGTATTCTTTGATGGAAGGATTAGTTGTAATGATTTTTTTGCCTAATCCCAGAGCCCACATGCAACGGGCCGTCAGACCATCCTGCACCTGGACTTTTGTATCAAGGACAATTTCGGAGGCCTTTATTTTTTGGCGATAGATGCTTGTGGGAATCAGTTCAGTGGAAATCAGTCCAGATTTGTATTCCCTGATAGACATAAGTTGGGGCATGTGCAGAATTTTGCGCAGACAGAGGTAAAAACCGTACCAAAGCAGACTGTTGATTTTTTTATGATAGAGTTTGATGAAATGGCTGATTCCGTGGTTTGTGGCAAGATTGGCAATTTGGGAATAAAGGCGCATCCTGGCAGGACTATAGGCCCCAAAGCCAAATATCTTTTCTCTGGAAATTTCTGCATTATCTTTGACATCAACCCAATAAATTGGTAGAAGGTCGATTTTATGTTTTTCTGCATCTTGCCTATCAAAGGTAAATACATGGTCATAAAAATGGAAATTATGTTCAAAGTGGTACATGCTATAAGTCGTGTCATAAAGATAATTCACACAGTATATGTTAGAATTTCTACGCTTTAATTCTTCAAATAAATAAGAATTGATGCCTGCTCCATCTATTGTCAGTAAATAATCAAATGATTTATCAATTTTACCAAGATTGCCTTTCCAATAGGCTGTTTTTCTAGCCTCGGCCTCATCAATAGACACAGGATGTTTGCCTCTAACCTTGTATGGATCCGAGGGAAAACCATATTCTGGAAGGCATACTACATCATATCCCATATCCACCAAGGCGCGAATTATGTCCTCATGTATATTGACCCAGGTAGGGGTTATGAACAAGACGGTTTTCATAAATTACTTATACAGGCCTTTAGCCTGCATTTCCGCTATTGATGCTTCATAGTTGTCAGTCATCACAGCTTGCTTGTTAACCCATTTGACAAACTTTTCGATGCCCTCGCGGAAGGACCATTTGGGTTCAAAGCCGAGAATCCGCCTTGCCAAAGTAATGTCAGCATAATTATGCCGAATATCGCCTAAGCGATAATTGCCAGAAACAGTGATAGGTACTTGGATGCCATATTTTTCGCAAAGCGTGTTGGCAACCGTCAAGACATCTGTCGCGACGCCCGTGCCAACATTGAAGACGTGTCCCGTCGCCGCCTGAACTTCCAGGCCAAGAATAGTGGCTTCAACTACATCATCAATGTAAACGAAATCCCTAGTCTCTTTTCCGTCTTCAAAGACATTGATTCCATTGCCATTTTTTATGCGAGTAGAGAAGATGCTCAAAATCCCAGTGTAAGGGTTGCTTAACGACTGGCCTGGCCCATAGACATTTTGGTAACGGAAGGAGACGGATTCAACGCCGATGCTCTTGCATATCAAATGAACTAGTTGTCCTTGGACTTGCTTAGTAATGCCATAGACGGATGAGGGATGAATGGCACTGTCTTCTGTGGTGGCTACTAAGTCGACGGAACCACCGCACTTGGGGCAATGACATTCAAAGTCTCCACGTTTCATGTCTTCGTCTTGCCGTTCGCCAGGATAGACATCTCCACATTGCTGACAGTGGTATTTCCCTTCGCCATAGATTGCCCGGGACTCGGCTACAACCACTCTTTTGACTTGATGGCACTCATTGGCCAAGATGTCTAGCAGTTGCGCAGTCCCGCCAATGTTGGTATCTATGTATTTCTTGATTTCATACATCGACTGTCCAGTGCCGGTTTCCGCTGCCAGGTGGATGACATATTCGACATCCGTCAACGCCTTCAACCAGTCTTCCCTGGAATTGACATCACCTTTAATGAAAGTGACTTTATCTGCAATGCTTTTATACAAGGGCGAGGTTGTCTCAGGGGCGTTCCCATGAATCTGCGGGGACAGAGAATCCAAGACAGTTACACTATATCCTTTTTGCAGTAGTTTCAAGGCAATATGTGAGCCGATAAAACCAGCGCCGCCTGTAATCAGAACTTTTGACATTATTTTTGACCTTGTCACGAAAACACAAGAAGTTGGAACTATGAGGAGACTTTTTCCCAAGTGCAGGACACGCAATTATAACGTTTGATGACGCGGGCAGGCGCCCCTACTGCTACGCAGTAGTCAGGAATATCATGCGTCACAACCGAATTTGCACCAATGACTGAATTTTTGCCAACAGATGCCCCAATAATGGCTACGTGCTCACCAATCCAACATCCTCGGCCAATGACTACGGAACTTAATTGGCGTATGGGCTGATGCATTATAGAAGTATGAACATCTGAATATTCATGCTGGTTGTCTGCAATATAAACACCATTGGCAGTCAAAACCTCATCTTCTATTATGATACTGCCTGTGGTAAAAATATGGTTGAAATCTCCAATTTGACAACCGTTGCCAATTGTTAAGCGACATTCTGTATGTGATTTTGTCAGCGGCATGGCCGCCAACCAACAGGATTTACCTATTTGAGTATTGTCACCTAAAACAATATTGGTTCCACCTTGAATTCGCAGAAGAGACCCAATAATAGTATTTTTGCCTACAAAACTAAATTTCCTATGCAAGTACGACTGCTTTAAATGATGGAATAATGCTTTTAACATTGCAGAAAAAACCAACAATTATCAATCGTCAATAATCACAAGAAATTGATTATGATTAATGAGTTCAGTTTTCAAAGAAGATTGTATCACATTGTTTTTTTCAAGTAAATTTAAATCTGCTCAAAATTGCATGTTTTACTTTCAATGGCATAATATCAAAATAATAAGTAATGAACAAATAACTTAAGGAAAATATTAGTCCTCCAATAAGCAGTTTAAGAATGTTGTATGGGATTATTAAGCCAATTAAGTAAGTCCCTCCAGCAATAATTACATTGCAGCACAGCAAGGGGAAAATATCCCATAATTGTTTCCACCATTGGTACTGTGCCAGTTTTCCATTTAACCAGGCTGTTTCCAGAAAAACAATAGGTGCCTGAACCACCAGCCCCCAGACCATTGCCATAACTCCGTAGCGGAATGTGACAAGAATGATAATGGCTAATTGCACTTTTAGGATTATCTCTAGACATAAAATCCTTCCGCTGTATCCCCTTGCCAAAATTACCTGACGATTGATATCATTCATGGGTTGCAAAATATATATTAGACAAGAACATTGCAAGAAGACAGTACAAGGAATCCATTTTTCAGTCAGTAGTACACGCACGATAGGATCAGCAAAAACCAAAAGAAATACTAATAATGGCGTTACAAAAAACATTGAGGTTTGAATGCCTTGTTTGGCCAATTGCCGAATATCTTTTTCGCTGTCTTGAATGGAGGAGAACGCCGGAAGGAAAACACTGGAAATAGTGTTGCTGATGGTGGAAATGCCTAAATGCGGAAAACTATGGCCACGTTTATAAAATGCAAGTGTTTCCTTGCTGTAGATTTTTCCTATGACTAGAGTATAGGCGTCTTTGTAAACAGCATCAAGCAAAAAACTGACAGCGATTTTCCAGCCGTATTGAAAGAGTCCAGAGAGACGCCTGAAAGAAAATTCCCAGGATGGTTTCCAACCGCTCCAAATGATTAGGCAACAGGTATAGATGAATGAGCAGATGACATATTGGCCTATCAATGCCCATACTCCAAATCCCCAAACAGCCATGCCACAGCCAATAATGCCTGAAATTATGTTACCTAAAAGGCGTCCGTGGAAAATCAGGCGAAATTTCAATTGACGAACCAGCAGGGCGTCATGAACCATAATCAGGGAATTGAAAGGAATGCTCAAGGCCATGACGCGCAAATATGTTATGTAACCGCTGTCGTTATAAAAGACGGCAACCCATTTTGCACAGAAAAAAAGAATCAGATATGTACAAATCGCAATAGCGGTATTGGCAAAAAAAACCGTGCTGCAATCAAGTTGGTCAATGTTTTTTTTCTGTACCAGAGCCAAGGGAAATCCTGAATCCACAAACACTCCGGCAATTTCGGTAAACACGAGCAACATGGAAATAATGCCAAATAGACCTGGTTCAAGCAGACGTGCCAGAATTATGGCTAAAAGAAATGTTACCCCGCGAGTGCCTACACGCTCCAGACCTTTCCAGATAATTCCCTTGGTGATTTTCTTATTTAGAGAAGTGTCTGGCATTGTAAAACTATTGGTTCAGCAAGTGAATGTGATAAATACTGTTTCAAGAAAGCTGATGATAGTTTATCTATAAATATCTTGATTTAAAGTTATTGTGTGTTAAGATTAAGAAAACCAGGACGTGGAAAGGTTGCCAAGTTGCAAGAATACCGAAGCAGGAAAGCTATTAAGCGATATCGGAGAAGTGGTACTGAGTTAAGGTTTGTGATACATCTTGAGATGCCGTTAGAGAAGTACGTGCCATTTTCCCTGGGCATGACGGCGGCCTTCTTGGCTGGGATGACAGGGATTTTAGGGATGAGAGAGATAGGGATGGCAGGGATGAGAGGGATAACAGGGAGGGCGTGGCAGGCTGCGGCCAGGGATAACAGGGATTTTAGGGAGAAGAGGGCCGCGCCCTCCCCGCGTCAGATTTCCTCGGCGAGGAGGAGGTTCTCGCCGTGGAAGACGACCGCCAAACGGATAAGCGTCACCGTTCCCGACGGCTTCAGGCTCCACTCTTCGGCGAGGTTGTTGTCCAAAGCGTAGCGTTCGAGTTGGTCTTTCGCCTCCGCCAGCAAGGACGCCTGCATGGCCTTCGTGACCTTCTCCGTCTTCTTCAGGTATTTGACCTCCAGCAAGGCGGCGAACTTGATGCTGGGATAATTTATGAGCCTCGGCGCGAGGGCGAGGTCGGCGAAGCCGAAGCCCGCCCTGTGCTCCGTGCGGACGGCGTAGGCGTTGCCCGCCGTGAGGAGGGAGGCCAGACCGGCCTGCACTGCCTTCTCGCCGTCCAGCAGGTCGCGGGCGGACAGAGTGTCCTTCAGGACCTGCACGGCTGTTTCGAGGACTGGCCGCCAGGTGCCCTCGAAGGCCATGTCGCCGAGTCTGTCCGCCAGTTCGCTTGTCCTGGCGTCGACATGGCAGGCGTCCCTGTAGCCGTTGAGCAGGAAGTCGGCGGCGAACTGGCGCATCAGCTGGTTGGGGATGACCAGCCTCTGCTTCCCGTTGACCTCCTCCCCGATGGTGACCATCCCGTAGTAGAACAGGAGCGAGAGGAAGCTTTCCGGCCTGTTCAGCGTGTCCTCCTGGAAGGAGCGGATGAGGCTGGTGGTGACGCCGCCGTCGGTCACCAGCCGCTCCAGCGCGTCGAACTTGCCGTTGAGCTTGCCGTTGGTGGTGACGACGTGCCGCAGCTTGCGGTAGTC
>Ga0310696_10010817_pt1 | contig 10445 bp, 7 predicted proteins | sample AusTroGonzalo_MG_4_FD_203885 | JGI IMG/M metagenome (GOLD analysis project Ga0310696, IMG submission 203885) | Bovine rumen microbial communities from tropical cattle in Woodstock, Queensland, Australia - Gonzalo_02 (v2) (version 2) | ecosystem: Host-associated > Mammals > Digestive system >... | reverse complement strand
TTTGGTACATGAGCGAAAGCGAATGTACAAAGAACGCGGCTACGCCGCTATAGACGAGAGACGAAAGAGGGGAGGGTGTAGTAGACAGTAGGCTGTAGACGGTAGGAAGGGATGTATCATCCTGAGCGCGTCGGCGCGAAGGTTCCTGTGAAGTCTTGTTTCAAACGTCATGTTGAGAGGCGAAGCCTCGAAACATCCAGTTAAGTCTTGTATCGCACTCTCTTTTTGCAAACTATTTACATCAATTGCGTTTGATTGATGTATCTTTAGGGTATGACAAAACTTATCGCACACATGTTCCCCGGTGTTTTCCTCATCGTCGTGTTTTCCTTGCTGAAAGCGTACGTGATTCCTGCCCAGACGACTTTTGAATCGTGGTTCGTCTACGTTAATTTCTTTGTATGGATTGTATGCATCGTGGTGCCGTGCGTTATTTATTACCTCCGCACTCCACCTGGAATCGATCATAGGGAATGATGATCCGAGTTTTGAGTTCTAAGTTACTAGTTACTAGAGCTTTTAAGCTTAAATTTTCTAATAACTAATGACTAGTAACTAGTAACTAAATTATATTTGGCCCATGTTTAAAATCGGTGTCATGGCTTCCGGCGGAGGAAGCAATTTTAAAGCTATTATCGAGCGCATTGGTGCGGGTGACCTCGAAGCCCAGTGCAAGTTTTTGATCACGAACAACGCTGGCTGCGGTGCGGTGAACCATGCCAAGGAATATGGTATCCCGGTGCATCATATTTCGGGCAAGACCCATCCAGATCAGGCTGCATACGAAGCCGCAATGCTTGAAGTTTTGGACAAGTACGATGTTGACCTTTTGATTTTGGCGGGCTACATGAAGGCGCTTCCGCTTTGCATGCTCCAGCGCATGCCGGACCGCATCTTGAATATTCATCCGTCTTTGTTGCCAAAATTTGGCGGTAAGGGCTTTTTCGGACACCATGTTCACGAAGCTGTTCTTGCTGCGCATGAATCGGAATCAGGTCCGACGGTGCATCTCGTGAGCGAAGAAATCGACCGCGGTCGAGTGCTTGCGCAGACCAAAGTGCCTGTAATGCCGGACGATACTGCCGATACGCTTGCTGCACGAGTCTTGGTGCAGGAACACGCCCTCTATTGGAAGACGATTAAGGAATACGCCGAGTCGCTTGGCTTGCATTAGATTTGGTCATTAGTCAATAGTCATTGGTCAATGGTTTTTAGCTTGGTGCCAAAGGCATGATACAACTAATGACTAACTACCAATGACTAACAACTAGAAAAATGAAATTCAAACTTCCCGCATTTCTCGAAAACATCGAATCCCCGGTAGAAGGGGAGGTGGCGCTTCGCAAGTATGCCGCGAATCCGTTGGCATATAGCGGGGATGGCTCGCCGGATTTGTTTTCTGCTGCGGGAAATGGCGCTGGCTTGGATGCGAACTGCGCGGATGGTAATGGAAACTGCGCCGCGATTGTAGTCGGCATTGACGAAGTGGGCCGTGGACCGCTTGCCGGGCCTGTTGTTGCATGTGCCGCCGTGCTCAAGTCGCCTGATGCGCTCTTGACTCTGAACGATTCTAAAAAGCTTTCTCGCCCCAAGCGCGAGGCAATGTTTGAACAAGTGAAAGATGCTTGTGCATGCTATGCTATTGCAAGCGCGAGTGTCGAAGAAATCGACGAGATGAACATTCTCGAAGCGGATTTTTTGGCGATGCGCCGTGCGTTACAGGCTCTTGGATTCCCGGGCCTGAATGAATCCGCTCCCGAAATTCCGATAGAGGTTAAAGGCTCGTTGAATGACGCCTTGAACTGCGCCGCGAATGATGCTACGAATGGTGTCATTCAGAATAATGCCACGAATGCCGTCATCCAAAATGAAGTCACGAATCCCGTCATCCTGAATGGAGCGCAGCGAAATGAAGGATCCAGTGACGGTTCCTATAACATCCTCATTGCTGTTGACGGCAATCTCAAAATCCGCGGCGTCCCTGCCGACAAACAGATGCCTATCGTCAAAGGCGATGGCCGCATCGCAAGCATCTCGGCCGCATCGATTCTTGCGAAGGTGTTTCGTGACCGTTATATGGATAGATTAGAAGAACTTTATCCGGGATACGGTTTTGACAAGCATGCCGGTTACGGCACTAAAGCCCACCTTGATGCAATCCGCCGCCAAGGTTTTACCCCCGCACATAGAAAAAGCTTCCATCCGAAGGGATTGTAATTTACATCGCTAAATGAAGTAGGGGCGAGCAACGTCATTCTGACGCCGAAGGCGGAAGAATCCAGTAAAGTTTTTGGGTAGTGTAACTGGATCCTTCGCTGCGCTCAGGATGACGTAAGGGGTATGCTCCGGATGACGTAGGAGGGGATCGTCATGACGCAGTAAGGAATCGTCATTCTGACGCTGAAGGCGGAAGAATCCAGTAAATTTTTTGGGTGATGTAATGGATCCTTCGCTGCGCTCAGGATGACGTAAGAAGTATGCATAGGATGACGCGAGGAGGAATCGTCATGACGCAGTAAGGAATCGTCATTCTGACGCCGAAGGCGGAAGAATCTAGTTAAGTCTTGACGAGTGCAATAACTATTGCAATTCGTAGAAAAGGTCGTTCCAGTGGGGATTGGTGGTTTCTATTAAGGTAATCTTTTTGTTTCGACACCAGCCTTTCAATTCTTTTTCACGTTGAATCGCAATTCGAATGTCGTTGTACTCCTCGAAGTACCCGAGTTTGTCGACTTCGTAGCGGCTCGTAAAGCCTGGAACTATTTTTTCTTTGTGTTCTGTAACACGCTTCTTAAGATCGTTTGTTACCCCTACGTATAATGTGCCGTTTCTTTGGCTAAATAGAATGTATGTGTAGCTTTTCTTCTCCATATTAAAGAAGATATGAAGATGATGAAGGAAAAACAAGTGGTCGGGCTTTTGCGAAAATGTAACTGGATCCTTCGCTGCGCTCAGGATGACGTAAGAAGTATGTTCAGGATGACGTAAGGGGTATGCACAGGATGACGTAGGAGGGGATCGTCATGACGCAGTAAGGAATCGTCATTCTGACGCCGAAGGCGGAAGAATCCAGTAAAGTCTTGTAACGCAAAAACAGAAAAGGCCAGTCTTTCGACTGACCTTTTCTTCTGCGGGTGCCAGGACTCGAACCTGGAGCCTTTTGGTTCGTAGCCAAACGCTCTATCCAGTTGGGCTACATCCGCGTTTTGTTGTCTTCTCTCGTTGACGGGTCCAAATATAGAATAATCGAGAATTATGTCAAGGGGAAAAGGTGAAAAAAGTGATTTTTTTTCAAAAAAGTTCAAAATCGTTATTTAATTGCCTATTTCGCCTTGATTTAGCCCACATTTCGACCACCCTATATTTGAATTGATTATGTTCTTTAGCTATTTTTGTCCGCAAACTTTTTTAGTGTGACTTAAAATGGATAAGTTCAAAGCATACATGAAACTTTTAGGTTCCGCCATCGTAAAGTATGGCGCCATTGTTTTGCAGAAAATTTGGAGCTTGCTGAAGATTGCCTTTGCAAATAAGGTCTTCCGCTGGTTCTTTATTTTTATGTGCCCAGTCATTTTGGTGTTTATCGTGGCTCTCGCGGTTTATATCCATTACTCGCCGGAACTGCCGTCGCTCTCGCAGCTCGAACAGATCAATCCGAGACTGGTGACGAACATTTATGATAAAGACGGTCAGATTGCTCATGAATATTTCGTCGAACGTCGAGAATGGACTTCTATTGACTCGATTCCGGTGAATGCTATTCGAGCCGTGATGGCGACTGAAGACCGTGCATTCTACAAGCACTGGGGTATGAACGTTTGGGCGATTCCGTCTGCTCTCATCGAAAGCGCCATGACGGGCAACAAGCTTCGCGGTGCATCGACCTTGACGCAGCAGCTCACAAAGCTTTTGTTCCTCACGCCAGAACGTTCTCTTTCTCGTAAGATTAAGGAAATGATGACGGCAATCCGCATTGAACAGACTTACACGAAAGAAGAAATTCTCGAATTCTACATGAACGAAGTTTATCTTGCTGGCGGAAACTACGGTTTCCAGGCGGCTGGCAAGTATTATTTCGGCAAGCCTCTCGACAGTCTTTCTATCCCGGAATACGCCGTGCTTGCGGGTATGTTGCAGCGCCCGGAAACGTATCGTCCGGACCGTCATCCGAAGGCTTCCAAGCGCCGCCGCAATACGGTGCTTTACGCGATGCGCGATGCTGGTTTTATCTCGAACGAGGATTACCGCAGGTATATTGAAGAACCGATCGTGCTTGCCAAGAAAGAAGAAACTTCCGAAACGGGTTCGGGCTTATACTTCTTCGAAGAAATCCGCAAGTACATGGAAAAGAAGTATGGTGAAAATTCGCTTTACGCTGATGGCGTTTCCGTTTACAGTACGATTGATCCGGATATCCAGACGTTCTTGGATAGCGTAGCTCGTGCGCAGGTCGAAAGAGTCCGCCGTCGCATCAAGTATCGCGCAACTCGTAGGCTCCAGCTCACGAAAAAGTATGGCATGCCCGAAGATAGTGTTGTGGCGCATTTCGATAGCGTCTATACGCTTTTCAAGAAGGAATACCTTGCTGCCGATACGGTGCGAAATAGACGTGGCCATTTTGCTCGTTTCCCGGACAGTATTCGTTATCACCATGCCGAAGTGGCTGCCATTATCATTGAAAACGAGACGGGAGCCATCAGAGCTATGGTGGGCGGAAGCGATTTTAACAAGTCCAAATGGAACCGTGCAGTGCAGTCTTTGCGCCAGCCGGGTTCTTCGTTCAAGCCGATTGTCTATTCGACCGCAATGGACAATGGCGCAAGCCCCTGTGACTCTGTGAACGACCAGCCGGTGACAATTCCGGATCCAGATGATAGGAACCCGAACAAGGTTTGGCGTCCGGGAAACTTCGAACACGACTTCGAAGGTATGATGACGCTCCGCCGTGCTCTCTACAAGTCCAAGAACTTGCCTGCTATTTTGACGGGTATGAAATACGGTCTTAGCAATGTGGTGAACTATGCCCGCAAGTTCGGTATCAAGAGAGCTCCGTTGCAGGCGGTCCCGAGCCTTGCGCTTGGTTCCGTGGGTGCGACTCTGATGGAAATGACGTCTGCCTACACGGTGTTCCCGAACGGTGGTAACCGCATTGAACCGTACATGATTGAATCGATTGTGGACCGCAATGGCGAGATTGTCGAAAAGAATTCGAAGGTGGAACATGAAGTGTTGCGTCCGGCATCGGCTTACTTGATGGTCGATATGCTTAAGGATGTGAATATTCGCGGAACCGCAGCACGCGTCTGGAATTCTGGATTCCGCCATCCAAGCGGTGGTAAGACGGGTACGACGAACGATTACACGGATACCTGGTACATCGGCTTTACCAAGCAGTACACGATGGGTGTTTGGGTTGGTTCCGATACTCCGGGGACCATGGGTGCCGGTCATACAGGTACCGAAGATGCTCTCCCGATCTGGATGGCTACGATGTCCAAATTGCACAAGGATTTGCCGAAGCTTCCGTTCCCGGTTCCGCCTGGCGTGATCAGCCGTGGCATTTGCAACCACACTGGCCTTATTGCGGGCGAGTTCTGCTCCGAGAAGTCTTACTGCCTTTATACGGCGGGCTACGGTCCGACCGAACGTTGCGACGGAAACCACTTCAGTTCGCAGACAAAGTCTGCTGATAACGCTACTTTGTTCAGCAACAAGGGCGTTGTGGAAAACAACCGTTACGAAGCTCCACAGCCTAAGAAAAAGAAAGGCAAGGGTGGTAAGGAACCTGAGCCGCAGCCGAAACGCAATACAAGAAAGATGTTCTAAAGGTTGTGAGGTCGCCGCTTCGCTGCTTTGAGGCGTGAGGTCGGCACATCGTGCCTCTGAGTTGCTTTAGAATTAATTGGTAGAAGAGCCCGCCTTTGGCGGGCTTTTGTCGTATAGAGAAGACGGCTTTTGTCATGCACGTTTTTTAGCAAAGTCGAATTGCCCGTGCGGACCAATTGAATATAAAGTGACATTTTGTGCAATTGCAAAAAAACGTTTGCATTTTTTTACTGAAAAAATTTTTGTGATGTAAGTTTATTTATATAAATATGTAATGTGTCTTTTTGGATACAACGTTAAAAAGTTGTGGTATTTACATTTTGCCAAGAAGGAGAAAAATAAATGGATTTAAAAAAAAAATTCCCCCAATTAAATAATAATCTCGTAGTAGATAATAGTTTATTTAATGATGTGTTAGATATTAATTGGAGTAATTGGGCCATCTTTCAAATATTCTCTGAATTCCGGTTGAGTGTTGTAAAACTAGATCCCGCATTTGCATGGGGTACAATAAAGCAAAACATATTTGGCCATAATGATTTGCACATACCAGTAAAAATTCCGCCCGCTAATTTTCCTCACCATGAATTTACACCCCCTGTAACATCTGATCCATTTAGTGATGGAGAACCCATTTGGTCAAAGGTATTTTCCAAAGACACTAGAACGGTTAGAATTCAGCTTTCTAAACGAGCAGCAGAGCTTGATGGAGAATATTTGGGTTTTACTTTAAAAGCTTGTGATGAAGTTGGCTCGGTGCTATATCAGGCGCTAATGATAATAAAGTTTGTCCACACGCCCAGTTTTTCGTGTTCTCCAACCTCGTCTTCGGCAAATTATATAAGAAACGAGTCGTTCCGTTGGCCACTCTCAATGCTTGAAAAGTTTAATAAAATTCCTTGTTCAGACATTAAGTCGGTGGTCAATAAATACAAAGAGGTCTATTTTGCGATGAGCCTCATTTCAAGTTCACCATACGACTGGGATAGCTCAAATAAAATAAAGGACGACTGTTATTGCTTTGAATATGATAATAAAGCTTACCTGATATCGAAAGAATTCTGGCTACTTTATGAAATTTTGTTAGATTCGAAGAAAGGTCAAGCCGATGAAAATTTACATGATCAAAACAAGTCCAATCTTGCTGTTAAGCTTCTAGAAAATCAGTTAGAAGACATATGGAATAGAAAATATTTCTATAAGGTGGAAAGCATTCCTGCGGCTGTTCTGAAATGGGAGAGCATTCCGAATGCGGTTTCATACGGTGTAAAAAGGTATTCCAAGAGAAGAAATTGCTTGTGCCCGGTTGCCAAAGGCCTGAAAATACCGACATGTGAAGACCTCGATTGGAATGATGCTGTGCACTATGAAGTCGATACGGGAACGAGTGTATACAAATACGAGTGCGCTCCATCGGTATCTCCGATTGTCGTTTGACAGAGTGCCTACTCCGCTTTGATGGAGTCGGACTAAAATCAAGCTTTTAAATTTAACTAAGAAGGAAATGAATAATGGTCGAAGATATTGTAACCATAGCCAATAATGGATGCGGACTTGAAATAAAACAAGAGTCCTTTAATGACATACTGGAAGTGAATTGGAGTATGTGGAGCAAACCTGGCAACATTTCTAAATTCCAATTGTATGTGATGAGGCCCGCTAGCCAATCAAACAGCAAAACTGGTACAAACGAGTTCAATAAGAAAAATCCCATACTGTTACATGATTTTTCCAAAGAGACCACAAAAATTCGAATCCAACTCACGAAATACGCTTCTGAACTAGACTCGCGTACAGTGGGTTTTGCCTTATATGCCCTCGATAATAAAGGGGGCATAATCGGAACTATGCTTGCAAAGAAAGAATTTGCACATACTCCTTATTTTTCTTGTAGAACGACCATGTCTTCGGTGGATTATCGTAAAGGCGAACAGTTCCGCTGGAATCTCTCCATTATTGAAAATTTCAAGATGATTAGTTATCCGGACATGAAGGCTGTGCTGGATAAGTACAAAGACACCTTTATTGCAATGAGCCTTGTTTCGAGTTCGTGTTACACTCCTGTTGTAGCCAATAAAATGAAAGATGACTGTTATTGTTTTGAATATAATAACCAAGCCTATCTGATGCCGAAAGAATTTTGGCTACTTTATAACATGTTCTTGAACACGAAAGGCGTTTCGAAAGATCTAAAAAGTTTGAAATTACAAGATCCCACCGTGCTAGCCGAAATAAAAACAAAATATAACCAAGTCTGCTTGATTAGCAAGAATCAGCCAACGCCAGCATTAAACAAGCTATTGCAAAGTAAATCTACATTAAATAATGAAGAATTCATAAAACTCAAAAATAGCTGCTTAGACGAGATTAATATCATCATCACTCTCGTAGAAGCTGAATTGAGTGATATATGGAGTAAAAAGTTCTTCTATAAATTGAAACCATCAAACGCTGCCATGCTGGAATGGGACCAAATTCCAGGAGTCTCGTCATACAACATAAAAAGATGTAGCCATAGTTGGGGGTACCCGATTCCTCTTTGGGAAAATTTAAAAGCCACGTCGTTACAGGATCCCGATTATGAAGACGCTGATGGCTATTTGCTTGAAGCGGGAGGGCGAAAATACCAATACGATTGCAAAGCTTCGCCAACCCCGATTGTTGTCTGATTGTTTTTTCGCACAATTCTAGAACTATCATAAAAAATCCCGAGCTCGTTAGAGTCGGGATTTTAGTGGAGTTAGAATATGAAATTCTAGTCGCTAGATGCGCGCACTTAGCTTTTGCCGTTCGCGCATTTAACATTCGCACCTAGCGGTCGAAGATTACATCATGCCGCCCATGCCCATGGACGGATCCATAGCCGGAGCAGCCGGTGCCTTCGGTTCCTTCTTTTCGGTAATCACGCAGTCAGTCGTGAGAATCATCGAAGCGATGGAGGAGGCGTTCTTGAGGGCCGTGCGGGTCACCTTAGCCGGGTCGATAACACCAGCCTTGATGAGGTCTTCGTAAGTGTCGGTCTTAGCGTTGTAGCCAAAGCCGTCCTTGCCTTCCTTGACCTTGTTCACGACGACAGAGCCTTCGAGGCCAGCGTTCTGGACGATCTGGCGGAGCGGTTCTTCGATAGCGCGGCGGATAATTGCTGCACCCGTCTTCTGGTCTGCATTGTCGAACGTGAGAGCGTCGATAGCTTTTTCTGCGCGGATGAGGGCAACGCCACCACCCGGAACGATACCTTCTTCGACAGCAGCGCGCGTTGCGTGCATAGCGTCGTCGACGCGGTCCTTCTTTTCCTTCATTTCAACTTCGGTAGCAGCACCGACCTTGATCACAGCGACGCCACCGGCGAGCTTTGCCAAGCGTTCCTGGAGCTTTTCGCGGTCGTAGTCGCTCGTGGTAGCTTCGATCTGCTTCTTGATCTGGGCAATACGGCCCTTGATAGAAGCGGCGTCGCCAGCACCTTCGACGATCGTGGTGTTGTCCTTCGTGATGGTGATGGACTTGGCCTTACCGAGAACCGTAACCGGAGCGTCTTCGAGCTTAGCACCCGTGTCTTCGGAAACGAGCATACCGCCAGTGAGGATTGCGATATCTTCGAGCATTGCCTTGCGACGATCGCCAAAGCCCGGAGCCTTAACGGCAGCAACCTTCAAAGTGCCGCGCATCTTGTTCACAACGAGCGTTGCGAGAGCTTCGCCATCGACGTCTTCGGCGATGATGAGGAGAGACTTGCCCTGCTTTGCAACGTGTTCGAGCATCGGGAGCAAATCCTTCATGGTAGAAATCTTCTTGTCGTACAGGAGGATGTACGGATTTTCGAGAGCGACTTCCATGCTGTCCGTGTTCGTGACGAAGTACGGAGAGAGGTAGCCACGGTCGAACTGCATACCTTCGACAACGTCGAGAACGGTTTCAGCAGTCTTGGATTCTTCGATCGTGATAACGCCGTCGTTACCGACCTTTTCCATAGCGTTAGCGAGGAGTTCGCCAATTTCCGGGTCGTTGTTGGCAGAAATCGTAGCGACCTGGGCAATGTGTTCCTTACCGTTGATCTTCACGGCCATCTTGCCGACTTCCTTGATCACGGCTTCGACAGCAGCGTCCATGCCGCGCTTGATGTCCATCGGGTTTGCACCGGCAGCGACGTTCTTGAGGCCTTCGCGAGTGATTGCCTGAGCGAGAACGGTTGCAGTCGTGGTACCGTCACCAGCAGCGTCAGAAGTCTTGTTGGCAACTTCCTTGGCCATCTGAGCGCCGAGATTTTCGTAGGCGTCTTCGAGTTCGACTTCCTTAGCGACAGAAACGCCGTCCTTAGTGACGTTCGGGGCACCGAAGGAGCGTGCGATCATGACGTTACGGCCCTTAGGACCGAGAGTAACCTTAACTGCATTGGCGAGCTTATCAACGCCCTTCATGAGGGATTCGCGTGCTGCCACATCAAACTTCAATTGCTTTGCCATTTTATTTTTCCTTTTTTAAAAATTTTTGGTATGGGGATGGGGTATGAGGTCGCTTCGCTTTGGGGTATGAGCACGCTCTCTTCGAGAGCTTTGAGCAAAAGTTAGGCGCCAAAGGCGCGATTATTTAGCCCATACCTCAAAGGCACGTAGTGCCGAGCT
>Ga0310696_10010816_pt1 | contig 10446 bp, 18 predicted proteins | sample AusTroGonzalo_MG_4_FD_203885 | JGI IMG/M metagenome (GOLD analysis project Ga0310696, IMG submission 203885) | Bovine rumen microbial communities from tropical cattle in Woodstock, Queensland, Australia - Gonzalo_02 (v2) (version 2) | ecosystem: Host-associated > Mammals > Digestive system >... | reverse complement strand
GTTGTTGTAATTGACAGCATTAATATAGGATGCATCTTCTCCTGCAGACGGCTTTTTGATCCTGCCGCATCCGGAACTTAAGAGCATCGCAAATATGATAAAAAAGCATATTGCTGTTATATGAGCGCGCTTTAAAGGGTGCTTGTTTTCCTGTTTATTATTCATAATATCTTTCACGTAATTTGCTTTTCCTGACGGTATCCGTTTCGGTACCCTGGCCTTCGGTAATGCAGCTATCCGAAAGACTGTCAGAGGAACTGTCAAAAGAGTTTTTGAAGACTCCTTAAATGCCTTAAGGCCCATACCCGCAGGGCTGTGATCTGCAATTTGCAGCCTGCGACGCATATAAACCTACTTATTTATATCGCGTTTGAGCCTATAAGTAAAGTTTTATATGGGCGCAGAATAGCTTAAGACAGAAGCCGGGATGCGGCGCACAAAAAGACCCCGGCATGAACCGGGGTCTTTGGTGTTTATAAAGTGTCTATGCTGTTTCGGCCGCACTGCCGCACGGCAGCTTTACGGCTTTGCTCAGGATTACTTTAAGAGTTCGAGGAATACTGCTTCTGCAACATCGCCCTGTCTGGGACCGAGCTTTAAGATGCGAGTGTATCCGCCGTTTCTTTCAGCAAAGCGGGGTGCGATATCGTCAAAGAGTTTGGATACTACGTCCTCGTCCTTGAGGTATGCAAGAGCCTGACGGCGAGCTGCCAGGTTGTTCTTCTTTGCGATAGTAATCATCTTTTCAGCTTCTCTTCTTGTTTCCTTTGCTCTGCAGTCAGTTGTCTGAATGCGTTCATACTTGAAGAGATCTGTTACGAGATTTCTGAGCATGGACTTTCTGTGGGCTGATTTTACGCCCAGCTTTCTGTAACCATTCATGCTTGTGGTGCTCCTTTATTAATCATCACTGGGTCTGAAACCAAGTCCCAGTTCATGCAGTTTATTAGTGATCTCATCGAGAGACTTCTTGCCGAGGTTTCTGACCTTGATCATTTCGGCATCGGTCTTTCTTGTGAGTTCCTCAACAGTGTTTATGCCTGCGCGCTTGAGGCAGTTGAATGAACGAACGGAAAGCTCGAGTTCTTCAATGCTCATTTCGAGCGCCTTTTCCTTTTTGTCTGCCGGTCTGTCTACCATGGTAGAGAAAGTGCTGACACTTTCGGTGAGACCGATGAACAGATTGAGGTGGTCAAGCATAATCTTGGCGCCGATCGAGACGCCTTTTTCCGGGGCAATGCTGCCATCCGTCCAGATCTCAAGGATGAGCTTTTCAAAGTCTGTGACCTGGCCTACACGTGTGTTTTCAACAGTGTAGTTTACCTTGCGTACAGGTGTGAAAATGCTGTCGATGGGGATAACACCTATGGGTGTCACATCGCCCTTGTTCTGATCGGCGGGAACATATCCTCTGCCTGTTGCTACTGTCAGTTCGATAGTCAGGCTCGCGTTATTTTCAAGCGTTGCAATGTGAAGATCCGGGTTGTGGACTTCGAGGCTTGCGGGGCCTTCGATGTCTGCGCCTGTTACTTCAGCAGGACCGCTGACATTGATCAGTGCCTTTACGCTGTTTTCCTCATCAAGTGAGAGAGCGAGCTTTTTGAGATTCAGTATGATCTCGGTAACGTCTTCTTTAACTCCGGGGATCGTTGAGAATTCGTGAAGTATTCCGTCGATCTTGATTGAAGTAACCGCAGCGCCGGGAAGGGAGCTTAAGAGAATTCTTCTGAGGCTGTTTCCCAGTGTGTTACCGTATCCCCTTTCCAGAGGACCAACTACAAACTTGCCGTAGCAAGGATCATCATCTTTGTATATACATTCGATGGTAGGCTTTTCAAATTCTATCACTCTGTTTCCCCTCCTAATTTAAAGATCTAAAGATTGCTTTATGCTATGCTAAAGCACTACTTGGAGTAGAGCTCGACGATGAGGTGTTCAGCTACCGGTGTATCGATCATTTCTCTTGTCGGCATTGAAAGTACTTTGCCTTCGAGCTTGTCAACATCGATACTTACCCATTCGGGTGTGCTGATCGTCATTTCTTTGATTTCTTTAAACTTCGGGGATGACTGACTCTTAGCCTTAACAGCGATAACGTCGCCTGCGCTTACCTGGTAGGAAGGAATGTCTACCTTCTTGCCGTTAACTGTGAAGTGAGCGTGAGTAACGAGCTGTCTTGCTTCCTTTCTGGAAGAAGCAAATCCCATTCTGAATACTGCGTTGTCGAGTCTTGTTTCGAGCATGATAAGAAGGTTTGCACCTGTCATGCCGCTCTTGCGGGCAGCTTTCTCGAAATAGTTTCTGAACTGTGTTTCCTGAAGACCGTAGAATCTCTTAGCCTTCTGCTTTTCTCTTAACTGAAGACCGTAGTTCGAAGCCTTCTTGCGGTTCTGACCGTGCTGTCCGGGTGCATAAGCTCTCTTTTCGAGTGCGCACTTTGCGCTGTAGCATCTTTCACCCTTTAAGAACAATTTCTGTCCTTCTCTTCTGCAAAGTCTGCAGGAAGGACCTGTATATCTTGCCATTATGAATTTCCTCCCTTACTAGACTCTTCTCTTCTTCGGTGGTCTGCAACCGTTGTGCGGGATAGGTGTGATATCCTTGATGGATACTACGTTGAGTCCTGCTGTCTGAAGTGCTCTGATAGCTGCTTCTCTGCCGGAACCCGGTCCCTTTACGAAAACATCTACATTCTTAAGTCCGTGTACGATAGCACCCTTTACGGCCTCTTCTGCGCACATCTGTGCTGCGAACGGAGTGGACTTTCTGGAACCCTTGAATCCAAGGGAACCTGCTGAGCACCAGCTCAGAGCGTTGCCCTGTGCGTCGGTGATCGTTACGATTGTGTTATTGAAGGAAGCCTGGATGTGAGCCTGGCCGCTTTCAATATTCTTGCGTTCAACTTTCTTTCTGCGAACGACTTTCTTAGCCTGTGCCATTAGCTAGATCCTCCTTCCTACTTCTTCTTCTTTCTGCCGACGGTCTTCTTCGGGCCCTTGCGGGTACGTGAATTATTCTTTGTGTTCTGACCGCGAACAGGAAGATTTCTTCTGTGACGGATACCTCTGTAGCAACCGATCTCCATGAGACGCTTGATGTTCAGAGATACTTCTCTTCTGAGATCACCTTCTACCATGTATTCGGTATCGATGATTTTTCTGATTGCACCTAATTCATCTTCGGAAAGGTCCTTAACTCTTGTATCAGGGTTTACTCCTGCCTTTGCAAGAATAGCCTGAGAAGACTTGAGTCCGATGCCGTAGATGTAGGTAAGGCCGATCTCCACACGCTTGTTGTTGGGAAGATCGACGCCGGCTAAACGAGCCATATAGTTTACCTCCTATACTGCAACTATATATAAAATATAATTTCCGTTCCGTGTAAGTCCTTACCTCCCTGCGCCGATGGCGCATAGGCCGGACCGCTGGAACACAATATATATAAAAACCGGTATGGTTTTTACCAATATATCTTTGAAAATTCAACCTTCTTATTATATAGAATAATTCGAAAGTTGCAACTTTCTTTTTTAATATCGTAATTTTTCTGTTATATAAAACGCGATATTTTTTGTTGTCGGCGAGGAACGAAAAACGCGAGTCGACGCGCGCGTACTAAGTACGCAAGCAAGCGTTTTTCAGTGACAAAGCCGCCGGCAAAAAAGGCGCGTTTTAGCCCTGTGTCTGTTTATGCTTCGGATTTTCGCAAATTACCATTACTTTTCCGTGGCGCTTGATAACCTTGCACTTTTCACAGATAGGCTTTACTGAACTTCTGACTTTCATTTTATTTATCCCTCCATGTGATTCTTCCGCGGCTCAGGTCATAGGGGCTGAGCTCCATTCTTACCTTATCTCCGGGAAGTATGCGGATAAAATTCATCCTCATTTTACCGGATATGCTTGCCAGAACTACGAAATCGTTTTCCAGCTTTACTTTAAACATTGCATTGGGAAGAGCCTCAAGAACTGTTCCCATAACTTCTATGCTATCTTTTTTACCCATGTGACTCCTTATTATTTAGTAAGTAATATCGGATCACCGTCCGTGATAACGACGGTGTTTTCATAGTGAGCTGCGTAGCCTCCGTCTTTAGTCACGGCAGTCCAACCGTCTTTAAGGACTCTGCATTCGTAGGTCCCGGTCGCTATCATCGGCTCTATCGCCAGCACCATTCCGGGCACCAGCTGGGGGCCGTGATTTCCCTTGCCGTAATTAAGTATCATCGGATCTTCGTGCAGCTCGCGGCCAACACCGTGACCGCCGTAATCTCTGATAACAGAGAAGCCTGCCTTTTCTACGCATTCCTGTATCGCGTGAGAGATGTCTCCTAAACGGAAGCCTACCCTTGCGTGGGCGATTCCTGCAAAGAAGCTTTCTTCGCAGGTCTTGATCAGCTGAGCGTGGAGCTCACTGATCTTGCCTACGGGATAGGTACGCGCCGCGTCGGAATAATATCCCTTGTGGATCGTACCGAGGTCAACGCTCACGATGTCCCCTTCCTGAAGTATCCTCTTCTTTGAAGGGAAACCGTGAACGATCTCTTCGTTTACCGATACACAGGCTGCCGACGGGAAACCGCCGTAGCCCTTGAATGCGGGTTTCTGACCGGACTTGAGGATGTATTCCTCAACATAATCGTCTATATCCTTTGTCGAGATGCCGGGCTTAACAATATCGGCGAGATCGGCGAGCATTTCCTTTGTGGGAACTGCCGCCTCTCTCATTATTTCTATCTCGTCTGGGGATTTGATTATAATCATGTTACTCTCCCAAAGCTTCGCAGATCTCTGCAAAGACTTTGTCCATGTCCTGATCACCGTTTACGGTCTTCAGGATGCCGGTATTTCTGTAGTAATCCGTAAGAGGTTCTGTCTGTTCGTGATATACGCTCAGTCTGTTCTTTACGGTCTCTTCGGAGTCGTCGGCTCTCTGATATACCTCGCCGCCGCATACGTCGCAGACGCCCTCTACCTTGGGGGGCATTGCTGTTACGTGATAGGGTCTGCCGCAGGATCTGCATACGCGTCTTCCTGTTGCACGGGGGATCAGCGCTTCGTCCGGGACTTCGATGTCGATGACAGATTCAAGCGCGAGGCCCTTTGATGCCAGGAACTTGTCAAAATGTTCTGCCTGGAAAACTGTTCTCGGGAATCCGTCGAGCAGATAGCCGTTCTTGCAGTCGTCCTGCATTACTCTGTCTTCGACCAGGTCGCAGGTCAGTTCATCGGGAACGAGAGCTCCCTTTTCCATGTATTCCTTAGCCTTGAGTCCGAGCGGTGTTCCGGCCTTTAAGTTGGCGCGGAAGATGTCACCTGTCGAGATATGGAGGATACCGTACTTTTCTGCGATGCCGGAAGCCTGTGTGCCTTTGCCTGCTCCCGGAGGTCCTAATAATACTACACTTTTCATATTCTTGCCTCTATTGGATAAAACCTTAATTACTTAAGGAAGCCCTGATAGTTTCTCATCTGCATCTGAGTTTCAAGTGATCTTACTGTATCAAGTGCTACGCCGACAGCGATGATGAGTGATGTGCCGCCGAAGCTGATAGCAAGTGTGCTCCAGTGTGACATGAGTGTCGGGATAGCCGAAACGATTGCCAGGAAGCATGCACTTACGAGATCAAGTCTTAAAGCTACCTTGTGGATATAGTCCGCGGTGTTCTTGCCCGGACGGATGCCGGGGATGAAGCCGCCGTTGCTCTTGAGGTTCTCTGCGATCTCTACGGGGTTGAATGAGATCGAACCGTAGAAATAGGTGAACCCGAAGATCAGGATCATATCGAAGATGAAGTATACCCAGAAACCGGGATTGCCGCTGGGTGAGAGCCACTTGGCTGCCCACTGAGCGAAACCTGATGACGGGAACATGTATGCAAATGTGAGCGGGAGCTGCAGGAGCGATGTTGCGAAAATTACGGGGATAACGCCGGCCTGGTTTACCTTGATAGGCAGGTGGCTGGCCTGTCCGCCGTACATCTTGCGTCCTACGACTCTCTTAGCGTACTGAACGGGGATCTTTCTTGTACCTTCCTGTACGAGAACGATACCGATCATTACGAGAACTGCAAATATACAGAAGATAAGAACTGACGGGATGGAGTAGGTTCCTGCGATGAGCCCCTTGACTGTATTTGAAACAGCTGTCGGGATGCGGGATACGATACCTGCAAAGATAAGCAGTGAGATACCGTTGCCTACGCCGTTTTCGTCGATCTTTTCACCGAGCCACATCAGGAATGCGGTACCGGCGATGAGTACGAGCACGATCATGATCTTCGCGAAAATGTTGTCTGTTGTGAGAACATTTCTGAAGAGGCCGAATGTGTAACCGACAGCCTGGATCAGTGCGAGCACGATGGTGATATATCTTGTGTATGATGCGATTTTTCTGCGGCCTTCCTCGCCTTCCTTTGCGAGATTTTCAAGAGCAGGGATCGCGATAGTTAAAAGCTGCAGAATGATCGACGATGTGATGTATGGTGTGATACTTAAAGCAAAAATTGTGAAATTGCTGAAAGATCCACCGGAGAACAGGTCGAAGAGTCCGAACAGCCCCGAATTGTTCGCATCAAACATGCTCCTTAAGAGCTCTCTGTTGATGAACGGAACAGGGATGTTGGAACCTATCCTGTAGATGATGAGCATGACCAGAGTATAGATCATTTTCTTTCTCATCTCAGGTATCTTCCAGGCCTGTACTACCGTCTGAATTGCGCCCATTAAAATACCTCTGCCTTTCCGCCAGCAGCCTCGATCTTTTCAAGAGCGGACTTGCTGAACTTAGCTGCCTGTACGGTGAGCTTTTTGGTGAGTTCTCCGTTGCCGAGTACCTTGACACCGTCTCCGCGGCCCTTTGCAAGACCTGCATCGATCATCATGTCGAGAGTAACGACAGCGCCGTCTTCAAAGATGTTGAGATCGCTTACGTTTACGGGAACATAAGTCTCACTCCAGTGATTTGTGAAGCCTCTCTTCGGAGTTCTTCTGTAAAGGGGCATCTGGCCGCCTTCAAAACCGAGACGAACGCCGCCGCCTGATCTTGATTTCTGACCGTTCATACCTCTGCCTGCTGTTGTGCCGTTGCCTGTTGCTCTGCCACGGCCCTTTCTCTTTGCTGTAAAGGTAGATCCGGCAGGTTTCTTTAATTCATGAATCTTCATATTAATTTGCCTCCTTGATTACTCTACCTTAAGCAGGTGGCTTACCTTTGCGATAGAACCGCGAACCTGAGGTGTGTCTTCTAATTCTACAACTGAGTGTAATTTGCCTAAGCCTAAAGCCTTAACGACCTTCTTCTGATACGGGGAAGAACCGATAGTGCTCTTGACTAATTCAATTTTGATCTTTGCCATGAGTTCTTCCTCCTATCCTAAGATCTCTTTCTTGGAAAGTCCGCGGAGCTCTGATACTTCGTTAAGAGTCTTAAGAGCCTTGAGACCTTCAAGTGTTGCATAAGCTACGTTGCCTGCGTTGGAAGAACCCAGGGACTTAGCTCTGATATCTTTAATGCCTGCGAACTCAAGCACTGTACGTGCGCTGCCGCCGGCGATAACTCCTGTACCGGGAGCTGCGGGCATGAGCAGAACTTTGCCTGCTCCGAAAACTCCGAGGCTTCTGTGGGGAATAGTTGTTCCCAGCATTGATACTGTGATGAGACTCTTCTTTGCGTCTTCAGTAGCCTTTCTTACAGCTTCGGGAATTTCCATGGATTTGCCCAGGCCCAGACCTACGTGACCGTTTCCGTCACCTACAACGACGGTAACGCTGAATCTGGAATTCTTACCGCCCTTAACTACCTTTGTAACACGTCTGATGTTAACAATGGATTCTTTCAAGTCAAGTTTGGATACATCTAAGGTATTACGCATTTAGATCCTCCTTCACTAGAACTCAAGACCGGCACTTCTTGCACCGTCTGCGAGTTCCTTTACTCTGCCGTGATAGAGGTAGCCGCCTCTGTCGAAGCAGACTGCCTTGATACCGGCTGCTGTTGCAACTTTGCCGAGCTTCTCGCCTACTGCCTTGGCAGCTTCCTTGTTGCCGCCATAGCTGAGGGCCAGATCCTTGTCAAGTGAGCTTGCACTTGCAAGTGTCTTTCCGTTTACGTCATCGATGATCTGAGCGTAAATGTTCTTTGAGCTTCTGAAAACACAAAGTCTGGGCATCTCGGGAGTTCCGAATACGTCTTTTCTTACTCTTGCGTGTCTTTTGACACGTGAATCATTTCTACTTAATTTAGCCATATTCACTAACCCTCCTACTTACCGGTCTTGCCTTCCTTGCGGCGTACGTGCTCATCGACATAACGGATACCCTTGCCCTTATAGGGTTCAGGCTTTCTCCACTTGCGGATGTTGGCAGCGTAGTTGCCTACAAGTTCTTTGCTGGCGCCTTTTACGGTGATATCTGTGGGGCTTGTTACCTCAGTTGTGATACCTTCCGGATCCGGCATGATGACAGGGTGTGAATAACCGAGCTGCATTACGAGGTCCTTGCCCTTCTTTTCGGCCTTGTAACCAACACCGATCATTGTGAGCTTTACTTCGTAACCTTCGGTCACGCCTTTTACCATATTGTTTACAAGGCTTCTTGCAAGGCCGTGCTGAGCGTTGGCTTCTCTTGAATCGTCAACGGGCTCGAGCTTGATCTGGCCGTTGTCATTTGTGACCTTGATTTTCTGTGAGATCTGTTCTGAAAGAGTTCCCTTGGGACCCTTAACGGTAACCAGGTTGGCATCCGAAACATTGATTTCAACACCGGCAGGAACAGTCACAGGCAGTTTTCCTATTCTGGACATTTGTTACTCCTTTCCTAATTACCAAACGAAGCAGATTACTTCACCGCCGACACCCAGAGCTCTTGCTTCCTTGTCGGTAACAAGTCCCTTTGATGTGGAGATGATAGCGATGCCGAGGCCGCCGAGCACCTTCGGGAGATCTTCCTTCTGTGCATAAACCTTAAGACCCGGCTTTGAGATCCTCTTGATTCCGCTGATGACCTTCTTCTTGCCTGCGCCGTACTTCATTTCGATGCGGATAACAGGCTGAACGTTATCGCTTTCAACGATCTCATATCCTTTGATATAGCCTTCCTTTAAAAGGATCTCAGCTATGTTCTTCTTGATCTTGGAAGCAGGAACGTCTACTGTTGCATGACCGGCAGTGTTTGCGTTTCTGATTCTTGTGAGCATATCAGCTACGGGATCAGTCATTGTCATAATGTATTTTCCTCCTTCCTTTCTACCAGCTGGCCTTCTTTACGCCGGGGATCTCCCCTTTGTAAGCCATCTCTCTGAAGCAAATACGGCAAATTCCGTATTTTCTTAAAACGGAATGCGGTCTGCCGCAAACCTTGCAGCGAGTGTAAGCGCGAGTTGAGAACTTCGGCTTTCTCTGCTGTTTAACTTTTAAAGCTGTTTTTGCCATGGCCGCCTCCTACTTTTCGAACGGCATGCCCAGCATCTGCAGAAGCGCGAATGCTTCTTCGTCTGTCTTAGCCGTTGTTGTGAATACGATATCCATACCTCTTACCTTCTCGACCTGATCGTAAACGATCTCGGGGAAGATGAGCTGTTCCTTAACGCCCATGGAATAGTTTCCGCGGCCGTCGAAGGAGTTCTTGCTTACGCCCTTGAAGTCTCTTACTCTGGGGAGTGCGATGTTGAAGAACTTGTCAGCAAATTCATACATCTTGTCGCCTCTCAGTGTTACCATGCAGCCTACCGGCATGCCTTCACGGACTTTGAAGTTAGCGATGGATTTTCTTGATTTTGTTACTACAGGAGCCTGGCCTGCGATAGCAGCCATTTCCTTTACTGCGATCTCCTGGAGTTTCGGGTTATCCTTGCAGTCGCCAAGACCCATGTTGAGTGTGATCTTTGTGAGCTTGGGGACCATCATCGGATTTGTATAAGCGAACTTTTCCTTAAGTGCGGGGAAAACTTCCTTCTTATACATCTCACTCATTCTTGATGTCATTTAAGTTTTCTCCTTTCTTACTTAATGGTCTGTCCGGTTTTCTTGTTGATTCTTACTTTGTGGCCGTTCTCGGTCTTGTAGCCGATGCGAACGCAGTTATTGCCGTCAAAGTACATTACGTTGGAAGCACTGATAGGTCCTTCGATCTTGCGGATCTCAGCGGGCATATCCTTCTTTGCCTTTTCGTGGCGGGTCTGGATGTTTACGCCCTGTACGATAACAGTGTTCTTCTTGGGGTCGGCTACGAGAACCTTGCCCTTCTTGCCCTTGTCCTTGCCTACGGTAACGAGGACAGTATCGCCTTGTTTGATCTTCATATTATATTGTCCTCCTTATTACAGTACTTCAGGTGCAAGGGAAACGATCTTCATGTATCCTTTTTCACGGAGCTCTCTTGCTACCGGTCCGAAGATACGTGTTCCCTTCGGGGTCTTGTCTTCGTTGATGATAACAGCAGCGTTCTG
>Ga0310696_10010814_pt1 | contig 10447 bp, 8 predicted proteins | sample AusTroGonzalo_MG_4_FD_203885 | JGI IMG/M metagenome (GOLD analysis project Ga0310696, IMG submission 203885) | Bovine rumen microbial communities from tropical cattle in Woodstock, Queensland, Australia - Gonzalo_02 (v2) (version 2) | ecosystem: Host-associated > Mammals > Digestive system >... | reverse complement strand
CCAGAAACTAACCACTAGCCACTAACCACTAGCCACTAGCCACTAGCCACTAAACCACCTATCTCCGCGCGGTGGTCGAATGCCCCGGACGGTAGAACATCACAATCGCGTTCGATGTGTACTCCAGCAGCTCTTCAAGCCTCAACACGCCGCCAGACCTGAGATCACGGTCCTTGCCTCCCGGGAACACCACGTGAAACGACGTCGCGTCGTCGGAGAGACCGTCGATGATTGCGATGTCCAACGGCCAGCGCTGCGACGGCATGTCGGGGAAGAACTCGCTTTCGCGCACCACAAGCACAGGCTGCGACATGAGTATCCATTCGCGGATCCTCGGCGCGAGGGCGTTGATCTCCTCCGCCGTCCTGCACGGGAAGAACGTCTTCTCCGTCGTCTTCACCTTCAGCACCTCCGCGCACTTCTTGACCCACGGGGCGAGCCTGCCGAACGGATCCTTCTTTCCGCGTGCCGGCTGCTTGGCGGCGGAGGACTTCTTCGCCTTCTTGCCGTCGCCACGCTCGTCCATGATGAAGTCGCTTTGCAAGAACCCGGCGGCGGAAAGCATCTTCTCCACGGCCTCGCGCAGCTTGTTCGTGTCCGCAAGACGGAACTTCGGGCGCGAATCGGAGGGATTGGAGTGTACGCGGGCAAGGTTGAGCGGCGCGTCGCCGCCTGATTTCCTCCTGCGCGGAGCGCCGGACGCCAGGCCCGGCATGGCACGGTAGTAGTTTACGAGGGACATGAACGCAAAGAGCGGATTGGCGGAATTTATGATCTGCTCCTTCGTCCCGAAGTACCACTGCTGGAAATACCAGTTCGCGAGGAGATGGTCGGACTCCCCGAAGAGAGTCGCCTCGAACTTGCGGCCAGGCTCGGCGGTGGGCATCACGATCCCCTTTTGGTTCTCGCTGTAGCGGATGCCGGACGCGTTGCGGGCGTAGGCGCGGACATAGTACATCTTCCCCGGGCTGAGGTCGATGATCCTTGCATCGTAGCGGTCACGGTGGTAAAGGGGGAAGAGCGTGCCCGTCTTCTCCGTGGGGTCTTTCTTAAGTCCATAGCAGAAGCCATACTCCGTAAGCAGCGGCTCTCCGCGGTAGCGCACGTTCAGTTCGGCGCGGAACGAAGTTGGCAGAACGTCCGTGAGGTCCACGATCCTGGTCTGCGGCAGAAGCGAACGGTCAAGTTCGGGCTTCTCGAATTTCGCCGGCGGGAAGTCGAGCCTGAACGTGCATTTCCCGTCGTCGGTCCTGCGGATGTCCGTGATGGATATCCCCGCTGGCAGGAGGTTCGGAAGGATCGCGGCCGGGTCGCTTTTCGCGTCGAATGAATCGCCCGGGAGAAGATATGCGTCGCCGTCGCCGAGTCCCTTGTGGTCCGGGTCGTCCTTGCGGTACGTGTAGCATAGATCGGGCGGACCGAAAGTCGGCTTCGCCATGGTCACGTTGATGACATGCACAAGCAGGCCTTCGGCCTCTGGATCGCCGACGGGGAGCTTTTCATCATGGCAGTACTCGATGTAGAAGAGATAGTTCGGATGGCTGGACGGAACGAAGACGCCAAGGGTCGGCGGCGGCGCGTCCACGCTCAACTTCGTTGAACGGGGGCTGAGGGTTATGTCGCCCGGCTCTGTGATCTTGGGGTATGTTGCGGCGGGGACGAAGGCATGGTGGATGTATCGGCAGTAGGCTGGCCCGGTGGGGCCGTAGTCCCATTTTAGGCATGGCGTTCCTTCGAGGCCGTCGTGCTCTTCGCTGGCGTGGTAGTAGTCCGGCGAGCCGAGGCAATGCCCGATTTCGTGGACAAGCGTCCGCCCGCTGCCAGGGTAGTGAACCTGGGGGATCGAGCACGGCCAGAGCGGATCAGCCCAGGGGATCGGAGGGTTGTAGCGCTCGATGTGGTCGACGGCGCCGTGGGCGATTTCGTCCATCGTCGGCTTCTTGTAGAAGGGACGGATGTAACGCTCCATGACGGCTGGTTCCTTGTTGAGATCCTTGCAGAAAACGTAGCAGTTGTACGCCGGCTTCCTCTTGAGCTTCCCCTTTGACTGCACGAACTTGAGCGCGTCCGCACGGAGCTTTTCCGCGCGGGCGGGGCCGTCGTCCTTGAAGCCAAGCTTGTTGGCGAAATGATCCCGTCGGCAATAGTAGCCCAACGGATGCGGCGCCATGTATATGGCGGGGTAAGCCTCGAGCACCGGCCAGGTGATACCCTGGGAATATTCCCTGTAGTAGCTCTCTACCGTCCCGCCGTTCAAGTTCGAAAGAGCCTCGCGCACCTCGTCGGCGGAGCTGGGCTTAACGCAGTCGGGGAAGGCTATGAGCACGAGACCGACCGCGAATTCGCCGCGCTGGACGGGCGTTGTCCGTTCCGGCGCAAACGAGTCGGCGGTGGGGATGCGTTTGGCCGGGGGTGCGGCGAAGGAAGCTGCCACAATCATCGCGGCGGCAGCAAACAGCGAGGATGATAGTCGATTTCTCACGAAGCGCATATATTGGTTCTTCCTCGGTCTGTCAGGCTTATTGCATGTGATAAAACGACTTGCCATAATGATCCTTTTCAAGTGTCGCGTTCAGTTTAACAGATTCGTGTTTCACCGTCAACCATACAGACTGACACCATGCAGACTGACGCCCCAGGGTTGGTGCGCATTTGAAAAAAAGGTAATGCGTCACTGAACAGCGGGGTGTAGAAACTCCGATGGTTGGCAAAGGGGCTCCGCTACCGCTGCGCCTGATGCTGCGCACAGTCCAACCGCCCTGCTTTTGGGAAGAGGAAGTCGCGCACGGCCGATTTCTTTCCCGTCGAGGCATAGATGTCGAGGGCCTGCGCGAGCTTCGCGGCCGGGTCGTCGCAGCGCAGCGCCAGCGTCTCCATGACGGACTGGTTGACCTCGCGCACCCGAAGAGCCTCCTCGGACTGGCCTCCGAAGCTCGTCTTGCGGGCTATGACCAGCCCTCTCACGCCGCGCTCCGCGCGGTTGTTCTCCGCCGGGATGTCGGGGCCCCTCGCCCAGTGGTAGACCCTGTCCGGGTGTTCCCTGAAGATGTTCTGCACTTTCTGCAGCTCCGGGTCCCTCGCGCTCCTTCCGGACAGCTCGGCGATCTTCGACCTGGTCGACTCGGCCTCGCGGGCGAAGGCTTCCGGGGAAAGTCCCTTTGAGCGGAGCGTCATCGCGGCCGCCAGCAGTTCTGCCATCTGCGGCACGAACGCCTTGTACTCGGGGTTGTCCGGATTCTTCCTCTGAAGCTGCAGGAGTTTCCTCAGGATGTGCGCGAAGCAGTACTGGCGGTCGCCGCGCCACGGCTTGTCGTAGCCCGTGTACCTGTCCGTCACGAGGACCCCGCGCGGCTCGCGGTCCCCGAACACCGCCGCGGGGACCGAGCCCGCGCGCGTCTTCCGGAACCTGTAGAGCGCGACGTCCTTCGCGAAGAACCCGTACGCGTACTGCTTGTGCGCCCCGTTGCACGGCCAGTCGGTCTCGTCGGCGTGCTTCACGTCGGCGCCGAGATACTCACGGCGCAGCCTCGGCATGCACGGCCTGAGGATGTCGGCGACCAGCGCGTCCTCCTTGAGCAGCGTGCTCGCGTTCATGCCCGTGCGGCGGGCAATCGTGCCGACGGTCATGCGGTGCAGGTAGCGGTCGGACATGTTCTGCGCGAGCGCGCGGTTCGTCGCGGCGAAGCGCGGCAGGACGCCGGGCACCTCCCCCGCGACCGCCTTGCGGCAGTGCGGGCAGAACCCGCGCCCGACCGTCCAGTGGACCGTGCGGAACCGCGGGGACGGGATGTCCCTGAGGACGCGCTCCTCCGGCGCGACGCGCACGAGCGGGGCCCCGCAGTCCGGGCAGACGGACGGCGCGGGCGCCTCGCGGCGCTCGTCCGCGTCCTCGGCGGGGACGCGCCTGCGCCCGTGCCCCTCGTGGCCCGGCCTCGCGCCTCCCTGCCGCAGCCGCGCGGCCTCGTCCGAGTCCTTCTTGAAGTTGACCTTCGACGGAGGCGTGTTCTCCTCGAAGGGCATCTCCCTCGCGTTGCGCACCTCGACCTTCAGGCGCGACTCGAGGTGCGACACCCGTGCCTTGAGGCGCACGACCTCCTCCTCCAGCTCCGCTATCCGCCCGATGGCCCTGGCGTGCTTCGGGCAGAGGCAGCCTGCGGACTGCAGCTCAGTCCGCATCCGCCTCCGCGCGAAGCGACTCGATCAGGCGCACGCCCTCCTCGAGGAGCAGGGACTCCACCCGCCTGCCGCGCTCAAGGGCGGCCCTGACGGCGGGCACGTCCCTTTTGCGGACGTACAGGCACTTGCGCCTGCCGTCGGCGCGGTACGCGAATATCCACGCCGGATGCCCCGTGCCGGCCATGCAGGCCGCGCAGCCTTTCTTCGCGCATCTCATGCGCACGGACGACAGGCTTCCCTTGGCCACGGGCCCGCACGACCGCAGGGCGGCCAGGAGCGCGTCATCGCCATTGCCTTTCTTGCCTTTTGAGATTTTCATGCGGATAATATAGCATAAGCCATATAGGAAGTCAATCGGAAAATCAGAAAAAGTTGGAAAAAATGAAACGACGGTCCTCGTGGTAGCGGCTGGATGCGCGGAGCGTCAGGCGAAGCGGTAGCGGAGCCCCTTTGCCAGCCCTCGGAGTTTCTTCACCGCGCAACGCCGCTGTTCAGTGACGCATTACAAAAAAAGGCGGCATGGGGCTTGACGAGATGAGCCAGGTTTGATATACTTTTAGGCCTTTTTCCACGGCGTAGTGGCGTTTATGGCATTTTCGCCGGGCAAGGAGTAAAATAAAATGAAGATCAAGAGCAAGACAACAGTCAAAACCGTCACAGCCAAGCGGACTGGCCCCGCCAAGAAAAGGGCGGCGTCACATCCTGCCAAGACAGCTGAAAAGAGCGTGTCGTTCTCCGTCCGGGCCGAACCCGGCAAGACCGTATATCTCGCGGGCTCGTTCAACCAGTGGGACCCCACAGGCAAGAAGATGCTCGACAAGAAGAACGAAGGCCTCTACACGGCCGCCGTGAAGCTCGCCCCTGGCGTGTACGAGTACAAGTTCGTGATCGACGGCACATGGTGCGCCGATCCAGAATGCGCCGACTGGGTGCAGAATGACCATGGTACGCTGAACAGCGTAATCACGGTGAAATAAAAGCTCCAAAAGAGCAGAGAAGCAGAGGCCGGGCCCAAAGCCCGGCCTTCATCATTTCTTCCAGAACTTCTTCCACTCGGCGATGAAGAGCTTCATCTTTTCGGCGGGGAGAACGGAGTCCGTGGCCAGATCGAAACGGCGGGTCCGCACGAGAGCCGCCATGTAGTCCGCGCGCAGCTTCTCAAACGGACGGAAGCGGATCTCGGGGGCCCCGACCTCGAGAAAATAAGCCACAGACCACGCTATCCAGTACCGCGCACGCCTCTGCGCGTCGGTACCGGAGTAGAATTCGTCGTACTCGAGATGGAACAACGACGGAAGCACGTCCGCCGCCATGTCGACGTTCTCCCGTATCCACTGCACAGCAACGGGGTGTCTTTCGAAGACGACCTTGCCTTTGCGGTCGAACGACGTGTGCTCGAAGAGCTCGGCGTGGCCTTCGTTGAACCAGGGCGACGCCTCAGCCATTCCACCCGCATACGCGAGATACTGGTGGAATGCCTCATGCCGGACTGTTTTGAGAAGTTCTCCGGTTCCGGACGCAGGCAGATTCAGCACTAGTTCGCGATGGAGCGGAGACCATACGGCGGCCGACCATTCTACGCCTTCACCGACATAGTCGAGGTAGTCCCTGCGTTCGGCGAAGACCCTGACGGCGGCGATGTTCGTTGGGGACGACAGCGGCGAGGGGACTACGACAGCATAGGCGGCGCGCAGGCGCGGCAATTCGTTCGTGAGCGCGCCGGCGAAGGCGTCGTGCCACTGCGGGGCAAGGTCGTCGACAACAACTACGTCGCCGCTCTCGGTGGAATGCCATTCCTCGTAGTTCACGACGCTGCGTCGGTAATCGCGCTTGAGAAGGGCCGCTTCGTCAAGGGATTCGGGCCGGGGGCGGCCGGTTTTCCTGTTTGGGGAACGTGAAGGAGCAGACTGCGAGGCCGGAAGCGAACGGATCCGGTCGAGAAAGTACTCGTCAAGAACGGCGGCGGCCACGTCGGTGTTCTCGTCCGGGGCAAGGACAAGAGCGGCCATGTACCAGTCCGTCTTCACGCCACGTTCGTGGGCGAGAGGCCGAAACACCCACACAGACGCCAACTCGTTCGTTGACCTGTAGTAGAGAAGCTCCTCCAGTTCACGACGGCGGCTCCGGCGCGGGCGCACGGGCAGCTCGTACACGTCCGCAGGGGCGCAGGCCACCACTGCGGCATTGCGCGCATTCTCGTCGCGGTGGGCTATTGCGAGCGAGGGCAGGCGACGTTCGAATTCGACGCGGGTTGCAAGCGTTTCCGGAGGATCGTCCGGCGGCGAGGCGACGAGGCGCGCCACGACGAGAAGATTGCCGTCGGCGTCGCGCCATCTCGCACGGACTGTTCCGGCAGTCCATAGATCAAATGTGTCGAAACGGTCTTCGAGACGCCGTGAGCCGTCAGCCTCAGTCACAAGAAACGACTCGGTACGCGGCATTGAAACTGCGTCGGGCGCCGCATCAGCCAGTATCGGCATCTCCAGCCCGAGGTCTGGAAACGCCATGGGCTTGGTGAAGCGCAGCTCGGCCTCAGCTCTGAGGCACGCCAGCGCCAGCAGTATGGTAACGATGGAACGCATGGGTGAGGATGCCTCCGAACAGGAATATCCGCCAGCTGAAGTAGATCCAGGCCAGGAGAATCGGGAGAAATGCGAAGGAGCCGTAGAGCGCGCTGGCGTTTGCAATGCCCACCTGCAGAATGGCGCATACCTTGAGCCAGAGGCACATCGCCACGGCCGTTATGCATCCGCCTTCGAGCGCGGCAATCCTGTTCACGCGCGTATTGGGCATGAATCCGAGGGCGAAGGCGAACGAAAGCGTGGCGAAGAGGAAGGACAGGCAGAAGCCGAAGACCTTCGACGTAAGCACGGCGAGAAGCGCGTCGCCGACCCACTTCGTGTACGCAGTCGCACCGACCGTGGCGTCGAGCGCGGACTTGATGACGTGCACGACAGGCATCGACAGCGCCACCGCCACGAGAATCGGCAGAACGAGCGAGACGAGAATGTACAGGCAGATGCGCTTGGGCAGCGATCTTGGCTTGTCCACCTCCCAGATGCTGTTCATGGAATCCTCGATCGTGCCCAGCGTGGAGATGACCGTCCACAATAGGCCAAGAAGCCCTATCCATCCGAGCGTCTTCATGTTGAACTGCTCCACCCGGTCGAAGAGAGTGTTCGTGATCGAACGCGCCTGGTCGGCGAAGTCGCGCGCGCTGCGGCGGCGTTCAGCGATCTTCTCCTCCGTCATGCCGGGCATGGAGAGGAATTCCGGCATGTCGCCGCCGCTCTCGACGTTCGAGATGAGGGCGTCTATCTGCCCGTTGATGAAGTTGCGGGCGTAGTCGTCCGCGCCGAGGGTCTTTGCGAGCGTGAGAAGCAGGCAGAGCACCGGTATGAAGGCCAGCAGCGAGTAATACGTGAGCCCGGCGGCGTGCAGCGAGCAGCGCCCCTCGAGAAACTCCCGGCCGGCGGCCAGCAGAAAGCCGAATATCCTCTTTATCATTTCCTTCCTTTCTTCTTGCCTGGAGGGTTCTCCGTAGCCAGAGACTGGACGATTGCCGAATTGAAGGCCCTGCCCGCCTTCTTCATCTCCGCCGCTGGCAGAGAGATGCGCGCATGAACCTTTCCCGCGGACTGCGTGAACGAGCACGCAGGTCGCACGCCCTCGGACTTGCCGAGCGCCCTGAGCGACGAGCCGAGCGACTTGTCGAGCTTGTCGCAAAGACTTTCCGGGGAGGCCCCGTTCCCCGGCTGCACGTCGGCGGAGACCTTGAGGCCGTCGTCGCCGAGAAAGACGGCCGCCGAGATTCCCGCCACCTGCGACGCGATGTCCGAACGGTTTGTTCCAATCGCCGCAGCGGACGAGGCGGCCATCGCAAGAGCTTCCTCCCCGAGGCGGAGACTGACGATCGGCGAACCGGACAACGTCGACGGCGACCTGCGCGACGCCGCCGTCTCGGCAAGCGCGCGCTTCGCGTCGTCGGACGAAAGGGCAAATGCCGCATAGCCGTCGGCGGCGTCGAACACCACCACCATCTCGTGGGGCCGCCCCTCGGCGGCCAGAAGGTAGACGCTGCCATCCTCGGAGCGCGTCGCGCCGGGATGGTTCAGCGTGAACTGCGCAATGCCCTCGACGCATGGCAGCACAGGCACGGGCTCGCCGCTGCGGGAGGAAAACGTCCAGAACATGGGCTTGTCGGAACGCAGTTTGCCGTACGACGTAGACAGATTCTGCTGAAGCGACGCAAGCAGCAGCGCGGGAAGAAGCGGGTTCGCGAGCAGCTTTCCTAGCGTGATCGCCTTCGGCGTAAGGGCGGAGAGAGGCGCGACCTCCACGACGTCGGACGCGGCTGCGCATGGTGCGATGGCAATTGCCGCCGCCGCCACGACGGAGACTGCCGCCCTCATTTTGCGTATTCGGTGCATCTGAGCTCCCTTATGACTGTCACGCGTATCTGCCCGGGGAATTTGACGTGGGCGGATATGTCGCGGCAGATGTCGCGTGCGAGGACGACGGCCGCGCCGTCGTCCACCTGCCCCGGATCCACCATCACGCGCAGATCGCGTCCGGCCTGGACCGCGAAGACCTGCTGCACTCCGGCATGTGACTTTGCGATCGTCTCGATCTCGCCCATTCGTTCGATATAGCTCTCGGCCGTCTCCTGCCTGGCGCCGGGGCGGGCGGAGGAGATGGCGTCGGCGGCGGCGCAGAGTACTCCTAGCGCGCCGCCGTCAGCGCCCGCCTCAGCATGGTGCGCGGCCACGGCCCGGCACACGACGTCGCTTTCCCCGTGTCCGCGCAGAAAATCTGCGCCAAGCGCCGCGTGCGCCCCCTTGGCCCCTGCAGTGAGGGCCTTGCCTATGTCGTGAAGGAATCCGGCGCGGCGGGCGGTGGAGGCGTCGAGGCCAATCTCTGCGGCCATCGTCCCCGTCAGGAGCGCGACTTCCACGGAATGCCTGAGAACGTTCTGCGAGAAGGACGTGCGCAGGCGAAGGGCGCCCATGAGACGCAGTATCTCTGGGGAGAGACCTGCCACGCCCGCCTCGGCTGCCGCGGCGGCGCCGGCTTCGTCGTTGGCGGCCTCCGTCTCGGCCTTTGCGGCGGCGACCGCATCTTCGATGCTGGCGGGATGGATGCGCCCGTCAGCCACCAGCTTCTCCAGCGCGCGACGAGCCACTTCGCGGCGCTGCGGATCGAAGGCGGAGATCACGACCATGTCGGGGGCGTCGTCAAGGAGAAGGTTCACGCCTGTGGCGGCCTCCAGCGCGCGGACGTTGCGTCCGTCACGGCCGACGATGCGCCCTTTCATCTCCACGTTGGGCAGGGAGACTGTGGCGGTGGCAAGCTCGTTGAGATGGGCCACGGCGCACCGCTGGATCGCGTCCGCCACCAGACGGCGGGCAATCGCCTCGCCCTGTTCGCGGGCGGCCTCCTGGATGCGCATGGAAAGGCCTGCGCCGTCGGCGCGCAGAAGATCGTTCGCGCGGGCGAGGACTTCGCGGCGGGCCTCCAGATGGGTCATCTTCGCGAGGGACGTCAGGCGCGCGTCTGCGGCGGCGTTCTTCTCGGCGGCCTCCCGCAGCGACTCCTTGGCCTTGGCAGCCGTGGCCTCGGCCGCGGCGTTCTTGGCGTCGACGGAGGCCGAACGCTCGTCGAGGGCCGCGGCCTTTCTGTCCAGATTGGCCTCGCGCGCCGTCTGTCTGTCGTCGGCGGCCTTCAGCTCGGCGCGGCGGGACTTCACCGACGCCTCAAACTCCTCGCGGGCCTTGACGACAGCGGCGCGCGCCGCGATGTCAGCCTCCTTCAAGCGCGCCTTGATCTCGCCCTCGGCCTCCTCTTCGCGCAGCTTCATCTGCTTCTCTATGGATTCCGCCTGCCAGCGCCCGACGAGCCCGCGCAGCGCATAGCCGAGGAGAATGCCGGCGACGATGAACGTCGCGACGATCATCAGCGACGCGCCGTCGGACAGGTTGTCCCAAGTGGAAGTTGTAAGGGCAAAAATCATTTTCTGCGTATATTAGCAGAAATCAGACGGCACGGCAAGCGCATCGACGGCAAATGCGTCAAATGTGGATGGCGTGGTTGTCAGCGGCCGACAGTCTTGAGAAGGAGCCCAAAGAGATAGCGGCGCTCGCGGGAAGGGAGGGCGTCGAAGCCGTCGAGATGTTCGCGGAGATCGGCCACGGCGGCGTCGAAGCGCTCGCGGGCGGGGGACGCGTCGTCGGCGGGGAACGGATAGGAGCCGTCGGCTATCCAGGATGCGAGG
>Ga0310696_10010813_pt1 | contig 10447 bp, 7 predicted proteins | sample AusTroGonzalo_MG_4_FD_203885 | JGI IMG/M metagenome (GOLD analysis project Ga0310696, IMG submission 203885) | Bovine rumen microbial communities from tropical cattle in Woodstock, Queensland, Australia - Gonzalo_02 (v2) (version 2) | ecosystem: Host-associated > Mammals > Digestive system >... | reverse complement strand
CGTAAAAAAAGCCTGATCTTTTAGGAGACCAGGCTTTATTAGTTGGGTTGTGTTAGTTAGAAGACGAGGAGGAAGAGGCCGGCGGCGAGGGCACAGCCGGCGATGGGGCCGACGACGGGGACCCAGCTGTAGGACCAGCCGCTGTCTCGCTTGCCGGCGATGGGAAGAACGGCGTGGGCGCAACGGGGACTAAGGTCGCGGGCGGGATTCAAGGCGTAGCCGGTCGATCCGCCGAGCGACATACCAATCGACATAATCACGCAGGTCACCGGGAACGAACCCAGGGAGCCGGTCGCAAGAGCGGTGCCGTTGAACGAGAACGCATTGCCCTGCGTGCCGAGCGCCAGAATCACGAACACCAGCAGACAGGTAGCGACCATCTCGCTGAAGAAATTACGCCAGGGATTGTTGATGGCCGGCATCGTGCAGAACGTGCCCAGCATCGTATCGGGCTCGTCTTTCGTCGCCTTGTAATGATCCTTGTAGAAAAGCCATACCAGAACAGCACCTACAAATCCGCCCAGCATCTGAGCCACAATATATCCGAGGACGGAAGCCCACGGGAACGAACCGGCAATGGCAAGACCCAGCGTCACAGCCGGATTCAGATGGGCGCCGGAAATCGGGCCGGCAATCAGCACGCCGGTCATCACGGCAAAGCCCCAGCCCAGGGTAATCACCACCCAGCCTGCTCCCTTGGCTTTCGAATGTTTAAGGGACGTAGCGGCGCAAACACCGTCGCCCAACAGCACAAGCACAAGCGTGCCGATGAATTCAAAAAGATATTGTACCATAGTTAAGTTTAGTTGATTATTTACGGGTCAAAGTACGGGAGATCGCGTCTGCCCAGCCCTTCTTGAGCGGAGCCACGTCGTTGCCGGAGGGGCGGAAAATGCGCTCGGCTTGCCACTGCTGCTTGATCTCATCCAGCGAACGCCAATAGCCGACAGCCAGGCCAGCCAGATAGCAGGCGCCCATCGCCGTCGTCTCGGTCACCTGCGGACGAATGACGGCGGTATCGAGGATGTCGGCCTGGAACTGCATCATCAGGTTGTCGCGCGAAGCCCCGCCGTCAACCTTCAGCTCAGCCAGACGGACGCCGGCATCGCGCTCCATTGCACTGACGATGTCCATCGTCTGGAATGCAATCCCCTCCAGGGCTGCTCGGGCAATGTGCGCAGCGGTCGTACCGCGGGTGATGCCGCAAATCACGCCATGCGCATACTGGTCCCAGTACGGTGCACCCATACCGGTGAGCGCGGGGACAAAATAAACGCCTCCGTTGTCCGGAACTGTGGAAGCCAGCGCCTCGATCTCCGAAGAAGAGCGGATGATGCCCAGACCATCACGAAGCCACTGCACCACAGAGCCACCCACAAAGATGGAGCCTTCCAAGGCATAATTCACCGTATCCCCTATCTTCCAGGCCACTGTGGTCAGGAGGTTGTTGCGTGAAAGGATGGGCTTGTCGCCGGTATTCATCAGCAGGAAGCATCCCGTTCCGTACGTGTTTTTCACCGAACCGGGCGTCGTACACATCTGGCCGAAGAGGGCGGCCTGCTGGTCGCCGGCGATACCGGCGATCGGCACTTCATGAACCGTGTTCTTCGTATAGCCGTAAATCTCGGACGACGAACGCACCGACGGCATCATCGAAGCCGGGACACCCAGCAGGTCGAGCAGTTCCTGATCCCACTGCAAGGTATTGATATTGAAGAGCATCGTACGGGAGGCATTCGAAACGTCCGTCACGTGCACCTGTCCTTGCGTCAGCTTCCAGACGAGCCAGCTGTCGACCGTTCCGAAACGAAGCTTGCCGGCTTCAGCGCGTGCGCGGGCACCCGGCACATTGTCGAGAATCCATTTGATCTTCGTACCCGAGAAATAGGCGTCGATAATCAGGCCCGTCTTCTCGCGGATCTTATCCACCAGGCCCTGTGCCTTGAGCTCATCGCAGAACGCCGAGGTACGGCGGTCCTGCCAGACGATAGCATTGTAAACCGGAAGGCCGGTTTCGGCATCCCACACAATGGTGGTCTCGCGCTGGTTGGTGATACCGATGGCGGCGATGTCCTTGCTGCCAAGACCGAGCTTCGAAACCGCCTCGGCGACTACGGCCGCCTCGGACGACCAGATTTCCATCGGGTCGTGCTCCACCCAGCCGGGCTGCGGGAAATACTGCGTGAACTCCATCTGTGCCGTGGAGCAGATGTTACCCTCATGATCAAAGACGATGGCGCGGGAGGAACTCGTTCCCTGGTCCAGCGCCAGGATATATTGGCTCATATTGCGAATGATATTGGTTTTACGAAATCCATTTTACAAAGATAATAAATCATTGTATCTTTACATGAAGTTTTCAAGAACTCAATTCGATCCGATATAACCATGTATAATCCTTCTTCCACCCACGCCGATGAATTCATCGACCATGCCGAAGTGCTCGAAACACTCGAACAGGCAGCCCGTCTCTCCAAGGACGGACAACGCGTCGATGAAATCCTTGAAAAGGCGGCACGCTGCAAGGGCTTGACGCACCGCGAGGCCGCTGTCCTGCTGGACTGCGACGACCCTGTGCGCGAAGCACGGCTCTTTGCCCTGGCCGGCGAGATCAAGCAGAAGTTCTACGGCAACCGCATCGTGCTCTTCGCGCCGCTCTACCTGTCGAACTACTGCATCAACGGCTGCGTCTATTGCCCGTACCACGCGAAGAACCGCACCATCCCGCGGAAGAAACTCTCGCAGGAAGAGATTGCCGCAGAGGTCCGCGCCCTTATCCGGACCGGACATAAGCGACTGGCCGTCGAGGCCGGCGAGGACCCCCGCAACAACCCGTTGGAATACATCCTGGATTCGATCCGGACCATCTATTCCGTGCAGGAAGGAGGAAATTCCATCCGGCGTGTGAACGTCAATATCGCAGCAACCGACGTGGAGTCGTACCGGAAGTTGAAGAATGCCGGCATCGGCACCTACATCCTTTTCCAGGAAACCTACAACCGCGCTCAGTATGAGGCGCTGCATCCCACCGGTCCCAAGAGCAACTATGCCTGGCACACCGAGGCGATGGACCGTGCACAGGAGGGCGGCTGCGACGACGTGGGCATCGGCGTACTGTTCGGCCTGGGCGGCTACCGCTACGAACTGGCGGCGATGCTGATGCACGCCGAGCACCTGGAGCGCCGCTTCGGTGTGGGGCCCCACACCATCAGCATGCCACGCATCTGCCCGGCCGAAGACGTGTCGCTCGACAGCTTCCCCGACGCACTGCCCGACAACATCTTCCGCAAGATAGTCGCTGTGCTCCGAGTGGCAGTCCCCTACACCGGAATGATCATCTCAACCCGCGAATCGGCCCGGATGCGGGGACAACTCCTGGCCTGTGGCGTGTCGCAGATCAGCGGCGGATCACGCACGAGCGTGGGCGGCTACACGACGGAAGAGCGGCACGACGAGACGGCACAGTTCGATGTCTCGGACACCCGGCCGCTGGATGAAGTCGTGCGCTGGCTCCTGGAGCAAGACCACATACCGAGCTTCTGCACCGCATGCTACCGCGAAGGACGCACGGGCGACCGTTTCATGGCTCTCTGCAAAAGCGGGAAGATCAGCCTCTGCTGTACGCCGAACGCCCTGATGACGCTGAAAGAATATCTGATGGACTATGCCGCGCCAGAAACCCGCGAAGCCGGCGAACGGCTGATTGCCGCATCGCTCCATGACATTCCCGAGGGGCGCGTGCGGGAAAAGACAATCGAACGGCTGCAGCGCATCGAAGCCGGGGAACGGGATTTCCGTTTTTAAACGTTTATAAACGGATATACACGATTATGGAGCGGCTCCACATCGCCTTTTTCGGTCCGACGAACAGCGGCAAGTCGACGCTGGTCAACGCCATCGCCGGCCAACCGGTATCGCTAGTCAGCGACGTACCTGGCACGACTACCGATCCGGTGCGCAAGCCCATCGAGATTCCCGGCCTTGGCCCCTGCGTTCTCATTGACACCGCCGGCCTCGACGACACCGGCATCCTCGGCCCGGAACGCCAGCGACTCACACACGCCGTGCTCGATGAGACGGATGTCGCCGTTGTGCTACAGACTTCTGACAATCCAGTAAACGCCCCAGATATCGAGATGCTGGCATCACAGGCGGGCATTCCCGTACTCACCTATACCCGCGGTGAAAGCGTTGAATCCCTGATCCGGCGCATCATCGCCGTCCGGCCACAGGAAGAAGCGCGCTACCTGACCGGTGACCTTGTCAAAGCAGGCGATACCGTACTGCTCGTAATGCCGCAGGACAGCGAAGCACCCAAGGGGCGGCTCATCCTCCCGCAGGTACAGGTCCTCCGCGAGCTCCTGGACCGCGGCTGCATCCCGCACTGCTGCACCCCGGAAACACTGAAAACGGCCATTCAGAGCCTCAGCAAGGCTCCTGACCTCGTCATCACCGATTCCCAGGCATTCGCCCTCGTCAACGGCGCCATCCCCCGCGAATGGCCCCTCACCTCCTTCTCCATCCTGCTGGCCACCGCCAAAGGCGATATCGGTGTCTTTCTCGAAGGCGCCGCCGCCATCGACCGCCTCCAACCCGGCTCCCGCGTCCTCATCGCAGAAGCCTGCACCCACGTCCCCGACACCGAAGACATCGGCCGCGTCAAAATCCCTACCCTCCTCCGCAAACGCGTAGCAGCGGAAGGGCTTTTGCGGAGCGAGCCTTTCTCAGCGAGCGCAGCAAAAGCCCGGAACTGCGAAGCGCTGAAGATTGACATTGCAGCCGGAAATGCCTTCCCGGACGACCTCGGACAGTACGACCTGATTATCCAATGCGGCGCCTGCGTCGCCAGCCGTCAGCTCGTCCGATCCAGAACAAAAAGGGCACTCCTCGCCGGAGTGCCCATCACAAACTACGGAATCGCCCTTGCAGCCCTGCAGGGGATTCTCGACCGGATCGCTATTCCCGGCTCGCAAACTCGTCGACAATCTTCCGAATGTCGGCCGGATTCAGGCGGCCATACACCTTCTCCGCAATCGTAGCCACCGGCGCAAGACCGCAGGCACCCACACAGCGCAGACAGTCGAGCGAGAACTTGCCGTCAGGCGTCGTCTCACCCACATCGATGCCAAGCACACGCTTGAACTCTTCCAGCAACTTGTCGGCACCGCGCACATAACATGCGGTACCCAGGCACACGGAGATGGGATACTTGCCCTTAGGCGTCATCGTGAAGAACGAGTAGAACGTCACCACGCCATACACTTTCGAAGCGGGGATGCCGAGCTTTCCGGCCACCACGCGCTGCACCGGCTCGGGCAGGTAGCCCAGCCGGGACTGGCACTCGTGCAGGATGGCAATCAGTTCACCGGGATCGTTGTTGAACTTTTCGCAGACCTCCTCTACCTGGCGGACGGCCTCGCAGGATAATTTCATCTCACTCATAGCTACTGGATCTGTTTGTTGAAATAATGGGTGTGAAGCAGCTGCTCGGAGCGTTCGCCGAGCGGCTCGCCGAGGAAGTCCTCATACAACTTGATGATGTCGGGATTCTTATGGCTCAACCGCACGGGCTTGCCTTCGTCCTCACGATAGATCGCTTCCGAACGGGCCTTGAGGATGTCGATGTTGCCGTGGTGGTACGGCTGGCCGGCGCCTCCGATGCAGCCGCCCGGGCACGCCATCACCTCTACGACGTGGTAGTCGAGTTCACCCTTGCGCAAGCGGTCCATCAGGATGCGCGCATTGCTCAGCGTGTGGGCCACGCAAACTTTCAGCGGGAATCCGTCGAGGTCGATGACAGCCTCCTTGATACCCTCAAGGCCACGGACCTGTGTGAATTCGAGCTTGGGCAGCGTCTTGCCGGTATAGACCTCATACACGGTACGCAGCGCCGCTTCCATCACGCCGCCCGTCGCGCCGAAGATGGCGCCAGCGCCGGACGACTCGCCCATCGGCTTGTCGAAATCGCTGTCGGGAAGTTCGGCAAAACGGATATTGGCACGCTTGATCAGCCGCGCCAACTCGCGCGTCGAGATGCTGTAATCCACATCGGGCAGTCCTTCTTCGGAAGTGAATTCCTCGCGCTCGCACTCGTATTTCTTGGCCAGGCACGGCATGATTGAGACTACCACCACCTTACGCGGAGTAATGCTGCGGCGTTCGCACCACCAGGTCTTGGCAATAGCGCCGAACATCTGGGCCGGCGACTTGGCCGAGGACGGATAATCGAGCAGGTCGGGATAGTTGTGCTCGAAGAAGTTGACCCATGCAGGGCAGCAGGAAGTCATGATCGGCAACTTGACCGTCTTGTCGCCGGCCAGGAAAGCCTTCAGGCGCTTCAGGATCTCGGCGCCTTCTTCCATGATGGTCAAGTCGGCGGCGAAGTCCGTGTCGAACACCTTGGTGAAGCCCAGGTGGCGGAGGGCCGTCACCAGCTTGCCTGTGACGATGGTGCCCGGCGCCATTCCGAACTCTTCGCCAAGAGCTACGCGTACGGCGGGTGCCGGCTGGGCGATGACGATCTTGTTCGGGTCGCAGAGGTCTTCCATCAGACGGTCGGTATTGTCACGCTCGGTCAGCGCTCCGGTCGGGCAGACCGCCACGCACTGGCCGCAATAGGTGCAGTCCGTATCCTTGAACATCCGGTCGAAGGTCGGGGCGATGGTCGTGTCGAAGCCACGGCGCACAGCACCCAGCACACCCACCGACTGCACGTTGTTGCAGACGCTTTCGCAGCGGCGGCAGAGGATGCACTTGTCCATATTGCGCGTGATGGCCGCCGTAATCTCCTTTTTGCGGGCGGACTGCTCGCCGCCCTTGAAAGGCATCTCGCGGATATTGAAACGCATTACCAGGCGCTGCAGTTCGCAGTCGCTGCACTTCGGGCAGGTAAGGCAGTCATTCGGGTGGTCGGAGAGCATCAGCTCAGCGATGGTCTTGCGCGCGCGTATCACGCGGGCCGAGTTGGTGTAAACCACCATTCCCTCGGCGCACTGGGTGGCGCAGGAAGGCGCCAGGTTGCGTCGTCCTTCCACTTCCACCACGCAGATACGGCAGGAAGCCGGGTTGTTCTTCACGCACGTGCCTTTCAGGTCGATATGACACAGCGTGGGGATCGCGATGCCGACGGATGCCGCTGCATCGAGAATGGTCGTTCCGGGAGCCACAGTCACCGGAATCTTATCGATCGTAAGTTTGATTTTCTTTTCCATACGCTTCTAGATTACGGAGATGGCACCGAAATGGCAGCGCGACGTGCACATACCGCAACGGATGCAGACATAAGGATTGATGACGTGCGGCTTGCGGCTCTCGCCCATGATGGCCTGTGCGGGACAAGACTTCAGGCAGGCTGAGCAGCCCTTGCAGCGCTGGGGATCGATGGTATAGGTCAGCAGCGCCTTGCACTTCTTTGCCCGGCACTTATGGGCGCGGACGTGTTCGACGTACTCGTCGCGGAAATTGGCAAGCGTCGAGAGCACGGGATTCGGGGAGGTCTGGCCAAGACCGCAGAGCGCCGAGTCCTTGATGACCGTGGCCAGGTTCTGCAGCATGTCGAGGTCGGCCATCTCGCCCTTCCCTTCCGTAATGCGGGTCAGGATTTCAAGCATCCGCTTGTTGCCGATACGGCAGGGCGTACACTTGCCGCACGACTCGCCGACGGTGAACTCGAGGTAGAACTTGGCGACCGACACCATGCAGTCGTCCTCGTCCATCACGATCATACCGCCGGAACCCATCATCGATCCGGCAGCCGTCAGGCTTTCGTAATCGATGGGAATGTCTAGGTGCTTCTCTGTCAGGCAGCCGCCCGAAGGACCGCCGGTCTGGACGGCCTTGAACTTCTTGCCGTTCTTCACGCCGCCGCCGATGTCGTAGATGATCTCGCGCAGGGTCGTACCCATCGGAACCTCGATCAGGCCCACGTTGTTGATCTTGCCTGCCAGGGCGAAGACCTTGGTGCCCTTCGACTTCTCCGTACCGATCGACGAGAACCACTTCGGTCCGCGGGTCAGGATGACTGGAATGTTGGCCAGGGTCTCGACGTTATTCACGTTGGTCGGCTGGCCCATGTAGCCGGCCTCGGCCGGGAACGGCGGCTTGAGCGTCGGCTCACCGCGCTTGCCTTCCATTGAATGGATGAGCGCCGTTTCCTCGCCGCAGACAAAGGCGCCTGCACCGTAACGGATCTCGATGTCGAAATCGAACTTGGAACCCAGGATGTTCTTGCCCAACAGGCCGTATTCCCGAGCCTGCTTGATAGCAATCCGCAGACGTTCGACTGCCAGCGGATACTCGGCGCGGATGTAGATCAGGCCGTGGTGCGCATTGATGCAGTAGCCGCAAATGGTCATGGCCTCGACGATCGAGTTGGGGTCGCCCTCCATGATGGAACGGTCCATAAAGGCACCCGGGTCGCCCTCGTCAGCATTGCAGACCACATATTTGTCTTTCGACTTGAACTTGCGGGCAATCTCCCACTTCGTTCCGGTCGGGAAACCGGCACCACCACGACCGCGGAGGCCGGAGGCCTTGATGTCGTCGAGCACTTCCTGGCTGTCGCGCTGCAGGCTCTGGGCCAGGGCACGGTAGCCGTAGCGGGCAATATACTCTTCGATATCCTCGGGGTTGATGACACCGCAGTTACGGAGCGCCACGCGCATCTGCTTCCGGTAGAAGTTCATGTGCTGGGAGTCGCTCACGTGACGGCCGGTACCCGGGTCGAGGTAAAGCAGGCGCTCGACCCGGTTGCCGGCGATGATGTGTGAGGTCACGATCTCCTCCACGTCAACGGGACGGACGGAGGTGTAGAAGGTGTTGTCAGGCATGATCTTGACGATCGGGCCCTTTTCGCAGAAACCGAAGCAACCGGTCACGACCACGTCCACCTTGTCGGTGATGCCGTGGGCTTTGAGGGAGGCCTCGAAGTTCTCCACGATTTTTGCACTTTCGGAAGCCTTGCAGCCCGTACCGCCGCAGCAGAGAATCTGGATGTGGGGCGTGCCCAATTCCAGACCGCAGGGTGCCACCGTGCCGGAACGTTTGCTCGTCTCCCTGACGGCCAGCGCTTTAACCGCTTTCCGTCTGATGCCGTCAAGGGCATCGGCAGAGTTGATTTTCATTAGTATTTGTAGCGAATTTGTTTATTCCGACTACGAAATTAATGAAAAATCAACCTTTTTGCAAGCAAATTCAGGGATTGACTGTAAAAGTGGTCGCCCCGCTCATCAGGACGCGCGCGCCTGACTGGTTTTCCGCATAGACGTATACTGTCAGCACATGGACGCCAGGTGCCAGGTCGCCTGCATAGAGTTCATGACTGGGAGCGTAGGATACACCATCCACCGTATAAGCATCCATGTCGCCGCTGTGTCCATTCTGGACATCGCCATCGTTGAAAACCAAACGGAATCCAGGCTTTTGCCGTTGTCCCGAAGTTTGCGACAAGGTGGCGGGAAACATCGCGTCGACTCGCACCGTATACTGGCGTGCAAGGGTAAAGTCGCACGTGGCGCCGAACGATGCGTATTCAACGGAAAGGGAACGACGTGCATCTGATCTCAGGCCAGCACTCCAGTGTCGGTAAAACGCGCCTTCCCGTGTGCAACCCTGCAGAACCGGCCAGCCCGAAACGGCATTCGTCACTTCAGCGTGGGAACCGTCGTCATACCAGGCCGTCACTGTAGCGGTTACTCCTTCGCCGTACCATATCTTCACCTTGTCGAGCGAAAGTGTTATGCCGGTCAGCATAGGCCCGTCCGGATCGGGATCGGGCCCGGGTTCCGGCCCTGGTGTCGGATCAGGATTGACTGGCGCAGGACCGATCGTCAGGGACGCTGTTCCCTCACAGCCAGCGTACCGGGCTGTCACGCCGACCGTCTTTGCCCAGTTGTCGGTGTTCCGGCCCCGTACCCGGCCTCTGCCCGAAACATGTGCGGTGCCCGTATCATCGATCTTCCAGGTGGCTTGGTCCGAGACGTCTTTCTGGTTGGTCAACACACCGTTTTTCCACGTCAGATAATAAGCCCTGAAATCCTGAGAGCCATCGTAGTCTATAGATGCGGAAGGCGGAGTGACCGAGATTCCGTGTGTGATAAGGTTGCCCGAACCTCCTTCCGGCGCAGACAGTTCGATGGCGCAAGTGGCTGTCTCGTCCCCTTTATGGCCAGCGATGACGATGGTCTCTGCATTTTTGTTGGTTCCATTCGAAATGAACGTCATGTAAATGCGGTCCTCCAGATATCCGTATTCCGCCCCGTCCACGATTTCCCATTCGGCAATTACTTCCCTTCCGCCCATGGTGGCGATCAGGGTGCTGCTGCTGCCGCATTCAATGCGCTCCGGCACGGCGCGCACAGAAAGATAAGGAGAATACACACTCAGGTTCAAGGTGTTGGAACAAACCCGCCCCTGTCGGATGTAAGCCGTCGTCAAGCCGGGTTCCATA
>Ga0310696_10010812_pt1 | contig 10449 bp, 11 predicted proteins | sample AusTroGonzalo_MG_4_FD_203885 | JGI IMG/M metagenome (GOLD analysis project Ga0310696, IMG submission 203885) | Bovine rumen microbial communities from tropical cattle in Woodstock, Queensland, Australia - Gonzalo_02 (v2) (version 2) | ecosystem: Host-associated > Mammals > Digestive system >... | reverse complement strand
AATAGCGGTGAATACAGGTAAAACCGAGATTATCTCCCAAATCACGCTGAGTATTATTGGTAATGCAAATAATTTGTTTAAGTGCGTGTTGTTGAACCGGCTTTTCATACCCCAGTTTAGTCATCGTTTCTTTGAAAACTCGAGAGTAATAAGGCAAATCATTGGCACCGTAACAATGCGCCTGAAACATAATATTGTGGAAATTTTGATATAATTCGTTAATCGTTAAACGCTCCCACTTACCTTCGTTCCAACGCGCCATAAACGGCATAAACTTTTGCATAATTTCACGTTTATAATCATTATATTGGTGCTTGGCAAATCCACGTGCTTTGCGCCAAGCAAAACGTAAACGCTGATTGTATGGTCTGTAACAGGCAACAAGTTGCATTTTGCTTATATCTTCCAAAGACAGTCCCATTACACTCACAAAGCCGTTAATGTTACCGTTTGCCTTACGTGCTTCTTTGGTTTCACTTCCGCCTAAGCATACCAATGTTTTTTTATCAGGTTTGAGAAGACCTTTTTCTTGCCAATGATATTGATTTTTAGATGTTTTAAAGCCCAAACGATAATATGAAAACCAATCAGGATTAATGGTTAATTTGCCGTCTTTTAATTCATAGTTGACATTACCTTTGTCGTTCAAATAGATTTCGTAACTTTTATCTTCATAAGTACACAGATTTCCATTCTCGTAATAGGAAGTGTATTTCCCCTTTTGTTCGTCACGGACGGTTTCGACTTTTCCGTTATCATAAAATGTTCTCACCACCTTTTGCGGTGATACTTCTCTTTTCAATTTTTGAGTTTGAGCATCATATTCGCGATAATATCCGTCAGAGGTTAATTCCTCGGTTTTTATATTATTCTTGTTTACTAAAATATACGAACCGTCTTTTTGTATGGTTTTGGTTGAGAAAACTTCATCTCCGCGCTTCAGAATCTCACGACGACTGCCGTCAGAAAGCTCTTGAATTATGACACAATTAAGGTTATCTGCTCGCATTGTATGTTCATTTACAATCTCAACCATCGCCCTATTCCTTTATGCTTGAAACATTGCACTTGTCTTATTTTTACACTATTTTTTGTCAAAAAGCAAGGATAAACTACCGGCTTATGCTTTGTTGATTTTCATATTTGTATCGGGCGATTTTTATATCACGTTTATGCTTTTCGAAATGGTCTTCCAGTTAGCGGCGAACATTCCGCAAAAGCGATTCATCTTTCGGCGCACGATCAATCGCTTTAATCAGCGACAAACCACGTTTGCCGTTCAGAACCGCATTCATCATATTGCGTTCGGTAGCATCTAAGGCCACGAAAAGATTGATAATCAGATTTTTTAAGGCTGTGTTACCTTCTAAAGGTGGTCGTGAGCCGAATTTATCTTCCAAAAACTCCATAAACTTCTGGCGCAGACCTTCTTCATCACGTTTATGATTAACTTTTAGCGTATTGCCGTCAAAACCGGTATTTTCCCGTAAGGTTGCTGTTCGCACATCGCCGCGTAATTCAGCAATTTTAACGGCATTTTTGCGTTGCTCCGGATTAAGACATTCTTCGCAACGCCAAGTAATATCCTGCGAAGTTTCAAGTTTACGCGTAAAAAGAGCGCAAAAATCGTGCCAACCTTGCAGATACGGACAATTTAAAGGACAATTTTTGCTAACTTCTTCAGACATTTTGCTCATCTTTTAAGTATTCAGGTGGAATTACCCCATCTTTGAGGACAATTAAGTAGTGCCGTATCACCGCGTAAAGCATATCCTTTGCTACATCCACTTTTTCCCATGTAAGCGGTGAAAAGTCAATTTTTTCCGGCGTTACCTGATAAAATCTCTCATTATAGCCACCGGCATCCGAGCCGTTTTTGCACCAGATTGATTCAACTAAACCTGCTTCTATTAATTCTTCAAGATTAAATGAAAACAACACTGTGCCATCAACAATTTTTTTCAAAACAGCATCGTTGCCTTGCCATTTTATCGGCTCAGTTAGGCACGATATAGCGCGACTGCGACTGGTAAAAGTTTTATCAAGCCATGCCATAATCTCGTCACGGTTTTCCGTACCGGCACGATGGGCATAAGCTTTCAGAGAATAAGACTTTTGTATCTTAGAGATAGAAAGTAATCCATCTTTTAACAATGTATTTTCTTTCGGTGCATAGTGATATAAGCGCATTACTTTACAACTTTCAAATATTTCGGCAAAATAACCCCGCCTTTGACAACAATCAAATAGTACCTTACATAAGCAAAACGCCGTCTTAATTCATCATCACATATACTCCAATCTATCGGCGAATAATCAATATCTTGAATACCGTTTTCAAGCTTAAACCATAACTCGTCACAAACCTTGTCTTCTTCTATTCCCGGTATATCTAAGACTGATGGACTTACATATACCGCTTCAATTAACCCGTCTTTATCCATAGCAGAAATATCAATTTCAAACTTATCGGCATTATCAATAAAGTTTTTCAGACATCTGATGCTACGTTCCGTCCACTTAATCGGTTCGGTAAAGCCTCTGATTGCTCTACTGCGTCCGGTATAACAATTCTCCATCCATTCGCAAATTTCCTTATGCGTTGTTTTATGACCGGTTCGTTCATAGTAATAATGTAAATCGGCATTCGGATTCTTTGCAAACGATAACAAACCATTTTTTAGTACATCATTTCCTTTTGTGACATAATGATAAAGTTTCATGAATTACTCCTTTTTTTATCTAAATAATTTTTGATAAACGGTTTTAAGTCCTCAATCTGGCTTTCCGCGACTTTTTTATGAGTTTCGGTTACAGCTTCATTAGGATTGGTTGCGCTCGAATTACCGGTTTGCCCCATTTTACCTTCTAAACCGATTTCTTCAAGACCTTGTTTAGCAATACGTTCTTTAAGAGCTAAAATATCTTGCTTGGTACGATTTAGTTCACGTCTGCGCTCGGCAAGCTCTTGAAACCTAGGGTTTGCATATTCAAATTCCATTGAAGTCGGGTTGAATTTCATTTCCGGAGCTTTGCTCGGCTTTTCCGGTTCAGGCTTAAACTCTTGTTCTTGCTTTAATGCGCGATGCTCGCCGGTTTTATCGTTTACTTCCATAAATTCGCCAGTTTTCTCATCAAATGCAATATTCCAAGCATCTTGACTAACTTTTTCCTGTGCCGTTTGTAAAGCTTCTATTTTAGGATTAAATCCACGCTCTGAAGCATTGATAAATGTAGCATGACCGGCGGTAATTTCTTCTTGCAATAACTTAATCATTATATCATCTGAAGGTATAAAAGTATCAAATCTATTCCTTTGATTTCTTACTTCTGCCGCCCATCTGTCGTAATTTTCTTCGGTATCAAACATTACAAGCTGAACATTATGTTCCATTGCATCTTTAGGCGTGGTTTCATAATGGTGCGACACAACCATCTCTTTATCGGAAGTGTATTCGGTTATATTGCCGCGTTCATCATACTCTGCCTTAAAATTTTCGCCTTTACCGACATAGATATGACCGGTTTTCTTGCCGCTTTCAAAATCCGCATATTTATCCTCAAACCCAATCAACAAAGGAGTTTGACCATCTACCATATTTATAGAGGCGCAACATTTTTTCAAAGAATAAGCATAACTCCCGTCTTGCGGCACCGGTCGCCCTTGTGCATCTAATACCGGATTTCCTTTGTCATCTTGTTTGGTGGAAATGGCAAAAACGCGCTCAGGGTATTCAGGCGCAAATTGTCTTAATGTCTCAAGTTTATCTACATCAAAACGACTTTTTACACTTTTTTCGGCATTAAATTCATTTTGTGTGCCTTTACTGAAAGCCGGCACTAAATCAGTGTTCTCCGGGTATTGTGCAAATGTTTTATCGGCCGATAATTTAAATTCTTCTTGTGAAACGTGGGTAGCGTGGGCAACAAATTGCGGTGGCGTAAAGTCATATTTTACACGAAGTTCAACTTGTCTTTGATTGGTTTCCTCTCGTGCTTGAGTTATCTGTTGCTTAAATTCTTCGATTTCATCTTTATTCGGAAACAATGTTGCTTTACCATCTTTGCACAATTTTTGCATAAAAATTTCCGCATCTTTTTCGGATAAATTTTCGGCTTGTCGTAACAGTTCCCAATCTTTCACGTCAGGCACAAGATAAAACTTCATGCCTTGTTTTTGTAAATCTTGCAGCGTTTCTTTTTCAACCTCGGAAGAATAGCTTAAATCCTTAACACTAACCCATTCACTTGGAACACCGCCCCATAAAGGAATACAAGGCTGAATTGCATCTCTCTGCGACATATCAATTTGATAATTGTATGAATCTTGTGTTTTATCCGCAAACTCGGTCGCTGACATTTGAAAAGCCATAACTTTCGGGCTAAATCTCGGCCAACTCTTAAATTCTTTATCGCCTTGCATCGGAAGTCCGGAATGAAAGGAATCCGGCTCGGCTATAAAACAATATTTTTGCGTTGTGATAGCGGAATCAACAGAACGCAACCTTGTTTGAACGGTATCGCCCATTTCTGCAGGCGAAACTTTTGAATTATGCACAAACCATGCAGGCATATTATCTTTATAAAATCTTTCGGTCTTTTCTCGTTGCTTTTCACAATGAACCATTAAATCGCGTATCTGTTCAGAACTCATGCCGATTTTTGAGAGTTCATTTTCAATAACCAAGGTTTGATATTGTGAAACCGGATGCCAATAGCATGGATTTCCCTCAACCGAACGCTCCGAATTGGCAAATAAATTTTGGTAAAAGGCTTCTTTTTCTTTATCTCCGTTAAATATATCAAGCTCTTTGATTTTTTCAGTTTGCAAGACGCCGTCCGGCCTTGCTAAATTATTAGAAAAAATAAAGGCAACCTTTTGCGCTAAGTTCTTTTCTGCTTCACCAAAATTTGCTATCTCTTTACCATCAAAGTAATCTTTGCATTTATAGGTAAACTTTTGAACCTCATCAAAGCAATGTTTATATAAAAACTGACCGTAAGTCCAATCGCGATTGTCAAAATGAACCGACGCATTTAAGAAAGCATCAAAATTATTTTGTTTGCTGAAATCAGTAATTATTTGTTCAAAAATATCGCTTTCTGTCTTAGCTGTCATTCGGTGCCCCTCATTGGTAGGATACTAACATATTTTATATAATTTGTCAATAATCGACGAAATTGAATATAAAAAAAGGCCGCTTGATGCGACCTCTTTTTTACATGGATAACTGCACAATTCGGGCAAACAGAGCCACGCTTTCAAACGTAATTGCCGAGATTAAAGAACCGCGAGCAAACATGCGTTGGCGCTCATACTTAAAATCCAAGCTTAAAAGCTTTTTCCACGAAACGTACAATAATTTCACCATCGACAAATGCCAAATGACATACGCCATGATGAAGAATGTCTGCTTATGGCAAATTTGCGCCATAAACGCCAGCAGTGCCAGTGTCAGCAAAAACACAACACCGCGTTCCAGTCCCTGAACAGGCATAACTTCATAGTACTTGCTGTTCAATACCCCGGAAAAAACCACCAGCGAGACAAAAGCCATCGCTTCGAGATAAATAATTATATCCATAGTTATTAGAATTAATTAAACATGTTTGGCTCATGTTAACAACATAGACAAAAATTGTCAATAAAAAACATTATTGAAATTATAAATTTTTTTGTTATACTCGGAAACGAACTTTCAAGGGAGGTCTTTATGTTCACTGAAAAATGGAATTATCGCTTTTTGGAATTGGCCGAATTAATTGCTACCTGGTCAAAAGATCCGTCAACCAAAACCGGAGCTGTTGTCGTAGGTCCGGATAAAGAAATTCGCGCTACCGGTTATAACGGCTTGGTACGCGGAGTTCAAGACGATATTCCGGAACGTATGGAACGCCCTACCAAATATGACTTTTTTGAACATGCCGAACGAAATGCCGTTTATAATGCCTGTCTTACCGGTACTTCACTTAAAGGATGTACCATTTATTGTACGCTTACTCCGTGTACCGATTGTGCTCGTGCCATTATTCAAGCCGGTATCAAAAACGTGGTTACTTATGAATTTAAAATAAATGACAATGACCCTAAAAATACCTGGCGGGATAAACTTCGTTATTCGGCGGAAATGTTCAAAGAAGCCGGTGTAAACTATATCGAACTGCCTAGAAAATAAATATACGGACTATTCTCTTTAACACCTTTAAATATCGGTATCCGACAATATATATGATACCGATTATAAAGCATAAACATAAAGGAGATTAGTAATGAAAATTCTGATTGCAGACGATCATGCCTTATTTCGTGACGGTTTATCACTGCGTTTGGAGCAAATTGTACCGGAAGCAGCTATTTCACAAGCATCCGGATATTCTCAGGTTTTTAAAATCCTTAAATCAGATAACAGTTTCGATATATTAATTCTTGATGTCGAAATGCAGGATATGCCTTGGTTGGAAAGCCTGAAACAGATTCGCGAACTTTCTCCGCAAACCAAAATTATCGTTGTATCCGCTTCGGAAGATACTCGTACCATTCGAACCATTTTAAATACCGGAGTTAAAGGATATATTCCGAAGCGTTCGGAAATCAAAGTATTTAACAATGCCTTTAAACTGGTTTCCGACGGAGGAACATATGTACCGCCTAATCTTATCGATAATACACCTCTCAACAATATCAGCGGGCGTAACGGCGGAATAAAAACATTAACCAATCGCCAATCACAAGTTTTAGATTTGATAGCTCAAGGTAAATCAAATAAGCAAATAGCATATGATATGGGAGTATCGGAATCGACGGTCAAACTTCACATAAACGCCCTATTGCGTTCATTACATGTAAACAACCGCACGCAAGCCGTCATTACGGCACAAAAAATCGGTCTTATTTAGTGTTTTGTTTATCTTCGGCGTCTTTTTTGGATTTTAATTGACCGCAAGCCGCTAAAATATCTTGTCCGCGAGCAACTCGAACCGGTGCGGCAAAACCGGCATTTTCAAGTTCGTGAGCAAAAGCTTTTATTCGGGAATTAGGACTCGGTTTAAATGCGCATCCCGGCCATGGATTAAACGGAATAAGATTAAAACTGGCTCTTAACTGGTACTTCTTCATAAGTGATATTAATTCATGAGCACAAGCCAAAGAATCGTTCACTCCGTCGAGCATTAAATATTCAAACGTGATATATCTGCTACCGTCTTCTTCCTGATATTTATGACAGGCAGACAACACCTCTTCCAACGGATAACGATTATTAATCGGCATAATTTGCGAACGTAACTCGTTATTCGGAGCATGCAATGACACCGCCAAACGAACTCCGGTGGCTTGCAGTGCTTCCAAAATATGAGGTGCAATCCCCGATGTTGACATGGTAACCCGTCTTCTTGATATGGCTATTCCGTCCCCATCGGTCAGAATATTTAAGGCTTTGATGGTATTGTCTTTATTGTGCAAAGGTTCGCCCATACCCATCACCACAATATTAGATAAATATCTGGTTTCATTAGTCGGACTCGGCCATTCTCCGTAAGTATCTCTGGCAACCATAAATTGACTGACAATTTCACAGGCAGTTAAATTGCGGGTCAGCTTTTGACTTCCGGTATGGCAAAAGCGACATCCTACTGCACAACCGACCTGAGTCGAAATACATACGGCTCCTCTGTCTTCTTCGGGAATGTAAACCATCTCGACCCGTTGCCCATCAGACATTTCCAACAACCACTTACGAGTTTTATCAACCGACACTTGTTCGGTAACAACTTTAGGGCGGAAAACGGTAAAATTCTCAGCTAATTTATTGCGTAAATCTTTCGAAAGGTTAGTCATTTTAGCAAAATCGGTTTCACCGAAATAGTAAAGCCACTGCCATAACTGCTTGGCACGAAAAGGCTTTTCGCCGATAGATGCCAATAAATCACGCAGTTCTTCTTTACTTAAACCGATGAGTTCCGTTTTTACCATTATTTTTTCTTACATTTAGCAGAAATTGCCTTATATGCGGTTGTAAAGCCCTTTAAAGAATAAGTATCTTTGGTAGCAGTACCGCGACTTGACTGACCTTCAACAATCATTCTGTCACCGCGTTTCATGGCTGCAACGATTTTCTTGTCTTCATCACCGGTACGCATCCAACCTTTATCACCTTCAGTAAAGGTATTTTTAAAAGTTTGACTTCCGATTTTAATGGTTAAAGGAGCCTTGGTGTCATATGTATATCCTGCAACAAAACTTACTTCATCATACGATTTCTCGGACGGACGATGAGTAATAATGGTATAAATATCGCCACGTTTTGTATATTTACCCTCATCTTTTTTAGGAGCTGAAGACATATAGCAAATAACATTACCTCTGTCATTATAAGTCCAAGCGGTCCAATCGCCGTATTCACCGATTTGCGCAGGTTGTTCGGCTGCCGTGGCTGTCATTGGGAGCACCAATGCACACAATACTAAAAAATATTTAAACATATGTTTTTTCCTCTTCCAATTATAATTTGCTTGGATTATATTAAAAAAATATATATAAACTGTTAAGATTTTGAAAAAAAATGAAGGATATATGAAAAATGTATAGGGCTGACTACTTGGATATATCAAAACTGGTGAAATCCCTAAAGATTGCCAAACTATTTAACGCCGTGGAAGAAAACGGCGGTACAATTCGTTTCGTCGGCGGTGCGGTACGCGACACCTTGGCCGGTTTAAGCGGTTTTGATATTGACCTTGCCACCGATTTATCTCCGGATGAACTGGTTGAAGCCTGCCAAAGTAACGGTCTTAAAACTGTTCCTTTAGGATTAAAGACGGATATTACCGGCGTTATTATTGATAATCAGATTGTAGAAGTTTCTTCCTTAAGAAAAAACCGCACTCAAGATAAATCAGGCAGAGATTTCGAATATACCGATGATTGGAGTGCCGATGCCTCCAAACGTGACCTTACCATTAATGCCGTATATGCCGATTTTCGCGGTAATGTTTTCGATTATTACGACGGAATTTCCGACTTGGAAAACGGTATTGTACGCTTCATCGGTTCGGCCGAAGAACGTATTAAGGAAGATTATTTACGTATTATGCGTTTTTTCCGTTTTTATTCTATTTTTTCCAAAACTCCCATAAATCAAGAAGCTTTGCAGGCATGCATAAAATTAAAAGACGGCTTACGCAGTGTGGCAATCGAAAGAGTACGCGATGAACTGTTTAAGCTTTTGGTTACTCCGCAAATTACGGATACGATGAGAATAATTTACGATAATGATATTTTAGGATATTTTCTTCCCATATCCGAGCATTTAGATGCTTTGCAACGACTGACTAAACTGGTGGCCGATGCTCAATATAGCGGTAATTTTTTGCGTCGTCTCTTTGTTCTGTATCAGCCTAACTCCACACAGGCCGAAAATATTGCCAACACTTTGCGTTTTACCAAAAAGCAAAAGGAAACTTTCGTCCGTTGGGCCAAAATTGAAATTAATGATGAGAATATAGCAACTCCGGTTGACCGCCTCAAGTATGTTTATCGATACGGAAAACAATTTACCATTGATAAAATACTACTGACACTATCCATAAATCAGCATCTGTTATTCAATGTAAACGAAGCGTTGAAAGAGATTGAAAACATGATTATTCCGATTTTCCCGATACGCGGAAAAGACGTTGTTGCCAAAGGTATAACCAATGACAGAGAAATCGGCGAAACTCTTAATAAGCTGGAACAGCTCTGGATTGACAGTAACTTCAACTTAACCAGAGATGAATTGTTACAAAAAATCTAAAAATATAACTTCACGTTATTACTGCCTTTATCGCAATCTCCGCCGTCATTTACGTCAATATGATGCGTCCCCCATTGAGTATTTTTGGTAGTAAAACAAGTGGAATTATCTAAATTTTCAAGCTCAATGTAGTATTGTCCGGTAGCAACCGAAACTACGTTCCAATCAACACCGTTCAATCCGTTAAAGTTTACATTTGATTTATCAAAATATCCGTTTAATGCACTGATTTGCGTTTCGGTAATCAGTTCCGATAAATCTTGTTGAAAACGCACTTTATCCAAAGCATTTTGCATTTGACCTATTTTTTGATATTCATCTCTGTCCATCATACCGTCAATTGCTAAAGCACCTAATGTATCTGTCATTTGTGCATTGGCTATTACAGGTGTCAAACATAACATCAATGAAAATATATATTTTTTCATTTTTTATCCTTTCATTTTATGAGCCAACAACAAAGCCGCTCCGATTATGCCGGCATCAGTCGAACAGTTGGCCGGTTTTATACTCGGATAATTATGAGGCTGGAGCAGTTTTATGGAAGTATTAATTTCCGCGTAATCAACTATTTTAGCTAAGCCGCCGGATAATACGATATTTTCGGTATCAAAAACAGAATTCAATAAACGAATTGCCTGCAAAAGATTTTCTT
>Ga0310696_10010810_pt1 | contig 10451 bp, 12 predicted proteins | sample AusTroGonzalo_MG_4_FD_203885 | JGI IMG/M metagenome (GOLD analysis project Ga0310696, IMG submission 203885) | Bovine rumen microbial communities from tropical cattle in Woodstock, Queensland, Australia - Gonzalo_02 (v2) (version 2) | ecosystem: Host-associated > Mammals > Digestive system >... | reverse complement strand
ATAATAAAATTAAGATAAATAATCCTAATGCTCTTGAGAAACTTAAAGCAAGCGATATTATTTATATTGATAAAACAGGCACTCTTACAACAGGTAATTTAGAAGTTGACCAAATTTTACCGGCAAAAGGTTTTACGGAAGAAGAAGTTGCCCTTGCCGCTGCTACTTCCCAGCAAGGCAGCACAACTATTTTTGCCAAAGCCTTAAAAGAATATTGCCGTACAAATAAAATAACACCCGAACCTATAATTTCAACGGAACTGCACCCCAGTTACGGCACGGTTGTCCGCACGCAAAACGATATAATTTTTGCCGGCAGAAAAGCCTGGCTTGAAGGTAAAAATATTAAAGTTGAACTTGCTAACCAAACGCAAGAACTCAGAAAAACTATTTTCTACCTTTCTAAAAACAATAAGTTTATGGGCTGTGTTTGTTTCACTGATAAATTAAGAGCAAATGCCAAAAGTGTAATTGCTTATTTACAAGCCCAAGGCAAAGAATTAAGCCTGCTTTCCGGTGATAATACACCTGCTTTGCAAATTGTCGCAAATCGCGCCGGTATAAAAAATTATAGGGGGGATATGTATCCGCGTGATAAGGCCGCCCAAATTGCCGCTTCAAATAATTTAGGCAAAACAACTGCGATGATAGGGGATAGTTTTAATGATATTTTGGCCCTTTTAGAAGCCAGCAGCGCAATTGCTTTTGCCCGCGAAGACAGCCCTTTTATCAGTTGGGTGGATATTGTTTTACAGGCCAGAGATTTTGGTCCTGTTAAAAAGATTTTTGATATGTATGGCAAAATGCAAGATATTATGAGGCAAAATATTCTTTTTGCTATTTTAACTGCATTAGGTTTATTTTACCTTTTGACGCAGGCAGAGCAAGTTTTATCCTGGTATAAATTTATAGGTTATATTGCGGCTGCTTTGTTTGTAATTTTATTAAATTCTGTGAGGTTAAAATATGAATGATAATATAGATTTTGGTTATACCAAAGACCATGCCCGTAAGGGGGCTGATGTCGTTTTACCCGCTATACAATGTTGGGAAAACCAATATAAGAGAGATTATTTAGTCAAAATTGTTCTACCGGAGTTTACTTCGGTCTGTCCTAAAACAGGTTTACCGGATTTCGGTATTATAACAATTGAATATATTCCAAATGAACTTTGCTTAGAACTTAAATCTTTAAAATACTATCTTTTGGAATATAGAGATATGGGTATTTTTATGGAAAATATCGCAAATAAAATTTTGGATGATATTGTTAAAGCCTGTAAACCTAAATGCGCCAGAGTCATAGGCGAATTTACGCCAAGAGGCGGTTTAAAATCCGTAATCACGGCAGAATTCGGAGTTTGGCCTAAATGAAAACAAAAAATCTAATTGCTTTATCTTTAGGATTGATTTTCGCCGGATTACTTTGGCAATATTATCTTTATCCTAAATATAATAAAAAAATTGAAGATCCCCAAACTATGAAAGATCTTTTGGAAGCAGATAAGGCTGCTTTGGATGAAGAACTTGCCAATATTCCCGGGGAACTTGTTTTTAGGAGTGATGTCCCGCTTCCGCCGGAAGATATGCCCATTTCTTATGAGGAAGATCCCAGTATTGAAAAGGAAGTAATTTCTATGATAGTTGCTCCTGCTAAATACGAAGTTATCAAAACACTTTCTGATTATGAAAAAATAAAGGATTCCCTTATCTTAGAAGATGATAAAATAGATTTTTCCAAAGAAATGATTATTTATGTCGGCAGTGATAGCGACCTTAAGGATAATTATTTCCAAATAAAAGATATTCAAAATGACGGAGAACAAATTATTGTGACCTATTCCTTCAATATAATAGGCGCAAATGATAGAGAAGATAAAATTTCTGCGCAAAAAACTTTAAAAAGTGATTTGCCCGTAGTTTTACAGCAAGTTTTATAATGATAGATATTTCCTCTTTAAGTTACCATATCGGCAAAAGAACAATTTTTGAAGATGCCTCAGCCTTCATTGATAAAGGCCATAAAATCGGTCTTGTCGGTTTAAACGGCTGTGGTAAAACTACTTTATTTAAACTTATTTTAGGCCAGTTATATCCTGACGGAGGGGAAATAAACATTTCCAAAGATACTCGTATTGCAGCCGTAGAACAGGAAATAAAAAATGTAAACGAAACTATTTTAAACCATGTTTTAAACTCTGATAAAAAAATGCAGGCGCTTTATAGCGAACTTGAAAAAAATCCTTCCGGCATGCGCCTGGCGGAAATTTACGATAAACTTGATTCCCTCGGTGCGCATAGTGCTCCTGCCCGTGCAAGTGCTATCCTTGGCGGTCTTGGTTTTAGCGAAGCAGATTTAAATAAACCTTTAAAAGATTTTTCCGGCGGTTGGCGTATGCGTGCGGCCTTGGCTGCAGCCTTATTTATGCCTTCAGATTGTTTGCTCTTAGACGAGCCGACAAACCATTTGGATTTGGAAACTTCTATTTGGCTTGAAGATTGTCTTGAAAAATTGGATAAAACACTAATCATAATCAGCCACGATAGGGATATTTTAAATAAAATTTGCGATAAAATTATTTTGGTTGACGAAGGGAAACTTAAAACTTATAACGGCAATTATGATTCTTATGAACGCCAACGCCACGAACAAACCGAGCAAATTATCAAAGATGCCGCAAAATATGAGGAAACCCGCCGTCATTTGCAGGCTTTTGTGGATAGATTTAGGGCAAAAGCGACCAAAGCAAAACAGGCGCAAAGCCGTATAAAAATGCTAGAGCGTCTTGGCGATGCCCCTAAAATACCTTTAGAAAGAAGTGTCCGTTTTCATTTTCCGCAAGCACAAATTTTAGATTCTTATTTGTTTACTCTGGAAAATGTTTCCTGCGGTTATGGTGATAAAGTTGTTTTAAAAGATATAAATTTAAGTATTTCCCAAGATGATAAAATTGCCCTTTTAGGCGCAAACGGCAACGGCAAATCAACTTTTGCCAAACTTTTAAGCGGTCATATTTTTGCCCAAGGCGGCAAAATGACTTATGCAAGAAAACTCAAAATTGCCTATTTCGCGCAGCATCAAACCGAACTTTTGGATATTGAAAAAACGCCTTATGAACTTGCACGCGAAAAAATGACAGAAGCAAAAGAAGCGCAAGTTTATACCCATCTTGCCGGTTTCGGTCTGGAAAAAAATAAGGCAGATACTATTGTGGAAAAACTTTCCGGCGGTGAAAAAAGCAGGCTTTTACTTTCTTTAATTACAATAGACAATCCTCATATCTTGATTTTAGACGAACCTACCAACCACCTTGATATAGTTTCAAGGCGCGCCTTAATAGAAGCTTTAAATAATTATAACGGCGCGGTTATTTTGGTAACGCACGATTTCCATATTATTGAATCTGTTTGTGATAGGCTTTTACTTGTGGAAAATCATCAAATATCTTCTTATGACGGCGATATGGAAGATTATAAAAATTATATTTTAAGAAACTGGGGCAAAGCAAGCGATAAAGAACGCACCCAAGGCGGCGCCCAAGCACAAAAACGCCGCGCTGCTGCGCAACTTCGCGCTCAGGCAGCACCTTTAAAAAGAGAATTAAAGGCTCTGGAAAAAAAGTTAGAAACTCTTTCTGCCCAAAAAGATTCACTGGAAAAAAGTTTAATAAAAAGTTATGACAGCCAACTCAGTATAGAACTTGCATTTTTAAATAAGGAGATTAGCGAAACGGAAAATAAGTGGCTTGCCTTATCAAGCCAACTGGAACCTTTGCTATAATATATTTATGAGGATAAATGCAGCAAAATTAAAAAATCTTAGAAATTTGCTTAAAAAAAATAATTTTGAAGGCCTTATAATATCTGATTATACGGATACAAAATATTTTTTGGGGGATTTCTTTCACGAAGATGAGTCTATTTTACTTATTACCTTAAAACATATAATTGTTTTTTCCCGTAGTTTATATGAAAATTCTTTTAAGAGAAAATATAAAGAGGCTCTTTTTGTAAGTGAAGATAAAAACCGCCCCCAAGCCCTTGTTAAAAAAGCGCAAGAGTTAAAGTTAAAAAAACTTGCATTTGACGAAAATAAAGAATTATACTCTGCAGGTAAACTTTATTTAGAAGCAGGGTTTAAAGAAACTTCTTCTTTAATTTCATATCTTAGAACTACAAAAACGGAAGAAGAACTTAAACTTATGCGTAAAGCAACAAAAATTTCAATGCAGGCATATAAAAATATCCGAAAATATGTAAAAGTCGGCATTACTGAAATTGAACTTAAACGCAAATTGGAAGATGAAATGGTTTTCTTAGGTGCAGGCGGATTTTCTTTTGAGTTAATGGTTTCTTTTGGGGCAAATACTGCAAATCCGCACCATGTTTGCGATAATACAAAATTAACTAAAAATACCGCTATTTTATTTGATTGGGGCGCAAAATATCAAGAATATTGCGCCGATATGACGCGTTGTTTTTGGTTTGGGCCGAATGTTCCGCAAGAATATAAAAAGATTTTATCTTTGGTAAAATACGCTCACGATAAAGTTATTGCAGAAGCAAAATGTAAAATGACCGGCGCTCAAATTGATAAGATTTCCCGCGGACTAATTGAACAAGCCGGATACGGCAAATATTTTACCCACAGAACAGGCCACGGAATCGGCATGCAAGATCACGAACTTGCCGATATAAGCCACCTTAATAATGAACCTATTTTGGAAAATTATTGTTTCAGTGTGGAACCTGGTATTTATTTGGAAGGAAAATACGGCGTTCGCTGGGAAGATTGTTTTTATATGACAAAAAAAGGAATTAAACAAATAAAATGAAAATAAACGAAAAACTAACACAATTCATTAAGTTATTAAAAAAAGAAAAAGTACAAGCATTTTGCGTGCTTGATAATGCATCAATAATGTATCTTACCGATTTCTTTTTTTATAGTCCCAATGATGCTTTTTTACTTATCACGCAAAATAAAGTTTATTGTTTTACCAAAAAAATGTATTTTGCCGATTTAAAAAGAAAAGTACCTTATTTGACTTTGCTAGAAAGTCTTGATATTAACGATGTTTGTAAAAAAGCAGCCAAGTTTAAAAATAAATTTTTTGATTCAACTTTAGCGCCCTATATTGAAGGCACCGCTCTTGTTAAAGCAGGTTTCAAAACTCTGCCTTATTTGCTTGAAAAAGCCCAAGAAGTTAAAGCCGAAAATGAATTAAAACTTATTTCAAAAGCATGTCATATTTCTACTAAGGCTTTTGGTATTTTCAAAAAACAACTAAAAGCCGGTATGACGGAAAAACAGGGTGCTGCCCTGCTTGAAAATATTATGCAGGAACTCGGCGGGCAAGGTCTTGCTTTTGAAACGATTTTGGCTTTCGGCGCAAATTCGGCAAATCCGCATCATCATAACAGCGACAGAAAATTAAAACAAAATGAACCTGTTTTAGTTGATTTCGGCTGCAAATATAAAGGTTATTGCTCTGATATTACAAGAACCTGGTGGTTCGGTAATAAAGTAAACAAAGAGTGGCAAAAACTTTTTGATTTGGTAAAAGATACCCATGATTATGCCGCAACTCTTGCTCAAGATAATATCCGTGCTACTACTTTAGATTCAGCAGCGCGCGATTTTATGGATAAAGCCGGCGTAAGCAGTAAAGATTTTATTCATAGTCTTGGCCACGGGCTTGGTCTTAAAATACACCAAAAACCATTTTTAAGTCCTAAAAGCCAAGATATAATAAAAATAAATTCCGTCTTCACTATCGAACCGGGTTTATATTATGACGGCAAATTTGGTATCAGATACGAAGATACTTATGTTTTAACGCCTAAAGGCGCAAAAATCTTAACGAAATAAAAAGGAGAAATTATGATAGGAACACCAGACTTTAGAGAAGGTTTAATTTTTGAAAATGAAAACGGCGAAATGGTCGAAATTATTGAATATCAACATCACCGCAAAAGCCAGGCACGCGCCGTTGTTCGTGTTAAACTTCGCAATTTGAACACAGGTTCAATTATTGAAACCAGTTACCGCCCCGAAGATAAATTTAAAGAAATTGAAATTGAAAAAAGACCGCATAGTTATCTTTATAAAGAAGGCGATATGGTCTATTTTATGGATTCAGCAACCTTTGAACAAATTGCTGTTCCGGCGGAAAAACTTAAACAACAACTCAAATATTTAATTGATAATATGGAAGTTATGGGCTTATTTATTGAAGGACAACTTTTTAATATTGAACTGCCGATTAAAGTTGATTTAAAAGTTGTTTCCACCGTTCCGGGCGTAAAAGGCGATACCGTTGCCAATATGACAAAGCCGGCCACTTTGGAATCCGGCCTTGAAATTAAGGTTCCGCTTTTTATTAACGAAGGCGATAAAATCCGCATAGATACCCGCACCGATTCTTATGTGGAAAGGGTTAATGATTAAAGTTTTAATTGCTGTTTTGCTGTTTTTGCCAAATTTTGCTTTTGCTTCTTTGGAAGTCAGCCGTGTGCAAAAACAGCAAGACGGGGATTTTACTATAACTTTTTGTAACCTGTTTAAAATTGAAAATATTGCTTTAAATAAAAATTCCTTTGGTTCTTTTTTGGAAATGCCGCGCGAGACAGGCGGTTATAAAAACCTTGAAATCACTTCGCGTGAGTTAGATGTAAAAATTAAAGAGATACTGGAAGATAAAATCAAAGTTAACGCAAAAACTTCTTGCAAAGAGCCTTCTTTAAAAATGGTATCTGCAAGAAGAATAAAAGGTTCTTCAAGCGTGCTTTGCCAAATCAGTTTTGAGGATAGTTTAGATATAATTGTTTTTTCCTCAAAATATAAAAAAGGTAAAAAAGATATTTATAGGGTATCTTACCCGCAGGATTTTAAATTTTTAGATAAAAAACACAAAGCAAAAGTTCGCGCTTTTATTTTGGAAAATACAAAAGAACTTTTAGCAGATTAAGATATGAAATGTATAAATGTAAAAACCGGTAAAATCATTGCCGATAAACTGGAAATGAACGATACTTATTTTAGCCGCCTTATCGGGTTGCTTGGCAGAAAAGGACTTGAAAATGGGCAAGGTATCGTCTTAAAACCTTGCAATTCTATCCATACTTGTTTTATGCGTTTTAGTATTGATGCCGTTTTTATTTCTAAAGATTTTAAAGTTTTAAAAATTGTAAAAAATATGAAGGCTTGGAAATTTAGTCCAATAGTGCTAAAATCTTTATATACATTGGAAGTTGCCGCAGGCACTATTCAAGATTTAGATGTAGGCGACGAAATTAAATTTATAGATTAAAATTAACGGGGAAAGTTATGAGAAAATTTATTTTATTTTTTATTTTTATTTGTTGTTCTTTTATTCTTAATGCAAAGGAACTTAATTTTGATGATTTTTCTACTTATGCAACGGCCGAAAATATGCGTGCTTTTGCTAAAGATATCAGCGGATTTATAGGTTCTTCCAGTTTTACTACCGGGCGTATTTTGGGATGGGGAGGTTTTCAATTATCGGCCCATACAATTTATATGCCAAGTCCGAGTAAAGAAAATACCGCTTTTGGTACTAGAGATGCCGGCAAGTTTATGCCTTTAATTCAGGGGGAAATCGGCCTTCCTTTCCGTTTAGACGGCTTTATCCGTGCAACTTCTTGGGATGGCCTTACAATTGCAGGCGGCGGTTTAAAATGGGGTATTACAAAACCTACTGATATGTTATATTCCTTTCAGCCTATGGTTATTGTTATGGCCCAAAACGGCGTGCATAGAGATTTTACTATTACCCAATACAGCGCGAGTTTGGCAGTTTCTTTTAAAACACCTTATGTCGTGCCTTATCTTGGTGGCGGTGTTGATTACACCCATTTTACTGCCGAAAGTTCCGATGATGCTTCTTTAATCGGCAAGCGTGTATTTGTTACAACACCCAAAGCAGTTTTAGGGCTTAATTTTAAATTGCCTTCTTATTTTGATTTAAGCGTTGCGGCAAATTATGCACACTATGGGTTAGGTGCCGAAGCCTCTTTCGGCGTTCGTTTTTAACGTCGGCTTTTTGGTAAATTTTAATTTTTTTCAAACTTCGGATACATGGGGCTACCGCCCCGCGTGGTATACCTCGTTTGAAAGAACCACTTTTCATAGATGAAAAGTTAATTAAAATTTCCTAAAAAATCCTCGTAAAAACATTTGTTCTGCTATAAATGTTATAATAAAATAAAACGGAGAAAATAAAATGGATGATATATATGTAATTCCCCTGTTTATTATAGGTTGTATATTTATACCTTTTATAATTTTATTTTCATTTTTTATAATAATTAAATTATCTGCACTTGTTGTTTTACCGGAAAAATATTCAGAATTAAAACAAAAATATCCTTATCCTTTACATAGTTATGGTTGCTTATCTGGATATTTAAAATTTGGGCTGATGCCGGTACGTTTTAGGGGCTTTTTAAAAATAGATGTTTATGAAAAAATGATAATTGTAAGTTCCGTAGGTCAAGGGCTATGTTTGCCTTATAATAAATATATTTTTGAAGAAAGACAAATTCTTTTTTATCATACTTTAGTTGTTAAAACTTTGTCCGAAGATGATAAGGGTTATAAACAAAAATCTAGATCTATTTTAGAGATACATTTATCGCAAGATAAAATAGACACAATATTACATTTGGCATATAAATAAATATTATTTTTACTTATAGCGGAATTGCTTTTCCCGTCTCAAAATAACTAAAAGCGTTTGTATATATTAAGTATTAAAGAAACATATTGATAGCAGCGTTTGCCTGTTTCATGAATCGGGGCCGGTGCATTTTTAACAAGTTTATCGGTAGCATACCAAAAGGTGTTATAGCGCGATTCTAAACCAAAGCCCCAGCCATTATCTCCGATGTCAAACTCTAACCCTGCACCAATATATAAACCAGGAGAAAGATTTGTCCTTTTATTATCAAATTTTGCTCCGTAATAATCTATATGCAAACTTTGTCTTGCTGCGGTAAGGCCTGCTCCGAACGGAATAAAAATGCGTCCGCGGCTACTGGGATTTAAATTATAGCGTCCTGCCAGCATAACATTATATAAATGTGTTTGGTCATTTACTATGTTGTGAGTGCTAAAAGTTATATTGGCTCCGTCAAAATCGCCGATAGAAATATCCGCGCCAAGGCCCCAGTGCGGTGTTAAAAAATAATAATAAGCAAGGCCTGCTTCCGCTCCTAAAGAACCCCAATCAACCCTACTGCCATAAGTGGAATAATTTATGCCGGTATTATGCAGTTGAAAGCCCAAATCTCCTCGGAAGTTTATCATCTGTTGGCCTTGTTGAACCTGCGCAAAACCTTGCACACTAAAAAATAAAACAGCAAAAATAAAGAATAGTTTTTTCATTTTTTTCCTCTTATTTAAGAATGTTTAAAACTCTCATAAGTTTCTTTGACGAGTTCTTTGCCGTATTTACGTTCCAAACGGCGTATTAAAAAATGTCCTTGTGCCATATCCTGGTAATGGGAAATAAAAATATCGTTAATAATAACACCTATTCCGCCGCCGATAAAAGGCATAGCCTGCGCGGCAGATTTTTCTGTTATGGTAATACCAAAGCGTGAGGCTATTTTAGAAATCAATTTAACTATAACCGGTGCGTTTTTATCTGCCAGTTTACCGCCGCTTTTTGCCAAAAAATCTAAAGCGGATTTAACTTCCGCCGCCATACCCATACGCACGGTATAATAAGCGGTATCGGCCAAATCATCACTGGCGGAGTTTCCGCCTAAAGCAAAAACCTGCAAAGCGGCCAAGCGTGCTTCGGGGGAAGAAAGATCCTCACCCTCGCTTTTGGCAATATCCATAATAGAGCGCAGCATAATCATTGTGCTGATAGGGACTTCTGCAAAAATTGTTGTAATTCCGCCGAAACCGCCGAAGAACCCCGTTCCCCAAACGGCTACGCGATGGGTCCAGTTATAACTATCCTGTCCTTTTGATTTAGGTATAGTAAACAAAGCCACATCTGCTGCTTTTGTCAAAGCGAATTTAGAGGCTTTTTCTATTTGTTTATTTATAAATTTTGGTAATAACTCAATACTTTTTTCAATAGGTTTGCCTAGGGCATTCATTAGTTTTATGCGAAAACCGGGGTTCTCCAAAATATCATAGGCTTTCTTGAGCAATTTTTTATCCGTTTGAGTCATCTTCTCCATAGTAAACCTCTCTCATATGGTATTGTGATAATTTTATTATATAAAAAATATTTTATATTTATACAATGCCATGGAGCTGTCGTTTCAAATTTATATAATTATAAAATATTAACTTAAAGGAGAACTTTATGCCGGTATCAATAGAAAATATTTTAAACTTAATCGCCAAAAAAGAATATGGAAAGGCAGAATGCGAATTAAAAAAAGCGATAGCGTTTTTTCCTAATGAA
>Ga0310696_10010809_pt1 | contig 10453 bp, 5 predicted proteins | sample AusTroGonzalo_MG_4_FD_203885 | JGI IMG/M metagenome (GOLD analysis project Ga0310696, IMG submission 203885) | Bovine rumen microbial communities from tropical cattle in Woodstock, Queensland, Australia - Gonzalo_02 (v2) (version 2) | ecosystem: Host-associated > Mammals > Digestive system >... | reverse complement strand
GCTAACGATTCTTCAACAATCGATTTTTCCAGGACGGACCATACCCGGGCCGACCACCTGGATGTTGTCTCAGGACCGGAGGTCAAGACATTCTTTTCAGTGGTCCCCGTGAAGCAGTTTTCCACAAATACCGTTGCGTCTGAAATGATTTGCAAGGTGACCCTGCTGTCGGTAGACTCCGGCAGCCTTCGCGAAATAACCTTCAACCAGCTGAATGACACCCAATCACTTCCCGGTGAAAGCAAGGAAGAAATCAAGTTCATGTATTTCAATCCTGCCGATTATGATGAGGTCGGAACGCTGGTCACAGCTACCTCTGTCAACCCTTAAACCATGACGACAATGAAGCACTATACTTGTATCTTATGGACGGCCGCAACCCTTCTGGCCATCGTATCATGCTCTCGCGAAAGGGAATTTGCGCCGGAGGGGGATGCCGCCGGTTACGAGCTCCTGTTCAGGGCCGATGTCGAGGGCATGGCCACCAGGGCGACGGACCCTGATGAATCTGCTCGCAAGGAGGATGCCGTCAACACCCTGGACGTTTTCATCTACGGCACTTTCAAGGGGGATAGTGAACCCAGCGTAAAGGGCTACCACCTGACAACGGATGACAAGGTGGGGGACAACTGGCGGATTACCCAGGACTGGCGCCAGGAAAAGCTTGTCCCCGGTCAAAATTATAAGCTTTATGTGGCCGCAAATTCCTCCAAGGTGAAGACGGCGGATGATTCCAGCGATTCCTCCGTCGCCACGACGACGCTCTCCGCGATGGGAATCAACTCCCTGGAAGAGTTGGGTGACGCCATCGAATTCGACTATAACCCCGCCGAAGACAACACTGTTGGTGGCAATAAACCATTCTGGGGTTCCCACAACGATGACGGCGTGAATCCCGCCTGGCTGAGTGTACACAAGAAATATACCTCTTCCACAGTAACGGATATCGCCGCAGTAGACAAGGCTGACCGTTATTTCACCCACGACAAGTCTTTCCTGATGAACGGCACATCGGAGGAATTCACCGTCCCTGCCGGTTCGAATACGGCCGGTATTACGGCACCCTCCGTCACCCTGAACAGGGCTGCCGCCAAGATTCGTATCAATGTCCATTTCAGCGAGGCATTCCTTAACAAACTCAGTACGAGCAAGAAATGGACCCTCTGCGGAGCACCGCAGTGGAGGTTTTCCAATTTTGCCTTCAATACGCCCGTTTTCAGCGACCTTCCCCAGGCCGGTACCTATGATCCCACGGTTTCCAGATTCACCTCTTCGGCCAATATGATCGGCGACGATGACATTGACGGCAATGATATTGACGGCAATGATCTGGAGTATGGCAGCGGCAATGATCGTAGGTTCAGTTTCTCCACCTACAGCTATCCGCTTTCATGGACAGCCGCTACGGCGGACGAGGAAGCCCCGGCCATCATCCTTTCTGTCGGTTACCGGGATGACACAAACGCAAGCACCATCCTCGAGGCGAATCGCCCGGTCACCTATCAGGCCTACAAGATTCGGGTGGTGAACCCGGAAGAAACGATTTATTCGCTGGACCGCAACAATATCTACACGATTGATGCCACGATCTCCTCGGAAGGCAGTACCCTGGTTACCGACGCCTATCCAATTAAGGCGGCATACAACATCATTCGCTGGTCAGACGATGCGAACGTATCACCCATCTCTGAGCGTAACAACAGTTACATAGATGTGATTCCGGACGCCCTCCCAGAGAGTACCGATGTCACGGACGTAGTCCTTCGCGGCGACGGCGTTCAGACGGTCCGCCTCCATGTGCTGAAGCCAGGTACCAAAGACTTCGGAATCAAGTATTACACCAAGACGGGAGCGACGCCGTCCAACCCTTTCGCTCAAAGTTCTTCCGCACTTGCATCGGCCGATTATACTTCCGGCAGCCCGGCGGCCTACTATTTCAATTACAATGGTACTGCCATGACGACCATTGCAGTGAACGGCGGGTCGGCCGGCAATGTCCAGTTGAGTATTACGAAAGATGGCGAGTACATTGTCATCTCTTCGGAAGCGCTTGCCAACAAAGGTGTCAAATTTGCGAAAATCAGGGTGTACCTGAATGGAGCCCAGAGCATTTACAGGGACATCAATATCAGGCACCTGCCCACAGATGCCCTCATGGTCCTGGAAGGCCAGTGGTCCTCACGGCAGTCTGCCCGGAACAGGCTGCCCTCGAGTAATAAAAACTACGTGGGAACTGCTGACAGAATCCCGGGAGCGGAAGATTATACTTATACTAAAGACCTTGGTTCGTGGAATAGGACTTCTTGGGAGAATTACCCCGACGGATACAAGTGGGAAGAATGGTGGGAGTGTACTGCAGAACAATATGCGGGTACGCCGGCCAGAGACAGAAGGATTGCGATAGTGGGGATTACGAAAGAAGAGTATGAAGCGCATCAAAACGAGGAAGGTTATAGTTATGAAGGAACTAACGCTTATGAACCGAACTTCTTTTATTACAATGGTGAACAAATGCTGTCGGGCAGTGGTTTTACCAATCTGTCACCCCGGAATTGGACTGAAGCAAATCCCGGATATTATGATGGGTATTATTGTTGGGGGGCAGGAAGCGTAAGTGCATCGGATTGGACTACGGAGGCAAAGTGGGATTGTGACTACTATGAAATTGATGATCGTACTTCTTGGGGTACAACAACAAGATATTATAGGTACTATAAGTATGAACGCAGATACAGAAAGCGATATTTGGGCCCTCAGTATCAGCGGATAAGATTTAGAATTGCTTCCGTGCAAGGCCTACCGTCATCTTTTCCGACCTGGCTGAACTGGTCGGTGGATGTAGGCGAATCTTACGACGTGATTAGCATGAAAGGAGCGAGATATCACGATGGGCGTCCGCAGGGTTTTTACTCAAGAGTGTATAACAGTAGTGAAAGTCAGATTTATGCTTATTCAGGGACTAATTCAATCAGTATGGATAGCCCGGTAAACGAGGATCAAAACCGGCATCTTTATGTGGTACAGTTTTCGGAAACTGCGTCTTCGTATAACATTGGGCGTCCCAATCGTGATGAATTGACAAAGCTTTCGAATGACAATGTCGTGTCGCCGGCCTTTCTGGTGGCTTCCCAACTGGGGGGGCTTAATGAAATCATTTCAGTGGGTGAGAAGTGGCGGCCAGTATGGGCTGCATTGCATTGCGCTTCTTACTTGGAAGTCGTGAAAGATTCTAAGGGGAATGACGTCTATTATTCCGATTGGCGGTTGCCCACGAGGGAAGAAATAGAAGTTATCATCAACTATCAGGATAAAAGATCTGGAGATGCAATCATTAACGGTAATACCCTGTCCGGTGATAACCTGATCCTGAAAGCCGTGCTTTATGCAAAACAGTATTATGCTTTGGATGGAAGCCTTGTTGATACGAATTATGGGGGCACCAATATAGCGACCGTCCGCTGTGTCCGGGACCTCACTTCTGAAGAACTTGAAGCGTTGAACAAATAAGCGTAGAAACCCATGAGAAAACATAGACAATCCCTTTTGCTCATTGCATCCTGCCTTCTTTGGGCGGGATGCCAGGAACGGATCGGCCTTCAGGAACCGGAGATTGCCGCTGTCCCGGAAGGTGAGATGGCTTTCTGCATCGGCACGGATGCGGTGGGAGAACCGTTGACCAGGGGTATGGTCTCCGGTGCGGATTACACCCCCGTTGAAACGCTTCAGCTGATTTGTTTCGACCAGGCGGGTTACTTTCTGGGCGTCCGTATCGCCCATCCCACCCCGGCTTCAGGGAACAACCCCACCTCCGGCACTTTCTCCGGCTATGTCCCCGAAAACACCGCCCGCGTCCACTTCGTGGCCAATGTGAACCTGGACCTGTCCGATTTCGCCATCGGCACGGCCGAGAAAGTCATCATGAGATCCAAGGCTCTTTCCACGGATTACACGGACGATGACCCCGAGGTGAAATTCTGGGGCTACCACAAGGAAGCAAGCGCGTCAACCATGAAAACCTGGCTGCAATATGGACGGGACCATACACTTGACGTCAACCATACGGTATCTCTCCTCCGGGACCGCGCCCGCATCCGGCTTACTATCGCCTCCACTCTCTATGCTTCAGGCGCCTGGCTGAATGGCAGCGCCGGCGAGGGCAAGAAAGTCACCGGCCTTTCCTGGGGAATCAATCATGGCCGGGAAAGGGGATATCTGGCGCCCTACACGCCCGGTGACACTCCTTGGGACAACTACACGACCTCAGTGGATATGAATGAATACGAGGACTGCGGCCGATATACACTGGATGAGGATAAGCTGGATGATTTTGATGAAGACGATCCTTTGGGCAACTACCAGTATGTATACGATGACATCAACATGATGACAGCTACGGAGAATGAGCGTGTCACGATCGTCCTGAAAGTCGATTATTCAAATAACGACGGGACTAATGCGCGTACCAAGTATCTTCTGGCTCAATTGCGCGAGGGGAGCGGTTCCGATGAGGGAGAAATGATCCGGATTACCCGGAACAGGACTTATGTGGTGAATATCACCAATCTTTCGCACGACGGTTACGACGATTTTAGCGACGCCGTCGATGAAGATGCCGATGACTTTGCCAATGCCCCGGCCGACGTGGACAAGACGGTCCCGTATGTCTCCGACGGCGAGCATGCGCTGTATGTGAAGACGGTTTATGACACCGATGATGCGGATAAACGGAATCTGATCTTCCGGAAACCTGTGGTGGTGGCCAGGACCGAGAATACTTTTACTGTGGAATTTGAATATACGAAGGCTCCCGGTGAAAGCAGTTATACTCCTGCTCCTGCCGATTTCAAGATATATTGGGATGAACAGATCAACAAGGACTGGGACTATAACAATGATTTGAGCATCACATCAACCACTTCTGCCAATACTTACAAGGGAACCTTCACCGTCACCATCGGCTCTATCGGTGAAAGTTACGCCTTTACGGACTATCTGGTAATCCGGCACAAGAAATCCGGGCTGACCCGTTATGTCCATTTCTATGGCATAGATGAGTTCCGTTTTCGGGTGACGCCTGTGCTTGAGCAGGTATTGTTGGATGAGAATGGAGACGAGATTTTGGTTTTACCGTATCAGGGAGATTTCACTCCTTATCTGGGTCCGTCGGGCGATGACGTGGGCCGCCCTGTTTTCAGGCTCAGTTTCAGCCTCTCCCAGTCCATGGACGAAGACCTGTTCCCGACGGAAGTCCGTATGGCCACTTCCACCTTGCAGCCTTATGGCGACAAAACCGGTTCGTATACGTCCCGTCTGCCCGGCAGATTCTCCGTGGAGAATGGGGCCACTGACAAAGCTTATGACGGGACTGTCCTTGTGGCCAGTACCAATACCTCTGACGGTGAGTTGCATAGCCCCAGCAGCAGCGTGTCAAATGACTGGAATTACCATTCCGAAGACTGGAAGTACTGGTATGGCTACACCCTGGACGAATATCCCCGGACCGTGGACGTGCGGGATGGAAAGGTTGTCATCTATTTAAAGGATGTCCGGGATGCTTACGCCCAGGCTTCGGGTCAGAGTGTGGGCCTGATTCTGGACGTCGAGAACTACGAACCGTGGTATCTTTTTGTCGATGCCGCTGACATTTGGTACCGTTTGTTTGAGTACAATTCCGAAACCCATGAATCTGTAACCATTTCCGGGGTCTATGATGTAGGCAACAAGGCGAATAAGTATCGGGCGATCATTACCGGTTGTCCCGCGGGATCTTATACCCTTTCCAAGCAATCGACGTCATCCACCGACTGGCTTACCGTGGATCCCGGTCCTGTCGAAGTGACCTCTGACGGCAAATTGGACTTCAAGTTCTCGGTGGCGGACAATACATCGAGCGGTGCAGTCGCGCGCAGCGCCACCATTGTCTTTACCGATGGTACCAACACTACCCGTGTGATTGTCAACCAGGCCGGTGTGGTGAGTTTGCGCTTGGCGGCTTCCAGCACCAGCGTCATCGGCAATACGAGGGAGGTCAGTATCACTGTTTACTCTGATTCTCCTTGGACTTTGAATACAACGGGAGGGACGCTTTCTTCTACGAGTGGTTATGCAACCGGAACAGCGGGTGTTACTGTCAAGTTGAGCATGCCCATCAATTACTCGACGTCTGACATCGTGTATACGATAACGGCGGATAATGATGATAACGCCACTGCATCCATCGACATCACTCAACGTAAAGCGACGCTGACCAATGAAACCATTTCGTTTACTGCCGATAACGACTTCCGTTCGAAGAATATGGAGACACGATCCGGTATCAAGGCGGAGATGTCAGACCATTCGCTGTCGGGTAATTCCTTTTCTACTGTTTTGGGGGACCCTAACCCATATCGCTGGGACTTTAAGGCTGCAACCAATACGATTGAGTTGAGCAGGAGTGACGAGTCAGTAATGCAAATTCGAGGAGTGATCTTCGTGTTCCACGCCGATCTTGTTCCTTATGAAACAGACTATGTTCCGAACAGCATTAGTGTCTCCGTTACGGAGCCTGCTGGTACGGATCCGGCTTCGGTCACTCCGGGAACCGGCAGTGCGACCGACAGGACTACTTGGACCTGGAATCAATCCGGGGCTCCTGTCAAGGATGCCACCTTCACACTAGTGAAAGGAAGTGAAACCATCGCTTTGAAGAATTTCACTGTTTACATCACCCGTGCATCCTGGAAGTAACCCTTTCCCACCTTCCAAGTTCCGAATCTTCCGGCGGGGGCCCCAAGTCAGTTTGACTGGAGCCCCCGCTGTTTCGTACGCCTCCGACCATCCACGTAGCAGTCAGTGATAACAATGATGTGCAGCAACTTTTAGGGTTGACCTGTCAGTTGCCGTTACTTTCGTGTAATGATACGTTACTCCTTGTCAGTTGCTGGTAGTGGTTAACCCCGGCATTGGTCTGGCTTCCTTCAACATTCTCTCAATCTCCCCCTCGGAAATCCCTCTCTTGCGGAGCTGCTCCGCCATCAGGCGGAATCCTTCTTCCCGCCCTGCTTCACGACCTTTTTCATGCCCTTCGGCATAGCCTTCCCGGCGGAAGTACTCTCCGATGACCCGTTTGTCATATTCGCTCACCATGGTTGTCACGTATTTTCCAAGTCCATCATCCCCCAGGGTGCCTGTCCGGGCCACAGAGAACACGTCTTCGAAGCCGGCGGGATCCTTGGGGACTTCCGCAAAATTAGACAAATTTTCGAAAAGGTAGCACCACCTATGACGAAAAACGGGGTAAAACGTCAATGGTGGTGCCGGCAGGAGCACCACCTGTGACAGGGCCCGTGCCGACAGATTTCTCCACGCGCTTCGCTTGGTCGAAATGACAAGGGTTCCCTAATTGTTTTTCATCGCTTCCGTCACCGTGGAGTCCACCGGGAGGTAGTACTTGTAGAAGGCGTTCTCGTTCAACTTGGAGTAGCGGGCGACGAGGGCGTTGAGCTGGGGCTCCAGGTAGGGGAGGGTTTCGGCGTATTCCGCGTCGGAGACCGTGATGCCGTCGCGCCGGAGGGCGAACTGCCGGAACTGGCCGGGAATGTCGATGCGTGCGAGGAAGGCGTCCATGGCCGGGTAGTCGGCGATCTCCCTCAGTTGTACCGTGTACTTGTCGAACATCGCCGCAGCGAAGCGCATCTGCGTCGCCTTGCGGTTGCAGGCGATGTAGAAGGTGGAGGCCCGGGTCGTGTCCATGGGGACGAACACGTCGGGCATGATGCCGCCGCCGCCATAGACGACGCGGCCGCTGCGGGTGTGGTGCACGTCCTCCTTGTTCAGCTTCACGCTGTCGGCGGAGAAGATTTCCCCGTCGGTGTACCGGTTGTAGATGTCGTACTCGTAGTTGTCGTAGGGCTTCTGGATGCAGCGGCCCGAAGGGGTGTAAAAACGCGCCACGGTGAGCCGGAGGCCGGATTTGTCGGTGAAGTAGAACTGCTCCTGGACGAGGCCCTTGCCGAAGGAACGCCGTCCGACGATGGTGCCGCGGTCATTGTCCTGGATTGCCCCGGCGAAGATTTCGCTGGAAGAGGCGGAGTTCTCGCTGATGAGGACAGACAGGTCGATGTCCTTGAGCCGGCCCTTTCCATCGGCCCGATAGACCTCGCGCTCCCGGTGCAGGCCTTCCATATAGACGATGGTGTCGCCCCGGGACAGGAATTCGTTGGAAAGCAGCAGCGCCTGGTCCAGATAGCCGCCGGAATTGTCCCGCAGGTCCATCAGGAGCCGTTTCATCCCGGCTTCGGACAGGGCGGAATACGCCTCCACGAATTCCTTGTGCGTGGTCCGGGAGAATTTCGCGAGGCGGATGTAGCCCGTGGTATCGTCCACCATGAAGGAGGCGTCGATGCTGTGGAGCGGAATCTTGCCGCGGGTGATTTCGAACGGAATCTCCTCCCCGGCACGGAGCACGGTGACGGTGACCTTCGTTCCGGCGGGACCCCTCATCCGCCGGACCATGCTGTCCTGCGGAAACTTCACCCCGGCGATGACCTTGTCATCGACCTTCAGCAGGCGGTCACCCGTCACGAGGCCCGCCTTCTCGGACGGCCCCCCGGCGATGACCTCCAGCACGATGGCCGTGTCGTTGGGCACGTTGAACTGGATGCCGATGCCCTCGAAATTGCCGGCGAGCTCTTCTTCCGCTTCCTCGAGCTTCACCGGCGGCATATACACCGAATGCGGGTCCAGCCGGGCCAGGGCTCCGGCGATGGCCGCGTCGGTCATCCCCGCCTGGTCGATCGTATCGACATAATTCTTCTCGATCTCCTCCAGGATGAGGTTCAGTTTCCGCCACTCTGTATATTTGGCGTTCAATATCTTCCGGCTTTCGCGATACCGGACGGCGGAGAGGGTCAGCAGGATGCCGAGCACGACGCCCAGCAGGATTTCCACGATCCGCAGGAGGGTCTGTTTCTTCTCGGAGTCCATGGCGCTAATCCACTTTTTCCACTTCGATGCCGGCCCGGCGGAGGAGGTCGATGCCGTCCGTCAGGCGGTATTCGTCCCGATAGACCACCCGCTTGATGCCGGACTGGATGATGAGCTTGGAGCACTCCAGGCAGGGCGAGGCCGTCACGTACAGGGTGGCGCCTTCGCTGCTGTTGCCGGACTTGGCCACCTTGGTGATGGCATTGGCTTCGGCGTGCAGGACGTAGGGCTTGGTCACCCCGTCCTCTTCGCAGATGTTCTCGAAACCGGAGGGGGTGCCGTTGTAGCCGTCTGAGATGATCATCCGGTCCTTCACCAGGAGGGCCCCCACCTTGCGGCGCTTGCAGTAGGAGTTCTGCGCCCAGATCTCCGCCATCTCCAGGTAGCTGTGGTCGAATTTTTCCATTAGTTCCTCTGATAGAGATACCGTTTGATGCTCTTCTTGGGGGTGCGCTCGAAGTCCTCGGGCATGAACTCCACCTTGCGGATCTGCGCGTACTTGGGCAGTTCGGAGTTGATGGCGGGGAGCACGCCCAGCAGGCGGTCGCGGAGGTCCTGGCGGGTCATCCCGTCCAGTTCTCCCTGGTGCCAGTCGGGGTAGATGAGGGCGGTCAGGCCGCCGTCGTCCTCCACCACGAGGGAATCCACCACGTAGTTGTAGTTGTTGATGACGGCTTCGAGTTCCTCGGGGTAGATGTTCTGTCCGGAAGGGCCCAGGATCATGCACTTGGAACGGCCGCGCAGGAACAGGTAGCCGTCCGCATCGACAATACCCATGTCGCCTGTCCGGAACCAGCCGTCCTCCGTGAAGGCGTCGTCGGTGGCCCGCTCGTTCTTGAAGTAACCCAGGCACACGTTCGGGCCGCTCACCTGCACCTCGCCTGGGATGTTGCGCGGGTCGGGGGAGTCGATGCGTACCTGCATGTTCAAGGCCGGACGTCCGGCGGAACCCACCTTCACCTTGTCCCAGTGCGCGTAGCAGATGATGGGGGCGCATTCGGTCATGCCATAGCCCACCGTGTAGTGGAAACCGATCTTGTTCAGGAACTTCTCCACCTCCGGGTTGAAGGCGGCCCCGCCCAGGATCACCTCCTCGAACTTGCCGCCGAAGGCCGTGGTGAGTTCCGTGTTGATCCGCTTGGCGATCGCCCGGTCCAGCACGGGGATGTTCAGCAGGAGCTTCACCCTGCCCTTGTCCAGCATGGGCTTGATCTTGGACTTATAGACCTTCTCGATGATCAGCGGAACGGCGATGATGATGTCGGGCTGGATTTCGGCGAAGGCCTTCATGATGATCTTCGGGCTGGGGACGCGGCTCAGAAAATGGACGTGCATGCCGCAGGTCATCTCGAAGAGGAACTCGAACATCATCCCGTACATGTGGGCCGATGGCAGCATGGACACGCACTGCATGCCGGGTTTCAGCATCGGGCAGGCATCCTTCGCGGCGAATTCGATGTTGGAATACAGGGCCCGGAACGGAATC
>Ga0310696_10010808_pt1 | contig 10454 bp, 10 predicted proteins | sample AusTroGonzalo_MG_4_FD_203885 | JGI IMG/M metagenome (GOLD analysis project Ga0310696, IMG submission 203885) | Bovine rumen microbial communities from tropical cattle in Woodstock, Queensland, Australia - Gonzalo_02 (v2) (version 2) | ecosystem: Host-associated > Mammals > Digestive system >... | reverse complement strand
AGAAATGATTCTGTCTTCTGTTTCGGAACGGATACCACGGGCGTAGCTGCCGTATCATTCCGTAGCATAAGCGGGGGTGGCTGGAACGGTGCCAATCCTCTGTCAGGCTTTTCGGCTGACGGTTGGAGTCACAGGGTTACGGTTTCAGACGGAAAATTCTATACTGTAAGCAACTGTACTTTGTACGGTTCATCAGATGGTATAAATTGGAGTTCGGTCAAGTCCGGAATCAGGAGCCTGATAGTTTCGGGCGAGGATTACGGCGAGTTGTGGGCTATAACCCAGGACAGCAACATCGTCAGGTCCGGTGATTCTGAAGAGTGGATAACCGTCCAGACTTTGCCCGACAATTTCCCCGACTCGGCAGCTGTGATATACAGTTACCCGCTTGCTACAAATGCTTCACTTTCCAGATCTGTCCTTGCCGGTCTGGCCGATGATACCCTGTATGCATCAGTTTGGACGATACTTTCAGGTGATACTCTCTGGACCGAAGTTGATGTTCCTTCAAAAAAGGACTTGCGTTTGCCTGCAGCCGGCAGCCTGACGCTGATCAGATATGATGATGCGCTGTTCGGTCTTGGACAGGGACTCGAGGGATTCCGTCAGTCAAATGACAACGGCATTACCTGGTACATGTGCGATTCATATGTTGAGGATTATTCATCGTGGAACCGTTACATGCAGCTGCCATCGGCACTTAAGGGATACGGATCAGGTTTTACGGCCGTGACTGACAGCAAAGGTTTTATCTGGATAATGACCGATGACGGACGTGTGTGGCACGGTGCTATAAGCCGTCTGATAAAGAAATGACATGAAGGAAATGAAACTGAAACCTCTGTTTGTGGTTCTCCTGTTGACGTGCGTTAATTACGTTGCGGCTCAGGAGGATGGCTATCTTATGGAGATAGGTCTGGGCGGAGGAGGAAGTTTCTATATGGGCGACGCCAACAGCAGGCTCTACAACAACACCAACGGTGTCTTCTCGGCCATGGCCAGATATAACGTAAATCCCAGATTCTCACTCAAAGCCGATTTTGCAGCCGCCGGTATTTCGGGCAGTACCGAGTACTCGTACGGTGTTCTTCCGGGTTATGAACTCAAGTTCAGCCGCACGGTATATGATTTCGGGGTTCAGATAGAGTGGGGTTTCTGCGGATACGGAATGGAAGGTTGGAACGGATGTCACAGACTGGCTCCCTACGGACTGTTGGGAATAGGTTTGACATTTGCTCCCGAACCTGTACAGAATGACTTTGGAGCTAATTTCCCTATAGGATTGGGTTTGAGATACAAGTTGTCTGAGAGGGTGAACGTAGGTTTGGAATGGACCATGAGATTCACAACATCAGACCGTCTGGATGTTACGCAGACATACAGCACTTCTCTCGAAGACCCTTTCATGATAAAGGGAAAGGGAATAAAGAACAAGGACAGCTACAGCTTTACCATGCTGTATGTATCGTTTGATATTTTCAAACGTCCTTGTCATTGTAATGACGAACAATAGACAGACATGACATATCAGGAACAGTTGGACAAGAGCCGGATACCGCAGCATGTCGCCATCATTATGGACGGCAACGGCCGATGGGCCGAGCAGCGCGGCAAGCAACGTACCGAAGGCCATATCCGTGGCGTAGAGGTGGTCCGCAAGATTATGGAGAATGCCGTTGAGTTAGGTATAAAATATCTGACTCTCTACACGTTCTCAACAGAGAACTGGAACCGTCCCGAGCAGGAGGTGACAGCTCTTATGGGGCTTTTGTTCAAGAATATCGAGGAGGATGTCTTTATCAAAAACCAGGTGCGCTTCCGCGTGATCGGCGATATTGAGAGACTTCCCAAGGAGATACAGGCCAAACTGAACGAGTGCATTGAGCACACCAGGACATTTGACCGTTCCTGCATGGTTCTGGCACTGAGTTATTCTTCGCGTTGGGAGATAACACGTGCGGCAAGGATGCTTGCTGAAAAAGCGGCGAAGGGAGAGTTGCAGCCTTCGGACATTGATGAGAATATGGTTTCGGCCAATATGACCACAAACTTTATGCCTGATCCGGAACTGCTGATACGTACCGGCGGGGAGATAAGGCTGAGCAACTATCTGCTGTGGCAGTCAGCATATACCGAACTCTATTTCTGTGACACTTTCTGGCCCGATTTCAATATGGAGGAGCTTTGCAAAGCCATCTACGTTTACCAGCAGCGTGAACGCCGTTTCGGCAAGACCGGAGCGCAGGTTGCGGAGCAGAAACAGAACAAGACCGAATGAAGATGAAGTTTAGATTAAGACATATCATTGTATTGTCGTTGTTGGTTTTGACCGGACATCCGTTGTCCGCTCAGACAGACGGTGAGGCAGGACAGGAAAATCCTGTTATTCTCTATTCAGGAACTCCCAAGAGATATGAGATTGCCGATATCACGGTGACCGGTTTGGATGAGAACAACCATAAGACTCTGCTGAAACTCTCAGGACTGTCTGTGGGTCAACGCGTGGCAGTACCGGGTCCTGACATTACTCAGGCTATGAAACGCCTGTGGGGTACAGGCCTTTTTGCCAACGTACAGATTAGGGCCCAGAAAATATCCGGTGACAAGATCTGGCTGGAGTTTTTCATCGAGCAGAACCCCAAGATCAAGGAGGTTGTGTTCCATGGTGTACGTAAGGGTGAGCAGTCTGAACTGGAGGACAAGATAGGCATGTTCCCGGGAAGCCAGATTACCCAGAACGGTTTGAACCGCTCCGAGAAACTCATACGCAAGTATTTTGACGAGAAGGGATTCAAGGATGCCGATGTCCGTGTGCAGCAGCGTGGAGAGCCTGATGAGGACGGTCTGGCATATGTGGATGTCTATATTGACAAGAAAGATAAGATAAAGGTCCGCACCATTCATCTGGATGGAAATGATGCTCTTACTGACAATAATATCAAGAGGATCATGAAAAAGACCAATGAAAAGGGCAAACTCCGTGAGTTCTTCCGCACAAAAAAATTCGTGAATGAGGAGTTTGAAGGTGATAAGGACAAGATACTCGAAAAGTACGGTGAGTTGGGTTACCGTGATGCCGTAATTGTATATGACAGCGTAGCTTCAAACCGTGAGGATAATACGGTGGATGTCTGGCTAAGAATAGAGGAAGGTGGCAAATATTATATCCGTAACATCAACTGGGTGGGTAATACTGTCTATAACAGTGAACAGCTTTCGGCTATGCTGGGTATGAAGAAGGGTGATGTCTATAACCAGAAGAAACTGGACCAGCGTACACGTGAGGAGGATGATGCTATAGGCAAGATGTACTATAACCAAGGTTACGTAATGTTCCAGCTTGATCCCGTAGAATCCAATATTGTTGGTGATTCAATAGACCTTGAGATGCGTATCGCCGAAGGTCCGCAGGCATCGATCAACCGTGTTATGATACATGGAAACGACCGTGTCTATGAGAATGTCGTCAGACGTGAGTTATATACCCGTCCGGGTGACATTTTCTCATATGACGCTTTGGAGCGTTCGTTCCGTTCTATTGCCAATATGGGCCATTTCGAGCAGACAACCATCAATCCTGACATTAAACCGGATCCTTCTAACGGAACAGTGGATATAGACTGGCAACTTGAGAGTAAGGGTAATGATCAAGTGGAGCTCTCAATGGGTTGGGGTCAGACCGGTGTCATAGGTCGCGTGGCGTTGAAATTCACCAATTTCAGTATGTACAACCTGTTCCACAAGAGCGACAACTATCGTATGTTTCTGCCTCAGGGCGACGGCCAGACACTCTCCATCAGTGGACAGACAAACGGAAAATACTACCAGTCGTACAGCATATCGTTCCTGGAGCCGTGGCTTGGAGGAAAGCGTCCCAATTCGCTTTCTATGAGCCTGTTCTACTCAAAACAGACGGATATCAGCAGTAACTACTATAACTCTGCCTACTACCAGAACATGTACAACTACATGTACGGATACGGCAATTACTACGGTAATTACGGTTACGGCGGTTATTACAACAACTACGAGTCATATTACGATCCCGACAAGTATATCACAATGTTGGGTGCCAGCATAGGATGGGGTAAACGTCTGCGTTGGCCGGATGACTATTTCACTTTCTATACAGAACTTTCTTATACACGATATAAGCTTAAGCAGTGGTCATACTTCCTGATCAACAACGGAACCTGTAACAACATCAACCTGGGATTCACGGTGGGCCGTAGCACAATTGACCATCCTATATTCCCGCGCACAGGTTCTGAGTTTGCTGTATCGCTCTACCTTACTCCTCCTTACTCATTATGGGACGGAGTTGACTATGAGCATCTGGCAGCCGACAAGACATCGGCCACATATCAGGAGGAACTGCGACAGAAGCACAAGTGGATAGAGTACAACAAATGGAAGTTCCGCAGCCGCACATATACGTCATTAACAAACGGTATAAAGAAACGTCTGGTTCTTATGACAAGGTTTGACTTAGGTTTGCTTGGACATTACAACAAATACAAGAAGTCACCGTTCGAAACCTTCTATATGGGTGGTGACGGTATGAGTGGCGGTTCATATACCTACGCAACAGAGATTATCGGTCTGCGTGGTTATGACAACGGTTCGCTTACTCCGTACTCTGACGGTTACGCATATACACGTATGGCTGCAGAGTTGCGCTATCCGTTGCTGATGGAGAACTCCACCATCATATATGCTCTTGCATTTGTTGAGGGTGGTAATGCCTGGGACAGGATCGGAAAGTTCAATCCGTTTGACCTGAAACGTTCAGCCGGAGCCGGTGTACGTATCCTGCTTCCGATGGTTGGTCTTATGGGTATTGACTGGGCTTACGGCTTTGATCCCGTCATGGGTTCGAGAAAGTACGGAGGCAGTCAGGTACACTTCATCCTGGGTCAGGAATTTTAACCTGTCATGACAAACAGTTATAATATAGGTAGAACAACAGTCTAAATTAAAGCTTATGAAGAAGTCATTATCAATCGCAGCAATGTTGCTGTTTGTTTGCATCAGTGCAGGTGCGCAGAAGTTCGCCCTGGTAGATATGGAGTATATCCTTAACAGGATTCCCGCATACGAGCGTGCCAATGAGCAGCTCAATCAGTTCTCCAAACGTTGGCAGGCCGAAGTTGAGGCTCTGAACCTGGAGGCTCAGACCTTGTACAAGAACTATCAGAATGAGTCTCTATTCCTTTCTGAGGAGCAGAAAGCCAAGAAAGAGGATGAGATCGTTGCCAAGGAGAAGCAGGCAAGTGAACTTAAACGTCAGTATTTTGGTCCGGACGGAGAACTCTACAAGAAACAGGAGAGCCTTATGGCACCTATACAGGATGAGATTTATGAAGCTATCAAGCAGATAAGCGAGGCAGACGGATATCAGGTGGTTATTGACCGTTCGTCGGCATCAAGCATGATTTATGCTTCACCCAAGATTGACATCAGCAATGAGGTACTCAAGAAACTGGGTTATTCAAACTAATTGCATATCTTTGCTGACCGTTATTCATTGATCGAAAAAACAAAAACAGATTATAATATGAAAAAGACTATTATCATCGCACTTATGGCACTTCTGCCGTTTGGTGCTTTCGCTCAGAAGTTCGGACATATTAATTCAGGAGATATTATTCCCCTGATGACCGAATATAAGACTGCTCAGACTGAAATTGAAGATTTGCAGAAGCAGTACAGAGAGGAGCTCAACTATATGCAGACTGAGTATCAGAAGAAGGAGGATGATTATTTGAACAACAGAGAGACTCTTCCGGAGACTATCCGTACCCGCAGGGAACAGGAGCTCATAGAGAGCCAGCAGAAGATTCAGCAGTACTATCAGGATTGCCAGATCAATCTGGAGCAGAAGTCAAAGGATCTGATGGACAACATCAACAGTAAGGTTCTCAAGGCTATTCAGGCCGTAGGTGAGGAGGGTGCGTATATCTGCATCTTTGACCTTGCAGGCGGAGTGGTTCCTTTTGTAAATTCCACTCTTACAACTGATGTCACTGAGGCTGTAAAGGCTAAACTGGGCGTAAAATAATCATCGCACAAAGATACGATAGGGGGAACCGGCTTTTAGCCCGATTCCCCTTATTGGTTAAGAATGACGCACTAACCCGATATGATTAAGAAACTTTTTCTGGCATTGTTTTTTGGGGCTGCCTTCCAGATGCTTACCGCACAGGAGGGCAAGTTCGGTTTTATAGATTTCAACAGGACTTTGAAGCTTATGCCGGAATATAGTGAGGCAGAAAGCAAGCTTCGCGGCATACAGTCCGATTACCATGAGGAGATAGAACGTTCCAAACGTGAATTTGAACGTCAGTACATAGAGTTTATGCTGGAGCAGGACCACCTGTCGGCCTCCATAGTTGCCAAGCGGCAGAAAGAGCTGCAACTTCTTATGGACAACAACGCCCAGTTCAGGGACAACATCCAGCTTGAACTTGAGGCAAGACGTGACGAACTTCTCATGCCGATAAAGAAGAAACTGCTTGAGACTGTATCTGACGTTTGTATAGGCAACAATCTTGATTATGTTGTGGATACAAGCAAAGGAACATATCTTTTTATCAATCCTGAAAAGGGTGTGGATATTACTGAGCAGGTATATAAACTGCTTGGAATAGAGATTAAGACAGAGATGGTTGTAGAAGGCGGACAGCCTGTTTTAAATACAAAGAATAACGACGAAACTGTAGAGTAATGAGTAAAAAGCTTTTGTCCGAAAAACCTGGTCCCATCGGTGTTTTTGACTCGGGATACGGTGGTTTGACCATATTGAAGCAGATTCAGGGTGTGATGCCGGAATATGATTTCATATATCTCGGTGATAATGCCCGTACGCCTTACGGCACGCGCTCTTTTCAGGTTGTATATGAATTTACCTTGCAGTGTGTGACCAAACTGTTTGAGATGGGTTGCCACCTGGTGATTCTTGCATGTAATACGGCCTCGGCAAAAGCTCTCAGAACCATTCAGCAGATAGACCTTCCCCGTCTTGACCCAACCCGCAGGGTTCTCGGAATAATCCGGCCGACAGTGGAATCCATCGGTGAATTGACCAATTCCCGTCATGTGGGACTGCTGGCAACTCCCGGTACCGTCAAGTCTCTCTCTTATCCGCTCGAAATAAACAAACTCTATCCCGATATTAAGGTTACAGGTGAGTCCTGTCCTATCTGGGTTCCATTGGTGGAATCGGGAGAATCACAGTCAGACGGTGCTGATTTCTTTGTAAAACAACACATTGACAACCTTCTTGCAAAAGACAGCGAGATAGATACAATAATTCTGGGATGCACTCACTATCCTTTGCTGTTGGACAAGATACGCAAGTATGTGCCGGAGGGCATAAAGATCGTCTCACAGGGTGAGTATGTTGCTTCATCGCTCAAACTCTATCTGGAGAGACATCCTGAGATGGATGTACGCTGCACCAAGGGAGCGACCTGCCGTTATTATACGACAGAGTCAGTTGATACATTCCTTCCCAATGCATCCATTTTCCTGAACTCGGCTGTGGATGCCGATTCAGTCACTCTCTGATTTCCTGATAAAACGGCGGGCTATCGGCCCGATGGGTCGTACCGACAGGAAACTGACCACAAGCACAGTGATCAGTACCAACAGTATGTCCTCAATCTGTATGCTTACAGGGTATGCATCAACAATGAAATTGCCCCCTGTTCCTAGAGAAATGAATCCGTATTTCTGCTGGAGCAACACTGCTATCACTCCGAGTATCAGACCTGAAACAGCTCCGATAAGTGAAATCAGTACTCCGTTGGTTATGAAGATACGTTCAATTGTTTTCTGTTCAGCTCCCATGCTTCCAAGCAACTCTGCGTCGTTCTGTTTTTCAACCATAAGCATGATAAGGGAGCCTATGATATTGAAACATGCGATAAGTAGAATGAATGTGAGGAACAGGTATGAAATGAATTTTTCCATCTTAAAGACCTTGAAGACATCCTGCTGCTGATGCAGGCGGTCCTGCACCTGGAATCCCGGTCCGAGAATATCTTCGAGTTGACGTATGGCTTTTCTGGTTGATGTGCCCTCCTTGGTTTTTATTTCCAGAGCCGATGCTTCGTTCTCACGACCGGTAAGCTGCCAGGCAAGCTCAAGTGAGATAAGCACGTAATTGTCATCATATTTCTCCTGTTCAACGCAGAATACGACTCCAGGGGAATAGATGCTTGCCTGATTGAATGATGATGCAGGGTTGGTCATGTTTATGCGACCCTCTTTCTTGGGCACATAGAGTTTGAGTGGGTAAGAAGGTTTCATTCCGCAGTCCATCCGGCTCATAAGACCTATTCCCATAATGCAGTAGTGACATACTTCATCCTCAAGCATGTAAATGCCGTTGCCTTTTAGGAGATTCTCTATGCCCACCAGATCGTGGTAGCTGTCTTCCACGCCTTTGATCATGGTAATCTGCTGCTTGCTCTTATAACTTATAAGTGCCTGCTCTTCAAGTGTAAAGGTAAAAACATCGATGAAATCGGAGTTACATGCTTTTTGTATCTGACTGTCATTGATGTTGAAGAACTTTCTGTCAGTTGCCACTACCTTGAGTTCCGGATCAAAGTCCCTGAACAGGGATTCCACCAGTTCATGGAAGCCGTTGAATACCGACAGGGTGCAGATAAGAGCGAATGACGCCAACATTATTCCTGCCATCGAGATGGCCGAAATCACGTTGATCACGTTATGGCTCTTCTTTGCAAAGAGGTAACGGCGGGCTATGTAGAACGGAAAGTTCACTTTTTGAGAAGTTCGTCTATGTGGGCCATGTAATCAATGGTCTTGTCCAGGAAGAAACGCAGTTCTGGGATGATACGCAGTTGGTGTCTAACCCTTTGGCCGAAATCGTATCTGATATCCTTTACGTTGGCATTGATATTCTTTACTGTCTCCTCACCTTTTTCTGAAGGGAAGATACTCAGATAAACGCTGGCGATACTAAGGTCGCTGCTCACCTTCACTTCACTTACCGTGATCATAAGTCCTTTGGTGAGTTTGGTCTGGTAGAGGAAGAGCTCACTCAGTTCTTTCTGTATCAGCCTTGAAATCTTCTGTTGTCTAGTACTATCCATATGCTGCTATTTTTTCCTTATTATCGAAAGCCCGTCACGAATGGGAATCATGCTCACTTCCACCCTGTTGTCAGCGGCAACCATGTCGTTGAATCTCTTTACCGCAGCCGTCTGGGGATCGGAGTCATAACTGCTGTCAGCCACATGTCCGTCCCATAGGGTGTTGTCGGCTATCATATAGCCGCCTGGTTTGAGATAATCCATAAGAACGGTATAATATTCAGGATATTCCCTTTTCTCTCCGTCCAGGAATATGAGGTCGAACTCAAGTCCCAGTCCGGGAACCACTTCAAGTGCGTTACCGATGTGAAGTACAATCTTTTCAGAGAACGGGGATTTATTGAAACCTTTAAGGATAAAATCCTCCAATTCATCGTCAATTTCGACCGTATGTACAACGCCCCCGTCGGGTAATCCCTCGGCCAGGCACAGGGTGGCGTAACCGGTAAATGTACCCACTTCGAGCACGAGTCTGGGTTTTATCATGGTTACCAGCATCTTGAGGAGTCGTCCCTGGATATGCCCCGATGCCATACGCGGGTTGAGCAACCTGAGGTTGGTCTCGCGGTAGAGATCCTTTAACAGGCCGGATTCAGGTGCGATGTGGGCGGAGATGTACTCTTCAAGTCTGTCCTCGCCGGTATAACCGATTCCCTGTCCCGATGTAGCCATATTATTTTTATCTTTGTGCAAAGTTAATCGGTTTTTCCGACAATATGAAACCTGAAGAGAACCATACAGACCAGCAGCCCCACGAGGCGATGCTGAAACGTTACCGTCAGTACCTTCTGTTGGAGAAATCACTTTCGCCCAATACGTTGGAGGCCTATCTGGATGATGCCGGAAAACTTCTTTCCTATATGGATGACTGCGGTATTGACATAGAAAAGGTGACTCTTGACGACCTTCACGGTTTCGCCGCTGCCATGGGCGATCTGGGGATTGCACCGCGATCCCAGGCCCGTATTATTTCGGGAATAAAATCTCTTTTCAAGTTCCTCTGCCTGGACGGATACCGCGATGATGATCCAAGTGAATTGCTGGAGGCTCCCAAGATAGGACGTCATCTGCCGGATGTCCTTTCGGTTGGTGAGATAGACCAAATCATAAAACAGATAAACCTTTCCATGCCCGAAGGTCAGCGTAACAGGGCTATGATTGAGACCATGTACAGTTGCGGACTGCGTGTATCGGAGCTGTGTTCCCTCAAGATGGAGGACCTGTTCCTGAACGAAGGTTTTATAAGGGTAACCGGAAAGGGCAGCAAACAACGTCTTGTTCCGATTTCGGACCGGGCCGTACATGAGATAGAACTGTATCTTATGGACC
>Ga0310696_10010807_pt1 | contig 10454 bp, 11 predicted proteins | sample AusTroGonzalo_MG_4_FD_203885 | JGI IMG/M metagenome (GOLD analysis project Ga0310696, IMG submission 203885) | Bovine rumen microbial communities from tropical cattle in Woodstock, Queensland, Australia - Gonzalo_02 (v2) (version 2) | ecosystem: Host-associated > Mammals > Digestive system >... | reverse complement strand
CGATATCCCTGTTTATAGTTCTGCGGGATACTTCAAAGTGTTCTGCCAGCTCAGGTGCCGTGACCATATCCTTTTGTAACAATATAGATAAAATCCCTATAAGCCTGTCTATTTTCATGAATGATAACGCCCTCCCTCCACGCTACAAGTATATCATATCACGAGTAACATGACAACTATATGTCATGTTAATATCTAAAAATTTAAATTCCTGTACCCTTGGAATACAAAAGTACAGGAATTTCTGGCATATAATTATTCGTTTTCTGACTTTACATAATACACAAGTCCTTTTCCCCGGCGGAGCTCCTTATACCCGAGCTTCTTGTATAAGGAATTCGTCCTGACATTCCAGTCGGGAGTATCAAGCAAAAACTTCTTTACATTCGAAAACAATTCTTCTATTTGCTTCATCATAAAAAGCCCATAACCTTTACGAAAATACTCGGGCGCAACAAAAATCCTTTCAATATTCAGGACATCATCTTTCAAACTTAAAATAGCTCCTCCTACAACCAGCCCATTGTCAGTTAATTTATACAGATGCTTCATCCTGGCCATTTTCGTATGGAATGGGACAGACATATATCCCGGAGGACCTCCTTTTGAAGGTCCTCCGACTGAAACATCAGTTTCAAAAGAGCGTTTTGATATGCCGGTTAAAGTCAGTGCATCCGAAGTACCGGCGGGCAGAAACTGTAAACTCATAAACTATCCTCTACTTGCAGGCCAAATATACATCCATGCTTTCCCCGTCTGTCTCAAAGCATGGGATCACTCCGCTTTCCACATGGACAAGTCCGTTGGTCCTCATATAATCACCCAAAGTATGATAAGCTCCGGGGATTGTCACAAACGGATTATCAAATGGCCTGTCGATGTGGATGGCCACATATTTATGCGTGGGCTGTTCCTTAATCTCAAGACCGTTGGGCTCCACACCATCAGGTAGTATCAAAGCAGCGGTATAGCCATGCATATTGAATACATTAACCTGTTCCTGCGAAAGATTCGGAAAATCCCATCCTATCACTTTAGGGTTCTCAATACCATTTTCCTTAGCATACCTGTACATTCTCTCAATCGCATCACTTTCCGGATCCGTGCTTACAACGGTGTGCTCCACATAGCGGAACCCGGCAACTTCTTCCACGCGCAGATTGGAATATGCTTCGCTTCTTTTATCCATTTCCTCTCTGAAAAGATTATCCAAGGAACAGTTAAACACCTTGCATATTTCAAGTGCCTTATCCATCTCAGGTTTTGCCGAGTCCGTTTCACATAGTTAAAGAAATAATTGTTAAGTTCTTATTAATTTAATCGATTTTACCGATAAAACGATAGTATATCTCAACTTCCTGCTCTAATTTTCCATCAGGCTTTTTGATACCCTGATGAACAACTATCTTTTCAATAAGAGCATTCAAAAGAGGCGCTGTAAGCTCTGTTATGTCACTATATTCCCTGATGAGTTTAAGCCACTTCTCTGCGTTTGACTCATTCTGCCTTACAGCGCTTAACGAATTGTTTATAGCGGTTATCTTTTCATCAAGCTCAGCCTGCTCCGTCTGATATTTACCCGAAAGCATATTGAAGTTGTATTCAGTGATCTTCCCTGATACACGATCCTCGTAAAGCCTTGTAAAAAGTCCGTCAAGTTCCTTCCTGCGTTTCTCCGCATTCTTAAGCTCAGTTTCCTTCTTTCTGCTGGCCGAAGCAGATTCCGTAACACTTGCTGCTTTAAGCTTTTTAAGCAGCTTTTCGGTATCTGTGCCTGCTTTCTCTGACCAGTATCTGAGCCTCGAAAGAACATATGCATACAGGGTGTCATAACGTATGAAATGTATTGAACAGGCATTTTTCCCAAACTGACTATATCTGCTGCACTTGAAATAACTGTATGGAAGCTTTACGGAACGGTTTATTGAATATCCCAAAGACCACCCACAGTCTGCGCATTTTACCAGTCCTGCAAATATCTGTGTTCCCTTTGTTTTCTTCTGTGAGCGTCTCCTGTTGTCTATCATCTGCTGGACTTTATCAAAGTCTTCTCTGGATATTATAGCCTCATGGGTATTCTCGACTACGAGCCATTCGCTCTTATCCTTGCGAATACGGTGCTTGTTCTTATAAGAGACATTGGATTCCCTATAATGGACTGTGTTCCCAATATAGGTCTCATCTTTCAGGATACTCTTTATCTGTGAGATAGTCCATGAGTAGGATTTCTCCTCCGGTGCGCCGGCATAGATATTGGCAAAATTTCCATCACGCTTGTAATGCAGATAACCGGGCGTAGGGATTTTCTCTTCGATGAGCATCTTCATTATCCTGCCTGCTCCATTCCCGAGAAGAGCATATCCATAGATCTTCTCGATTATCCATTTTGTCTCCTCGTCAACTGCAAGCTTATTCTTGATCTCAGGGTGCTTCTTATAGCCGATGGGGGCATATGCAAATATACGCTCTCCCGCTGCAAATTTGGCTCTAAATGATATTTTAGTCTTACGGCTTGTATCCTTTGCGTAAAACTCGTTGAACAGGTTCTTGAACGGTACAAAATCACTCAGGCCTTTCTCGGTATCCTCGTTGTCAGAGACTGCAATGTAACGGACATTCTTCTCTACGAAATAAAACTCGAGATAGTACCCCACCATTATGTGTTCCCTTCCAAACCTGGACAGGTCCTTAGTGACAATGCAGTTTATCTTGCCTGACTCCACATCCTCTATCATACGTTTGAACGCAGGGCGGTCAAAGTTAGTTCCGGACCATCCGTCATCAACGTATTCGTCAACCACATAAAGGTTGTTTTCCTTCGCATACTGCCAAAGTAGCTTCCGCTGTGTCTCAATGCTTACACTGTCGCCGTAATTCTCATCATCATGGCTGAGCCTTAGGTAAAGGGCTGTATTGTTGATCAGTTGTTTCATGTATTGTATTCTCCTTCCAGAATGAAACAACCCACGCTTACAATACATGTCCATGACAAATATACCATAAGTATGGGTGTTTGACAATAACCATATAAAATTTTCCGTTTATTTATTTGTAACCGTATCACTCACTGTGATAGTTTCTGTGTGCTTTGCCTGCCTTATGACGGCTTCACTGATAATGTCCCTGAACAATTTCCCTTCATTATTGAAATGTTCCCGTATGATTATCCTGACATTACCATGCTCGAAGCATCCGTCAGCTTCAGTGCAGGGCACGTTATGAATATTATTCTGTTCCACATAGATCTCTCCTTTCCGCACTGCCGCTGAAAATTGGGCTCGTTAAAACACCCTACAGATCTCTTATTCCTCTTTCCATATGAAGATCCCGCTTTTTATGGCTTTCGTTTTCTAACATAAGCTTTAAATAATCTTTGTTATACAAAAGGACCTCAGAAACTGCCATTCCTGTAACAAGACCGTTAAGCTCATCCTTGCTTGTTACAAAGTAATTCTGGATATTTTCATATTCCTCTTTCCATTTAGATATCTGGATTTTTTTATCAGGTTCAGTTATAAGATCCTTCAGCCTTTCACGATAAATATCATATTTTGTCAGTTCTTCCATATGTTGTTTTTTATACTGTTTGAACTCACGCCCGGTTTTTGACCAGAGCTCTTTATTGTATTTGATATAAGGTTCATAAAGCTTATATTCATCGATCAGCTTTTGAAGATAATCCGACCTTTTCTGAAACCTGATCCTTGTATCATTTATATCAGAATACTTCTTTTCAGTTTCAGCCATATAAGTTTTTATATCATCAAAAGTTGACCATCCCATCATCCCAACAAACTTCTCCAAAAATCCCGGATCCTGCAGAGAAGATTTGTTAAAAATCTTACTGATATATTTTTTCCCGACTACAGGAAGTTTTAATCTGTTCCGGTTTTTTTCGGCAACCATACGGATTATTTCAAGAATTTCATTCACAATCTTTTTTACAATGTCCACAGGGATGGATGCTATCGTGCTGAGTAGCTCTTTTGCTTCATCATAAGCAGCCCTGGCATTTTCAATAACTGCATTTCTGGCTCTTATATCACGGTTTATGTCGCCCCTAATGGTATGAATCCCCGCACGTTCCATGGCACTTGCTTTTTCCCCAAGATGTATTTCAGGGAGAATGTCAAGCCCCTGTTCCCTAAATGAACGGTGCTCCCAGACCTGATCCGTTATACCGATTTTTTCATTGACTGAATTTATTGTATCAACCAGATCTTTTCTCCAGATTTTTACATTATCTTTGTTCCCCCAGTCATTTGTTGGGACTGTGCTGCACTTCCATTGTTTCCGGTTCTGCCTGTCAACTTTCTGTATTCCGGTTTTCTTATCGATCAGAGGCACCCGGTCACCGTTTTCATCCAAGATATATATCTTTTTCTGTTTCGGCATCCAGTGTCCTTTTTCATCCAGACTCCGGAGCGTGAGCATGATATGTGAATGAAGATTGTGCTGTCCGCTTTTCTTATTCTCAGAATCGTGTATGGCAAATTCGGCACACATGCCTTTGTCAACAAAATTCCTCTGTACAAAATCCTTCATTACCTCAATCGCAAGCTCGTAGCTCCAGTCATTAGGAAGTTCAACCCTGAAAGTCCGTGCAAGCTGAGCGTTGTTTTGCTTTTCTGACAGCTCTACAGAGTTCCATAGCCTGACAGGATCCGTAAATTCTGACGGAGCATTTGGCGGGAGCATAACCTCGGAATGTACAAGATCTTCAGAATATTTTGGATAATAGGTATGCCCGTCATACTCAGAATACATTTTGACCCTTCCTATATAAGAGGCCTGCTCCACTGCTGAATGCCCACCGTGACAGTTCGCACTCCGTCCGCATATCTGAGCCCTGGTGCTGATGTTTTTAACTGTCATCTCTTACCCCCGCTTTCTGTCGTTGCGAAGCACACGATCCGTTGTACCTGCGGGGCAAAAGCTCCATGCAATGGTCTCCGAAGGACGCACATACCACCTCCGGTGGTATATCTGTGCGCACCGAGAAAAACTCGGTGAGAGACTTTGTGCTTTTCCGCCTTTCCGGTCTGACAGTTATAAACTTTATGCCGCCTGTTTTTTTATGCCTCCGTCCCATCATCCTCCCTTTTATGATCAGAAGATTGTGTTCCGGTATACTTCCTTTCAGCAACGATCCTTTTGATCAGATTGCCAACATCAGGGTTCTTAAATGCACATCCCAGAATCCTGCACATCTCAAGTTCACTAAAGCCCGAACACTCCGGAAAATATTTTACGACGATACCGCCCATCGTAAACTTGAGATGATCCAATTCCCTGCGGGCTTTTGCCTTAGCATCCAGTTTAGCCTTGTGCAATTCTGATTTTGCTCTCTTTAATCTTTCCTCTGCCTGTAATACTTTTTCATCTTTTTCTTCAATTGTCATAATAAACTTTTTCTCCTTTTTCAAAACTGTATTTTTGATCTCCATCCCGGGTAAAGATCAATTTTTCAAGCTTGATGGAGGTAGTATATCATAAAAAATCAGTCCGTGCCGTATATCCAAATATTTAAAAAAGTCCAAATTTTTTTAATTTTTTTACGCTTTTAAAATAAAATGTGTTATACTGTATTTACAAGGTTTCGTGCCACTTTCTCTGTTAAAAAGGAGGTATTTTTATGATATTAACGACTGGGGAACGACTAAAAGATTTAAGGGGTAAATTAGACTTAGAAGAAGTATGCAGAGACATCGGCATCTCTACTTCAACATTAAGCAATTATGAAAACGATAAGTCCATTGACATAAGTTCACATAATTTGATGATATTAGCAAATTACTATAATGTATCTGTGGATTATCTTTTAGGACTTAAGGAACAGAAAAAAATCGAAGATACTCCCATAGAAAGTTTACATATCACAGACAAAATGATCGAGTTATTGAAATCAAGAAAAATAAATAATTTACTTCTTTCAGAAATCGTAACGCATAATAATTTCATAAAACTTATGTATACAGCAGAGGTTTTCGTTGAGAGATTGACAGCCTCATGTGTTGAAGATTATAATGAGGGATTAGAATTAGTCAAACAAGCAATAATCTCAAGATACAACGTTGAAGACGATGTGCCATTAACTGCATTGGAATTTGGGAAGATTGATGATGGCAGTTTAATAAAAGCTTCTATTCATAGCGATTTGGATTCTATTTTGGATGAGATTCGCGATTATTTTAAAAAGAAAGAAGAAGCTCTAAAGGGGAATTCAAAATCAAAAGACAGAATATCCCCACAAGAACAGATGAAAATAATGCAGGAAGCTTTATCATATCCAGACGGATCTGATGAACAGGTTGCCTATATTTTTTGCAAAACCTTTAAAGTTAAGCACGAAAAACTTAAGTCTGCTGATTTCAAAAGTTTTGGAAAGGTTTTAAAAACCTCAAAAATAATAAGGACCTTAGTCAGTCAGCGTGGTAGGACACCTTATGTTAAAAAAAGAGGTCCAAGAAACTCTCCCAGAAGATAAAAGAGGCCGACCTGTTTAACCGAGAACATTCTCCACGGATTTACTCAAAACTCAAACATATGATCCGATAAGCATAAAGGCATTATTAAAACGGGAGCATTTTATATCTGCTCCCGTTAACCAATTTTTTCTATATTAAAGAAGATTTACATTATCTAATAACTTACATCTGTACATAAAATTATTTAAAATGATTAAACATATCAGATGGTAAAAAAATGCTTCCATCCGGGATAGACCACTTTAAAGAATCTAAATTACTGGATTCAGACTTGTTGAACACCAAAGTATTATCTTTTATCTCAAAACATAATATTATACTAGAATCAAGCATACTATCATCAGAATCCTTTAACACGAGTTTTGACTTATACAATTCATATTTACCATTCCATAAATCAATCGTGCTCCCATGTCTGCATAGATAATCATTTATGTAAAATTTTCCTGCATCATTTAATTCTATAACATATAAATCATACTGAAAACTTTGATTGTTTGAATACATGAGTGGTCTTTCTCTTTGGAAAAGGAAAACAACAGCTCCTATAACACACATTATACCCAAGATTAATAAAATTTTACCTATAAACTTCATAACCACTCCCATAAGCCATCACAATATCTGTAATCTCTACATCATATATACCCGCTAGTCCACATTTGGATCTTGTGTAAACATTAGTATATTGTGGATTTCCACCACTGGTAACTATTAATGAATGCTGTGAAACACCATAATTATCGTAAACTACAATATGATCGCCAGTATTGGTACTACAGCAATCACCTATATAAGTAAAATATGATGAAGCGTTTTTGAATGAATTTGGCGAAGGTAACCAATAAATATTTGATGATGAACTGTTAATCCATGCATATGCATGACAGTTAAATTTTCTCGTGGGGTCTGTTATTTTGTTCCAATTTGAATGATAAGTGTTCATATAATTTAAAATATTATTAATTTCAGTTTGAGTCAAATCACCGTAACTAAATTGATAACACGAGGCGCTTGTTCCGTATTTTATATATACCCCTGGATAATAATACCCTCCGTTATAGGATATAACTTGACCTGAACTATTGAATCCATCGGATTTTGTTCCATTTACAATGGATTTATATTTTATTTCTGCATCCAGATTTTTTTCCGTTTCAAACATCATAAAGCCTGGTTGTTTCTTCTTATCAAGTATCTCCAACAATATTCCTTTTTCATTATCATTTAATTTATCAAAATTATAGATAAAAAACTTATTTAAAAATATCCATTTTATATAGCCACTTTTTTCAAAAGAGTCCCCACTTTTACTATATAATATAGATGTATCAATATATAATTCATCTAGTTTTTTGAGAAGAACCTTATAAACATCATCACGTGAAAATAATTGTTCAAATAAATATGAAGTTCTTGAAAGATATTGTATATATGCGGCTGTTGAATCCATAATCCAAAAATCCCCTAGGAATGGATACTTTAATGCCAAATCAGCCATTTCTTCAGTGGTAAGTCGATCTACTTCTTCACATGTTGGGTTTACAATAGATAGCTGCTCTTTAAACGACAAGGTCTTCAAAGTATTTTCATTGTAATCACTCCCTTGCTTTTGACTTAAGTCATTGGCCTCAATTGGATAGGAAAAACTAAATATAATACTGAAAACAAAACAAATAATTAAAGAATACGCCACCCTTTTCATAATATCCTCCTTTTCATTATAGTATGAGTTAAAAACAAATGCAACGGCCTATTGCAGTCATTTTATCTCATTTTGTTAATAAGCTTCTATTATAAGTACCGGTACATATTTATCAGTAATTTCAACTACTTTTAACTCTTAGTGACTTGTATCTATACTTATCAAATAGTTTCTGGCCAATGTACATAAATAAGCAACTTAATATTGCTAAGCTCATCAGCTTCATCCAGACACTACCTATTGACAGGCCTCTGTCCAGTTCAACCGTAACAGAGAAGTACTTACTTATCACCGGTATTCCGCCCCATATATTCATATAAATCAGCAAAAGCATCGAAGCCAAAGCCCATAATCCACTTCTCTCCAAAATGACCAATAAAAACCCTGCACATCCGTAGAAGCATGACTGCAGAAACAGTATCAATGAAAAAGTGAACAGTTCATAAATGCCTATCACTTTAAAAAGAACCAGTGCAGCACAGGATATAACAATTATAACCTGAAAAAGAATTAGAAATGTTACAACCCTGCCTATACCCAATAATCTTCTTGAGTATCCGCAAGAAAATAAGACTTCAGCTCCTTCATCTTCAACATATGGGTGAAAAGACATTATGATCCACCATGATGCCAGTGGAGGCAACAGTCTCTGTGAAAAATACAGCACTGTGTTCACAAAATTTTTTGCTAATTCATCAGGTGCACTTTTGTACATAAATATGCCGTAAACCGTGAGTATAGCGACCATGACCATGGGTACAAATCCCGCTATGGACATAGCCCTTATATCAAGCATGATCATCTTTATAAACCTACGCATATATCTCCTCGCGATGAATTAGATACAGATATCCCTCTTCCAATGAAGGCTCCACAGACTTTGCATCACTGCATGGCTGATCCTCACTCAGCGCCCTAACTATATATCCTTTCCCGGATTTCTTCCGGTCAGTAGTAATTATGTTCTTAAGCTTATCCCCTACCTGAGGATCAGGAGCCGCTATTTCCCATACTTTTCCCTTTGCATTTTTGATTATCTCATCACATGTCCCCGTCATCATAACATGACCTTTATGAAGCACAGTTACCCTGTCACAGATATCCTCCGCATCATCTATGATATGCGTTGAAAACAAGACCGTCCTATCAGCCCCGATGTCTCTTAGCAGGAGCCTGAACCTCATCCTTTCCTCAGGATCAAGTCCTGATGTCGGCTCATCAACTATCAGTATCTCAGGGTCTCCGAGTATAGCCTGTGCTATGCCAAGGCGTCTGACCATGCCACCCGACAAAGAACCCACTTTTGCTTCAGCCTTATCTTCCAAATTGACCAGGCTTATAACCTTATCTGTTTCTGACCTTATATCTCTGTTTACCTCTTTTAATATAGCCATATGCTCCAAGACTTCCCGTACAGTCAGTTTATGATACATCCCGAATTTTTGAGGAAGATAACCGATGATTCTTCTTACTTTAGCGGTATCGTTCCAGGATAAGTCTCCATGAATTATCTGTCCGTCATCTTTATCCAGCACAGTAGCTATTATGCGCATCAGGGTAGTTTTGCCGGCTCCGTTTTCACCTACAAGCCCATGTACACCCTTGATATTCTCTATACATATGTGATCAAGGGCTTTAAGCTTACCATAATTTTTACATAAATTATCTATATTCATTATATAACCTCGTTAACTCATTCAGCCAATAATACTCTCCAAAGCCGCTACTGATTCTTTTGAGGATATACCTTTATTCAAAAGATTTAAGAATCTCTTAAAAAACGCTACCTGTTCCTCGGTATCTAAACTTTTTTGAAACTGATACGCCCTCACCGCTGCTTCAGCGAGACTCTTTTTATCATTTCCTATATAATCAATAATTGATTCAAAACTCAAACCTTGTTTTGATTTGGATACGCCTCTGGAAATAAGATTATCCAGATACATATATTCAAAGATTTGTTTAAAATAATAATCCGAATCATCCCAGCCATCAGTTTTTAATATGGTAACCAAAAGCGGCACCCCATCCGCTTCCTCTATAAGATAACCGCCATTATCCATATAAATGCAAAGAATCACATGATCATTAAGTATATATATGCCCTCACCAAGATTGTTCTGTAGAATGCTCGGGAAAACAAATATCTTTTTTGCACTAACATCTACTGTTTCACCTAACATTTCTTTATATATAATAGGTACAGAGCTATTAAGGTTTTGCATCAGATTCACAGCCTGTCCTACATTTTCCGGATATAA
>Ga0310696_10010805_pt1 | contig 10455 bp, 3 predicted proteins | sample AusTroGonzalo_MG_4_FD_203885 | JGI IMG/M metagenome (GOLD analysis project Ga0310696, IMG submission 203885) | Bovine rumen microbial communities from tropical cattle in Woodstock, Queensland, Australia - Gonzalo_02 (v2) (version 2) | ecosystem: Host-associated > Mammals > Digestive system >... | reverse complement strand
AACGCCTTCAACGTGGCAGCCATGTCGTTTGCTCCAGAGACCATCTATGCCGAAATCAAGAAGCACTGCCCCGACTTCCAGATGATCTACGACGTTGACCCGCTCAAGCAAGCCATCGCCGAGAGCTGGCCCGACAGCATGGACGACAGCGCCGCACGCATGGAATGGGATTGGAAGCCGAAGTATGACCTCGCCACCATGACGAAGGACATGCTGGAGAAACTGAGCCAGAAATTGAAGAACTAACCTCCGCAGAAACAGGCAGAAAACCCTCCTCCGCCGCGTACTTTCGACGAAAAACGTTGAAATACGCGGCGGAGGAGTTCTTTTGTGGGAAAAAATTAGGTCTGTTCGGGAGAGTTTTGTACATTTGCCACCAAAGAAAACACTTTTAAGCTAATCAGCAATGAACAACCATCAAATCAAGAAACTAACTTTGTGGCCATTCTTCCTGCTGGCTCTCCTGCTGGCTCCCGTCGGAAGATGTCACGCCAACGCCTCTCCCGTGGAACTTTTGCAGGACGATGAGCAGAAGACCGTCGTCAAGGGAGTGGTGCTCGACGAATTCAACGAGCCGCTGCCCGGTGCCACCGTTCGCGTCAAAGGCACTAACGAGGGACTAGCCACGAACCTCAAAGGCGAGTTCGAGCTATCGACCAGCGTTTCGAAGCCCGTTCTGCAAATCAGCTATATGGGCTACGACCCGCAGGAAGTGGCATACGGCGGACGACTTCTACGCGTGAAGATGGTTCCGGCCGAGGCCCACGACATCCAGGAGGTGGTCGTCACTGCGATGGGTATCTTGCGCAAGGAGAAGTCCCTGACCTACGCCACCCAACAGATCAAGGCAGACGAGTTCATGAAGGTTCAGGAGACGAACATCGCCAACTCCCTTGAAGGCAAGATTTCGGGTATCACCGTCACGCCCAGCGCCGGTGGTGCGGGCGGTGCGTCGAAGATTGTGCTCCGCGGCGCCAAGTCCATCGTGGGCGATTCCTCGCCCCTCATCGTCATCGACGGCGTGCCGATGACCAACAACATCCGCAATCAGACAACCAACTCCCAGAACCTGACGGAGTACGTGTCTACGGAAGGGGCCGACCCTCTGTCGATGATCAATCCCGATGACATAGAGAGTATCAACGTACTGAAAGGAGCCAACGCCGCCGCCCTCTATGGCTCGCGCGCCGCCAACGGTGTCATCATGATTACGACGAAGCAGGGCAAGTCCGGCAAGATGGCCGTCTCCTATACGGGAAACATCACCTTCGACACGCCCCTGCTGACTCCCAAGATTCAGAACACCTACGGTGCCAACGTCGATGCCCAAGGCTATCTCGGTTCGGCCAACGGCTGGGGCGGACGCATCGCCGACTCCCCGACAACCGCTCTCGCACGGGCGACGACGAAGATGCCCTACGAACGCGACATCCGACTGCGCAACTACGGCAACGACGACGTCAAGGACTTCTACCGCACGGGCATCACCACGAACAATTCCGTCGCCGTCTCCGGCGGTACGGAGAAGGTGCAGAGCTACGTTTCCTACGCTAACAGCCACGCCCTCGGACTCATTGAGACGAACTTCTACAACCGCAACACGTTCTCCTTCCGCCAGACCTATCGCCTTTGGGAACGACTGACGCTGAATGCCTCCATCAACTATGCACAGACGAAGACCAAAAACCGCATCGGCGGCGGCACCGTGGGCAACCCCATCTACCACCTTTATACCGCGCCGCGTAACCTGGACATGGGTTACTACCGCGACAACTATTCCCTGACAGGCACGTGGCTCTCGGACGAGCAAGGTCACTACGTACAGAACGACAACGGCGGCTACATCCGCCAAAACGACCGGGCCGAACTGACCGGGCCGATGATGAACTACGCCTTTATGGACGCCCGCCAGAACAATCCCTACTGGCTGCTGCATCAAAACCGCAGCGAGAACCGCGAAGACCGCATCTTCGGCACCTTCCAGGGGAGCCTCGACATCTGGGACGGACTCTCGGTGCAAGCCCGTTTTAACTTCGACCACGACAAGTACCAGGAAGAGAGCTGCCGCTACGCCACCACGTTTGCTCCGAACTCAATGTACGACTACGGCACCTATAACAAACGGCGGGACAATAAGACGGAAATGTACGTCGATTACATGCTGAACTACAACAAGACCTTCAATGATGAGTGGAGCGTGGCGGCGAACGTCGGCTGGGTCGGACACACCGTCAAGGGCAGCAACTACGGCACTTATATCGCCAACGCCACCGTCGTGGATGCCCTGAACCAAGACCTGAACACGGTGGTGAACTACTTCAACACCAAAGGCGGCAGTATCGGCGTCACCTCCGAAGGCGAGTCCTCGAACTGGGATCGGGCGTGGCTGGCCACGGCACAGCTGGGATGGAAGGAACGCATCTACGTCGATGCCTCGTGGCGTCGCGACGAATACCGCGTCTTCACGCAGTTCCCCAACAAGCCGCAGGGCTACAACTACTTCGGCTACGGCGCCAACGTCCTGTTGAGTGAACTGGTGAAGCTTCCTTCCTGGTGGACCTACGCCAAGTTGCGTGTTTCTGCCTCAAAGGTTGGTAACGCCATCCCCTCGCGCCTCTACAACAACGTAGGAAACGTCTACCGCACGGGCGCCCTTTCCGTGAACAACTCCCTGCTGGTCAACGCCAAGCCCGAAGAGACCCACTCCTTTGAGACAGGTTTGGAGCTGCTGTTCCTGGACAATCGCCTGAGCCTCGACGTGACTTATTATGCGACGACCATCAAGGACCTGTACATGGGAATCGGGAACACCGCCGGTATCGTCGTCTATAACAACATGGCCAGCATCGGCAACCAAGGCATTGAGGCCACGCTCGGTTACAATTTCCGCTTCGGCCCCAACATCCGCTGGCGTACAGCCGTCAACTTCGGCTACAACTACAACGAAATTCTCAGCGTGGGCGAGGACGACTTAGGCCGCAAGAACCGTGTCTATACCGACGTGGCAGGCGTGCGTGTACGCTACCTCGAAGGCGACTCATACGGAGACATGTACGTTCGCGACCTGCGCCACAACGAGGACGGCACCATCTATCTCTCGGCCAATGGAAACGTGAAGAAGGAAGGCCTCTACACCAAGTACATCGGGAATATGATTTCCAAGTACCAGCTCGGCTGGACGAACACCATCAACTGGAAGAACTTCCAGCTCTCGTTCCTCATCAACGGACGCATCGGCGGCAAGGTCATTTCTCTGACCGAGGCCTTCCTTGACGAGATGGGACTCTCGCAACGTACCGCCGACGCCCGCGACTATGCCTACGCCAACAACCTCCTGAATGCCGACGGCGAACCGATGATGTACCTGCCCGACGGCAGTGGACAGCTCATCAGCGTACACAACTACTACCAGGTCATGGGTGCCCGTGGCAGCCAGTACTCCCCGCTCTACGTCTACGACGCCACCAACTTCCGCCTGCGCGAACTCTCGCTGGCTTATACGTTTAAGGATGTCTTCGGCGAGAACAAGGACATCAGCCTCTCGTTCATCGGACGCAACCTCTTCTTTATCTACAACGACGCTCCCGTGGATCCTGACGTATCGCTCTCCACCGGCAACGGTCTGGGTGGCTTTGAGCTTTTCAACACCCCTTCCACCCGTTCCTTCGGATTCAATGTGAAGATGACCTTCTAACCTCAACTTTCAACTCCTGAAGCTATGAGACGTAAACAATATCTCTCCCTATTCGCCATAGGCTTTTCCGCGATGGGACTCACCGCATGTATGGACTTTGACAACGCCTACGACACCCTGACCATCGACGAAGAAGTGACGGAAACGACGGTCTACCAAGGCCACCCGGACAGCCTCCACTATAACGTCGAAATCACGGAGGAAGGCCTCGACTCGGCCTTACTGCACCTGAACACCAACCTGCGCCAGGCCAAGGGCGGCCAATACGCCATGCGCGGCGGCAAGAACGGCGACTATCCCGGAGAACACGCCTACCAGCGCCAGTATTCCCTCGGTCCCGACAACTACGCCCAGTACACCACCGTTCCCCACTACGACTTCATGTACGGTACGCTGATGACCAGCTACGACGTCAGCGTGGAGTTCAACCCCGGCCCTAACAGCTCGTTCCTCATCGTGAAGAACGCCATCGTGCCATTGTTGAACCACCCCGACATTGACTCCATCCCAGAGATGAAGGCCATCTACCTCTTGCTCCTGGACTACTCTTCCCAAGAGATAGCCGACGTCCACGGCGCCTTCCCCTACGACGACTTCCTGCACAACAAGCAGACGTCGCCCTTCACCTACAAGGGCGTTGAATTCATCTACAAGACCATCGTTTCTCATATCGACAGCATCACCCGATGCCTCGCCCACTACGAGACAAGACCCGACTGGTACAAGACGAAGGTTCAGAAGCTGATGAACAGTAACCTCGACGTCTGTCAGGACAAGTATAACAACCGGAAGGGCATGGACTCTTGGATTCGCTTTGCCAACTCCCTGAAGCTGCGTATCGCCATGCACAGCGTGAAAGCCGAACCCGCCCTGGCCCGTCAGTGGGCAGAGGAGGCCGTGGCCGGAGGCGTCGTGGAAGACATCAGCCAGGAGTTCGCGCTCTGGGGCTATCAGCTCGGCTTCGGCCATCCCCTCAACATGATTTGGATTTCATGGGGCGATGCCCGCCTGAGCGCTTCCTTCGGCAGCCTGCTCCTCAGCCTCGACCACCCCTACACGAAAGGCGATTTCCCCTTCTTCCACAAGAATGGCGGTGCCTTGACCAACACCAAGACGGGCGAAGTCCTGCCCCCGGACAGCGAGATCATCGGTCTCCGCGAGGGTATCCACCCCGGTATGGGACAGAGCGCAGCCACCAACCCAATGCTCAACTACAGCGTTTTTGAACCTGACCTCATGGCCCAGGCACCGCTCTACCTGATGAAGCTGTCGGAGGTGGACTTCCTGCGGGCTGAGGGAGCCATCCGCGGATGGAACATGGGCGGCACGGCGCAGGCGTTCTACGAGCGCGGCATCCGCTACGCCTACCTTTTCGAGCGTTCCGAGGACTGGCAGCATGAGGACTACGACCTGTTGGTTGATGACTATCTGAACCTTGAGACGCCCGTTGAATACGTTTACCACGACCCGCTCGGCAACGTGCCCGACGAGCCCAGCGTGACGAAGATCGGAGTCAAGTGGAACGACGCCGACGACCTGGAAGTGAAGCTGGAGAAAATCATCACCCAAAAGTACATCGCCAGCTTCCCTAACTCCTTCGAGGCGTGGACGGAACTGCGACGCACCGGCTACCCGAAGCTCTTCCCCGTGATGAATGCTGACGAAGGCGATGGCACGCTGAAATACGGTGACATCATCCGCCGTGCGCCCTTCCCCGACACCGACGATGCCTCCGTCGAAGACATTATCAACACGGGACTCGAAGCCCTCGGCAACAAGGAAGACTACCAGTCAACCCGCCTCTGGTGGGACCGCGAGGACGTGCCCAACTTCCCCTAAGCAAAACCTTTTAATCCTTAACTGTCAATCGTATGAAAAAGATTCTCCTCCTTCTCTCTGCCCTTGCCGCCTGTTTCTTCGGGCAAGTGCAGACCACCCGCGCACAGGACAGCTACGACCCCTCTGCCTCGCGCGAAATCTTTGATTTCTCTCCATTTGGTGAATCGGCCATCCTCTCCCTGTTCTACAATGCCCAGCAGACCGGACGCGAATATCCCACACGCGAGGAATTCGAGGCCGCAGGCTTCAGCATGACAGACCTGGAGTTCGCCCGCTCGCACGTCCGTCCCCACGCCCTCATCGACGACCAGGCCAACCAGCTCGTCGATGGCGTCAAGAACACGCGCCGCCTGTGGATGAACCTACCGATGGGCACCGCCAAGGGCATCGGCGGCTACCCGGGCACCAACGTCGGCGACGACACCTACTCAATCTGGAACTACACCCACCTCTTCGGCGCATGGAACCACGGTCTCTTCCAGGCTCCCGGCTGCTGGATTGACGCCGCCCACCAGAATGGCACCGACATCTTCTGCGGCATCAAATTCTTCGAGTCGTGGACGCCCGGCAGCGGCGACGCAGCCTACAGCAAGCTCATCACCGAGAAGAACACCGACGGCAGCTTCAAGTACGTCAAGCCCCTCATCAGTGCCCTCCAGTTCTTCGGTTCCGATGGCATCAACTACAACTGGGAAGACAACTCCTACAGCGACGAAGACATCGTTGCCTTCCACAAAGCTCTCTACAAGGAGGCCGAAGCACGCGGTTTCAAGAACTTCCACATTGGACTCTACACCCAGCAGTCCAGCCTCACCAACAACAACGTCAACGCCCTCTTCGGCAATGCCGACGGCCGCACGGCCGACACCTTCCTCAACTACTCGGCCAACGACTTCATCGCAGCCGGAGCCATGAGAAGTTCCGAGAACGTGGCTAAGAATGCCATGGGCACCACCGACGGCCTCTACTGCGGCGCATGGATTGTGACCATGAACCGTAAATGGACGAACTTCAAGGACCGCGAGATTGGCGCCGTCCTCTGGGGCGAGCACGCCATGAGCCGCTTCTACAGCAACAACACGGGCCGCGACCCCAACGAGTTCCAGACCAACTACCAGAACCTCCTCGAACGTACCGTCTCTGGCGGCAACCGCAATCCAGCCAACCGTCCGGCGATGCAGAACACAGGCAACGAATGGGGCTGGAGCGGCACCACACCTCCGCTGGGCAAGTTCGGCGGTCTGGCCACCTACTTCCCCGAGCGTTCCGCCATCCAAGGCAAGCTGCCCTTCCACACCTATTTTAACATAGGACTCGGCGGCGTCTACACCTACAAGGGTAAGCAGACCCACGGCAACTGGTACAACATGTCCACGCAGGATATCGTGCCCACCTACCGCTGGTTGCAGTACGACGCCGGCACCACGACGCCCGCCGCCGTCGTCAATCCCGAATTTACCATCGAGGACGCCTACATGGGCGGTTCCTGCCTGCGCCTGAGAGGACTGGCCAACGGCTCTGCCGACGTTATCCTCTTCCGCACTGCCCTCACGGGCAACAGCGGCCAGCCCTACGCCAAGGTGGCCGTGAAGACCCGCAAGGACGGCGAGACGCCCTCGAACCTCTACCTCATCGTCAAGGTGGGCAGCGAGTGGAAGGAATACGCCATCGGCTCCACGCCCGATGCCACCTGGGCGGAGAAGACCATCCAGCTCGCAGGCATCAGCGCTGCCGACCAAATAGACTTCATAGGAATCCGCGTGAAAGACGCCACGCCCGACTATCAGGTCTTCCTCGGCGAGATTCAGCTCAACGACGAGGTGAAGACCACCCCCGCCGCCGTCAGGGACCTTTTGGCCGAGGTGAGGGAAGAGACCAGCGCAAGTATGAGCGTGAAGCTCAGTTGGAGCCTCGACAAGGTGCCCGGCACCTACGGACTCACCTACAACGACGAGGCTAACATCGACCACTTCGAAGTGCTCTACAAGAATGGTGAGAACGGCCGCGTCAGCGTCGTCAGCCACGTGCAGGGTTGGTCGGCCTTCGTCGGTCAGCGTGCCCTGGCCTCCGGCGAGCAGCCCGTCTTCGGCGTGCGTGCCGTCTCCTCCGACCTCAAGACCTATTCCGAGCCCGTATGGGTGAACGTACCGCGCAGCAGCAACGTTCCGCAGAAGCCGGAGAACAGCGGCAACGTAGAATACGAGAAGAGCGAAATCAATACCGAGGCCGACGGCTATCAGACGGCCATCCAGGCACGCTACCTCACCAGCGTCACCACCACAGGCGCCAGCGTGGCGAACATGAACTACACCGCCTCCGCCCCGGCTCCCGTGGCAGACCGCAACTACGTCGATGCCACCAAGAAAGCTGTCATCAAGGCCCGGCAGGGCGACGTCATCCGGTTCGACTACAAGTACTTCAACGCCACCGACGGCTTGCAGTGGTGCATCATGAAGGGCTACGCCGACTGGGATATCAACGGCAAGTTCGACGGCTCCACCGATGAACTCATCATCGAGCAGGGCACCCCCAACACTTGCAACAGCTACGAGAACACCCAGGCAGGCACCGTCACGGGTTCTCCCCTCCACCAGAACGGCTGGAGCACCAATCCCCTCGTGGCCTTCACCTTCAAAGTGCCCGACGATGCAGTGCGCGGCACCAGTCGCATCCGCATCGTCTTCACCGATGCCTGGGCAGCACATCCCGGTCCCGTGGGACTCACCGCCAAGGGCTTCTCCATCGACTTCGGACTCGAAATCACGGGCGACAACGAAGACCGCTCCGTAGCCAAGGCCAGCGTGGACGAAGGCATTGCCGACGAACCCGAAGGACTGCAGACGCAGACCGCCGTGCTCGGCACTCCCGCCGCAGCCGACGTGACCCTGCAGGGCGGCAAGTTCCAGTTCAACAACGTGGAAAAGGCGTGGATCTACACCGCCGACGGTCGCTTCGTCCGCTTCCTCCACAGCCCGAAGAACCTTCCTGCCCGGTTCGCCGCAGGCACTTACATCGTCAAGATGCAGACGGGCAACGTCGTCCGCAGCCGCAAGTTCAACGTGAAGTAAGTCGCGAGGAAGGTTATCACCCCAATTGACACAATACCCCGCCTCAGTCCTGCACTCGGCACTGTCTTGATTCTGTCTTGGTACTGTCTTGGCCCTGAGAGGGCCACAGATTACAGGCAGGGGTGAAACCCCTGCTAATGGCAGTGGAATATATCAGCCTCGAAGAGGCGGCAGAGTGTTCTGCCGCCTCTTCGAGGCTCATGTATTAGGCCAACGTTTGCAGGGGTTATCACCCCTGCCTGTAGTCTTAACAGCCCTTCGGGCTTTTGTGGCGGCACGAAAATCGTTTAATTCGTTGTGAGAGAAGGATGGCTGTATGATGACACAGCTTCCGTTGTGAGAGAATGACGGCCTGAAATCGTACCACAAAAGAGAACGGCCTGAAAGGCCAGCAAGCACAGGCCCTCCGTCGCCGTAGGAGGGTCAGGGTCTTTTGGCCTTTCAGGCCGTTGCCGTGGGCTAAGAGCGGATTGTCATTTCAGGGCGTTCACTTTGCTGGCCTTTCAGGCCGTCGGTGACTACCGCGTCCTCAGCCATTCGAGGAAGGGCTGGAGGACTTCGGCGGCCGGTTCGGCGGTCTTCACGCTGAGGTCTATTTCGTTGCCCAATCCCGTAAGGATGGGGAACTGGAAATCGGGGTCATTCTGCAGGTCGGCGGCCACGGGTGCCTTCCCGTCCAGGCGGTCGGCGGTCTCTGCGGCCATGGCCTTGAGCTTCAGCAGCCAAGGCCGCACGTCCTCGTAGAAGAGGCGGTCAGATGGCCGCGGCGAGGTCTTCATCGTCTCCAACTGGCCGCAGGCTTCCACGACGCCACGCATCATGGCCGCCAGCGTCCACGGACGCGGATGCCCCTCGTCCACGCTGCGGCGGTAGTTGCGTACCTCATAGGCCAAGGCATCGGCGTCGAAGTAGCGCAGGTAGGGAGCCAGCGTGCGCAGTGCCGGTGCCAGCTCCTTGCCTACGACGGCCAGCAAGGCAGCCTCCCAACTGCGGTGGTTGTCGAATCCACTGTGGTTCCAGGCATAGTCGGCCACGCTGAAGAGAGCAATCTTCGAGACCTCGCCCTGCTGCATGGGGTTGATGATGAGGGTCGGCGTACCCTTCAGGTCGGCTTCCAGTCGGGCGAGGGTGGCGATGTGCTGCTCGTCGCGGAAGTTGGCATAGGTGTCCATGGTGAAGAGCTTCGTCACGTCGTTGTCGTTGCAGGGGTAGTTCCACCACCAACTGGTGCCGTGTCCCAAATAGTCCTGCACGATGGCGAGGTCAGTGCTGTTCGGCACCGACCAGACGTTACGCCCCGTGATATAGATACGCACCTTCTCGGGAACGGTGCTCAGGGAACGGAAGAAATCGCGTGCCTGCGCGGCAGACACCCACGAGAAGGCGTAGAGCTGCGGGACGTAGTGCAGCGGCTTCACGGTGTCCGCGGCCACCGCTCCGGCCTTGTTCCAGCGTTCGTCGATGCGACGCTGCAAGTCCGCGAGACGGTCGGCTCCGAGCCGCAGCGTCGCCTCTTCGTTGGGCACGCCTACGTCGTCCACGAAGACGCCGAACTGGCGGACGCCCAGCGCATGCATACTCTCGAACTTCTGCATGATCTGACCCAGGACTTCGCTATTTTCCGCATTGGTGAAGGCCGTTCCGGGATGAATGGCCCAGATGAAGTTCACCTTCGTGGCGTGGCCCACGGCCGTGATGTCACGCAGCATGTCCTGGGTCAGGTAGCCTATGCGCAACTGCTCCGGCGTGATGGCCGTGGGATAAGGTTCGCCCCATCGCTGGGAGTGGTAGGGGTCGGACTTGGCGCCGTACATATAGGTATTCATTTTGTAGCGCGCCATGAACCGGAAGAGG
>Ga0310696_10010803_pt1 | contig 10456 bp, 9 predicted proteins | sample AusTroGonzalo_MG_4_FD_203885 | JGI IMG/M metagenome (GOLD analysis project Ga0310696, IMG submission 203885) | Bovine rumen microbial communities from tropical cattle in Woodstock, Queensland, Australia - Gonzalo_02 (v2) (version 2) | ecosystem: Host-associated > Mammals > Digestive system >... | reverse complement strand
TCAGATGGACAATTATGTATCGTCAATCCCAATATTATTGGTGATTTTACCAATATGGATTTTCCTGATAAATCGTACAAAATGGTTGTATGGGATCCTCCTCACCTGGTGTATGCCGGTAAAACTAGTAATCTATATAAACTTTTCGGAAAATTAGACGATTGGAGAAATGACTTGAAAAAAGGATTTGAAGAATGTATGAGAGTATTGGATGATTATGGCGTTCTGATTTTTAAGTGGTCTGATCACCAGTTGAAGGTTAAAACAGTTATTCAAGCAATTGGACATGTACCATTATTCGGCCACAAAACAAGTCGTCATACAATTTGGATGGCATTCATGAAATTACCTGATGAAACTGGACTGCCTGTATAACGTAAGTCCTCCCGTTTATATACGAATCAAAATATTATTCATGTATTTTTGGGGCGGGAGGCAGCCAAACTGTTATGCTTCAGCAAAAAGCAGCGTTCTTTAAATGAATCAACTAATGTTTAACAATCAGAATGCGTAAAGGAACGCATGTGGGTGCAAACCCCACCTCTGGATAGTGCTTTCGCACAGATTCTGACTGCAGAAAAAACAAATTCTACGAGACATCAGTTGACTCAACATCCTTTTAATATGTTTTATTCCCCGTCTGCCGTGAGGCCCAAGGGGAACCTGGAAGAGATAGCGTTCTAATCGGATAGGAACGAGAACGAGGAACTATACATGTAAGAATTAAAGGCCCGCACATGTATATCGCTCTGGGACGTGGGACATTAGCCGGTTCGACTCCGGCCTCTTCCACAGAAGGAATTAAAAATTAAAATTTGAAAATTATGAATGCAACTGATTTGATGATTGGAGACTATGTGATGTACAATGGGCAACCTTCCCGGATAATTCAACTGCTAGATTGGGAGAATACCAGGCTTGTTGGCTTGTGTTGTGGTCCCAAATTAATACCTAGGATGATTTGTACAAGCGAAGATTCTATTGAGGATATCGCCCCAATACCGCTCACGGAATTAGTCGTTAAGAGTTTGGGATTCGTAAAGTGCCATGATTGTGATACCTGCCGCTTTGTATACGATTGTGAACATATTATTCCTGATGAGCTCTATGGTATCGGTGATGTGTACTGTTGGATTTCTTCAGAAGATTCTATTTATATCGCATTTAACAGTAATGGTAATGTGGTGGTTGCAATAGATGGATGGGATCTATATTTGCCTCCTGTGTCAATTGCTCAAAGTGTACACGAGTTGCAACATCTGGCGAAATTGTGTTACGTTAGAGAAATTTTAGAAGACGCTCCTCATCTTACTATTATGAGGTTGCTTCAATGTAAAAACAATTAAATTTTATTGCAAAATGAAGAAACTCTACTGGATTATCATAGCGGTACTCGGCGCCGCACTGGCTGTCAGCGTCGGAATCGCCGCCGTACAGTCGAGCCACCTGAAGAGCCTGAAGGCGCAGGTGGCGGAACAGTCGGCGGTGATCGACAGCCTGTTGGCCCGCCGCATGACCGTGTTCGACGTACACCTGAACGTCACCGACAAAAGTGTGAACAAAATCTACGGCCGCTACAACAAAGGTACCATCCAGATGCCCAGCACCAAAAGCTATGTGCTGGATGTCGATAGCGTGAATATGAACGTTAAGTGATAGAATATGGAAACACTGTCTTTTCTGAAGAATTACAACAACAAGTTCTGTTGCGACGTATTCACCACCATACGCCCGCACAGGGTTTCGCGCAAGGTGGGCGATATTGTCCAGCTGAAGCTGAAGCTCAATAGCGGTACTGTAGTCAGCGAGACTGCCGAGATAAAACACCTGGCCACAATGCTGCTGAAAGACATTCCGGAATACACACTGGCCACTGACGTGGGCGTGTGCAAGAAATTTGCCATACAGATGTTCCGCGACATCTACACCAAGTACGGCATCGATGTGGATAAAACAATGTTTGACATTATCCTTCTAAAACACTTGAATTAAACGCCATGGCAGCAAACGACTCCTTGCTTCGGAGAATTTACGATGCCACCAACGATGGCCTCGACATCATATATTATTATTACCCGCAGGCGCACGGCTGCGACCAGAAAGGCAAGTATTTCAAAATCAGGGGTGATGAGAAGACCGCATCCGCCTGCATGAAAATGATCAAGGGAGTATGGCGGGTGACCGACTTCGGCGATGAGCAGTCGGCCATGACCCCCGTCGAGATCTGCATGAGGGAGGAGCATCTGGACTTCAGGGAGGCAATGTTTCGGCTAGCCGACCGCTACCAGGTGGGCAGCGTGGTCAGCAAGGAGGTGAACAAACCCAAGATAGAGCAGCGTGATGCCACCGACGATGAGCCGGAGGGTAAGTTCTGGTTTGAGCTCAACGAGAAAATGAGTGAGGCGGAACTGAAGGTGCTGGGTCCCATGGTGACACAGCAGACCTGCGAACGCTATTCCTACTTCAGCGTGAAATTCTACTGCAAGGTGAAGAACCGCAAGGTTACCACCATCAGCAGCACAGAGACGTATCCCATATTCATGCGCGACTGCGGCGAGTTCCGCAAGATATACCAGCCTCTCAATCCTGACAAGGCTTTCAGGTTCTTCTACGATGGGGTGAAACCCAAGGACTATATCAACGGCATGGCCGAGCTGAAGAAGGCCTACGAGAAATACCTGAGTGAGCTTGACAAAGAGGAGGAAGCCGAGTTTGACGAAGAGAAAACCCCGGATACCTCCAAGCCAAAGAAGGTGCGCAAGCTGCAGGAGGCGATACTGTGCAGCGGGGAGCGGGACGCTCTGAACGTGGCCGGTATGGGCTTCTACCCTCTCTGGATGAACTCCGAGACCGCCAAGCTCGACGGAAAGACCTACAACGAAATCATGAAACGGGTGGAACGCCTGTACAACCTTCCGGACATGGATGACACCGGTGTTCGCAAAGGCAACGAGCTTGCCCTGGAATACACCGATATCTATACCATCACCCTTCCAGAATGGCTGGCCACCTATAAGGATCACCGAGGAAGACCCCGGAAGGATCTCCGCGACTTTGTGGAGATAAAGCCCAGCGTGTTCGACTTCCGTGAGCTGATGAAAGTGGCCATGCCTTGCCGTTTTTGGGAGAAAACACAATCCAAGAATGGCACACGCCTGGAAATCAACACTTTGTTTATGCTGCATTTCCTGAAGGTGAACGGGTTCGGCAAGATTGTGGATCCTGCCAACGACAATGTGACCTTTGTGCGTGTCCTTGGCCATAAGGTGAAGGAGATCCGGGTACAGAACATATCGGACTTCATCATCAACTATGCCAAGGGAAAAAAACTGGATGTGGAGGTTCAGAACCTCATACTGAATAGTGCAAGGGTATCCAATTCGGTATTCGAGAAGATAGACACCATCAGTCCCAATTTCAAGAACTACGACTCCGGCAGCCAGACACTGTTCTTCGACAACAATGTGGTGAAGGTCACCGCAGATGATGTGGAAGTGAGCAAAGGTGGCAGCAATGGCATGTACGCATGGGACCAGACCATCTGCAAGCACGAGTTCAAGCGCATAGAGCCTTCATTTATTACCACTTACGACAAGGAGTCGGACAGTTATCGCCTGGAGATCAAACACACCAGGAGTCACTATTTCCGCTTCCTGATCAATGCCAGCCGCATATTCTGGCGCGAGGAGCTGGAGGAGCGTCTTACCGGCGATGCGGAAGAGGACAGGAAGTTTGCCGACAAATACCACTGGGCAATCATGTCGCCCAGGCTAACCGATGAGGAGATGGCCGAGCAGGTGTCGCACCTGTTGAACAAGATGTTCTGCATAGGCTATCTCCTTCATTCATATAAGAGCTTCAGCAAAGCATGGGGCGTGTGGGTGATGGAAAACAAGATCACCGAGGAGGACGAGAGCAGCGGCGGTTCCGGAAAGACCTTCATGCTGCGCTTTCTCAACCGATTCAAAAACATGGAAATGCTCAACGGCCGTGACAAGAAACTCACGGACAACAATTTCTTCATGGATCGTGTGACCGAGAGCACCGACCTGCTGCTTATCGACGACGCTGTGAAGTATTTCAATTTCAACTACTTCTACTCCATGCTCACCGACAACATGGTGGTGAACTACAAGAATGCCAGGAGTAAGGAGATTGCCTTTGCCGACAGCCCGAAGATTGTCGTCACCAGCAACTTTCCGCCGCCATCCAACGACGGCAGCACCGCCAGGCGTATCCTTACCTGCGTGTTCAGCGACTATTACCACAAGGCCACCGACGACAACGACTACCTGCAGAACATGCGTATAGCCGACGATTTCGGCTACGACCTGCACAACGAGGCGTACAAATGGGAATGGTGGAACGAGGATTACAATTTCTGCATCGACTGCCTGCAGTTCTACCTGTCAACTCTGCCGCACAACTCCATGGTAGAGCCGCCCATGGAGAACGTGGACAAGCGTATGCGCAACCAGCTGATGGGCGATGAGTTCAAAGAGTGGGCGGAGGTATTCTTCAGCCAGGAAAGCGGTAATCTTGACAAGCTGTTGAACAAGCGCGACATCAAAGACATTTTCGATCCCAAGCACAAGTATTCCTCCAAGGGATTCACGGCCCGTCTCCGGGCGTTCTGTCGCAACACCGACTATATTGAGTGTCTCAATCCGGATGGGTGTTTTGGCTATGATCCGAGAGCGAAGCGTATCATCAGGAAGAAGGATGGCGAGGCCAAGGAGTTTGTGTACATAAAGACGTATGATGCGGAGATAAACAACGAGATATAGGAATGTCAGCAGTACCTTTCCATCTTCTCAACGAAGGTCATCCATATTCTCAGGCAGGACAGCGGGCTGTCGTTGGGGATGAAATTAAACACCGAGAGGTTGTGTCCGTCGATGCGGAAGCGCAGGCGCACCCTGAAGCCCCTGTGGAACTTCTCGACCTTGACTTTCTTTGATTCCGGGAAAGCCGCGGTGAAATAGTCGCGGATTCTTGATTTGGGCGTGCGGCCCTCTGAGCTGGTTGTTTGTGATGAAAACATAATTGTTGTATTTTGGTAAGAAAAAAACCGGCTTAGGGATACCAGGAATACAACATCCTCGCCAATAGTTTCCCAGTGGCGTACCATACCGGCTTTTATAAATGTGGTTCTGGATTATCTGTATCATATTGTTGTATTTTGGTGATGCAAAGATACAACAATATTTTGAATTGTGAGCGGTTTGTGTGATTTTTGTGTATTATTTGCCTTAAACGACTGGTTTTCAATTCTTCCGTTCGCCCCTGTCGAGCGAGCGGAAGAATTTATTTGAATATCTCACCCTCCGGCGGGAAGCGACGCGGAATCGCGGTCGCTTCGCTTCCCGCTGGAGGGTTCCTTCTGCGGCGAAGCCGCCAAGAGATTTTAACAAATTTTCCTCCCTTCCCCTCCAATATAGAATTTAGGGAAAAATTGTGTAACTCTGTAACCGTCACGAACCATTACTTTAACAATCTATTATAATTCATTCTTTTTTAAAGAGATAAATATGATAAATAAAAGGATACAGATTATAGTTACACTTCGGTCACACAAAAGTTACAGATAAACAGATGTTTGGGCAAAATTCCCCGAAAATCGGCCGGTTGCAGATGTTACAGATTTGTTACCCGATCTGCGACCGCTTTGGAAATAATTGTAACTATTGATTATCAATATGTTATCTTCTAAAAACACCCTGTTACACAAATACACAAATTTTCCCTATTATCAGCTTGGAGCGGGAAAGAGGAAGAGGGATTTCACTCAAAAAATTAACAAATCGCACTTCAGAGGCCTGCCAAGCATCAAATCTGCATTTTGTTCAAAAAAATCACCTAAACTACTACTTTAGCAACGAATATTTTATTATCTTTGTATCAAGTTTTTACAATGAGCAAAATAAAGAAATACAGGGTGTCGCTGAAGGTGGATCCGATGGTGAAGCGGTATATCGACAGCAACTTTCCGCAGTGGAAAGGCGCTTACGATCTTACCGGCTCCGTCATGTACAATTTCGTCACCTCCATGCTTGCCCACAGCACGATGAAGGTGCCGTCGAGGGTAAGCGTGAAGTACCAGTACTTCCTCCCCATCACGCTGCTGGTGACGGAATACGACTTCTACCACTTCGGTTTCGAGTGCAGTGCGCTTCAGCAGGTGAAGTTCAGCAATGCTGTCAGAAGTATGATATTGGATGACCTGTGCCGGAAGGCCGCATTGGCCAAGGTGCTATACGACATGCCTATTACCAGGTTCATATTCCATTACCTGATGGACCTCGGATTCGAGGAGGGCGAGGTCAACGAGGAGTCACTCCGATCCATATACAACCGAAAATACAAGGAGTATGAGAAACGGATACAGGAATTCTATAGTGATCTGGTGACGGATTACGGCACGCTTGATACCCAGTTTGAGAAAAAAATCTTTGGTCAATTTGCCACAACCCCTATTTAACCCTATCGATTATGGAAGATTTGAAGAAAAATACCGCCGAGTGCGGAAATATGACCGGATGGACCGGTCTATGGTTTGTCCCGGTTTCGGATGTCCTTGGTGTATATATAAACGATGAGAAAAGCAGGGTGGTGCGGTTTTATTCCGGTGGCCGCTTTGCCAGAATAGAATGTACAAACATTTATCTGTCTGATACTGCGCAAGATGGAGCAAGGCAATTGAGTGTTACCTGTTCTTACAGGGCCACGCCTGCGCAGGTCGATTACCGTCTGAACGACATGATGGCCAACCGTTTCCTTCTGAAGCTGAGGGATAAGAACGGTAAATTGTGGCTTGCCGGCACACAACGCGAGCCGTTGCACTTCAGCTATGAGCATTTGGGCGAAACCGACGGTTCCGGACTGCATGAGTACCGTCTGAGCTTCTTCCGCAACCTTACCACACCGCTTTACGCCCTGGTTTAACCGTGATTTGTCACATGCCGTAAGTGCCTGAATCCTTATCTTTGTGGTCTCAATGTTTCACAAAAACAAGGATTTATGGCTATCAATCATATTTTTTTCAATGTGAAGGAAAACACCGGCGAGCATGCCGTTATTGACATTGACGGAACTATCGGCGGTTGGGACTGGGATACCTGGGAGCGTATCAACACCGGCAAACTCATCCGCAAAGCTCTGCGAGACCTGAAGGGCGTGAAGGAGATAGAGGTGCGTATTACCAGCCTGGGTGGCGACGTTGACCAGGCATTGCAGATCCATGACGCACTGCAGGACCATCCGGCCAAAGTCATCACCATCATCAACGGGTTCTGCGCATCGGCGGCCACCATTATCGCATTGGCCGGTGATGAGCGCCGCATCAGCCGCAACGCAGTGTATATGATTCACAAGTGTTCCTCCTACGTGGGTGGCAACCAGCATGACCTTGAGATGGAGCTGGAGAGCCAGAAGACTGTGAACGAGGTGATGCTTGACATGTACCGGGCTGTGAACAAAAAGACCGAGCAGGAACTGATTGATCTGTTTGAGTACGACAATGGCCATGGCAAATGGATCACCGCCCAGGAGGTGGTGGATTTCGGTTTCTGCACCGAGATATATAATAATGATACAGGCGATCCTGCTTCTTTGGCAAACAAGCCCATGGTGAACATGGCCGACTTCATGCGTCTGGAATACCCTGCTTTCCCGTCGGACTTTGCCCATGTGGAGTACCGGGAGAATTATCTACCAGTAGAAGTGCCGGAAGACATTGAACCCCACAATGAGGATACCCTGATGAACAAAATAATAACACGGGCGCGTGAGCTGTTCGCTCCCCGGATGGACGTGACGCCCGACAATAGTATTAACCAAAACAAAGAAGAGATGAAGAAATTCAACATTCTGTTTCCACTCCTTGCTTTGTGCTTGGTCGACTTAGCCAATCAGGACTACGATCCTGAGAAAGGCGTTTCGCTCACCGACCAGTATTTGAAGGACGTGGAAGCCAAGATGAAAGAACTGTCCGACGCCAAGGCCGCCCTGGAGCAAGCCAAAGCCGATTTGGAACAGGAAAAGGCTGCTTTGGAGCAGTCTGTGACCGACCTCACCGCCGAGCGCGACGACTACAAGGCCAAGTACGAGAACAAGCCCGCCGAAGTGCCGGCTGTGAACGGAAAGGATGCGAAAAACGATCCCGTTGACGTGACCGATAATCCGGTTTACGCAGAGCTGGAAAAGTATCTTTAACCATTAAAACACATCATTATGGCAAGTGTATTGACAACATCCCAGATTGTGTCCGAATTCGGACAATATTACGTCAAGGAAGGACAAAACCGCAGCCGTTTGTTTCGTGCTTTGGTTCAGATGCCCAAAACATTAGAAACCTATGCCCGTCACATTCGCACTACTGAAACCAAGTACCGTATGGCAAACTACCGTTTCGGCAGTGTGTTGCAGCCTTTCAGCACCACCTTCAACCCTATTTCGGAGTTGGAGTTCATTCCCAACCAGATTGACCTTCAGAAAATCAAGGTCAATGTGCGCATCACTCCTGATGACATTGAGGATATGTGGCTCGCTTTCATGAGCGGCAATACTACCCGCAATAAAAAGGATTGGCCCATTGTGCGCTTCATCATGGAAGAGTACCTCGCCAACCAAATCGGATCAGACCGTGAGAAAAACATGGTTTACAAAGGTGTGCGCAACGACGCAGGTTCAACACCTTCAGCTTGTATGGATGGTATCAAGAAGAAAATCATCGATGGTACCGCCGCTGGCAACAACTATCCGATGAACGTCATCACCGGTATCGGCGAGTTGGATGCCGACAGCATTTTCGATCAGATTGAGGCCTTCGACCGCAAAATTGACCAGCTCTACTGGAATGAGGAAGTAAACATCTTTGTTTCTCCTGAATGGTACCGCGCATTCTTGGCCGACCGCCGTTCTCAGACCTTCTACCAGCTGCGCAATGAAGGTGACTTCGACAACGCTATCGACTTTACCGGACGCAGACACAGACTCGTTGCCCTGCCTTCAATGGCTGGCACCAACGACATTTGGGCTTCTACTCCTGGTAACCTGTTGTGGCTCACCATCCGCGACATGAATACTTCCTCTGCCGATATGCAAGCTATTCACTACGATGTGGATATCTTGCTTGATTGGTGGGAAGGTATCGGTTTCGCTTGCAACAAAGAGGTTTGGGTAGCCGGTGAAATGTTGGGTGCTTCAGCTGCCGACACCGCCAGCCCCGCCGACGGTATCATCGTACGCAGCATCTATCCGACCGTTGATGATGCCAAGGACGTTGACCACGAATCTGCCAAGGTTAGCGGCAAGGTTCTTGGTGACCTGCCAGAAGGAGCCACCGTTAAGGTGAACTATGGCACCAGCACCAGCCTTGGTACCCTGTCTTCCTCACTTACCGCCGCCAGCGGAAAGTACACCGCGGAAATCAGTTCTTTGAGTGCTTCTACCAAGTACTACTATCGTCTGGAAGTCACCATCGGCACCGACAAATATGTGTCGGAGACCAAGGACTTCACCACCACCGCTGCCCCGGCTGGCGGAGGAGGCGCAGCATAGTCGTACACCCCACGCCTGTAGAGACGTGCCACGGCACGCCTCTACTTTTCAATTTTCAATTTATAATTTTCAATTAAAACATAAATATCATGTCAGAAATTATAGAATGCCCCTCCTGCCTCGAAGATCTGTTGAGACCGGGCGCATGTGAGAAAACCTTGGGCGGCATGGTTACCGAGTTCCTGTTCGGTTACAAGGACGACGTGCAGACCTGGCCCGCCAAACAAGCCGCCAACCTGCGCAGCCACCTTGTTGACCACATTGAAACCGTCGCTGGTTCCAATCTGGTGATGAAGACAGGCAAGCGCATGTTCCGCATCCAAGTAAAAAAAGGCTCCGCCGAACTGAAGTATGAGCTTCAGGGCGAAAGCGGTGCCAAATCGTTCAAAGCCACACTGGAAACCAATATTCCGGGCTTCCGTTCCGCTATTTTGGGCTTCATGGCTGCCACTGCCAATCAAGAGTTAGTATTGCTGGCCAAGACCCGCAGCGGTGAATGGCACCTGCTTGGTGATGAAGACGAAGGTGTTGAGTACGACTCCGGAACCGCTAACAGCGGCAAGACCGGTACCGATGCCAACGGCGCCGATGTCACCTTCGCCACCGAATGTGCTGCGCCCACCGTCTATAAGGGCGACATCGAGTCTCTGAAGACTGTGAGCGGTACCGCCGCCACCATTGTGCTGGGCACTGAAAGTGTGAGCAGCACTACCGCTACCCTTGCCGCCACTGTCACCGACAACGACAGTACGGTTACCAAGGTAGGATTCCGTTACCGTCTGGAGACTGCCACCGACTGGACCAACGCCAACGTTGCTAGCCATACCTCTGGCACCGAATTCACCAAGGCGGTCAGCAGCCTCTCAGCTGGCGACTACCTGTTCTACGCCTATAT
>Ga0310696_10010802_pt1 | contig 10457 bp, 16 predicted proteins | sample AusTroGonzalo_MG_4_FD_203885 | JGI IMG/M metagenome (GOLD analysis project Ga0310696, IMG submission 203885) | Bovine rumen microbial communities from tropical cattle in Woodstock, Queensland, Australia - Gonzalo_02 (v2) (version 2) | ecosystem: Host-associated > Mammals > Digestive system >... | reverse complement strand
TTCTTTCACGTCGTCAAGACACTGATGATCGTCAAGGCAAGCAAGCTGGTGGCATCCACGGCAAACTGCTTCTGCTACACCTTCAGCGCGGTGGTCGTCAAGTTCATCGCCGAGAGTGACCTGCTTGTGGCGATACTGATAGCCGCCTTCACCAACTTCGCGGGCTGCTATGCCGGAATGTATGTTTTTGAAAAACTCAAGCCACATGATCCAGTTTAACCTCAGCGACAAAGACGCCAAAAGCCTGGTCGCCGCCCTATCATCCGCCGCCGACTTCTATCCGCAGCACGCAGTGCATACGCGGGACCAGGACAACGGCCGGCGCATCAAGAAACTGCTAAACAAAATAAAAACGATAATCGACAATGAGCAACAAAATGACCTTCTCCCAGCTCGTCGAGCACCAGCGCCGCCACCCGCCGCGCAAACGCCCTGACGACGAGGAGCACCGCATCCAATCATCCTGTGTACAGTGGTTCCGGCTACAGTACCCCACCCATGCCAGCGCCCTGTTCGCCGTGCCAAACGGCGGCAGGCGCGACAGGGTGTCGGGTGCCAAGCTCAAAGCCGAGGGCGTGCTGCCCGGCGTTTCAGATCTCATCCTGCTGGTACCGCGTGACTGGTGCCACGGCCTGCTGATCGAAATGAAAACCGCCAAGGGCAAGCAGTCACCGGCACAAAGGGACTGGCAACGCGAAATGGAGCAACGCGGCTACCGCTATATCGTCTGCCACAGCTTCGACGAGTTCCGCGAGGCCATAGACGATTATCTGCTGTTGTAGTAGTGCGGGCAATAGCCCGTATTAAAAACCAAGATTATGCCTAACTATTTCTCACATGACAGCAATGCACGCAACGACGATAAGCTCATACGCTTGCGCATACGACACAAGTCCGCAGGATATGGAGTTTATTTCATGCTGCTTGAGATCCTTCGCGAGAAGAAGGACTTCATGTGTCTCAAAGATTATAACGTCATAGCCTTTGAGCTACGTGAAGATGCTGGACTGATCAAGTCTGTCGTCGAGGACTTCGGGTTATTTGTCTTTACCGAGGACGGTGAGTACTTCTACTCCGAGAGTATGATGCGCAGAATGGAGAAGATGGATGGTGTTTCAGCCGTGCGACGCGCCGCTGCCAACAGGCGATGGCACCCTGACGGCGAACAGGGATCCAACGAACAGCAGTATTATGCCGACATGAAGCGGGCCCGCGCATGGCTCACCGACATGTCGTTACGACACCACCTCACACGAGAGGACATCACGGCACGCATCGACGCCTTTGAGCTCGACTGCCGCTGCCGGGCAAAGACCCACACAGGTCTCGAGGACGCCAAGCAGCACTTCAACGATTGGCTGGTGATCCAGCTGAAACAAGAGAACAAACAACAACCGCCAACAACCAATGATACGACTAAATCCAGACGAACCGATAAACGTCGGGCAGGTAATGTCGCGCCTGCTTATTCAGAGACCAATACGGGAACGGGAAAGTTTTAAGTGGGACTGCACACGCGACCAGGCAGTGGACATCCTGCGCGCCTGCTACCGCTCCGTCGTCGAGGCACGAGGGCGTACATGCGTTATGGACGAGGCCACCGAGACGCACATCTTCCGGCTGGCCTGCTGGCTCACTGACCACAAGGACACCCACTTCGGCGTCATGTTCATCGGCGGGCTGGGCAACGGCAAGACGACGATGATGCGCGCCCTGGAACGCGGCTACTGGTGGATGATGCAGGACGAAGGCTTCGACTTCCAGACGGAAAACCGCCTGGACATCATCAACGCCAAGGATCTCAAAGACTCACACAAGGCATGGCAGAAGCTCGGCATCGACGACCTTGGCACCGAGCCTGTCGAGATCCAGGAGTACGGCAACATCATCACCCGCTCCAGCGATATACTCTCCTACCGCTACGACCGCCGCCTGTTCACCGCCGTGACGACCAACCTGGCGCAAAGCCCCACCGACGGCAACGGCGAGACGATACGTGACCGCTACGGCGACCGGCTGGCCGACCGCTTCAACGAAATGTTTTATGTCATAGGCTTCTATAACCAGTCCTATAGATGAGAAAACCGCGCAAGTTCAACCGCCACCTGGCCCACGAGATCATGGAAGGCAGGCAGCGTGGGCGCATCCTCACCCGCGACGGACGCCCCGTGCGCATCGTCGCCTGGGATGCCCGCGGCCCGCACCCCATCGTCGGACTGATCTACATGGCCGGGCTCAATGTCGAGCTGTCCTGGCAATGGACCAGGCGCGGAGTGGCCTTTGGCCTTTATGCCGAGCAAGAGACCACCCTCAACTTCGACCTGGTAATAGACCTCAAACAGGATAACGAAAGGTTAACCGTGCCACGGCAACGCCGCGGCCCCAACAAGAGAAGGAAATGAGCTACATCCTCTACGATCCCGAAGCACCGGTCTATCGCCCCAAGCGCGACACGACCAAGATAGTCCTCACGCCCGAGCAGGAGGACTGGCTGTGTGAGCACTACGCCACGACCTACAACAAGGACTGCGCGGCCCACCTGGGTATCAGCGAGAGCAGCCTGCACAGGCACGCCCGCCGCCTGGGATTGAAGAAGGACCCCAAGTGGTTTTATCAGGTCGAGCTCCTGCACTGCCAGATGATGGCCGACGCCAACCGTGGCAGCGGCAACCACGGCATTAAAAACCTACTGATCTACGGCGCGCCGCACCGCTTCAAGAAGGGAGTGACCAGCCGTGAGAGACTGGGCGATGAGAAGGAACGCCAGCGCCTGGAGAAGTCCGCAGCCACCCGCCGCGAGACGATCCGCAAGGAACGTATGCGCATCAACTGGGGCTTTGAACAGCAGACAAAGTTGAAGATCGGCCACGACCGCAAACGCGCCATGACGCGCTACGCACTGAAAAAGCGCGGCTACATCATCCCCGAGCGCGGCTCCCGAGTAGCCTACTGGGACAGCAACACCAACCGCAGCCCCATCGTCGAACAACACGCCACCGACCGCGGCATCACTATAGCATCTATCAATACTATCGCTTCTATATGACACAAAACGACCAAATAGAGCTCTTGAAGCTGATAAGGAAAAACATAAACCACATCTTCTGCGAAGTGAAATACAAGTACGACGACGTGGATTTCACTGAAAAGATGGTTGCTGTTATCAGCCAAATAGACATAGTTATCCATGCGTTTAACGAAGCTGGCCTCCAGCCGGCAGCCGACATCGCAGTCCAGTATATGAAGGGCCAGCCGAACGCATCAGCAGACAAGGTCTGCGACTTCGTGAAACAAGTAATGAGCACAATAAAATCAATCTAACAAACCAACATTATGAACAACGAACAACAAACATCACAAGGGCCGATTTCGGACCTCAACATCGAACAGCGCAGACAACTCATCAAAAAACTGCGCACCGAGTATGACGACCTTAAAGGTAAGGTAGGCCGCCTGCACGCTTTCCTTTGCGACATCGACTTCGAGAAGCGGGTACCAGATCCCGAGGAGCGCAGTAATTTGAGAGAACAACTCGGTATCATGCTGAGCTACCTCGAAAACCTGCGCCGCCGCATCAGTTTCCACGAAGTCCACATCGCAGACCAGATGATCAATGAAGCCACCCACCGCATCGAGATCAAGGGCATGCGCGAGGGCAGACCGATTGACCGTGGCATTGGGGTCAGTTGTCACAACTGCGGTAAGAGCATCCGTCCTTGCGATGTATATACCATGGTTGAAGGCAATCCTTTCTGCATCACTTGTGCGGCCATTGAATTGATGAAAAGAGTGCCGCTGGCACCTATGCCTCACCACTGCGGCCAGGATGTGTCCAGTGAGTCCAGCGAATCCAGTCCGTCAAGTGAGAACGACAAGCCCGTTATCACCGGCGAGAGCTTAAAGAAGCTCATGGACTACCAGGTAGTAGGCGTATGTGAGCCCGGCTTCCCCTGCGAAGGCTGCGTACAGGATCAATACAACACGCCCTGCGTCAAGGTTGAACTTGTCGGCGGCTACATGCTTTGCCTCGCACCACTCCCCAACTCAATCATGATGGATAAGCCATGCTCCTGACAGAAAAAGAAGCGTCCCGTTTGGGTGGAGCTATTGAAGAGCTTCGCGAGATCTACATCATCCTGGAAGGGTTATTCGGTGAGACCGAGACAGTTCTACGCATGGGGAGACGCGTAGCCTCACTATTTGTCTTGTATAGAACATCTGAAATCATTAACGAGAAGGAAGAATGACGCCACGAGAATTTTTCGACAAGGTAGTCGCCATGCGCGACGCCCAAAAGAAATACTTTAAGTCCAGGTCACGTTTCGACCTGGACAATGCCAAGCGGCTTGAAAAGGAGATCGACAACGAGATCGCCCGCGTCGCCGCTATCGAGAACAACAAACCCGCTGGTCCCACCCAGCTAACACTGTTTTAAGAATGAAATGCTGCAACTGCTTTTGGAAACGGACCGCCTATGAGAGTGACGTGCAAGGCAGGGATGACCACTCAAAGCCAATCCCATATTGCGGTTTCACCGACAGGATAAAACCGGTCGATCAGGACAAAGAAAGAAGATGCAGAGATTATGAACCACGAAATTATTGAACAATGAGAAAACGTAACACTATGACCGTCGAGGAAAACGGCCACACCTACCGCATCGTGCCCATTGAGGGCAGCAATGACTACAGCGTCGTCAAGGACAACCGCACCACAAAGCGTATCTCGCACGACGAGCTGTTTGTGGGTGACGACATCATCGACATCGAGAACTGGTTTAACATCGCATAGCCATGGACGTGAAACTTATCCTCATTATCCTGCTGGGCGTGTTCGTGTTCATCCTCATCGGTGTAGCACTGCACCTGGCCAAGACCATCGAGCAGATGCACCAGTACATCGGCGAGCTCGAGCGAGACATGCGATTGGCAAACATCAAACTCATGGAGAGCTATTATGACACCGCAGCAGATCATCAATGACGTGGCCAGTTACTACGGCATCACGCCGCGCCAGCTGATTAACGGCGACCGCCACCGCATGTATAGCGATCCGCGCCACGTCGCCGCCTACCTCATGCACAAGTCGCTGCGTCTGGGCTACAGCACCATCGGCCGCATGATGGGTAAGCGCCATGCCACGATCATCTACGCCTGCAACAAAGTCGGCGCATGGATGGAAATGCCGGTGCTCAACCCGCACGCCGTCGGTTTCATCAACAATAAGTTAACCGATAAAACTGTCACCTGTGACTAACGCAATATCTTTGCTGAACATGAAGCGCTTGCTTGAAAATACACGGCGACACGACATCACCTTCAATGCTGACGGTCGTATCGAGATCTCCGCGCACGTCACGCGGGAGCTCGACCTGCACCCGGGAGACGTGATCGACGTCGCCGTGGACGAGGTGGGCCGCGAAGTCTATCTCTATGTCAAGCACCGCCAGCCTGCGGGACGCCACAAGGCACAGTGCCACCGCACCGGACGTGGCCGCACCTGCAACAGCCTGCGTGCACACTCCGTCGAGATCTGCCGCAAGGTCCTTGACATGCGCGGCTTCTCCACTTCCCAGGCTCGCCTGCCCGTCGGCGAAGCCGTTGCCGTGGACGGCGTGAACCGCGCCCTGCCCATCATCATCCGTTACCAGTCCAGTCAATCCAGTTAGTCATGACAAAAGAAATCAAATACGGCGGCTTCTCCGCCTCGCCCAACGACCACGAGAACCTCGAAGGGGATCTCCATGTCGCCATGAACCTCATCCCCGAGGACAATACGATAAAGCCGGTACTGCCGCCCAAGAAGAAGATAGAACAACTCTCCGACGGCTACGCCATCATGTGCATCCACGACAACCACTTTGCCGACGGCAAGCACTACATCTGCTGGTGTGTCAACCATGCGCTGTACCGCATGAACGAGGACGGCACGTTTGCCTATGACGGCGGCATGATCCATCCTTTCGGCGACGACGTGACGGTTTACAGCGTCGAGCCGGTGGGCAATACGCTGGTGGTGCTGGCGTCCGACGGCGTGCACTATATCCTGTTCGACACATCGGACACGCCTGGCTTCTACCGATACCTGGGCCAGAAGCCGCCGCGCATCGACATCACCTTCGGACTGTCGTCAAAGCTGGTGGCCTACCCTGGCTTTAACAGTGCGGGCAATCCGTTGGATCCTATCTACTTCCAAGGCGAAGAATATTCGCCGACCGACGAAAGGGTTATACCTGTATTCAGCAACAACGACTACTATAACCTGATGTTGCCGAAGCCTATAATGACTTCCCAGTTTTCTATCAGCGAGGACTGGAAAGGCTTCGACTTCTCCATGGAAAATATGGCGGGCGACGAGGATGCCATTGCGTCCGACATCAAGTGCATGACCGACGCGGCCCTGGGCGCCGTCAATAAACTGGTGGACAAGGAGGGTACCGAAAAGGGACTGTTCGTGTTCCCCTTCTTTGTGCGCTACGCCTATGAGCTGTACGACGGCTCAATGGTCATGCACTCCTATCCCGTCCTGATGATCCCCAACAGCCGCGGCCCGATATTCGCTATGGATATGGGTGCCGATGAGAATAACAAGCCTGGCTTCTCGCTGCGCTGGAACAGCACTTCAGGAAAATCGCGTATCGAGGGCTACGGGCGTGCCTACGCCTTCGTGTCAAAGCTCTGCTACGACGCCACCTTCCCTGACCTCGACAACTGGAAAGACATCATCCACAAAGTACATGTCTATGTCTCGGCACCCGCCTACACGGTGGACCAGGACGGCAAGGTGTACGGCTGGCAGAACATGGACGACGAGGGCATGTGGGACAGCTTCTACACCATCGGCAAGCTGGAGGAGACCAATGTCGAGGACGCGGGTAACAAGTGGAAGAAGTGGCCGCTTAGTCAAGTGTTCCCGGAAGATACCAAACGCACAGTAGGCAATGAAACCAAGAGATTGTTTTCGGCCTTCTTTGGTAATGCCACATTCTGGAACAACGGTCAAGGCTTTGACATGCCGAGCTGGATCCTCAAAGTTCCCGAGCCCAGCGAGGAGAAGCTGCGCCAGCGGCTGCTCGACGCGGCGATCTTCTACAAGATACACTCGTTCACGCTCGACGACCTGAAAGGCGACCACAGCACGGATCCGCTGTCGGGAGTTATCGAGCTCAAAGAGGGCGAACTGAAATCACTGCTGGGACGCGACACACTCGACGACGACTACTTCACCCGCGATACGCTCATGGCAAACACCAGCTTCGCCTATAACAACCGCATCAACCTGGCGGGTGTGTCACGCATCCAGCACAAGCCGCTTGACGCTCACGTCGCATGGATGAAGTACCAGGACGGCGAGAACGCCGACTGGGACATTGCTGTGAAGGTCAAAGGACAGGAGAGAACAAACACACTGACGTCGGGACCGGGTAAGAACGACACGCGCATGCCGCTGTTCGTGTATTACCCTGACCGCAGCGCGCAGACGGCGATCGTCGCGCGTGACGGCGTGAACTTCGAGCTGAAGCTGAAAGAACACCCCTTGCTGTTCGGTGCCTACTGGCTCGGCTCGTTATGGCATGACGAGGATGTGCCCACGGTGTATAACTTCCCTGCCGACGACGCGCAGCCGGTGAGCCAGCTCTCGTCGGTATTCACATCAAAGGTCGATAATCCTTTCTTCTTTCCGCGACTGGGTGTCAACAGTATCGGCACGGGTGAGATCATGGCGGTATGTGCCGCCGTCCGCCCTGTATCGACAGGACGAACAGGCTATACCGATCTTTACATCTTCGCCGACAATGGTGTCTGGGCGGCTGATATAAGCAAAGAAGGCACCTACACCAACGTCAACCTGATAACCGGCGACGTCTGCATCAACGCAGACTCTATCACGCAGATGGAAACGACGGTATTGTTTAACACGGCACGCGGCAGTATGCTGTTGAGCGGCAGACAGGCACAGTGTATCAGCCACGCCATCGACGACGAGGGCGCGTTTGTTCCTGGCATGACAGGGTATATCGACCAGCTGGCCGAACTGAACGGCCTCGGCGTGATCGACGTGCAACCCTTCCGCGCGTTCCTGCCCGACTGCCGCTCGGTATATGACTACAAGGGCCAGCGCATCATCGTCTATAACCCGCACTTCCCCTACGCCTACATCTACTCGCTCGAGAGCAACAAGTGGGGCATGATGCAAAGCAGTATCATCTACACTGTCAGGGCTTACCCTGACGCGCTGGCGGTGGTCAGCGACGATAATATCTCGAGCCTGGTCAATTACAGCGATACGGATTACCAGCAGGGCGACGGCTCCACACTCGTCAATGCGCTGCTCGTCACCCGCCCGCTCACGCTCGACGCGCCCGACATCCTCAAAACGGTGTCCGTCGTCCTGCAACGCGGACTGTTCCGCAAGGGCATGGGGCATGTATCATCCGCACTGTTCGGATCGCGCGACCTGTTCGACTGGCGGCCTGTCATGTCGAGCACCAACCACGCCATGCGCGGCTGGCGCGGCACGCCTTATAAGTGGTTCCGCGTCGCCGTACTGCTGCGTCTGCCCGCCGGTGAGTCCATCACCGGCTGCTCGGTACAGTTCGAGCCCAAATACACCAACCGACTACGATAACGATGTGCTATATAGTTTGTTCAGAAATTAGAAGATTTAGAAAGTTAATAAATTTGGAATTGAAACCCGCCCCAGCAGTGATTGCCCGGGCGGGTTTTGTTTCAATAGGATGTGTTGTTGCAGTATTGCGCGTTGCTAAAGCGCACCAAAAGGACTGGTCGGCCGCTTCATCGCATAGCACTTGCGCGCCAGCGCACCCTTGATCTTCTCCTCGGCCTTCTCGGCGGCGGCCAGCCATTTGTCCGCGCCCTCGGGCTTGGTCATGGAGAGCCACCAGTACAGCACATAATAGATGAGCAGGTTGTGGATCAGCTCTTCCAGAAAGTCCTGCGTGGTCTCCGAAAAGTCCTCGGGCACGTTAAGCTCAATGACATACTCGGTGGTGGCCGTCAGCGTGTCGTCGGTCACGCGGCCGTCAGCGACGGGCTTCTTGCTGTAGGGGTACAGGGCCTCGCGGCAGCTCGCAAGGGCAAGGTTCAGGTGCCGCGTCACAATGTCGATACCTGACTCCTGTACGATGTCCTGCGTCTGGTGCTTGCCGTGTTTCAGGTGCTCGGCGTCGGCTTTCATCACATCGCCTTCGATATAGCCGTACTGTTCAAGGTCGCGCAACAGCTCGACGCGCTTGAACTTCATCGTGATAATTTTCGTCAATTCTTCCATGTCTCTGCGGTGTTAGGATTGTTCAACGACTTCTACATACAGGCCCACAAGCTGCGCCAGCGGGTGATAGACGGGCGTGCCGGTGCTGCGGATGCACAGGTACACAACGCCGTCCTGCGAGTAATACTTGCCTTCCTCCAGCTCCATGTTGCCGCTGTACGGTATGGGATTGTCAAGGGTGCCCACCTCGGCGTCGCCCTGCTGCTGCGCCACCTCGGTAAACAGGCTCGTCGCCACAGTAGGCGTCCAGTCGGCCTGCACGGTGTGGTCCTGCAAGACTTTCCACAGGCGGCCGTCATAGTACAGGCGCTCACCGGCGGTGACGCTCTCGCCGATCTTGCTGGCCCACGTCGGGAACAGCGCGGGCAGATCGGCAGCCTGATCGTCGGGCAGATCGGCAGCCTGCACCATGGCCAGCGATATGGCCTGGATCATCTGCTCAATGCCGTCGGGAGCCGACGACAATTCCTCGGGCTCGTAGGCCTCGCCTTCCTCGGGCAAGACAAACTCGGGCTCGATGTTATGCTCGGTGACATACGACATCAGTTCGGTGGCATATTTCTTGGCCTTAGCGCGCCACTCCTGCAAGCCCAGGTATTCCGCTACGCGAGACCTGTCCGTAGGCTTGGCAAGGATATTGTTGACAATAGCCTCAACTTCATCGGCGCTGTATCGCATCCTGATAATGCTACTGATAATACTGCTTCGGTCCCAGGTCTCTTGGGGCAGACGGTGACTAAGCCACTTGTAACCTTCATCGTCGGTTTGCACCTCGATGTTATAGGTGTATCGCGGAAGGCCCAGATAATACTCCTTGATAACCGGCGTCGGGGCTGCTGGCCCCTTGTTCCAATCTATTGCTCTCATTGTATCATTTCTTGTATTAAGATGGTTGATAATCTGTACTTCTTTTTGATTTTGACAACTTCAAAACGTCCTTGGACGTAGCATACACGCCAATAGGCGTTAAGCTGACGAAACACCTTGCGACGGATGTTGTAGCTTGCACCATGCCTTAAGAAGCCGTTGTAGCTGTTCAATGACGCGGCCATGCGGTCAAGCAATACGGCACGATGATGGGTGATACCGGTGTCCACAATAGCACGGCACAAACTTTCCAACTGCATCATACGGTTATAAAAACCCGTGACTGTGCTGTTGGCGGT
>Ga0310696_10010801_pt1 | contig 10458 bp, 3 predicted proteins | sample AusTroGonzalo_MG_4_FD_203885 | JGI IMG/M metagenome (GOLD analysis project Ga0310696, IMG submission 203885) | Bovine rumen microbial communities from tropical cattle in Woodstock, Queensland, Australia - Gonzalo_02 (v2) (version 2) | ecosystem: Host-associated > Mammals > Digestive system >... | reverse complement strand
AGTCTGCGAGCCGCCTCTCTCTCGGCTTTGATCCGCTCGTCCGCCGCTCTCTCGATGGCTTGTTTCTCGGCGGCGTAACGGGTAGCAGCCTCTTTGTCGGCGAGGATGCGCTCCTCCACGATGCGCTCGACGGCAGCCTGATGAATGGCGTTTTTGGACAGGCGGAGTTTTTCATCCGCGATCTGCTCGGCGGAAATGATCTGCAAGACCGCTTGACGCGCGGCGATGCGCTCCGCCTCGTCCCGCTCGGAGATGATCCGTTCGGTCGCGTACCGTTCGGTCGCTTCGCGGTTTTGTTCGATCTTCTCGGCGGCGGCGGCTTCGATCCCGGCGCGTTCGGCTACCACTCTCTCGGCGGCGGCGTTCAGCGCGCGTTCTCTCTCGCCCGCGATGTACTCGTCGAGTTCTTTATTTCTTTCGCGCAGGAGTTCTTCGGTACGGCTCTCGACCTCGTTGACTCTCTCGTCGGCGGCGTTTTCGGCGGCGACGACGCGGAGAACTGCGTCGCGAGCGGTGGATTTTTTGATCTCCTCGATCTCCTGCTCCCGTTGCACGTCGGACTGCGCTTTGATTTGGGCGCGCTCTTCGGCGAGACGCTCGGACACGCGACGTTCGACCTCTTTCTCGATCTCTTCCTCGCGGTTGTCATCGGCTTTTATCTTGTCGGCGACGTATTTTTCCTGCAACGTTTTCGCCTGTTCGAGGCGCTCCATCGCTTTCAGATACTCGCTGCGGGGACGACGTTTGCCGCACCGCGCGCAAGTCGCCGAGGCGATCCCGTTGACTTTGCCGCAATACTCGCAAATGTAACTCAGTTGGTCCATCGTCAGATTGACGTCTGCCATCCGATCGAAATCCGCGGTTTGTTCCATCTTTTTTTCGTCTGCCATGTTTCAGTCTCCTTCCTGCACGGTTCGTAAGGGCGCAAAACCCCATATATGTAAATATTATATAAGTAAACGGAAATTTTTTCAATAGGTTTTACGACATTTTCTGAATTTTCCAAAAAATTTCGAAAAAAACTTCGTTTTTTATCGTTTTTCCTACGAAAAATCCTTTTCGCCCCTATTTATTAAAGGTGTCTTTCAGGTCGACGATGCGATAGAAGACGATCCCGTCGGCGGTTTTTTCGGCGAGTTTGTAATACGCCGACCGCATGAACTGGAAGGAGTCGCCCTCTTTCCGCGTGGCGAGCCACGGCTCGGCGTACCCCCCCTTGACCACGGTCAAAGAGTTCGGGTTGGCTCGCTGATCGAAGTCTTTGACTTCGTCGGTCTCGTCGAGCAAGAGACTTTCGTATTTGTTCAATATCACGGGAACGCCGTACTCGGCGTCCACCCACTGGATGACTCCCTTGACTTTGATGCCGGCGTTGACGCCGCCCTGTTTGCTGTCGGGGATGATCTCGCAGTCGACCTGCGTTACGTTGCCGTCGGCGTCGGTCTCGTGCGAGACGTATTTTAAGATGTACGCCCCCTTCAGACGAACCATGCCGCCGGGGACCAACCGGTGATATTTGGGCGGAGGAACGACGGCGAAATCCCCTCTCTCGATGTAGATCTCTCTCCCGAGCGGCGCGATATGGACGCCGGAGTTTTCGTCGTTCTGATTGTCGATCAGTTCGATATCCTCCCGTTTTTCCAAGTTGGTCAAGACCACTTTCAACGGGTCCTCCACGACCATGGCGCGGTCGGCGTGCACGTTGAGCCAGTCGCGGACGCAGTGCTCCAACAGGGCGGGATCCACCTCGCTGTTGGCTTTTGCCACGCCTACGGCGGTGCAGAAGTTTTTGACCGCTTCGGCGGGGTATCCTCTGCGGCGCATCCCCGACAAAGTGGGCATACGCGGATCGTCCCAGCCGTCTACGACGCCCGTCTCCACCAGTTTTTTCAGATAGCGTTTGCTCATGATGGTGTTTTTGATGTTCAACCGGGCGAACTCGTACTGATGCGGCGGATTTATAAAGTCGCAATTTTTGACCACCCAGTCGTACAGCGGACGATGGTCCTCGAACTCCAACGTGCAGATGGAGTGCGTCACGCCCTCGATGGCGTCCCCGATGGGATGCGCGAAGTCGTAGCACGGATAGATGAGCCAGTTGTCGCCGGTGTGGTGATGGTGCGCCCGAAGAATGCGGTAGATGACCGGGTCGCGCATATTGACGTTGCTGCTCGCCATGTCGATCTTGGCGCGGAGGCACTTGCTCCCGTCGGGATATTTCCCCTCCCGCATCTCCTTAAAAAGCCTGAGGTTTTCTTCGATCGAGCGATCTCTCCACGGGCTGTTTTGTCCCGGCTCGGTCAACGTGCCGCGCGTAGCGCGGATCTCGTCGGCGGAGTAGTCGCAAACGTACGCCAACCCTTTTTCGATGAGTTTGACGGCGCATTCGTAGGTCTGCTCGAAATAGTCCGACGCAAAACACTCGTTGTCCCACTCGAATCCCAGCCACCGGATGTCCTCTTTGATGCTGTCGACGTACTCCACGTCCTCTTTGGTCGGGTTGGTGTCGTCGAAACGCAAATTGCACTTCCCGTGGTATTTTTCCTTGATGCCGAAGTTGATGCACAGGCTTTTGGCGTGACCGACGTGCAAATACCCGTTCGGTTCGGGCGGGAACCGCGTCACGATGCTCTCGTGGACGCCCTGTTCCAGATCGCTTTCTATTACGCTTTCGATAAAGTTCGTTGCCATACTTTTCTCCGTATGAGATGTTCTTTTTTTCGGTTATTTTCGACGAAAATGGGCGACAGCCGTCACCCACTTTACGCGATGTTTGTTATCGACGTCGGATCGTTACTCGGTGAAATAGACGTCGGCGAGTTTGTACAAGCACTCTTCGAGGATGGCTTGATCCGCCTCTTCGCGGAAGCCTTCTTCCTTCGCGGTGGCGATGAGCACGGCGATCTCCTCAAGGTCCTCTTTGCTGGTGTTGGGATCGGCGATCGCCTCGTCGACGACCACGTTTAAGATGGACAGATACCGTTCCTCTTCTTCCCGCGTCATCGGGACGTACGCTTCCGGTTCCTCTTCGACCGGTTCTTCCTCGACAGGCTCCTCTTCGACCGGTTCTTCCTCGACAGGCTCCTCTTCGACCGGTTCCTCGATCTCTTCGACCGATTCTTCTTCGACGGGTTCGGGCGCGGTGATGACCTCTTCTTCTTTGTCGTCCATTCTGCCGTCGGTCAGTTCGTCCACCTGTTTGGCGACGTCGTCCAGGTCGTCCTCTTTGTAGGGCTCCTCTTCGATGGGAGCGATGACGACTTTTTCATCGAGCAAGTCGAGAAAACTGGAAAAATTGAGTTCGACGCGTTTTCTTTGGACGCTGTAGATGGCGACCAAAACGAACCATAAGATCACGAAAAGGGCTACCGGAATGAGGACCGCGCACAAAATGCTCGCGACCAGAGTGTCTTCGAACGCGGCGAGCGCAAAGTCGCCGTCCTGGCACATAAAGGAAGTCGCCAGAGCGATGAACGCCCACACGATGGCGCTGACCACGGCGAAGAAAACTTTTCCGGCGGTGTTTTTGCCGCTGTACGCCTTTTCTCCCAAGCACTCCGCCTTGCTGATGAAGTTGGAGGGATAGTCGTTGCGTTGCGCCATGAAGTTGCCCCAGCCTTTGGAGACGCCTTCGGGCAGGTTTTTGAGTTCGTTGTAGACCAACTCCACGTTGCCCTCGTCGATCCGGTCGACTTGGTTCAGTTGTTTGATCGCCGACAGAACGTTTTTACGAAGACCGTTGAGTTTGCTCCCGGTGGAGATCGCCCAAGCGATAAAGAAAGCGATCGCGACCAAAACCACGCCGATCAGAGCGAGTTTAAAGTCGAGCGACACATCGGGCAAGAAACTGCTCAACCCGTCTTTTACGCTGTTAAAAAATCCTTGCATTTTGCCAAACTCCCTTTTCGATACTTTTCCTAACCATTATACCATAAAACCGCCCGATTGCAATACTATTTTTTAATTTTATAAAATAAAAAGCGATCGGGAGGCTTTTTCTAACGAAAAACGCCAAAAAGCGACGACTTATCGAAAAAACGCGCCCCTTTGACGGGAACGCGTCCTCATTTTTTATCGAACGACCGCCGTTTTACAGATCGGTCTGGTAGTCGAGGAGAATGTTGACGAGGACTTTTCTCTTGACTTTTTGTTTGTAGATCCCTTCCGCCGCCGCCGCGTACAGGTCCATCTGTCCGCGGTACTGCTCGCGTAGAGCGGCAGCGCCCTTTTTACTGGCTTTGTAGTCCACCACCGTCACGCCGTCGTCTTCGAAGATCAGAAGGTCGATCACCCCCTGCACGAGAGCGTCGCTCCCCTTTTGTCTGGGCATCACGAACGGTTGCTCCCGCTTTACCTCGCTTTTTCGGGCTTTTTGCATAATCTCGGTGCGCAAAACGTCGAGGATCTTTTGCGCCGAGAGTTCGTTTGCGATCTTTTCTTCGATCTCCCCCAAAGAGACGAGGTCGTCGATGCAGGAACGCACGTCCTCTTCCGTCTCCGCGTCGAAGGAGATATTCTGCAAAACGAGATGGTACGCCGTGCCCCGCTTGCTCTCGTCGGTGGGCTCGTCCTCGGCGTACGCGTAACGGGTCCCCGGATCTCTGTCCCGCGCAAGCAGTTCGCTGACCGATGTTTTGGCGACGTCCTTCGTGTCCGCCTCGTAGGGATAGGAAAAAACCAACTCGTCCAGATCGTACTCCTTTTGGACGACCTCTTCCGGCTCGGTCGCCTCCCCTTTTTCGGGGTAATCCGACCGGTAGTACTCTTTGATCCGCGGGTCGCCGTTCGCCGCAAAGGTAACGAGATCCTCCACCGAGTTCGCGTCGTCGATATCGGTACAGACGGCGGTTTTTTGCCCGAGGACGATCAGGCGATTTTGGGCGCGGGTAAAAGCGACGTAAGCAAACCGCGCCATCTCCTCCCGCTCGTCGTTTCTCTGTTTTAAGCCGATCACGTCGGTGCAGAAATTGCTTTCGGCGGTCCCCGTTTCGAAATCGGCGCACGTCAAAGCGATCCCCAGTTTGCCGTCGGCGAAGAGTTTGCCGGCGTTGCCGTGAGCCGTCACCTGGTTGGCGTGGACGGACGACACGATGACGACCGGAAACTGCAACCCTTTCGACTTGTGGATGGTCATGACCGATACGCTGTCGTCCAGCATGACGGGGCGATCCCCCTCGTACCCGTCGTCATAGTACTCCAAAAAGGCGCTCGGATCGGCGTCGCACTCCAATCTGGACACGTCCGACACGAACCGTCTGATCCGGACCGAAGCCTCCGCACCCATCGCACGAACGCGGGCGTCCAGTCCCGCGGCGAGGACTTTTTGCATCAGTTCGGACACGCGCAGCGTCCTGCCGTCTCGTTGCAATTCCTGCCAAAAGACCCTCATCTTGTTTATCTTTTCCCCGAGTTCGGTCTCCTCGTTTATGGCGTTTAGGGCTTCCAAAAACGACGTTTTCGGACTTCTGCGCCGCACTTCCGTCATTTCTTTTTCGGTCAGAGGATGGCACCCGTCCGCGCAGATATTGGCGACGGTGATATCGTCGGGCGCCACCGCGAGACGCACGTAGTCCACCAAAAGTTCTCTGGGACGGAACAGCCCTGCGTCCCCGTCGGAGACCGAGGCGGGGATCCCCCGCTCGATCAGCGCGTCGGCGATCTCGCGGACTCTCTTGTTGGTCCGCGCCAACACCGCGATGTGTTTGTAGGAGATCATGGACTCCTTCGTCTTTTCCTTTTTGTCGGTGTCGCAGAACGGTTGCCCGATCTCCCGTTCGATCATATCGCACAGATAGTCGGTCTCTTTGTCCCGACCTTTTTCCACTTCGCCCTCCCGCACGCTGTACACTTTCGCCGCGGGTTTTTCCTGTTTTTTGTCGGGTTCGTAAAAATAGACCCGGACGGCGTCCTCGTCGGGCGGGAATTTGTCGGGATCGGCGCTGACCATCACGTCGTTACGGACGTAGTTGATCCCGCAAAAGTCGTCGGTCATGACCTGCTCGCAGACGGCGTTGACGAATTTCAGAACGTCGGGATGGGAGCGGAAGTTCTCGTTCATGTGGACGTTCGTACCGGTGTGGTACACGTCGAAATCCTTCATACGGTCGGTAAAGATCTTCGGCTCGGCGAACCGGAAACGGTAGATCGACTGCTTGACGTCGCCGACGACGTAAACGTTGTTCCCGTTGGAAATAAGCGAAAAGATCTTTTCCTGCAAATAGTTGGTGTCCTGATACTCGTCGATGAAGATGTAGTCGTACGACGCTTGCACTTCTTTGGCGATCGCGCCGCCGTTTGTTTGCAGGATCGTCAAAGCATACTGCGCCATATCGTTGAAGTCGATCTTGTTGAGTTTTTTCTTGCGGTCGGCGTAGAGTCTTTCTACCGCTCTCATCAACGATTTCAGCGTCTCGACGTCCTCGTCGGCTTGCCGTTTGCCCTTCGCGTTCCTATAATGCGCGCAGATCGTCCCTTGGTTCTTGACGAAAGAATTATACGCGCCTATCGCCGTTTTGAAGGCGTTGACGACCACTTTGTCGGCGGTCTTATGATCGTATTCCCACTCGCCGTTTTTGATCTCCGTACAAAACGACAGGCGGTCGAAAAAAAGCGCAAGGTCGTCTATCGCGTCCACGAGCGCGATCGCGTTGTCGGTGACTTTTTTGGCGACGTCGGCGGCTTCCGGACTCAACCGATTCCCCGCCTCGTTCATGCCCGTCACCGCGACGTTGAGTTTTTTGACGTGTTTTTCGATATACGCCCGATAGTACTCCTCGCACTTCTTTTGCGTGTCGATCGCCAGCGTTCCGTCGGAATCAAGTTGTTTTTTGATGAACGTACGCAGTTCCAACGCCAGACTTTTGACGCCCTCGATATTCCTCGTGCCGGAATAGCGTTCGACGAACTCGATGAATTTGTCCCTCTCTTGTTTATTGTCGTTCAGGATCGCTTCTTCGCACGCCTGATCGGCGCACTCGTTTAGCAAAAGCACCTCTTCGTCGGGTTCCAACGGCGCGACCGAAGGATCGACGTCGACGAAGGAAAAATACTTCTTGACCAAGCGGAAACAAAAACTGTCTATGGTCCCTATCTCCGCAAAGGGAAACGCCTCCAGTTGTTCGTAGATCTTCGCGTTGTTCCCGTCGCGCATGAGTTCGTACAGCCCCTTGACGATGCGGCTCTTCATCTCGTCGGCGGCGGCGTTGGAAAAGGTCATGACCGCCATTTTGCGAACGTCGTGCCCGGCGGCGACCAACTGCATGATCTTTTCGGTCAGAATGGTGGTTTTGCCGCTGCCCGCGGACGCGCTGACGAGGACGTTGCCGTTCGCCTCCAAAGCCTTCGCCTGTCCGCCCTTGAACTCTTTTTTACTCATCTTTTCCCTCCTCTGCGTCGACCTTTTTCATCGCTTCGATAAAGACATCCTCTTTTTTGACGACCTCACTCACACGATGCGGGACTTTGCCGCAACAACGGGCGTAGGGACAATAACCGCAATCGCCTTCGGAAAAAGGTTTCCGCTCGAAATAGCCCTCCGTGATCTCCGTCAAAGCCTGTTCGGACAAGGCGCGGACGTACTTGAGGACCGCCGAAAACCCTTCGTCCGACATCAGCCCGCCGCTGCTTTGCGAGATGTCCCACCCCTTCCTTTTTGCCGTATACGAGGCTTTTTTCGCTATGGTCGCACTGGAAAACGACGTGCAGACGGTCTCGTCGGCGGCGTCCACGCGTCTGTCCAACGCGCGATAGACCCCGAAGTCGTTTTTGATCTGTCCTTCCATCGCGTAACTGCGTCCCCCTTTGACGTTGGTCCCCCTGATGGGCAAATAAAAGACCCCCGCCGGTTTTTTACCTTGGTTGACGAAGTATTGCAGATAGATATACAACTGGATCTTGATCCCGTAGCGGACGTACTTCAATCCGGACTTCACGCCCCCCGTCTTGTAGTCGACGATGACGACCTGATCGTTGTATTCGTCCACTCTGTCCACCTTGCCGTCCACCTTAAAAGTGTCGTTTTGGGTATTCAAAAATAAGTTTTTGTCCTCCCCATTCGCGCGATCATCGCCAAATGACGCTTCCAGCAGCACCGGACGAAACTCCGAGTAACGTTGATTTTCGACCAGTTCATTCAAGATGTTTTCGCACTCTTTTTTCAGTTCTTCCAGCCGGTGTTTCGCCATCGGATCGGCGCGGAACGCGTCGTATTCATCCTTGGAAAAGACCGCTTCAATCGTCGACTTGATCTCCGACGAATAGTCCCTCTTCGGGTCAAAAGACGATGCGTATCGTTCAAAAAATCCGCACAACACGTCGTGTACGATGCTGCCGACGACGTTTTGTCGGAGGCTGTTGTCCTCCTCTTGGTCCACGCCCAGAACGTACCGCATATAATACCGATACGGACAGGTGAAATACGTCTCCAACTTGCTGACGCTGATGGTTTTTCTGCCCTTCTTGTCGATCTTGAACGGCACCGAAAAATCCTCTTTCGTCCGCGACGGTTCGTTCAGTTTCCCGACTTTTATCAACCGCTCTCTGACGGCGTCCGTCGCGTCTTTCAAGTCGCCGCAATGGTACTCGTACAGCGCGTTTTTATCGTTGACGAGGCGGTATAACAGAGCGTTTTGCGGCGTGAGAGAATAGTACGACGCCAGCCGTTTCGGTTGCAGTCCGGTCAGATAGACGATCTCGCTCATCCCGTCGCCCGGCGACTGTTTGCTCCCGTCCAGCGCGCTTTCCGAAGAGCCGAAATACGCCCTATCCGATATTTTCGACAAAATATCCCGCAAGACGAACCGCTCGAGGGCGTTTCTCTCGATGGGAGAGGGGAAGATCTCCATCTCCTTTTTCCGCATCGCCTCGTTGTCGAACGCGGAAAAGATCAAGCCGTCTCCCGTCTTTTTCGGGAAATTGTCGTCGGTACAGCCCAGGAAAAACGCCGCTTTGACGCCATCGAAACGGCTCTCTTCGGTATTGCCGACGAATACGGCGTCGCAGAAGTCGGGTCGGAGCGCGATGCGCATATCCGCCAGCGCGGCGGCAAGGGTGGACGCGTATCCGTACACGTCGAAGACTTCGTCGCCGGTGAGCAAAGCGAACTCCTCCAACAGTTTTTTCACCGGCTCCCGTTTGGCGGCGGCGATCTTGCGGTCGTCATCCGACGCGAAGTGCTCTTGGGTCGCTTCGGTCGCTTCCTTACGGAACAAGAACTCTTTCAGTTTTTCTCCGTAATACGCGGCGGTGCCTTTTTTTTCGATCTCTTTGACGAAAAACATTACCGCTTCGCGGACTTTTTCCGCCTGCTCCCGCTCTTTTTGCTTTGCCTTCTCTTTGTCTTTGTCTATCTCTTTTCTCAGCACGTCCTCGGAAAAAGACCGCTCAAACCGACCGTACCGCACGCCGTATTTCCGACAATACCGTATAAACGCCTCCGCGTCCTCTTCCGATACCTTCAGATACGGGTGCCGCGCCAAACGGTAAAAAGCCGTCTCGTTGCGGTACTCCGCCGCCTCCAAAAGCGAAAAGACGAACCGCGCCGCCAAACCGTCTTTGACCGGGTATCCGACGTCGATAAAGTTGGGCACGTCGCACCGATCGAAGGTCTCGCGCAGAATGGGCAAATAGTTTTCGTCGTTGACGACGACGGCGACGTCTTTGTACCGATACCCCTCTTTGCGGACGAGACGATTGATCTCCCGCGCCGTCGCCAGGATCTCCTCGTACGGGCTCTCTTCCCGGAAGACGACCGCGTTGACGGGTAGACCCGCCTTTTTTTCCGGTTTCTCCCCCGTCTCGTTAAAAGGACAGCGGGTTTTATCGCAAAAAGTAGCGTCCTCGCCGTTTTGTTTGCGGCATTCCGAACACGCCGAGTCCTCTCGTTCGCACGACAAAATGCGTTTGACGACGATGTCCTCCCGCACTTTGCAATTCGGATTGAAGATCCCCTTCCGCACATAATCCATCCCGGGGTCGACGGCGTTTTCTTTTTCCTCGTCAAAGTCGTCTTCGACGGCGATACCGTTATCTTTGCAAAACTTGATCAAACTCTCGATTTGATCGCTCCCGGGACAGGCGGCGCACCCGGGAATCTCGACGACGGACAGGTTGAGAGACGCCGCCCGTTTGGCGAGGATCTGCAAAACGTTCCGTTGCTGTTTGGAATAGACAAAAAATCCCATCGTATAAAAATGGGTATGCGAAAGGTCGATCTTGTTCAAAACGGACGCCAGTTCGTCGATGCGGGTCACGGTGTCGGAGAATTTTCCCGCGGCGAGTTCTTCTTCGTACCCTTTTTCGATCAAGGCGATGTCGTGGAGTTTGTCGCCGAGGGTGCCCCCGACGTTTTCCGCGACCTTCATAATATCGTCCGTCTTCATGCCGGCTGTGCGGAGGGAAGCGATCGCCGCGAACAGTTCTTTGGCGAAGTCGTACCCAACGACGTTTTTATATCGCCGC
>Ga0310696_10010800_pt1 | contig 10458 bp, 8 predicted proteins | sample AusTroGonzalo_MG_4_FD_203885 | JGI IMG/M metagenome (GOLD analysis project Ga0310696, IMG submission 203885) | Bovine rumen microbial communities from tropical cattle in Woodstock, Queensland, Australia - Gonzalo_02 (v2) (version 2) | ecosystem: Host-associated > Mammals > Digestive system >... | reverse complement strand
CAAGGACATTCCGGACAATGTCGTGGTCGCCGGCGTCCCTGCGCGGATCATAAAAGCCAATGAATAAACCTGGGAGATGGCGAAGAAAAGAGTAATACTGGTCGGATCGCAGAATCTCGGCGGCGAGCCGGATGACGGTGAGACGATGAAGAATCACCTGATCGGGCTTCAGCTGGAGAAGCTTGGCCTGACGGTGTCGCGGATCGATCTCCGGCACCGGCCTGCGCGTTGCCTGTATCTGGTGAAATATCTGTACGAGCTTGCGTTCCATCGCAAGGCCCGGATCGTGATGTCGGCGAGCTCGCTTGTCGCCAGCAGGATGCTGCGGGTGGCCAGGTGGATGGGCTGGAAGGGCCGGGATATCGTGTATTGGGTGGTAGGCGGCTCCTTCGGGGAGCTGGTCGATTCCAAACGTCTCCGTGCGGAGGATTATAAGGACCTGTCGCGCATCCTTGTGCAGGGCAGGAGCATGGTGAAGGTCTTGAATGCCAACGGCCTGACCAACGTGCAGTATCTGCCCAACAGCAAGCCGATCAAGTATCTGCCTGCGAAATCGTCCGTGGCCGCGGGCCCGGTCCGCTTCGTCTTCCTGTCCCGGGTGATGCCCGAGAAGGGCGTGGATTATATCGTCGAGGCGGTCCGGATGCTGAAGGACAAGGGGGTGGAGGATTTCCGGGTGGACCTGTATGGCAAGGTCGACGCGGCGTACCGGGACCAGATCTTGGCGGAGATGCAGCCGCTGCCGAACCTGGCGTACAAGGGCTTCCTGAAGCTGGACACGGCTGCCGGTTATGATACGCTTGCCTCCTACGACATGATGCTCTTCCCGACCTATTGGCACGGCGAGGGTTTCCCGGGCGTCATCCTGGACGCGTTCATCGCCGGGCTGCCGGTCATCGCCACCGCGTGGAACCTCAATGCGGACCTGATCCGGGATGGCTATAACGGCCTGCTCATTCCGGTGCACGACGCCAGGGCGCTGGCGGAAGCGATGGAGCAGGTGATCGCCGGCAAGGTGGACCTGAAGGCCATGTCGGAGCGCGTGCAGAAGGATGCGCTCCAGTATGATGTCGACAACGTGATCACGCCCGACCTGTTGCGGGCGGTCAATATCCTGTAGGATGAAAAAGAAGCTGATCCTTTTTGTGGTTGACCTCCTGTGCAAGGTCCGTCTGCTGTCTCCGATCCAGGTCGCGCGCCTGAAGCATTATTACAAGATGCACCGCTGGCCGGACTTCGAGCACCCGAAGGACCTGAACGAGAAGATGAACTGGATGAAGTTCTACGGCGACACAAGTATGTGGCCGGACCTGGCGGACAAGTACAAGGTGCGGGAATACGTGGCGGGGAAAGGGCTGGGCGAGACGCTCGTGAAGCTGTATGGGAAGTGGGACGACCCCGGCGACATCGACTGGGACGCCCTTCCTGCGCAGTTCGTCGTCAAGGCCAACAACGGCAGCGGCGACGTGGTGGTCTGCCGGGACAAGTCAAAGCTTGACACGGAGGCGGTGACCGCTTATTTCCGGAAGGTCCTGAACAAACCCTACGGCGTGAATTCCGGCGAACCGCACTATGCGAAGATCAAGCCGTGCGTGGTGGTCGAAGAGCTGCTGGATGCCGGTACGCAGCCGGTGGAGACCTCTTCGCTGGTCGATTACAAGATCTGGTGCTTCAACGGTGAACCCAAGTATATCTGGGTCTGTTTCAACCGCACGAAGGAGGGGACGGAAGTGGCGATGTTCGACACGGACTGGAATTTCCATCCGGAGTATTCCGTCTATACGCATCATTATGCGGAAGCGAAACAGGCCGTCCCGAGACCTGCCTGCCTGGCGGAGATGCTCCGCGTGGCGGCGGTCCTGAGCGAGCATATTCCCATCCTGCGCTGTGACCTGTATGAGGTGGGCGGGAAAGTGTATTTTGGCGAGATGACGTTTACTTCGCTCGGCGGATTCATGGACTTCTATACCAAGGAGTTCCTGGACCTGGCCGGAAGTATGGCCAGGTTGCCGATCGATGACCGGAAGGATGAAAAGAAGTAATATCGTTCTGTTTGCGAGCAATGACGGCGGGCATTTCTCCCAACTGATGGCGCTGAGCGCGCTGTTTGCGAAATATGAATCCGTCGTCGTCACGGATAACGAGCGGGCCACGAAGGACCTGAAAGGCCTGCAGGACGTGAAGGCCATCGAGTATGCCATGGCTTTCGCGGACAAGCGGAAGGAGCTGGTGTCCGCGGAGGAAACCCTTACGCGGTGGAGCTATGCGTGGGGATATGTCCGGCTTTTCTTCCAATGCTGCAGGATCTGGCGCAAGTATCACCCCCGGGTGGTCGTTTCCACCGGCAGCAATATGGCGGTGCCGTTCGGGATCATTTCTTTCTTCCACAGGTCGAAATTCGTGTTCATCGAGACGCGGGCGCGCGTGTACGGGAAGTCGGTCACCGGCAAGCTCGTGGGCCGGCTCGCGGACAAGGTCATCGTACAGTGGCCCGAGATGGTGGACGTCTATGGCGGAAAAGCCGAGTATTACGGGACTTTGGTGTAGGAGGACGGCTATGATATTCGTTACGGTAGGAACCCAGCCCAACGGCTTCTTGCGATGCCTCAGGGAAGTCGAATCGCTGGTGAAGGAATATGGCATCGAGGAGGAGGTCGTCGCCCAGATCGGGAATACCCGCTTCGAATCGGACCTGCTCAAGACCGTCCCGTTCGTGAGCGAGATGGAGTTCAAGGAATATATCCGGAACGCCTCGGTGGTCATCACCCACGCCGGCAGCGGGGCGCTCTTCAACGCCATCAAGGCCGGGAAGAAGACCATCGCCATGGCCCGCCTCCACGAACTGAACGAGATGGCGGACGACCACCAGACAGAGCTGGTGAAGAAGCTGTCGGAGGGCGGCTATATCCTCGACGGGACCTACTCCCTGTCGGCCGCCTGGGAGAAGGTGCAAGACTTCATCCCCCGCGAAAACGACATCCGCAACGACATCGTGACGCAGCTCGATGCGTACATCGGCGAGGTGTTGCGGGGCTAGTTGCGCTGGACGCTGGAGAGCGGCATTGAGTTGTCTCAGTGCCGCTTTTCGTTTGTCCGGGGCCGGGAGATTACATCCAGTCCATCAGGACGCGCATGCGGCGCCAGAAGCGGGTGCGGATGAAGTGGCTGTGGATGCCGAGCCAGACGAAGCGGCGGTAGGTGTGGGAGTTGGCCTTGCGCTCGAGCGACATCCAGAAGTAGAAGCCGCAGATGAGGGAAAAGGACACCACGATGACGACGAGGAACTGCACGCCCATCCTGGCGCCGAGCCGGTAGCTGAGGTACCAGGCGGCGACGACCAACAGGTTGAGGGTGTGGATGACCAGGGACGTGACGGGGTGGCTGAAGCGGGCGTCGGTGAACAGGTGGTGGAAATGGGTCCGGTCGGCCCGGAAGGGCGAGAGGCCCTTGACCATCCGCCAGCCCATCACGCGCAGGCAGTCCACGACCGGTTCTGCGAGGATGGCCATCACCAGCGCGACGAGGCAGGCGCCCGGGTAGAGGACGCGGAGGTTGGCGGAGAGCGACGCGGAGCGCAGGACTTCGATGACGAAACAGGACAGGAGCGTGCCCATCATCAGGGTGCCGCCGTCGCCGAAATAGATGTGCGTCTCCTTGCCGAAGACGTTGTGCAGCAGGAAGGGGATGGCGGCCGTCGCGCTGACGAGGGCCAGGATGGCCCAGCACCACGCGCCGCCGAGGGAGAAGACCACGAAGAAGATGCTGCAGGCCTGGACGCAGAAGCCGCTGCAGAGTCCGTCCACGCCGTCGATGAGGTTGATGGCGTTGATGATGCCGACGACGGTGACCATCGTCAGCGGAAGGGAGATCGCGTAGGGGATCCGGTGGATGCCGAACAGGCCGTGGAAGTCCTGGATGAGGTATCCGTTGCCGATGAGCAGCAGGCTCAGGAGGATCTCGACGATGAAACGCACGCGCTTGGAGAGCGAGATGGTGTCGTCGATGAAGCCGATGTTGAGCATCAGGATGGCGGACAGCAGCGCCGGGAGGATCTCGGTGCACTCGGTGAAGCAGCGGGCGAAGAGCACGGCGGCCAGGATGCCGAAGCCGACGACTTCGCCGCCCATCACGGGGACGGGGGTTTCCTGAAGTTTGCGGGCGCTGGGATCATCCGTGATGTGCTTCAGCTTGGCGAGCCGAAGGATGTAGGGATGCGTCCACAGGCAGACGCCGAACGCGATCAGCGCGGATAGGATGGAAACGAGGACAGGACTCATAGGTTATGGGTTAGCAACGGAAGTACACGGTCGGGGTGGCGATAGGTCAGGATGATGTCCACCATCCGTTCACGGTGCAGGTCGGAACCCGCCAGGGTGTAGAAGTCGCGGCGCAGGAGCCATTTGGCCTTGCGCCGTACTTCGTTTCCATAGGCGCCGGCGAGCGATCCCAGGTTGAGCTGGAAGCGTGTGCCGGCCGCCGCGTGGCGCCGATAGTCTGCGTGGTCCATATAAAAATACCGTTCCGGGTGGGCGAGGACGGGATGGTAGCCGGCGTAGCGGATACGGTCCAGCAGGCCATCCAGGTCCATCGGGGGCGTGAAGCAGCTGGTCTCCACGAGCAGGGCGTCGCCGCGCTCCCCGAGGGGGAGGAGGTCGTCGGCGGCGAGCCGCTCGGCGAAGAGGCTGTCAAGCATGTATTCCGCCGCGAGCTGCAGGCGGATGGGGCCGGCGTAGGCGGTCTGCAGCTCCGCGAAGCGCTGCCGCAGGTCGTCCGTGCGGTTCGGTACGTCTTCCATGATGTGCGGCGTGAGCCAGAGCGATTCCACGCCCTCGCGCTCCAGCCGTTCGAGCACGGCGAGCGCTTCGTCGAGGGTGCGGACGCCGTCGTCGACGCCGGGCAGGATATGACTGTGGAAGTCAGTCAGCATTCGTCAGTCTTTGTGGTCGGCGCCGTAGTAATAGCCGTGCGAGCCGGCGTGATAACCGTATTTGTAGCCGTAGCGGCTGGTGTTGGCGCTGCTGGATCCGTTGAGGATCATCGCCAGGTTCTTGAGCTTGCCCTCCTGGTAGAGCGACTCCAGTTCGGGGAGCATCGCGCGCTCGAGCAGTCCGGCGCGCACCACGAACAGGGTGCGGTCGCAGCAGCGCTCGATGATCTGGGTGTCGGCCACGATCTCCACGGGCGGGCAGTCGATGATGATGTAGTCGTAATCGACCTTGAGTTCCCGGATGGCGCTTTCGAAGCGCGGGTCGGACACGAGCTCCGTCGGGTTGGGTGGGATGGTGCCGACCGGCAGGGCGAAGAGCGTGGGCGTGTTGGGGCTCTGTTGGATGAGGGCGCGCAGGTCGTCGGCGCGGTGGGCCAGGTAGTCAGCGAAGCCGAAACGGGCCGGCTGCATGTACTGCGACTGGCTGGCGTGGCGCAGGTCGCCGTCGATGACGAGCACGCGCTTGTCCCGGATGGCCAGCGACACGGCAAGGTTCATCGAGATGAAGGACTTGCCGGAGCCGGGATTGAAGGAAGTGACCGCCAGGACGCAGTGCTGCTCCTCCTGGGTCATGAACTCGAGGTTGGTGCGCAGCACGCGGAAAGCCTCGTTGATGATGTCGCGGTTGCCCTTCTCCACCACGATCGGATGCGTGTTCTCCGGTTTCTTGCGGATCATCCGGCGGAGCCGGCCGGGAAGGTTGTTGCGGGCGTTGCCGTTGTAGGGAATCTCGCCGAGGAAGGGCGGGGACAGCTTCTTGAGGTCGTCGCGCCCGCGTACGGAGGTGTTGAAGCGCTGGAGCAGGCTGATGACGATGAACGGCAGGAAGAGGCCGAGCAGCAGGGCCAGGAGCAGGGTCGAGTTGCGGGCCGGGGAAATGGGGGTCATCGAGCCCGTGGGCGGGTCGATGACCCGGGTGTTGTAGGCTGTGAAGGCCTGGCTGAGCTCGTTCTCCTCGCGCTTCTGCAGGAGGAAGAGGTAGAGGGCTTCCTTGACGGATTGCTGCCGCTCCACGCCGAGCAGGTGTTTGGCCTGGGCCGGGTTGGCGGCGATGCGGGAAGTGTTGCGGCGCTCGCTGCGCCGCAGGGTGGCGATCTGCTCTTCCAGCGCGGTCACGAGGTTGTCCACGGAGCCGACGATGCCGGCGCGCATCTCGTCGAGGGCGTGGTTGGCGTCGATGACCAGGGGATTGGCCGTGCCGGAACTCGCCAGCAGGTCGTTGCGCTGGAGGACCTTGGCGTTGTAGGAGGCGATCTGCGACTCGAGCCCCGGGCTGTCGATGCCGGAGTTGGCGGGCAGCAGACGGCCGGGTTCGTTGTCGGAGGCCAGGTAGTTGCGGATGTAGCGCGCCATCGAGAGCTGGTTGGACAGCTGCTGGAGCTGGGCGTCGAGGGAACTGTTCTGGCTCATATAGAGGCTCGCGGCGGCGTTGACGTCGGGTACGAGCTGCTCGCTCTTGTAGGTGGAGATGTCGCTGTCCACGCCGGCCAGCTCGTTCTCGATCACGGCGAGGCGCTCGTCGATGAAGATGGAGGTGCTGAGGGCGATCTGGTTCTTGTCCTTGATCCAGTTCTCGTTGTAGACGGCGATCAGGGTGTTGAGGATGTCCTCGGCGCGCTGGATGTTGCTGTCCTGCAGGGTGAGGGTGATGACGTCGGAGCGGTCGCGGGCGTCGTTGCTGACGGTGAGGCGCTTGCTGAAGCTCGCGGCCGCGCTCCGGAGGCTGGCGCGCGAGACGTAGAAGGTCTCGGGGAGCTTGCCGTCATAGGCGGCCGACGGGCGGATGCAGACCGGGCCGGCGGGGGTGGAAATGGGCACGCCGAGCAGGCCCCGGGCCGTGACGCCCTTGATCTTCTCGCCGTTGAGGATGAAGTCGCTCAGCGAAAGCTTCGTGGCGCCGTCCGTGCGGACGGTGAAGCGGACGGATTCGCTCTCGCCAAGGGAATCGGCGGCGACGCGCACCGGCAGCGTGCGGGCGTAGAGGAGCACGCGGTGGCCGGAACCGTCGACGGCGCAGCTGGTCTCGAGTCCCAGCCGGCGGACAACTTCCAGCATGTTGGAGGTGGAGGAGAAGGCGCTCACTTCGTTGGTGACCTTGGTGTTGGAGCTCACGAGACCGAGGTCGGAGAAGTCGAAGTCGGCGGCGGAGCCGCCCTTGGTCTCGGTCTTGATCAGGACCTTGGCGCTGCGCTCATAGAACGGGACGCAGCGGTGCAGGTAGAGGGCCGCTGCGGCGACGAAGACGACGACGGAGATGACGAACCAGTACCAGTTGGCCAGGCAACGGAAGATAAGTTCCTTGAAGTTGATGAGATCGGCTCCGCTCTGCGGCTGCGGGAGCTCGTTGTTGCGGACAGGATTATTCTGCGTGGACGTCATATCAGCGGAAGTAAAGGGCGATGGTGGTGAGCAGCGAGGCGACACTGATCCAGAAAGAGGTGCTGCGGATGTTGTTGCCGTTGACGGTGGACTCGCGGGCCCGGACGTCGTTGGGCTCGACATAGACCATGTCGTTTTGCTGGAGGTAGAAGACGGGAGAGTTGAGGACCTCGCGGGCGGAGCACAGGTTGACGACGTATTTCCGCTGGACGCCGTCCTCCTCGCGCAGGACGACGACGCCGTCGCGCTTGCCGCGGATGGTCAGGTCTCCGGCGGAGGAGATGGCGTCGAAGATGGTGAAATTGTCGCGGATGATGTTGTAGCGGCCCGGGCGGGTGACTTCGCCCATCACGGCGACGGAGAGGTTCATGAATTCCACGGTGACCACGGCGTCGCGCGTCATCTCGCTGGAGATGAGGCGGTCCTTGATGTAGGCGGCGGCCTCTTCGCGCCGCAGCCCGCCGAGGTGGAGGGTGCCGAGCACGGGGAAGTCGATGTTGCCGGCGGCGTCGAGCGTATAGCCGGACAGGCCCTGGCTATAGCTGCTCGTGGCTTCGGACGACGTGCCGATGCGGGTGGTCGTGTAGGGGAGGTTGAAGAGGCGGGTGATGTCCGGGTTGCTGGTGTTGACGACAATGGAAATCTTGTCCTCCGGACGGAGACGGATCTGGGATTCGGGGAGCATCGCGGCGGCTTCGCCGGCGGAGAGGTCCTGGAAGTAGGAAATCTCTTTGGGAGTGCCGCAGGAAGCGAGCAGGAGGCAGATCGTAAGGAGGGTTGTAAGCGGGTGAATTTTAGTACAAGTCATATAAAACAAAGATAAGAAATATGAACAAAAAATACAACCTCAATTGCTTGAAACAATTGAGGTTGTAGAAGGTTTTTTCCGGCCCGGCCGGAAAATGGAGCCGGGTCGCTAGCGGACCTCGAAATCGAGGGCCTGGAGGTCGGCGTCGCGCGAGGAGCTGCCGAAGAGGATGCGGTACTTGCCCGGGCGGACGGACAGGCCGTCCACGGCCTCGTCATAGAACGAGAAGGCCTCGCCGTCCAGGGTCACGGAGATCCTGGCGGAGGCGCCGGGAGCGAGCTGCACCTTGTCGAAGCCCTGGAGGGACTTGATCGGGGCGTCCGGGTTGTCGATCGCCTGGACATAGACCTGGGCGATCTCGCTGCCCGCCACGGAACCGGTGTTCTTGACCGGGAAGGTGACGGTGACCTTGCCGTTCTTCTTCATCGAGGACTTGTTGAGCTTGCCCTTTCCGTACTCGAAGGTGGTGTAGCTCAGGCCATAGCCGAAGGCATAGAGCGGCTCGCCGCGGAAGTAGCGGTAGGTGCGGTTCTCCATGCTGTAGTCCAGGAAGTTGGGGAGGTCGGCGGTGGAGGCGTAGAAGGTGACGGGGAGCTTGCCGGAGGGGTTGAAGTCGCCGAAGAGCACGTCGGCGAGGGCCTTGGCGCCGCCCTGGCCCGCATACCAGGCCTGGAGGAGGGCGTCATACTGGTCCTCCACGCTGGCGAAGCCCATCGCGGAGCCGGAGCAGTTGACGAACACGACCGGCTTGCCCGTTTCGCGCATCGCGCGGAGCAGGCGCTGCTGGACCCCCGGGATCTCGATGTCGGCCTTGTCGCCGCCTTCGCCTTCCATCTGGGCGGAGATGCCGCCGATGACGATGATGGCGTCGACATCCTGGGCCAGCTGCTTCTCGGCGGCGAAGTCCGCGTACTTGCGCTCGCAGAAGTCTGCGCGCAGCATCGCGAACGGACCCGCACCGCGGCGGTATTCGATCTCGACGTCAACCGGCTTGCCGGCCTTGACGTCGAAAGTCTTGTAGTCCGCGCCCCGGCGGCCGAAGCCGAAACCGAATCCGCGGCCGCCCATCGCGGGCTTGGCGTTCTCCACCACGCGGCCGTTGACCTTGAGGACGTAGCCGTTGTCGGAGGAGACGGTGTAGCTCATCGGGCCGTCGAAGTCGGGCACGATGCGGCCCTTGATGCGGACGGAAATCTTGTCGGTCGGGACGCCTTCGGCGAAACCGTATGCGCCGAAGGTGCTGAAGTTGAGCGTCTTGTAGTAGCCGCTCACGACCGGCTTGCCCTTCAACTCGTTGTTGTCGAAGAATTCCACGAACACGCCCTGGCCCTCGTTGAAGTCGGGCAGGTGGTAGATCGTGTTGTAGTCGTCGTTGAGCTCGCAGGCCTTGGCGTAGCGCACCTCGGCGCCGGGAACGGCGTTGCGGATGCCCTCGAGCAGGGAGTGCTTGTGGTTGTCGGTCGGCACGCCGCCGTAGTTGCCGTTGAGCAGGTCGACGTCGTCGGCGTTGGGACCGACCACGAGCAGGGACTTGACGTCCTTGGAGAGCGGGAGGATGCCGTTGTTCTTGAGGAGGACCATCGACTCGCGCGCGGCCTGGGTGGCCAGGGCGTCGTGCTCCTCGCTGCTGATCACGTCCTCGCCGAGGTTGGACCAGGGCAGGCGGTCGGCCGGGTCGAACATGCCGAGTTCGAAGCGGCCGCGCAGGATCCTGCGCAGGTGTACGTCGAGGTCTTCTTCCTTGACGAGGCCTTCCTGCAGGCCCTCGATCAGGGCGATCATCACCTTGCCGCACTCCAGGTCGGCGCCGTTGAGGGTCACCTCCACGGCGGCGCTCAGGGCGTCGGGCTGGGTCATGTGCTGGCCCGGCGTGTAGTAGTTGTTGATGGCGTCGCAGTCGGTGACCACGATGGCGTCGAAGCCCCATTTGCCGCGCAGGATGTCGTTGAGCAGGCGGTCGTTGGAGCTGCAAGGGACACCCTCGTAGCGGTTGTAGGCGCTCATCACCTCGCGCACGTCGCCTTCGACCACGAGCTTCTTGAAAGCCGGGAGGTAGGTTTCCCAGAGGTCGCGCTGCGACACGCGGGCGTCGTAGCTGTGGCGCAGCGGTTCGGGACCGCTGTGCACGGCGTAGTGCTTCGCGCAGGCGTGCGTCTTATAATATTTCTTGTCGTTGCCCTGCATGCCGAGGACGGTCTGCAGGCCCAGGACGCCGGTGAGGTAGGGGTCCTCGCCGCAGGTCTCCTGGCCGCGGCCCCAGCGCGGGTCGCGGAAGATGTTGATG
>Ga0310696_10010798_pt1 | contig 10459 bp, 8 predicted proteins | sample AusTroGonzalo_MG_4_FD_203885 | JGI IMG/M metagenome (GOLD analysis project Ga0310696, IMG submission 203885) | Bovine rumen microbial communities from tropical cattle in Woodstock, Queensland, Australia - Gonzalo_02 (v2) (version 2) | ecosystem: Host-associated > Mammals > Digestive system >... | reverse complement strand
CTGCCGCAGCTCGACGAGCTCAACGAGAAGCGCCACCTGCACAACATGGCCATCATCTTCAACGGACCGCAGATCAAAAAACGCCGCGGTTACGGCTTCGGCACCTACGGCTACGGCTATGGTTACGGCTATGGCACCGGCTACGGCTACTATGGGCAGGATGACATCGAGGGCAAGAAAGGCATTGTCAAGAAGCTCTTCGGCAGCTCCAAACACAGAAGATAATGACCATCGCAGTAGATTTTGACGGGACCATCGTCGAAGGCGCCTACCCGAAGATCGGGAAGGAGAAAACCTTCGCCATCGACACGCTGCGCCAACTTCAGCGCGAAGGCAACCGCATCATCCTCTGGACCTCCCGCGAAGGAAAGGAGCTGGAGGAAGCCCTCGCCTTCTGCCACGACCGGGGGCTCGATTTCTATGCGGTCAACCGCAACGAGCCCGAGGACGCCCTCTTCAGCACCCATTCGACCAAGGTAATCGCCGACGTCTACATCGACGACCGCAACCTCGGCGGCATCCCGGACGACTGGGGAACCATCTACGAAATGATCACCCACCAACGCGCCGAACGGCACAAGAAGCGCCGCGGCCTTTTCGGCAGAAGATGACCACACCCACCCTGCATATCGGCATCCGGGGCCATGAAGAAACCGTGGTCACGGAGGAGCTGCTGGCCAAGAATGTCGGCAGCGGCCTGGTGAAAGTCTACGCCACGGCGATGATGATCGCCCTGATCGAGAAGGCCGCCGTCTACTCGGTCGAACCTTTCCTGGAACCTGGCCAGGGTACCGTCGGCACCCATGTGGACGTGTCCCATTGCTCGGCGACGCCCCTCGGCATGAAGGTCTGGGCAGAGACGGAACTCATCGAGATTGACCGTCGGAAGCTCGTTTTCCGCGTGGCGGCCTACGATGAGCGAGGCCTCATCGGCGAAGGCCGGCACGAACGTTTCATCATCGACAACCAGCGTTTCCAGGCCAAGGCCGATGCCAAATAATCCCTCCTGATGCCAGAGACCTACGTCCAGGTCCTCCTGCCGCTCAAGCTCCAGTGGATCCCCACCTATTCCACGCACGCCGGGTTGACGCCCGGCGTCCGCGTGTGTGTAGAACTGGGCGGCCGTCGCTATGAGGGAGTGGTATGGCGTTCGCTGGAACGGCCGGACCTGCCTCTGGAGCGCATCCAGCCTGTACTTTCCGTCCTGGACGAACTGCCCCGCGTCTCACCCGGAGAGCTCCGCTTCTGGGAGTTCCTCTCCGGCTACTACCTCTGCACCCTCGGCGAGGTCTACAAGGCCGCCTATCCCCTGCTCAAGCTCCGCAGTGAGCAAACGGCCGCGGACAGCCTGGCCCGGCTCCGGGAGCGGCTCCAGAAGAAAGAAGCCGCCCTCGTCGGCCGTCACGGCCCCCGGGTCCTGGAGCGGCTGAGTGCCGAGCGGGATGCCCTGCTCGCGGAGATAGCCGCGCGGGAAGGCAAGGCGGGAGATTCGCCGGTCAAGCCGGCGAATGACGAAGAGGGGCCGGCGAATGACGGGGAAAGGACACAGGACGAAAAACCGCTGGTTCTGACCGGACCCGACCGGCACAGCGCCTATCTGCCCGCTTTGCGGGAAGCCCTGCAGCGCGGCCGGCAAGCGCTCGTCCTCATCCCTGAAATCGCCTTCTGCAACAGCCTGGAAGCCCTCCTGCGCCCGGAATTCGGCACGCAGCTGCAGCTCTTCCATTCCGGGCGGACGCCCGTGCAGCGCCGCCAGGTCGCCCAGGCTTTGCGGGACGGCACGCCGGGCATCATCCTCGGGACCCGCTCCGCCCTCTTTCTCCCCTTCCGGACGCTGGACCTGGTCGTCGTCGACGAGGAGCAGGACCCTTCCTACAAGCAGACGGAACCTGCCCCCCGTTACCAGGGCCGCGATGCCGCCATCGCCCTGGCCGGCATCCACGGCGCCCGGGTGCTCCTGGGTGCCGCAGTCCCCTCCCTCGAAACCCTCTACAACCTCCGCATCGGGAAATACGTGCTGGCCGGTTCTTCTACTCGTCATTCGCCGACCCCTCTTCGTCATTCGCCGACTCTGATCGGCGAACCTCCCGCTGCCGAAGTCATCGACATCCCGGCCGAACGGCGCAAGAACGGGATGGTCGGTTCGCTTTCGCGCAAGCTCCTCGCCGCCGCCCTGCAGACAGCAGGACCGGTGCTCCTGATCCGGGGCTGGGAGAAAGCCGAGGTCCTGCAGGAGGAAGCCGCGGCCGCCCTGCCCGGACGCGACGTCCGCATCAAAACCCTGGGGGCGCTCAAACGCGAAGGCGCGGACGGCGCGGCGCTGATCGCCGTGGTCCAGGCCGACGCCCTGATCGCCCGCGATGATTTCCGCGCCGACGAACGGGCGGCGCAGCTGCTCGGCACCCTCCGTCTCTTCGCCCCGCGCGTCGTTGTCCAGACGGCCGTCCCGGCCCGTTTCAGCGGCACGCGCAGCCTCGACGACCTGCTCGCCGAACGGAGCCAGTTCGGCTTCCCGCCTTACACACGCCTGGTGGAAACCCGCCGCCAGGGCAGCGGCGAGATCCTGCAACGCCACTTCCTCCCCCGCGACCGCCAGCTCGCTGCACGCAAGGCTGCCCTGGTCGCGGAACTGCCTGCCGGCTGCTACCTGGATGTCGACCCGGCCGATTGATTTTTTTCTTACCTTTGGGCAAATTTATACCGATATGAAAGTCCTACGTATCCTCGCCGCGACCGCCGGATCCCTTCTGCTCCTGGCCGGCTGCAACCGTGACATCAAAACCGCCAGCGTCCACGACGAAGGCAATGTTCCCCTAGCGGAAGGCTCCGAAGCCTCCCTCAGCTATAGCTACGACGTCGAGTACCTCACCGGCGGCGTCAGCCGGGAAGTGATGGACCGCATCAACACCTCCCTTGTCCAGGACCAGATCCTGATGGGGGAAGAAGTTTCCGACATGGATGTCAAATCCGCCTGCGAAGTGTGGGCAAACGGGCTCGTGGAGGGCTATCAGGCCGATACGGAAAGCTTCTTGGACGATTACGATGAAGAAGCCAGCTGGATGTTCAACTGGGAGTACGAACTGAACGGTTCGTTCGCCGGCGCCGATCCGGCACGCCACCTGCAGACCTACTGCGTCTTCTACCGCGAATACACCGGCGGGGCCCACGGCCTCTTCGGCTACACCTACACCGTCTACGACCTCACGACCGGAGCCGTCGTCAAGGAGGATGACCTATTCCGGGAAGGGTATGAAGACGGCATCTCCGAACTCCTCCTCGAGAAAGTCACGGAGAGCTTGGAGGAGCAGAGCTTCGGAGATGCCCTGATGGGCGAGCCCTACCCCAACAGCAATTTCTCCGTCGACAAGGACGGTATCACCTGGTATTTCAATCCCTATGAGGTCGCGGTCTACGCCGCCGGCGTCCTCGAGGCGACCCTCTCCTGGACGGATCTCAAGCCCTTCTTGAAATAGCCTTGGACGGCTACATCATCAAACACGCGTTCCGCCACTTTTTGCCGGCGGCGATTCTGACGGGAGTCATCCTGCAGGTCCGTATCATTACGGATTGCATCATCGTCGGCCACCTCATCGGGCCGGACGCCGTGTCGGCCATCAACCTATATATACCGCTGGAGGAGATCGTCTATGCGGTACTCACCGTCATTACCCTGGGCGCCAGTTTTCTGGGCGCCGAGAAAATGGGAGGCCGCGATTATCGGGGAGCCTCCCATTTTTTTACCGTGTCGCTGGCCGGAACGGGGGTGCTGTCCCTGGCGCTGGTCGGCCTCATCCTTCTCTTCTTCCAACCGGTCATTTCGTTGCTCGGCGGCGGTGAAGACAAGCTGATCAGTTCTTACACCACCACCTACACGCTCTGGATGCTGCCCACCTTCGTCGTGATGGCCCCCAACGGCGTGTTGCGCTACTTTGCCAACGACGACGGCCATCCGCGCCTGGTGACGGCCTCCATCCTGACCAGCTTCCTGCTCAATCCCGTTCTCGACCTCGTCCTCATCCGCTATACCAGCCTCGGGATGGCCGGAGCGGCGCTGGCCACCCTGATCAGCGACCTGGCTGGCCTGGCCGTCCTGGCTGTCCACTTCCTGCGCGGGCGGAGTTCCTTCCGCCTGCAGCTGTCGTCCGCGTGGTGGACGGAGCTTTGTGACAGTGCGCGCATGGGGATTCCGCTGTCGGCCTTTGTCTTCCTGCTGGCCGTCATCGGTGTCGTCCTCAACCGCATCGTCTATCATTTCCAGGGAGCGGAAGGCCTGTATATCTGGGCGGTGGCGGGGCAGATTATCTCCATTTGCGAAATGTTGCTCGAAGGGATTGCGGATATGAACCAGACCATGGGAGGCATCCTGCTGGGGTCGTACGATTTCAAGTCTTTCCACAGCTACGTGCTGCGGGCCCTTCGTTTTGTGCTGATCTCGATCTTCGCCATCACCGTCGTGCTGCTGTTGTTCCCGGGGGCCGTGTATACCCTGTTCGGCGCAGACGGCCATGGTACGGCAAACGCGGACGGATGCCGGGCCTTGCGGATTATGGCGCTCTACCTGCTCCCTGACATGCTGCTGATCTTTTTCGAAAACATCCACTCGCTGGTGCACCAGGAGCGTCTCTCCCTGGCTTTCCAGATCCTGCAGGCCATCGGGCTGGCGGCTTTTCCTTTCGTGGCCGGCCTGTTCTGCCCGGCCCTGTTCTGGTGGTCATTCCCGCTGCTGGGCATCCTGCTCTGCACAGCGCTATGGGCTGCAGTCCTACGCATCCAGCGGAAGAATCCCAGCGTCCAGGCACCTTTCCTTGAGGAGGTCTTCCCGGTCGATGTCGAAGTCGATTTCCCGGTGGCCTTCACCCGGGAGTCCATCGACAGGACGATGGAGAAGATCCGGACCATCGTGACCATCTGCGAACTGCCTTCCGCCAAAGAACTGTGCCTGACCATCTGCTGCGAGGATTTGATGAACAACCTGCTGCAGCGGAAAGGACCGGAGGGAGACCGGAACAGCGCCTTCGAGATCCGCATCGTGGACAAGCCGGATCTGACCCGGGTCACGGTCAAAGATGTCGGCAAGCCCTTCAACCCGGTCATTCAGCTCGATGACGAGCCCGGCCCCATCCCCGATGATACGCAGCAACTCGAACTCCGGACAGTCAATCAGCTTTGCGACCGGATCCATTATAAATACCTCTTCGGCATCAACGTCACCTACCTGGAATTCTCCAAGGAATAAAAAAGCAATCCCGGACACCTCGTGCCCGGGATTGTTCAACCTATGCAGACGCAGAAGCTTACTTCTTGCGGTTCTTGTAACGCTGATAGAACATATCAACACGGCCGGCGGTATCGACGATCTTCATCTTGCCGGTGTAGAAAGGGTGAGATGTGTTGGAAATCTCAAGCTTTACGAGGGGATACTCCACGCCGTCAATGGTGATGTTCTCCTTGCTGGTGGCGCAGGAGCGCGTGATGAACACGTCCTCGTTTGACATATCCTTGAAAGCTACAAGACGGTAGGTTTCGGGATGGATTCCTTTTTTCATTACACTAGTGTTTTTGAATCGGGCGCAAAGATAAGAATTATTTTCGTAATTTTGCAAACTATGACACTGATAAAATCCATTTCCGGCATCCGCGGCACGATCGGCGGAGCCCCGGGCGAGGCCCTTACGCCCGTTGATATCGTCAAATTCACCTACGCTTACTGCGCCTGCCTGAAGCAGCGCAAGCCCAGCCCCAACAGCGGCGGCCGCTACAAGGTGGTCGTCGGTCGCGACGCCCGCATCAGCGGGGCCATGGTCGAGCAGCTCGTCTGCGGTACGCTGGTGGCCTGCGGCGTGGATGTGGTCAAGTGCGGATTCGCTTCCACCCCGACCACGGAGCTGGCTGTCGGCTTCGCCCATGCAGACGGCGGCATCATCCTCACCGCCAGCCACAATCCCCGTCAGTGGAACGCCCTCAAGCTGCTCAACGAGCACGGCGAATTCCTGACGGCGGCCGAGGGGCAGGCCATCCTGGACTTGGCCGAAAGCGGCGAGTTTGACTTCGCCCCCGTTGATGACCTGGGCCGCATCGAAGAACATGACTTCACCGACGAACACATCGACTCCGTCCTGGCGCTGGAGGCCGTCGACGCCGAGGCCATCCGGAAGGCTGGCTTCAAGGTGGTGTTGGACGCCATCAACTCCGTGGGCGGCATCATCATGCCCCGCCTGCTGGAGCGCCTGGGCGTGCAGTGCATCACGCTCAACGGCGAGCCGACCGGCGATTTCGCCCACAACCCGGAACCGCTCCCGAAGAACCTCGTCGAGCTCAGCGACACGGTGGTCCGGGAGAAAGCCGATCTGGGCATCAGCGTTGATCCTGACGTGGACCGTCTCGCCTTCATCTGCGAGGACGGCCAGCCCTTCGTCGAAGAATACACCCTCGTGGCCGTGGCCGATTACCTGCTGGAGCGCGCCGAGAAAGCCGGCGTCATGCCCCGCAATACCGTCTCCAACCTCAGCTCCAGCCGTGCCCTGCGCGATGTCACCGAAGCCCATGGCGGCACCTACTACGCCGCGGCGGTGGGCGAGGTCAACGTGACGACCAAGATGCATGAGGTGGGTGCGCTGATCGGCGGCGAAGGCAACGGCGGCGTCATCTACCCGGCGAGCCACTGCGGCCGCGACGCGATGGTGGGCGTGGCCCTCTTCCTCAGCCATCTGGCACACAAAGGCCTGAGCGTCAGCGCCTACAAGGCTACCCTCCCGCCCTACTTCATCGCCAAGAACCGCATCGACCTGAGCGACAAGGCCCTGATCGACCGTATCCTGGATGCGATGAAGGAGCATTTCAAGGACGAGAAGGTCAACACCATCGACGGGGTCAAGATTGATTTCGAGGCCCGCAAGACCTGGGTGCATCTGCGCAAGTCCAACACCGAGCCCATCATCCGCATCTACTCCGAGGCGCAGACCGAGGCGGAGGCGCAGCGCCTGGGCGAAGAGGTCATCGCATTGGCACAACGCATCATCGGAGCATAGGGCTATGTTCTCCTTCCGCACCACCCCGATAGAGGAGCAGCTGGACCGGAGCCTGCGCGAAGGGCGCGTGGCCTGCTTCTGCACGCAGAACTGCTGGGACCCTTCCCGCGGGAACTACCTCTATGACCTCTTCCGCGAGCGCGGAAACCTGGAGCGCATCTTCTCGCCCCGCGACACGGAGCTGACCCCGGACACCAACCACATCGACTTCTCCGCCGATGAGCTGGAAGGGCTGGACGCCGTGGTGGTTGAGATTCAGGACGTGGGGACACGCTATTTCAACTACACCCGCGACGTGATGCGCCTGCTGACGATGTGCGCCCGCAGCGCCGAGAGTCCCTCGGTCTTCATCGTGGACCACATCAACCCTGCGGGACGCGTCGTCGAAGGGACGATGCCGGCCGTGGAGTCGGACATCTGGACGCCCAAGGTGGCGCACCGGCACGGTCTCACGCTGGGCGAACTCTGCCACCTGTACTGCGCCGAGATCGGCGCGAAGTTCCCGCTGCACATCATCTCCGCCTTCGTCTCCGACGTTGGCAAGGACCTGCTTCCCTGGACCATCGCCCCTGCCTCCGACATCCCGGGGATGTTCACCTGCGAGATGTATCCCGGGGGCGGCCTCTGGAACAACACGTCCATCACCCCGGCCATCGGCACGGCGCGGCCGTATGAGTATTTCGGCGCACCGTTCATCAAGAGCGGCGACGTCCGTTTCCTGCCCACGCCGCCCGGCGTGATGATGCGCCCCTGCTCCTTCACCCCGGCGGCCGGCCGCTATGCCGGCGAGCGCTGTTACGGCTACCAGATCATGCTCCAGCCCGGGGCGCAGTACCACTCGCTGCTGCACACGCTCCAACTCATGCGTTTCCTGTCGGAGCGCTACTCCCAGTTCGAACTGTTCGACTCGCTCTTCGTCAAGGTGGCCGATCCCGTGATCGAGGAATACCTGCGCGGACGCCTGACCTTCGATGTCGTCCAGGAACATGTCAAACTCGAGGAGCAGAAGTGGATTCGCAAGGCCAAGCGCTACATTTTATATGAGGATGCGCCGTACCGGATGAAATAATGGCTGCGGGGCGCAGAAAAATTTGGCGAATCAAATTTTTTGCTTACCTTTGCACTCCCAACCGGTGGGTTCGTATAACGGTTAGTACTCGAGATTCTCAATCTCGCAATAGGAGTTCGATTCTCCTACCCACTACGAAGCAGGAAGCCAGTCGATGTTCGACTGGCTTCCTGCTTCTCCGTCATTCGCCGACTTGATCGGCGAATCTATTGCCGGCAAGACAGCTCCATATAATCGACATCGGGCATCGGACCACGGTCGTTGGCGAGGCGGATCACGTTCACGCCGGGTTCGAGCCGGACGCTCACATCCACATCCTGCCAGCCCTTGGCGGCTCCCACCTGCACGGTCTGCGCGGCGCCCGGACCGACCGAGAGGTAGATCGTCCGTTCCTCCGGGCTCAGGCAGCGCAGCGTGAGGCGATATTCCCCGCCCTCCCGGCTGTAAACCTCCCGCCACTGCAGGTCGTTGGTCGGTTTGTAGCCCAGCTGGGTGACGGCCATTCCGCCGGAGCATTCCGGCACCGGGGTATAGGTGGCGGTGTGGAAGACCAGATTATTGTAGAGTTCCTGGTAGTCCGAGAGCCAGGCCGTCTCGGCCTCATAGCGGCTGCGCTCCAGGCGCTGTTCCGCCTCCAGGCGGTAGATCCGCGTCCCGTGGGCCGGCACTTCCGCCTCCAGCCGTCCGTTCACGCTCCCCAGGTCCTCCCGGGCGAAGAGGTCGCGCACGGCGACATTTCCCGCGAGCTCCAGCGTCGCGAGGTCCACCCCGATCCGAAGCGGTGCATCCGTCGGGTTGAACAAAGCCGCGGCGCGCACCGGGCCGAAACGCTCCTCGATATCCTTCACCAGCACATAGCCCTCGCCCTCGTGGGCCGCCACATAAGCCTGCAGGCCCAGCGGGTCCTGGTTCAGCGCCAGGAGTTCCCGGTTCGTCAGCAGGTCCAGCGTCTCTGGCTTCAGCGTCGTGAGGTCACAGCCGATCAGCAGCGGCGAAGCCAGGATGCACCACAGGCCGAAGTGCGTCCGGTCCTCCTCGAGGCTCATCGAACGGCCGACCTCCAGCATGTCCATGTCATTGTAGTGACCGCCGCCGGCGTAGGCCGACAGGTAGAGGCTCTGCATGATGATGCTCTTGAGCGACCACCACTGGTCCGTGATATCATGGGAGATGCGCCAGGAGGTCGCCACGTCGCGCACCCACACACCCGGGAAGTCCCAGCGGCAGACGTTCAGGCGTACGTCCATGCGGCCGGTTGCGTCGATGGCGCGGCGGATGGCGGTATAGCGCTCCTGCGGATCCAGGGCCAGGCGGTCGGTGTTCTGCGGAGCGTTGCCGCCGCAGAAATCCACTTTCACGAAGTCGAAGCCGAGCTCCTTGAAGAAATAGTCGGCGTCCTGCTGGTCGTGGCCGTAGAAACCCACCCCGCGGGCGATGGTATCGCGGTCGTAGTAACTGCCGCAGGTGTTGGTCCCGGCATCGCTGTAGATGCCCGCCTTCAGGCCGAGGGTGTGGATATGGTCCACCACCGGCTTGAGCCCGCCGGGGAAGCGGGTCGGGTGGACGAGCAGCTGCCCCGTCCGGGTGTCCCGCCCGCCGAAATAGCCGTCGTCGATGTTGATATGGTCATAGCCGGCTTCCGCGAGGCCGGTAGAGACCATCGCGTCCGCTTGACGCATAATCAAGGAGTCGGAGATGTGGACCCGGTAGGTATTCCAGGAGCTCCAGCCCATCGTGGGAAGCTGGATCCCCGCTTCGGCCGGGGATTCGGGGACGGGTGCCGTGCAGGCTGCCAGCACAAGCAGCAGCGCTGCGGTCAGGATGCTATTTCTCATAAGTTTATTTTGCGAGCCGGTTGAGTACCCAGTCGGCCTTGATTTTGTCGATGATGGCGGTAACTACGCGGTAGGCAGCGCTCTCGCGCGTGTATACGGCCGGAACGGCGAAGGCCACGCGGCCCTGGCGCTTGAGCTTGGCGGCAGTGGCCCGCTTGCGTTCGTTCTCCGGATCGTACACGGCAATCGAATGGCCGCCGAACATGCCCACAATCTTCATGCAGGGGACGTCGGTGTCGCCGTCGCCGAAATAGATCATATGCGTGAAGGGGATGCGTTTCTTGTCCTCGGCCATCGAAGCGTTGACCTGTTTGTTGTCGCGGGCGCTGAAGATGCCCTTGCTGATCTTGAAGAGGAACTGCGTCTTGGCGGTGTAGTCCACGGCGATGCCGGGCCACTGCGCCTCCCCCGCCTCGTCATAGATGAAGGTACCGGCGAAGATGTGCTTGAATTCCTGCGCGATCGGGCTGCCTTCGATGATTTCCTTGAGGCCGGAGGAATTGATGTAATGCTCGATGACCACGCCA
>Ga0310696_10010796_pt1 | contig 10460 bp, 4 predicted proteins | sample AusTroGonzalo_MG_4_FD_203885 | JGI IMG/M metagenome (GOLD analysis project Ga0310696, IMG submission 203885) | Bovine rumen microbial communities from tropical cattle in Woodstock, Queensland, Australia - Gonzalo_02 (v2) (version 2) | ecosystem: Host-associated > Mammals > Digestive system >... | reverse complement strand
TGTGGCGACGCCTTGCAAAACGAATACCGAGGATAACTGCGATTACGGAACATTGACGGATTCTCGTGACGGACAAGTTTACAAAACGGTGAAAATCGGCGACCAGGTTTGGATGGCTCAGAATTTGAATTATGCCTATTTGCAATCTATGGGTGATTTAGATTCCGTTAGTTTCTGCTACAATGATTCGCTGAAATATTGCGATAAATATGGTCGTCTGTACACTTGGTCTGTTGCGATAGACAGTGTGGGTGCGTGGGGCGTAAACGGCAAGGGGTGTGGCTATGGTTTGACATGTTCGCCAACCGGTACTATACGAGGCGTTTGTCCCGAGGGATGGCATCTGCCGACTGATGAAGAGTGGAATACCCTGCTCGCCGCAGTCGGTGGATTATCGACTGCTAGCACCAATCTCAAGTCCACGTCTGGATGGTATGAAGATGGTAACGGCACGGATGCTTACGGATTCTCGGCGCTCCCTGCAGGCTCGGGAGAAATCAATGGGGATTACAGCCTAGAAAGCGGTCTTGCGTTTTTTTGGAGTTCTACAGAGAAAAATAGCAGCAGCGCTTATTATACATCCTTGCGCTACAGCAAGGTGCGCTATAGTGACATCGATGCGATACTGGATTACGGCGGTAAGGGCGGCCTTTTATCCGTCCGTTGCCTCAAGGACTAGACTCTTCTAATTTCATTGAGGGAATCTTATCTGTAAAATATTGCAGTGCAGAATATTTGATTTTTGGGGAATCGAGGTTTGATTGAGTCTTGATTGAATATTATTTCCTCAAATAAAAAAGCCGCTATTTATACTTTCATATAAATAACGGCAAATGTTGGCCTTTCTTTTTTGTCTCAGGTGGCGACCTACCACCCTGTTTCATCAATTTGGTCTTTCTTTTTTATCTCAGGTGGCAACCTACCACCCTGTTGCTGTTGTTAATATACAAATATTTAAATCGGGAGTCAATAGGGGGCGACGGGGCCTCGCTGGTAATAGCGGGGCTTTTTTGTATTCTTAGGACACATTTTGTATTCTAGAAAATTGCATATTTCGTCTAAAAATGGCTAAAAACGTAAAATTTGAGCCAAAAACGACAATTTTTGTATTCCAGTATTTTTGAAAAACTATATTTGTATTTATGAAGGCGATTATTGAATATACAGATTATCGCAAGTTCATTCAGGATTACTATGATGAACGTAAACGCAACTCCGCTTTTACTTGGCGTGAGTTTGCCCAGAATGCCGGGTTTGCATCGGCAATTTTTCTGAAGTATGTTTGTGAAGGAAAAAAGAATCTGAGCATCAGCGCCGCAGGGTCGGTCGCAAATGCCATGGGACTTGCCGGTTTCGAGAAGACGTATTTTGTTCTGATGGTTACGTACGCCCATGCAAAAGGGGACGAAGCAAAAATGGAGGCGTTCGAGAAACGCTGCGCATTGGCGAGGGCGCATAAGGTTCGTGTGCTCGGGGGTGAAGAATTCGATTATTACAAGTCCTGGAAAAATCCATTGCTCCGTGAACTTGCCCCGCATATGCCGGGAGCGAGGCCTGCCGAAATGGCCCGTGCGTGCAAGCCGAAAATTTCTGCGGCGGAAGTTTCTGAAACACTTGACTTTTTGGAAGATGCGAATCTCTTGAAAAAAGACAGAGAAGGGAATTACGTGCAGACGGACAAGTCCATATCGATGGGTTCCGTGGATGCTGTGCCGCTTGCCGCGAAGGATTTGCAACGCCAGATGGGCGAACTTGCCGTAAAGGCTTTGGATTTGCCGCTTGCGGAACGCTCTATGTCGGGTGTTGTGTTGGGGCTTACGGAGGAATCCTATGAACAGATTAAGAAAGAACTTCTGGAATTCCGCCGCCGCATTATTGCGATTGCTACGGAAAGTAACAAAACGCAGAGGGTGTACCGCTTGAACCTGCAGCTTTTCCCGATAAGTGAAAATCTGGAAACCGCAAACAAGGCTATAAAAAATAAGGATGAGAGAGATGAAAAATAACAAGGTTGGTTTTTTAGGGAACGGTTTAGCCTTTATATCGGCGCTTGTCTTTATGTCGATATTGTCGGCGTGCTCAGATTCCGAAGTCGCTGGCGGTTCTTCGGACGATGCAGGAATTTACGCCATCAAAGATTTGAATGTAGCTGGACTTACGCAGAAAGGCCCGTTTGCAAAGGGCTCCGCCGTGACGGTGCAGGGCGTTGATTGCCAAACGATGGAGTTGACAGACGAAAAATTTACGGGTAGCGTCAAGAGCGACAAGGGCGACTTTGGCGTTGAAAACGTGAATCTTTCGGTGACATGCGCTTTGTTCGAAGTGACGGGTTATTACTTCAATGAACTGACCGGGAAAAAGTCTTCGGAAAAGATGACGCTCCATGCGCTGACGGACCTCAAAGATCGCAAGAACGTGAACATCAACTTGCTCACGCAACTGGAATACGAACGTGTAATGAATCTCGTAACGAAAAAGGATAAGTCCTTTGCGGATGCCAAGAAACAGGCCGAAAAAGAAGTGCTCGCCGCATTTAACGTGAATGCGAAAAACGGTGAATTTGCGTTTTCCGAAGACTTGAACATCTTGGAAAAAGGCGACGACAATGCGGCATTGCTTGCCGTGAGCGTGATGATGCAATCGGATTTGAAAGTCACAAAACTTGCCGAGCGCGTGAAGGACGTTGCCGCAGACATTGCGAAAGACGGTTCGTGGGATGACGATAAAACGAAAATGGAAATTGCGGAATGGGCAGCAACTGCTGACAAGAATGGCGAATTTGAAAACGTTGGCAAGAACATCGAGAAATGGGGCGGTTCAGGCGAAGTTTCTGCGTTTGAAATTGTTGTCGAAAAGTTTGCCGAAACTGTCATCACGGACACTGTTCCGGGAACGTCTAGTAGTTCGGTCACTTCGGCAGGCTCAGTGACCTTGAGTTCGTCTTCCTCCAAAAACGTTCTGAGCAGCGGCAGCCGCGAAGGATCTAGTGACAGTAAGATGGTTTCATCGTCTTCTTGGACGGGTAAATTAACTTATGGTACAGGGGAATATTTGAATCCAAATATCAAATATGATTCCATCATTGATTCCCGTGACGGGCATGTTTACAGGACTGTTAAAATAGGTAATCAAGTTTGGATGGCTGAAAATTTGAATTTTGAAACGAAAAATAGCCATTGTCTATGGGATACGACAACGACTTGTGCAGAATTTGGACGCTATTATGATTGGATGACGGCGATGGATGTTGCCGGAGTGTATAGCCCGAACGGCAAGGATTGTGGCGATAACAAGAGGTGTGCACCGACTTATCCCGTGCGAGGCATTTGTCCTGAAGGTTTTCATTTGCCCGACTCGACGGAATGGAATATTTTGATTGCTGAGGCAGGCGGAAAATCTGTAGCAAGTACGAAACTTAAGTCTAAAGAAGGTTGGTACAAAAGTAGTGATGATAAAGATTATGTCGCTGGCTCGGACGATTATGGATTTTCAGCGGCCCCTGGTGGTGGCAGAAACGATGCCAATTTCGACCGTCAAGGTCATGAAGCGTTCTTCTGGAGCGCTTCAGAGAATGGCTTTACTACTGCAAAACTTATGAATTTGGATAATCTTGATTATTTGTCATCATTTCTTACGGGTTACGCCAAAGAGTATTTCTTTAATATTCGTTGTGTCGATGATGGATCTTATGTTCCGACGCCTCGTCCTGTCATTAAATACGATTCCATCGTTGATTCACGTGACGGGCAAGTTTATAAAACCATAAAAATCGGAAATCTAAATTGGATGGCTCAAAATTTAAATTATGAAGCAGAAAACAGTCGTTGTTATAAGGACTCTTCAATCTTTTGCGATGTGTATGGCCGCCTTTATTCATGGGCTTCGGCTATTGATTCGGCAAAACTTGCAAATGATAAAGCGAATCCGCAAGATTGCGGTTATGGCAAAATCTGCCAGCTTCCGGCGGTTGTTCAGGGCGCTTGTCCGAACGGATGGCATTTGCCTTCTTCAGATGAATGGAGTGTCTTGTTTACTGAAGTTGGAGGTCAGGGGAGTGCGGCAAAATATCTCAAGTCAATGATGAAGTGGAATGGAACGGATAGCGTTGGTTTTGCAGTATTGCCAGCAGGTTTCTCCAGCCAAAACGGATATAGTTTTTCTTCTGAAGGCGGTGATGCTTATTTTTGGACGGCGACGGGATTAGATTATAATGGTGATGAAGCTTATTTTGTTCATATGGAACATTCTAACTCCTATGTATTCTTGTATTCTGTGGAAAAATCTAATGGCTATAGCGTTCGTTGTGTCGAAGATGGAGGTGTTATTGCCTCAACTGTTCCTAATGAAGGCTTTGATTGGAATCTCTCTAAAGAATCTTATCTGAATTCAAACATCCAATATGATTCCATTGTCGATAGTCGTGACGGACAAGTTTACAAGACCGTGAAAATCGGGGATCAGATTTGGATGGCTCAGAATTTGAATTATTCCGATAGCGTTAAAACTCCGAGCCTCAAGGGGAGTAGTTGGTGCAGAAAGATTATTTATCGTAATGGGGCTGCTATATTCCTTGATGACTCTAAGTCTTGTGCCGTTGCAGGGCGTTTATATACATGGGCGGCTGCTATTGATTCGGTTTCGCTTGTGAATGATCCGAAAAATCCGTTGGATTGTGGCATGGGTAAAAGTTGTCGCTTTGAACTCCCGGAACCGATTCGTGGAATTTGTCCTGAAGGTTTTCATTTGCCGACGGACGATGAATGGAATGTCTTGTTTGCCAAGGTGGGAGGGAATGAAAGAACTGGTAAGGAGACTGCTGGCAAGGCTCTCAAATCGCAATCGGGATGGAAAAATTCCGGTTATGTTGGAGTTGGCGGCAATGGCACAGATGCTTACGGTTTTTCGGCAATGCCGGTAGGTGGATGGGAGGGATTGTCGTTTAGCGATGATGATGGGGTATATGCTTTCTTCTGGAGTGCTTCTGAAGGTGGTACTGATACGGCGTATCGTAATCGCTTAGGGAATGGTTATGATGCGGCAGCTCTGTATGCTTATAGTAAGGCGAACGGCTATAGCGTCCGTTGCCTCAAGGATTGAAGTTGTTAGTCGGCAATAGATTGTAAAAGGAAAGAGAATATATGAATTTAAATAATTTATTTACTCTTTTGTTTGCGTTGGTTTCGTGCATTTTTGTGGCGTGCTCAGATTCCGAAGTCGCTGGCGGTTCTTCGGACGATGCAGGAATTTACGCCATCAAAGATTTGAATGTAGCTGGACTTACGCAGAAAGGCCCGTTTGCAAAGGGCTCCGCCGTGACGGTGCAGGGCATCGATTGCCAAACGATGGAGTTGACAGAAGAAAAATTTACGGGTAGCGTCAAGAGCGGCAAGGGCGATTACGATATCGAAGGTATTACGCTTTCGTCTTCGTGTGCGATTTTCGAAGTGACTGGGCTTTATCTCGATGAATTTACGGGCAAGCAAACTACGGAACCGGTAACGCTTCGCTCGCTTGTAAACCTCAAAGATCGAAAGAGTGTAAACGTCAACGTGCTTACGCGATTGGAATACGACCGTGTCGTGAAACTTGTTTCCGAACAGAAAAAGTCTTTTGCGGATGCTAAAAAACAGGCTGAAAAAGAAATTTTGGCGTCCTTTGGCTTCGCGGACGGGGTCGCCGAATTCGGTGAATTCGAAGACTTGAACATCTTTGAAAAGGGCGATGGAAATGCGGCACTCCTTGCTGTGAGCGTGCTCATGCAATCGGATTTGAAGGTGGATGCGTTCACCGAGCGTGTGAACGATGTTGCCGCGGACATCGCGAAAGATGGCGAATGGAATGATTCCAAAGTAAAAACGGAGATTGCAAACTGGGCTGCTTCTGCTATGGCAAACGGCAAGCTTGATTCAATTCGCAAGAATATTGAAAGTTTGGGTTATGCCGATGAAGTTCCCGCATTTGAAAAGTTCGTTGACGCTTCGGCAGGCTTGGCGACTTTAGAGTCGTCATCCTTTGCGGTTCCTTGTAAAACAGATAGCACCGATACATGCGAATATGGCGAATTGATCGACGAACGTGACGGACAAGTTTACAAGACAGTGAAAATTGGCCGCCAAACTTGGATGGCTGAAAACTTGAATTATGTATATGCTCAAGCTACGGATGGATCGACTCCTATGGATTGCTGTTTCGGCGATTCGCTTGAGTATTGCAAAAAATATGGACGTTTATATACATGGTCTGCGGCTGTAGATAGTCTTGGTTTATTCAGTACTGATTGTATGGGATGTGGTTATGAGTCGTATTATTCATCATTCGATAATGTTGTAAGAGGTATTTGTCCTAATGGGTGGCATCTTCCGTCATTGGCGGAATGGAATGAATTTAAAGAAAATGTGGGAGAATCTGCGTTTGCTGTGGAAGCTCAAGGGTTCGAAAGATGGCCTAAGGCTACAAACGATTTTGGATTTTCGGCGATTCCTGTAGGTAATTGTTATGATGGAGTTTCCCAAAGTCTTGGTTATTCAACTCATTTTTGGTGCTCGGAAGAAGAACAACGATCAACAACTCGAATTGATAAAAGAACGGAAAATGCTTATGCGTTGGGGCTTTCGTCAGATTCGTTGATTGGACTTTCTGTTATTTATAAGAATTCCATGTTGAGTGTCCGTTGCGTCAAAAATGTCGAAAATGTTTTTTCTTCATCTAGTGCATCCTCGTCATCTTCTCGCAAGGACGATATGAAAAATAGTTCTTCTTCTGTCTTTTTGAGTAGTGGCGAAGAAACTAGCGACAGTTCTGTAAATTCGTCAAGCTCGGTGGCTTTGGCGATTCCTTGCAGAACGGATGCCGAAGATAACTGCGAATACGGCGAATTGATCGACGAACGTGACGGACAAGTTTACAAAACTGTGAAAATCGGTAGTCAAGTTTGGATGGCTGAAAATCTGAATTACGAAACGGATAACAGTTATTGTTATAACGATAGTTCTAGTTATTGTGCTAAGTATGGTCGCCTTTATACATGGTCTGCGGCAATGGATAGTGCAGGTGTGTGGAGCGATAGCGCTAAAGGCTGCGGTTATGGTGTTTTGTGCTCACCGAAATTTGCGGTGCAGGGTGTTTGCCCTACCGGTTGGCATTTGCCGGATACCACGGATTGGCAAATTTTGATTACCGCTGCGGGTGGTTGGGAAAATGCTGGCAAAACACTCAAGTCATTGTCGGGTTGGCTTTATTTTAAAGCTTCTGATGATTATGACTTTGCAGCCTTGCCTGGTGGCTTTTTGTATCATAGCGGTATGTATGATGTTGTTGGTAGTACGGCTTATCTTTGGACTTCTACCGAAAATACAGAAAAGGACTATTACGCCTATAGTGTTGTTATAGCAGGTGACGGAATAGATTCCTTTACGGATGGCTTTAAGGATAATGCGTATTCTATCCGTTGTGTCAAGAATTGAAAATTTAAAAAATAGGAAAAATTAAAAAGGAGAAAGATTGGTATGCGTTATAATCTTTTTTTGAAATGGAATAAAGTCTTTACGGTTCTTCCGTTTGCCGTTGTTTTTTGGGCGTGTTCCGATAGCGACGATATCGTCGGTGTCGATGGAATTTCATTTGGTTCCGAAATCGAATCTAGTAGCAGTCAAGAGATTGAACTGTCATCTTCGAGTTTGTATAATGATGTAAAATCGTCGTCAAGTATCGCCCAGAGCAGTGAAAGCCGCGATGATTCGAAATTCTCATCAAATGTCTCTAGCAGCAATTCACAGTCTTCGAGTTCTAGTGAAATTGTGGCGCTTAGCAGTTCCGTACGTACGGAGACGTTTACTTTAGACGGATTGACCAAGGATAGTTTCAAGAATCCAGATGTGAATTACCAGACGATGACGGATGAGCGCGATGGTCATGTCTATAGAATTGTGACTATTGGTAAGGGTGACGAGGCGTTGACTTGGATGGCGGAGAATCTGAATTTCTCGGAAAATACCACGGATAGTGCGCTGGCGATAAATTTGAAGTCCCAAACGTCTTGCCCTTTGGATAAGAAAGAAAATTGCGATATTGCCGGTAGACTCTATAAATGGAACGCTGCAATGAATATTAATGTAGCGTACAAGGATTCTATTAGAAGTGCAAAAAATATTATTTATCCATACAATTATCAGGGCGTATGTCCATCTGGTTGGCATATACCTAAAAAGGATGAGTATGTGTCGTTAATGAAGTTTGTGTATGATGTAGATGGTTATGATCATGTGAGTACGGCGCTGAAATCTAAAACGGGTTGGGACTCTCAAGCAGCAGGAAGAGATATTTTTGGTTTCTCGTTTGTTCCTATGGATTCTTCAGAAAATGGTAACCTTGGTCTTGCCCTGGTTTCTGATATCAATGATTATGACGATGGAGGTGTCATTATGTTTAGAATAATGGACATTGAGCCTAATCCCATTTTCATTGTCTTAGGAGCTGAAAATACGTCTTATGTCCGTTGTGTGAAAAATAAGGATTTTTTCGATGGCTGGTTTGAAGACGAGCGTGATGGAAAAAAATATAAGTATGCCCGCATTGGGAAAAAGGTGTGGATGGCAGAAAACCTGAACTATGGCAAAGATAGTACTGGATCTTGTTTCTGGCATGATGATGAAGCGTGTTCGGAGTACGGTCGATTCTATACCTATGAAGAAGCTTTGAACGTTTGTCCTGAAAATTGGCATTTGCCTTCTAAGGAAGAATTTCAGCAATTGGAGGAAGATGTTGGTGGATGGGACCATGCGGCTACGTATTTGCGCTCGACGGAATGGGCTAATGTTGGTAATGAGGCGGGCTTGAATACTTATGGATTTAATGCCAAGCCGACAGGTTATTATGGGAAGGAGGATGTATCAAAAAATGGTTCGCTGGAAAAAGTTTTCCGTAGCGGGGGGTTCAACATGTGGACTAGTACAAGATATAATTCGCAAGCGGCTTATATGGTACAGATTCTTGATTGGTCGGGGTCTTCAATCTCGATTCCAAGTGAAAATAAAATTTTTGAAGTTCCAGTCCGTTGCGTGAAAAACTAAATTTGCAGAGGACGAGGCTTAAAATGAATTTCAAAAACGTTATTCGAATTCTATTGGCTATGCTCGCGATACCTGCGTTTGCGGCAAACGGCTCCATGAAGGGCGACGGTTCTGCCCAAAATCCTTTCCAGGTTGAAGACTACGAAGACCTCAAAGCGATAGGCAAAGGCTCTTACCTCTATTCGTCAAATTACATCTTGACGAAAGATATAGATGCGTCCGCTTCGAAGAAAGAAAATTGCAAGGATGGCGTATGCAATGGATTTACGTCGATTGGTCGTAACAAGGATGCCGTGGATAGCACTAAAGTTTGGGGAAACTTCGATGGTCAAAACCATTCTATTCGCAATTTGTTTGTTCAGTGGAAAGCGAATAATCTGGGTTTATTTTCCAATTTGCACGGATCTGTGAAGAATCTGAAATTGGATAGTGCGAATATTACAGGTGCGATTAATTCTGCCGGTTATGTTGGAAGCGTTGCTGGGTATGCGGAAGGTTCCATTGAGAATGTTCATGTGACAAATAGTTTTGTTCAGGGATCTGGTTGTGTAGGGGGCATTGTAGGATATTTCCGTAAGGATTCTATGGAGAATGTTTCTTATCAAGGCGAAGTGAATGGTATATATAGGGTAGGAGGAATTGCTGGAGTTTCTAATTCGCATATCGCTAATGCGTCTGCTGATATCCGTATCGTTGCTAAGCGAGACTCTAGTAGTAAGCTAAGTACAAAACAAATTGGCGGTGTTGTGGGGTATGCCGAAGGAAGTGTTCAAAATAGTCGTTCTAGCGGGGCGATAATTCCGAATACGACGAATATAAGTTCGGTTGGCGGTCTGGTTGGCGAGTCTAGAAGTGAAATTTATTTCTGCTCATCGTCCGTAGATTTGCTGAGTGTGTCTGATTCGGGTAAAACGTTCGTTTTTGATAATCGCATTGGTGGTCTTGTTGGTGACAACCGTGACCCAATCTTTTATTCTTATGCGACTGGAAATGTTGAAGGAACTTCTAGCGTCGGTGGGTTAGTTGGGGCCAATTCAAATTCGATAAGGTTGACCTATGCGCAAGGGAGTGTTAAGGGACAGGAGGATGTTGGTGGACTTGTAGGTCTCAATATGGCGGAATCCTATGGGAATTTTCATGACTCGGGAAGTGTTGAAATAAGTTATGCTGGCAATAATGTCATCGGACGGGAAAATTCTGGTGGTCTTGTCGGTTATAATAGAGTTGAGGCGGAAAGAATAAAGGATTCATATTGGGACAAGGAATTGTCTGGCTTGAGCGTGAGTGCGGGCGGAACAGGACTTTCTACTAAGGAAATGATGACGATGTCTTCTTTTGTGGGATGGGATTCCCTTGGTTCCTGGATTTACGATTACTGCGATAAAGAACCAT
>Ga0310696_10010795_pt1 | contig 10460 bp, 10 predicted proteins | sample AusTroGonzalo_MG_4_FD_203885 | JGI IMG/M metagenome (GOLD analysis project Ga0310696, IMG submission 203885) | Bovine rumen microbial communities from tropical cattle in Woodstock, Queensland, Australia - Gonzalo_02 (v2) (version 2) | ecosystem: Host-associated > Mammals > Digestive system >... | reverse complement strand
GCACATGAACACCCAAGGCAAGCACTAGTGACACGACATTGGCATAAGCCACACGCATCAGGTCGATAAACGACGAATAGCGCACAATGCCAGCATAGGTATGGAAGTAGCGAACACCTATTATACTCAGCACCGCATAGACGGACAACGAAGCCAACAAAGTCGGCATGCGGGAAGTCAGCTCCGTCCAATTGCTGAAGATCCAATAGCTGATGGCACCCGACATCATCAGAATCAGCATGTCGAGCACAATGATACTCCAATAAGGCAGTGAATTACGGCGGAAATACCAGTTTGCAAGTTTACGGAAAAAGTTCATATACGACGGTTTGTAGTGAAATTAACAAATTGTTGAAAGAATAGTCTCGATAATACGTTCGACGTCAGCATCCGTGACCATCGGACCAGAAGGCAGACTGAGGCCCTTGTGGAACAGACCTTCGCTGACACCATTGAGATAGGCTGGTGCATTATGATAGAGAGGCTGACGATGCATGGGTTTCCACAACGGACGAGACTCGATGCCGGCCTTATCAAGAGCCACACGCATGGCTTCGACATTGCGATTCGGTTCGCAGTCGGTGTGCACAGGGCCTCCACCATGAACCAGTCCCGCAACTCCACCAACGGCGCCACTGACAGGCTGCTCATAAGCGTTCTCCTCACCCTTCACCCGCAGATGCTCATCAAGAAGGATCGTACTCAGCCAGAAGTTCGACTGCATATCCTTCGGCTCATCATGGAACGTGATACCATCGACGGATGCAAAGGCTTCGCGATACTTAGCGGCGATGTGACGGTGATGAGCGATATGCTCATCGAGCACACGCATCTGTCCACGGCCGATACCTGCGCAAATGTTACTCAGACGATAGTTATAACCCACTGCCTCATGATGATAGTAAGGATAAGCCTCACGGGCCTGAGTAGCATACCACATCACACGATCACGAGCATCAGCATCAGGGCAGATCAGTGCTCCACCACCCGAGGTCGTGATGATCTTATTACCATTGAACGATAGTACGCCGTAACGTCCGAAAGTTCCTACGACTCGTCCTTTATACCTAGAGCCAAACCCTTCTGCCGCATCTTCCACCACAGGGATGTCATATCGATGGGCTATGGCCATGATCTCATCGATCTTGGCAGGCATACCGTACAGATAAACAGGCACAATGGCCTTGGGCTTACGGCCTGTGACAGCAATACGGTCGTTGATAGCCTTCTCAAGCAGCTTGGGATCCATGTTCCAGGTTTCTTCTTCGGAGTCGATCATCACTGGTGTGGCACCCAGATACTTGATGGGATGGGTAGATGCACAAAACGTAAAACTCTGCACCAAAACCTCGTCACCAGGACCAACGCCACAGGCAAGCAACCCGAGGTGGACTGCTGCCGTACCTGAGGAAAGGGCCACAATCTCACGGTCCAAGGCAGGCTGAGAGTCTGGCATCTGGCATACATACTGCCTCAGGTCTTCCTCAAAGCCATTGACATTGGGTCCCAAAGGTACCACCCAGTTCGTATCGAACGCCTCCTGGATGTACTTTTGTTCCCAGCCGGCCTCACTCATGTGGGCCAGACACAAATAGATTCTATTTGCCATTATATAATGATATTTTCTATTTCTGTTAGTTGTAATATCCTGTACTGCGGCAACATCTTTAGCGGCAGGCTGAAGTCCTGGTGGTGGATATTACTTCCATCGTCTAGCAGACAGATGGTTGTCCAGCCTAAACGGTTAGGTGCCTCAAAGTCCTTCGCAGGATTGTCCCCTATATAATAATAGGTACGCGAGGGATGATGTTCCATAAACCATCGGAAAGGCTTGTCTGAGGGTTTCTCGTACCCCGTTTCTTCCGATATCAAGATATCCTGTTCATCTATGTAGGCCGACAATCCCAAAGCATCGACCTTATGCCGCTGAGTCATGCTTCTTCCATCGGTAATGATACCTAAGACAGAGTGCTGATGCAGACGGTCAAGCAGATTCCTGATGGTATCATCGAGACGGATAGCTGGGATATGAGAGCGATAGATCGTCAGCAGTTCGTTGATAGTATGTTCCAGCTTGTATGTATCTATCAACTGTTGGAATACGTTATCACCTTTCTGCCACCAATAAAGCATCTGGTCGAAAATGTCTCTGGATACGCCATAGCGAGACTCAACCACTGCAGCTATCTCACGATAGGCTGACTTCAAATAATCCTGCTCCTTATACAGGGTATCATCAAGGTCGAAGACTACCACCCTACTCTTTTGAGTCATAGACGATGATGTCATTATCGTAGCGCAGCATCAGCGTTCGGTCAAGCCAAGCATCGGAATATTCCACCGTTTCTCCAAGCAGATACTCACGAATCAAATAAGCAGCATAGTTGGCTTTAGCATAATAGGACAGCGGGAAACCACCTCCAAAACGTGGATTAATCTCAATGCCTTTCACATCGCCATCGCTTTCACGATAGAACAATTGGAGACAAATACATCCTCGGACACCCTTCAAAACACCCATCCGCTGTAGCAGGAAACTGACAATGCCGTTCTTACGGGTGATGCCTTTATTGATCTCCCCCGCACGAATCTCTATTCTCTCTCGAGGAACGATACCTTTCACACAACCATCAAGGCCGTAATACATGTCGACCGTAAACTCCTTATACTCCTTAGGATCGATATATTCCATAAAGATCAGTTTCGGATCGTTAAGGATATCATGCGTTAAATCATCCACAGACCGAATGATGTGAATGTTCGTACTTAGGGAACCGTCGTAGGGTTTGGCGAACATCGGGAATACAGGATGGTACTTATCAACTGATTGAGGAACGGCAATACCTACCTGCTGGAAGAAGTCTTTCGTCTGACGCTTATCGCGGCAGATTCTTATGAAGTCCTTATCAGGAACTGCCAATCGTACGCCTTGATCCAGAAACCTCTGATGATTCTCTGCCAACACAAGTAACTCTGTATCAATCGTTGGTATGACAACACCAATCTGCTTCTCTCTACAGATATCAAGGAGACAGTCGATATAGTTATCGGCTGTACAGCGAGGAACAGGAATGCACTCGTCAGAAATAATGCCAGCCGGCGCCATTGTCGGACGCATATCTGTCGTAAAAACCTTCGCATCAAGCCCCATTTCCTGCAAGGTGCGCTGGAATATCTGAACCAGCACCACTCGTTTACCAGCCGATGTAATCAGTATGTTCTTCATATCAGTTATGTCCGTTAAACACCTCCATCGTGGCATGTCCCTGTTCAGAGATATCTGCACGTCTGAGCACCTTTTGGATGGTCATCCAAACTACTGTCAGATCCGTTTTCAACGACACATGGTCGACATACCACACATCGAGTTTGAACTTCTCTGTCCACGAAATAGCATTGCGCCCATGACACTGTGCCCATCCGCTGATGCCAGGACGCACTTCATGACGACGGGCTTGCTCCTTTGAATAAAGTGGCAGATACTGCACTAGCAGCGGTCGTGGACCTATCAGTGCCATATCGCCCTTTAGCACATTAAGCAACTGAGGCAGTTCATCGATAGACGTTGAACGTACAAAACGTCCCACTTTCGTCAACCGCTGTCCGTCTGGAAGCAGATGTCCTTCCGCATCCCGCTCATCCGTCATCGTCTTATATTTGATAATCTTAAATATCCTACCATCCTTTCCTGGCCGTTCCTGTAGGAAAAATGCTCCAGCCCCTTTATTGGCAACATGCAGCCATAGGGTAACAACAACCAGCAGAGGCGAGATGCAAATCAACACGACAAGAGCAATCCAAAAATCGAGGAATCTTTTCAGTACGTTCTTATACATATATTACCAACTTCTCACCTTACTCCTTCTCACCTCCGAGAATGGTATCATAGAAATCAAGAAGGCACTGTCTTACGAATCCCTGCTCAAAACGGCAACCTATCATGTTCCTGGCGTTCGAGGCCATATAGGAGCGACGCCTATCATCGTTTAACATCCGTCGCATAGCAACAAAGAGTGCATCAGCGTCTCGAGGTGGAACGATCATGCCATTCTCGTTCTCCACGATGATCTCTCGTGAACCGTTGATATCCGTCACAATCGAAGGCAGTCCCATCGCTCCTGCTTCAAGAACGGTATTGGGAAATCCCTCGCGGTAACTCGGCAATACAAAACAGTCTGCCGCTGCATAATAGGCCAACAGGTCATCGCCCCAGATCTCACCAACATAATTTATTGATGGATTAGAGTCTATCAAGTCCTGAGTCTTATCCGAAACAGGATCAAGATCATCCTCACGCCATCCTACCAACAGAAGCCTTGTCTGAGGGTATTCCTTTGAGAGTCTATCGAAAGCCTCACACAACTCATCGATACCTTTGTCACGAACAATACGCCCTACGAAAAGAAAAGTTATGCAACTGTCGTCGCGTAATGTAGTTGCCTTCTCCATGACCTCCGAGCGACGATTATAGTAGTGCATATCCACACCTCGGATATTGCCAAAGCCCAATACTCGCAAAGGTTTCTGAGTGATACCATAATTAAGCAGGTCATTCTTCACGCCCTCCCCCTCAGGAATCACATACGTAGCACAACGGCAAGTGATCCTGTCTGTCCACATTAGAAGTTTTCGCTGCAAACCTTTTGCTGTCGGAAACACCAATCCAGTAAACGTATGCACTCGTACAGGTACTCTTGTCAGCCATGCTGCGACCATACAAAGCAGTCCTGCCTTCGGTGTCATAGAATGCACCATCGTAGGTCTTTCCCGTCTGAACACCAGTATCAGTTGCCACAAAGCCCGCACATCCTTCATGAGTGAGATATGTCGTTCCATTGGCACCTCGATGGTGCGCACCCCTTCCCGTTCAGCAATGGTCTGCATCTCCACGCCAGGAGAACTAAGCGCCACGACCTCGTACTTTTCACTCAACATCTTCAGTAAACCACGACAAAAAGTGTCGAGACTAATCGGAACCGTTGTTGCACGAATAATCTTCATAACGGTATCAAACGCTTTAGAAAGGCATTATGTTGAATCTTGAACTTCAAATTCTTTCCAAACAGCCTATATCCCAATTGAATGAGATTATATTTGATTACAGCCTGCATCCATATCCAGCAGAAATCCCATGATGATCCACCATAACTTTGGACAAAGGTACGATAGTCTTCTTTTTTCTTGTATATGGAATCATTAGTTGTTCCTCCTATGCGGAACTTGGCCAACGGACTTTCTATGAGTAGGAAACGAGCCCCTTGCTTGTAAAAACGGCAGAGCAATTCAATGTCCATCATATAGCGAAGATCCTCCTGATATAAGCCATAACGCTCATAGGCGTCTTTCCTTATGAATCGGGCTGGATGGGCCACATTGTACTGTAACTTCAACTTATCGAATGTTACATCAGGATAACTGGGGAAAGTCTCATCGGACTCCACATCCCAAAATAAGATAAGGCCGCTATACACATCTACTTGCGAGTCGTACATATCTGCCACCTTCTGCAAAGCACCAGGCAACAAAATATCGTCAGAGTTGATGATACCAATAATTTCACCTGTAGCTCTGGCAATACCTTTATTAAATGCATCACTGATACCACGATCAGGTTCTGAAACAACAACCTGTATCTTATTCTGATACTTTCGAATGATATCGAGTGTGCCATCTGTAGACCCACCATCGATAATCACATACTCTAAAGCCGGATAATCCTGCGTCGTCACACTAAGGATGGTTTCCTCAAGTGTCGCTTCGCTATTAAACGTTATCGTTATAACAGATATCTTCGGCTCCAAAATCGAAAAAAATCAAGTGAATTAGTAAATGTTCATTAAAACAGCCATCCTAAAATTCTGGTAAGTCTCTCTGTCACCACATTTGAATCGACGATCACGAAGTAACTGGAGACGTAGCTTCAAATGCGTTTTAGCCTCAATAAAGTCTCTCAATATACTCTTATTCTCCTCTGGCATCATGTCAAAATAGCCATTGTGAATCTCTTGCGCCACCTTTGAACGTGAGTGCAGATCGCGTTTCACCAATCGTCCTGTACGATGCTTCCATTCTGTCATAACAGAGGTAGACTGTCCTGTAACATTTCCACCATGTTGACGGTAGAGAATATGTGGGATATGATCGAACACGACATGAGCACCGATGGCCTGTGCTACATCGTAGATCCAAACATCATGCATACTCAGATACTGAGGATCATACTTGAGAATAATGTCGCGCAAAGCACGATTCATCACCATCGTGCAACCGCCTACAAACTGATACACCAAAGCTTCTCCGAAAGAAAGTCGAGGATGGATAATCACGCTGTTAACGCGGTTTAGGTCCTTGTCCACCAGTTCTGTTTGGCAGAAATAAAGTGCCGGCCGCTTCTCGTATGACTCCAATTTATCAACAGCGACTTTCAACTTATCAGAAAGCCAGTAATCATCTTGGTCTGAGAAAGCATAATAACAAGAGTCACCTGCCTGTCGAAGCAGATCCATAAAACTCCGTGCTGGTCCTATATTCTCTCCACTATACCATGAAAGGTTTGCCTTCTGCTGCCACTGGTCCAAGATATCACATGTTCGGTCAGAGGATCCATCATCACGTACAAGGATATTCGTTTGTACATCCTTCTGTGCTGCAATGGATTCAAGTTGTTCCTCCAAATACGCCTCTCCATTATAAGAAGACAGCAATATAGTTACTCTTTTCATCTCAACAAACAATTATCAATCACCAAAGGATCTTTCTCTTCTTCTGACTGTTCCATGATCTCTCTCTGAACCATTTGATCTTCATGCTGATGTTCCATCAAAGACGTTTTGTTTACAATTACCATAAACAAAGAAAGAGCTGTGAGTCCTATTGATCCTAATAACAAAGGATTCGTTCCTGACAATATCAAAAAGAGAACATAACCAAGACAATAGCGCTTAATAAACATAGAACGTGAATAATATTTCCATAGCCAAAAACATGGTGCAAAGAAAAGGAATATGAAATAAAGCCCGACAGGGAAGCCATACATCCGAATAATATCTAAGTATGATAATTCCGAATACGAAAGTTTTAATCCTCGTCCTTTTGCGTAAAACTCACTACCTAATCCTGCACCCCATATAATATGGCCTTTTTCACCCATATCATCAATATACGATTCGTAATTTTCATATTTTACTTCATTAGACTCCTCGCCCTCCTGTGTGGCTAACAGGAAAGTAACCACAACCAACATTCCGACAAGTACCAAAGCTGACATCCTAGTCAGAAACTTACCAATAACATTCTTGTCATACAAATACACAAGTAAAATCAGTGCTTGAACAAGGATCGGTGTCCTAGAACCTGCCACCATTAATGAAAGGAACAATATCAAGGAGAAGAATAATTTAAAGGATCCTTTATATTGATAAAGATTGTATATAAACGAGAAGATAATTAGTGATCCTGTTTTATAAAATAGGCCGTTGATAGAATAACCTAGGAAATTGCGATTATATGCCATCATATAGTTCCCTGATGCATTGCAATAATCATAGATCGCAGCCAAAAAGACCCCACCAAGTTCTGACAGGAAGAATAGTAAAAGTGTTACGACAGCCAATATAATGCCATTTATCCATACCGCCTTCAAAAGGACTTCCAACCGCATAGTAACCATGAAGAAAAAGATGCAAACATACAGCATAGACCTCATCTGACTAATAGCATAGGAAGAATCTGTCAAGCTGTCGGTTATAAAGGCAATAAACATTCCCCATATGGGAATAAGTATCACCGATAATAGAGTAGCCCTATTGATACCTGCCAAATACTGACGACGCTTCATACAATAGATTATACCGTATAATACCAGAGCGACAAACAACAAGTCTTTTAGCCGTGAATGGAATCCTGTCGGGTCAAGCGACAGGGTCAGAAGAAATAGGAAATATATACCGTCTACTATCCGCATAGTTGATGATATGTGTCGTACAATTGATTCATTATTCGGATGTTGTCGTGCCGCATATGGGCAACCCCCCAGTTCTCGCTTGAGAGCTTCAATGCATTTCTCCTATTCTCTCGTAACTCCACGATCTTTGACGCCAAAAAGAAGGGATCATTCATTGGAACTATCATGTTTTTGTCATAGTTATCACTAAACAATGACACGACACCTCCTGTATCGGTGGCTATCACAGGTAGGCCCAGGTACTGGGCTTCACAAACTGCATTAGGACTGTTGTCAGAATATGAGGTATGAACATACATATCAGACTTCAAGAGTTCTTCTATCATCTGTTGCGCGCTCAGTATTCCCATCATCTTGACGCCAACCTCCCTTGCACTAATTCTTGTCAACTTTTCAAATTCCCTAAGATCCTCTTCTGTTCCACCAATCCATTTCCATTCAATCTTGTAATCGGTATTATCACGAAGTAACCTAGCTGTTTTTAGGACCACATCAGGACCTTTGATAGAATAGCAGGCTCCTGTGGTGCAAAGAACAATCTTCTTATCCTCATCACGGGGAGTCCATCTAGTGCCGCAACCAATAAAAGAGGTTCTCAGAGCTTCGTCCATATGAAATATTTTCGCACTAGGATTATAGAAACGAACAATGGACTGATCCCATCTTGTACGACACATGAAATACTTATTAGTTCTTAGAATTTCCTCTTCACGGCGATGACGTTCCATTGAAAGATTGTAATATTGGTATCTTGCGAAGAAACCTAATGGATGAGTCAATAATTCAGGTTTCAATCTATCAAAAAGTGAGCTCTGGCCTGGCAACAGAAGGCTATTTCGAATCTGAGACCATAATCCCTGAATATGAATAACAACGGGAATACTTACATGTTTTGCCAGAAGACCAAAACACCATTCTGCTCCGAAGACATGAATCAAGTCTGGCTTATTCTCATGAATAATCTTCAACGACTCTGATAGGATGAAATCATCTACCTCACGATAAGTCATCATATCTTTGATAATCTGCCTTTTCCCATATCGGCAAATATTGATAGGGATAATCTTAAGTCTTTCTGTTTCTTCTACTTCTTTTTTTTGAGGAGAATAGTTCTCGTATGCGACAACTAACTCAATGTTTTCTATGCCAAGAGCAATCTGTAGCAAAGAAGATATCCATCCCTTACCTTCTATGCCTGTATTCTCTCCTGCATTTATAGAGAGTGGAGTAACCGAAAACCACAGAACCTTCATAATAAAACTTGTAATTTATTGCAAAACCGAGCATGAAACCAATTGGTCACTTTCGTATTGAACAAACGCAACTGAATATATCTATAGGGCATTGTTTTAAACAACACAGAAACCATCCTTGGTTCCGCTCCACCAATAAAGCTCAAATCCGGTACCTTCTTTCTCAGGTCATCAATAATCATCTTTCTTTCAGAAGACTTCCCAAAAACACCAATTATACAATCTATCGCATAGTTAAAAAACAAATAAATATTCGCCTTCTGCTTGTGGCAGACCTTCTCTGGCAGATTGGGAATTTTAGTCAGTTGCCATGAATTAGCGATAGCCGTATTATAGTCCAAGGCATTCTTCATTGTAAAAGAATAGGTACATGAACGCTGTCGGATTCTATAAATATAATATAATAGGTGTATACCTATGACACGTCTTGCCTTAAGGAAGCACTCCTGGAGGAATGGAATATCTTCATAATAGACTCCAGGAAAAAGCCGGATATTATTCTCATTAAGGAATGATCTCTTATAAAGAATACGCCAGATAAAGCTACCCATGTTAGGGTTATAGTCCTCAACATAGTAATCATAACCCGTCTTGTTTACAATCAAAGAATCCGTGAGCCTGGCATCATATTGAGATGTAATCTCATTATCGTTCATTCTTATATAATCTGGGACTATCATATCCGCAGAGGTTTCATTGGCCTTCTGCAATAAAACAGAAAGACCATTATCCATCAGCAAATCATCAGAATCAACAAACAGCACATATTCACCAGTAGCCAACTCCATTCCAGCATTTCGAGATACTGATGGACCGGCATTTTCCTGATTGATAATATGAATATTGTGATGACGACTCATGATACCTTTTATGACTTCCATACTATCATCCGTCGACCCATCATTTACAACAATGACCTCAAAGACGTCGTCACAAAGGTCTTGACGATAAAGACTTTCAAGACATGGCCCGATGTATTGCTCTACGTTACAAACTGGAATAATGATACTAAGTTCCATTATTAGATCTTGTTAAATAGAAGGAGAATTGCCTTCCTCATTCTTTCTTGCCAATTCGAAGCTCGCTGATACTCTGGAGACATCACAATTTTCCATTTATTCTTGAAAGAGCCTTTGTAATGAAGAAATACATTCAGGACATCCCGGTCTTCATCACTCAACTGAGACCGATATGAGTGATAAAATTCCTCTACCATCTGAGAATTTTTGGCATCAGAAGTGAAG
>Ga0310696_10010794_pt1 | contig 10460 bp, 8 predicted proteins | sample AusTroGonzalo_MG_4_FD_203885 | JGI IMG/M metagenome (GOLD analysis project Ga0310696, IMG submission 203885) | Bovine rumen microbial communities from tropical cattle in Woodstock, Queensland, Australia - Gonzalo_02 (v2) (version 2) | ecosystem: Host-associated > Mammals > Digestive system >... | reverse complement strand
TTTGAGTGTTTGATTATTCGGGGCAGCGGCGCCCTCGCCGCTTTGGGAATTGTTTGATTGTTTGGATTGTTTGATTGTTTGATTATTCGGGGAAGCGGCGCCCTCGCCGCTTTGGGAATCGGGAACGGGAACATTCACGCGCGGTTGAGCTTGCGCCAGTTCTTCGCCGTAATGGGCGTGAAACCAGATTCGCGCGAAAACGCGACGAACCTCACCGTGATTCCGTCCTTGAGGCTGGATGAAAGCCATTCCATGGTCGAAGGGTGCATTCTGTTCACCGACCCTACCACCCACACGAGAACGGCGGCATCCTTGTCTGCCGCGTTGTGGAGCAGGCGGAGGAGGTGTTTGTTGTCGCTCTCCCCTTCCTGAACGATCACGACGGCCTTGCGCCCGGTTGGAACGTCAACGCCGCGAAGGTCGCCGTTGAAGTCCGCGTACGCTCCACCTTCGCGAAGCTCGAACTCCAGGCCGAGCCCCGTGGCCGCGTTCAGCTTATCGCGCAGCGCTGTCGCCGCTATCTCCTCCGCAAGGCATGCATGGTCCATGGTCATTTTCCCCCGTTCTTTCGCGAGTAGTGGAAGTAGAGCGCAAGGTCGGTGGACACAAGCGCGATGTCGGCGAGGTACACCCAGCAGAGCCAGAGTTTGGACCCCTCCACAACGTGCGCCGCGATTCCGCAGCAGTAGCCGAAGATCACTATCATCATGAAGGCCGGGCTCTTGCCGCCAACGCTCTTCGACCTGTACGTCCTCGCTATCGCGAACGGCCACGAGAAGCCGAACGCGAACAGCATGGCGAACTCGAGTATCTGCGGCAGCGACTCCCTCATGGCGGAAGGCTCAGAGCATGCGCAGCTTCACGGGATAGTCGTCGATCACGCCGGCGGCCTTGATTTCGGCAAGCGCGGTGTCGATTGCGAACGTCTTCGCGGGGTGCGTGAGCGCAACGACCGGCACGTAGCCGCCCTTTGCGGCCTCGCTCTTCTGGGCGACGGCCGAAAGCGACACGCCCGCGCGGCCAAGGGCCGAGGCGATGACTGCGAAGCTGCCCGCCTTGTCCGCGACCTGGAAGCGGAGGTAGAAGCGGTTCGTTATGTCGCCGGCCGCGCGGAGGCGAAGCTTGCCCTCGCTATAAGTAGGTACCGCGCGCGCGTAGCGGACCTCGCCGTGCGCGATGTTGCGGGCTATGTCGCCGATGTCGCCTACGACCGTGGAGGCGGTGGGCGCGCGGCCTGCGCCGCGTCCGTAGTACATCGTGTTGTCGCTCATGTCGCCGTTGACCATCACGGCGTTGAAGGCGTCGTTGACGCTGGCGAGCATGTGGGAGAAGGGAACGAGCGTAGGATGCACCCCCACCTCGACTTCGTCACCCTCGCGGGCGACGCACGCGAGGAGCTTGATGCGGTAGCCGAACTCGGCGGCGTACTTGACGTCCGTGCCGGAGAGCGTGCGGATCCCCTCTATCTGGACGTCGGAGATCGCGGGCTGGAAGCCGTACGCGAGGGCGGAGAGTATGCACGCCTTGTGGGCAGTGTCGAAGCCGTCGATGTCGAGCGAGGGGTCGGCCTCGGCGTAGCCGAGCCTCTGGGCGTCCTTCAGCACAACGTCGAACGGCAGCCCCTCGTTCTCCATGCGGGTGAGGATGTAGTTGCAGGTGCCGTTGAGGATTCCGTGGATCGTGTTTATCTCGTTGCCCGCGAGCCCTTCGCGCAGGACGCGGATGATCGGGATCCCGCCGCCCACGGACGCCCCGAAGTAGATGTCCACGCCGTTCTTCGCGGCGGTGTCGAAGATTTCGACGCCGTATTCGGCGAGAAGCTTCTTGTTGGCGGTCACCACGGCCTTGCCGGCGTTGAGGGCGTCCATCACGAACTTGCGGGCGATGCCGGTTCCGCCAATCGTCTCAACGACGATTCGCACCTCGGGGTCGGCTATCACGGACTCGGCGTCCGTCGTGAGAATCCCGTCAGGGACGGCCACTCCGCGGTCTGTGGTGATGTCGAGATCCGCGATCTTCCTGAGCGCTATGTCCACTCCAAGGCGCTCCCGCATCACCTCGCGGTGCTTCAGCAGCCCCTCCGCCACGCCGGCTCCAACAGTCCCGAACCCCAGTATTCCAACTCCGATTTGCATTGATCGCTCCATTTTTTCGTAAAAACGGCGCGTATTTTACCAAACTGCGTCCGTATCCGCAATCACCAATCGCACTTTCCAGCGGCGGCGTTTTTTGGTATAATGGATGGATGAAAATATTGCCTACCATCTTTGCCGCGGCGGTTGCGGCATCCGCTCCCATGGCTGTCCACGCGGACGATTCCGGAGCGGCCTCCGACTGGTCGCGCATATACCTTGGCGCGCTTCCGACGATCGGCGGAACGAACGGCGTGTTCGCATTTGAGTGGAACAACCACATCTGGACGGCCAGCGTAAACGGCGGGACCGCCCGCCAGCTTGGCCATTCCGCAAGCGACGACTCGTGGCCGGCGATGAGTCCGGACGGCAAGCGTGTCGCCTTCTCGTCCAAAAGGGCCGGAGGCAACGGATGCGTCTTTGCTGCCGACATCGAAAGCGGCGAGGTTACGCAGCTCTCGTTCGACACGGAGTACGCCGTGCCGCACTCGTGGTCTGCCGACGGCAAGACCATCCTCTGCGTGGGGAGCCGCGAAAACGTGGGTCTTGTCTCGTACTCGCGCATAATACTGCTCCGCTCCGACGGGTCGGGCGTAGAGTCGATTCCGTTCGACGTCCCGGCAACCGAGCCTTCGCTCAGCCCGGACGGGCGCAAGCTGCTCTTCACGTTCCGCGGTGGAGACGTCTATCGCAAGCGCCCGACCTCGCAATCCCCCGTGGCTGGCGAGATATGGATGTACGACTTCGACACGAAGGGCTTCACCAGGATGAGCGAGGGGAAGGACGAGTGCCGCAACGCCGTTTGGGCGCCGGACGGCGCGGGGTTCTACTACCTCCGCGCGGAGAAAGGCGCGAGGAACGTGTGGTACCGCCGTCTCGGCGGGGACGAGAGGCGGTTGACCGCCTTTGCCGACGACCACGTGTTCCAGCCCTCCGTCTCGCCCGACGGAAAGACCATGATCTTCCGCTGGAGATTCGACTTCTGGCGTCTGGACCTTTCGCGCGAAGGCGCGGCTCCCGAGCGCATCGTACTGTACCCTGAGCCTGGTTACGTTGAACGCCCGCCAGTGCAGCGGCGCTACTACAACGCCTGCGGCAACAACGACGAAAACGGCGACGTCACCTTCTGCGACAACGGCTCGCAGATCGCGTTCACTACGGGAGGCGACCTTTTCGTGATGGACACCGTTGCGCTTGAACCGAGGCTCGTAAAGGGCGGCTCGCTCACCCACGAGCGGGAATGCGCCTTCTCGCCGGACGGCAAGACGCTCTACTTCACCAGCGACAGGGGCGACGGCATGAACCTCGTGAAGGCGGAGCCCGAGGACCCGTCGCTCCCGTGGTGGGAGAACGTGTCGTTCCGCCTCACGACGCTGGTGGCGGACGACGAAATGCGCTTCAACTTCTCCGTCAGCCCCGACGGCTCGAAGCTGGCGTGGTGCAACGCCAGCGGCAGGCTGACGTTCGCAACTACGAACGGCGAGGTCATTGCGCGCGGACCGCTTTCGTCCGCCCGCTGCGGATATGCGTGGAGCCCCGACTCCAAATGGGTGGCCGCCGAGGTCATGGGACCGCGCCGCGACGTGGACGTGTGGATCGTGTCGACCGACGGCTCGTCCGAGCCCTACAACCTTTCGCGCAACCCCGGGTTCGACGGCCATCCGGCGTGGAGCCCAGACGGCGAAGTGGTGGCCTTCGTGTCCACGCGTCCCGAAAACGGCAGCGGACAGTACCTCTCGTACGTCTACCTCGACCGCGAGCTGTGCGAGCGCGAGAAGTTCGACGAGCAGCCCCGCAAGGCGCGCAACGAGATCGCGGGCAAGGCTCTTGACGACAAGCGCTACTCGAAGATCGAGAAAGTGGCGACAAAGCCCTTCGCTGAGCGCGGCGGAATCGACTTCTCGGACCTGGCCGAGCGCGTGGAGACGCTCAACATAAGGGCTTCAAGCCCGTTCTTCTCCCACGACTCGCGCACGATTGCGTATGCGTCCGGCGGGAACACCGACACCGTGCACGTTCCTGACAGGCTCACCGGCAAGAGGCTCTTCTCGAAGACGGGCGAGTACCGCGCATGGTCGAAGAAGGACGACAAGGTCCTCTGGATCGTCGGCTCCCTTCCGGCTCACGGCGAGAAGACATTCGCCGTGAACGTGTACCAGAACACCGTTGTGGCGGACTACCAGGAGCTCGCTTTCAGGACGGCGTGGGGCAGGGTGCGCGACCTCTTCTACGACCCCGCCACGCACGGGCGCGACTGGAACGCGGTGCGCGCGAAGTACGTGGACGCGGCGCGCAACGCGAAGAGCTGGAGCGTCTTCGCGCGCGTGATGTACATGATGCTCGCAGAGCTCGACGCAAGCCACCTCGGGTTCTCGGCGACGGAAAACTCGAAGCGCGAATGGGGCAACCCGCAGCGCCGCGAGGGATGGAGCGACTGCACCGCCCGCCTTGGCCTGCGTTTCGAAGACCGTCCGGACGACGACGGCTGGACGATCGCGGAGGTCGTCAAGGGCGGTCCTGCCGACCAAATGGAGTTCGGCTTCCACCCAGGCGACGTGGTGACGGCCATAGACGGCATTCCCGTCAACGGCGGCACCTGCCAGGGCAAGGTGCTCAACGGCAACTCGCAGAGGAAGGTCAGGGTCAGCTTCAGGAGCGGCACGAACGAGACGAAGACGGTCACGCTGCAGAGCGTCACCGCCACCGACATCCGCAAGCTCCTCGCGGACGAGGTGCTGCGCGCGAACCGCGAGCGCGTCCACAAGGCGAGCGGCGGGAGGTTCGGGTACGTCAACGTGGCGGCGATGGACAACGAGAACCTCCACAGGTTCCGCCGCGAGATCTACTCGGAGGGCATTGGCCGCGACGGCCTGATCGTCGACGTGCGGTTCAACCGCGGCGGGTTCACGGCTAACCGCATGCTGCAGTCGCTTATCGGAGTGGACAGGACGGTGTACGTGTCGCGCGACCAGGAACCCGGCTACATACTAGACTACGGCGGAGTGCCGCTGTGGTGGAAGCCCGTGGTGGTGCTATGCAGCGAGCACTCCAACTCAAACGCCGAGATCTTCTCGCACATCTTCAAGGTGAAGAAGCGCGGAAAGCTCGTGGGACGCGAGACAGGCGGCGCCGTGATCGCGACGAACGACAAGCCGCTTCTCGACTACGGCGAGTTCCGCAACGCCCACACCGGGGTGTACCTGCCCGACGGGACCGACATGGAGAACAACGGCGCCAAGCCGGACGTCCCTGTCGACGACACGCCGGCCGACATCGCGGCGGGAGTGGACGTCCAGCTTGAAAAGGCGATCGAGACGCTCGACGCCGAGGTCCGCGAGTGGAACGAGACGCACAAGGATGCGGCGCCGAGGACCTATTCCTTCCGCGACGCGCAGTGACCCGCCGCGCAAAGTTTTTCGGCGGATTCACTTAGCGCTTGCAATCCGCGCCGAAATCGCGTATCATACGCGCCACAAAACGACGCTGGAGGGATGGCCGAGTGGCTGAAGGCGACGGTTTGCTAAATCGTTATACGGGCTAATACCTGTATCGAGGGTTCGAATCCCTCTCCCTCCGCCAGTCTCACCCCCCCTTCCCATCCCCATCCGCTGCATTTACGCGCTTGCGCATGAGGGCGTTTCGTCATATAATACCAGTTTCCAACACCGAACCTTCACTCTGGAGATACAACGACATGAATAAAACGCAGAAAACGGCAATGGCCGCAGGTCTGGCCGCCGTGGCTATAATAGGTTCAATAGGGGGAGCGTATTACGGAATCTGCGCGCATCTGCGCTTCACGCAGGCGAACGAGCGCTCGATGCTCAGCGAAACCGACAAGGCCGTTCGCGAAGCGACCGCCAAAGCGCCCGACAGCGTGTTGCCGATGCTCGAGAAGATGAAGACGGAGCAAGTCTGGCGCGTACGCTTCAGGGAAGACTGGCAGAACGGATACCGCAAGCAGATGCCGGACAAGTCCATCGCTACGTTGAAAATCGGCCTGATTCCGACCATCGCCAAGGAGCTGAAGGTGCCGCGCACCCACCTGGCCGGGCTCGTGGAGGACGTCTTCATCAGGTTCGCCGGAAACGGGTTCCCCAACGCGGAGGCCCAGGCGCGCATCAGGAAGGTCATCGCGTTCGCAGAGGAGCTTGAGCCGTCGCTCAGCCCGTCCGACGCGAAGTCCCTGCGCGAACGCCTGCTAGACGCGCACTTCCTCGTCAACGATTTCGACGGTGCCGTTGCCATACTGGAAAAGGGACTTCCCGGGCACACAGAGAACTGGTGCAAGGCCGCAATAGCCAAGATCCGCGCGCACCAGGCCGAGGAGAAGAAGGACGACGCCGAGGCCCTCAAGCAGTTCATCGCGTTCGGCGAAGCAATGGAGGCCGAGCCCGACAGCGGCGTGCCGGAGTACGACCCAACGTCCGGCGTGGCCTACTGCCGCTCGTGGGTTCTCGCCAAGAACGCGCGCCGCTGCTCCGAGTACGCCAAGAAGACGGGCAAGGACGGCGACTCCGCCGCGTTCCTCGAAAAGGCGAAGGCGCTCTACGCAAAGGCACTTGAGGAAACGGACGACGAGAAGTCCCTCTCCGTCCTCAAGAAGGAAATGGCAGAAGCCGGGCTGTGAAGGTAGTCTTCCTGTTCGTGGACGGGGTGGGCATGCGTCCGCCTGCGGTCGACAACCCGGTGAACCCCGAGGTCTGCCCAACGCTGTGCCGCCTCATAGCGCGGCATTCCGTGCCCATCGACGCATGCCTCGGGGTTGACGGGCTTCCTCAGTCCGCCACCGGGCAGTCCACCATGTTCACGGGCGTCAACACGCCGAAGTTCATGGGGCGCCACTGCGAGGGATTCCCAGGGCCTTCGCTCCGCGAGCTCATCGAACGGGACAACCTCTTCCTCCAGCTCAAGCGCCGCAACCTGCGCTTCAGGTTCGCGGACGCATACCTGGTCGAGACGTCGGACGAGCTCGCCGCGCGCAGGTTCAAGTCGGTCACGACGGTAATGGCGCTCACCGCGCCGGAGTCGATCTCCACAGAGTCGGACCTGCTCGACGAGAACGCCGTCATGCAGGATCTCACGCGCGAGACCGTGCAGGACAGACGTCCCGACATACCGCTTGTCACGCCAGAGGACGCGGCAGAGCACCTGTTCTCGATTGCACGTGCATACGACTTCACGCTCTTCGAGTTTTTCCAGACGGACGTTGCCGGGCACTCGATGGACTACAACCGCGCTTGCGCCGTGCTGCGCACCTACGACCGCTTCCTTGCGACCCTAACGCGTCTCACCGAGGCGGCAGGCATCACCGTGATGCTGACGGCGGACCACGGAAACATCGAGGCGATGGAAGAGCGTGGCCACACAAGAAATCCCGTGCCATTCGTCGTTTTCGGCCCCAAAGAGAAGGAAATCCGCGCCCCCGTCAAAAGCCTGGAGGATGTGACCCCTGCAATTCTTCGTATATGGAACTAAATTTTAGTATTGCGGAATCCGAAGATTTTCACTATCATACGCATTGCTGGACAAATTCTGCCCCGAGTGGGGTGGGCATAAAAAGACAGAAGGAACTTTCAGATCATGAACAAAGCACTTCACGCGCTTGTCTACGTAATCCTAATCCTGGCCGTCGTGGCCCTTGTGTTCGAGCTCAACCTCTACAAGAAGCGCGAGCTTCTCGGAGCCCGCAACAGATCGTTGGAGGACTTTGTCGTGAGCATCGCAAAGACCATCGAGACTGAAGACGCTCCCAAGTCCCCGACGCCTCCCGAGATCAACAAGGACATCCAGGCAGTCGAGGCGAAAGCTGTCGAGAGTCCCGACATGGAGAACCTGCTCGACGAGTACCCCTCGCACCTCGAACAGGCGAACCTCGCGACCTTTGACTGGAACAACACCAAGGACCGTCTCCAGCTCCGCGCTTACTACAAGCTCGATCCCGTGACCGGCATGCCGATCCCCGACCCGGTGAACGCCAACAAGCCCACCACCGAAGGTCCCGGCACCATGAAGGAGCTTCTTTCCAAGCTCTTCGACCGCGCGACCAAGCAGCAGGCCAAGCTCAACTCGACCCGCGCCGAGCTCGTCCACATGCGCGACAAGCTCGAGGCCACTGTCACCGAGCTCAACAAGCTCAAGCAGGAAGACCGCGCTGACAAGGTCACCATCGAGGAGCTCAAGGCGAAGATCGCCCAGCTCGAGGAAGCCAAGGCCACCCTCGAGGAGCAGGTCTCCCAGCTGAAGTCCCAGATCGAGGAACTCAACGGGCAGATCACCTCGCTCAAGGACGAAGTGCAGCAGGCCAAGGACGAGACCGAGGCCGTCAAGGAAGAGCTTGAAAAGGAGAAGAAGAAATCCCAGCAGCTCAACAAGATGCTGATAGCCGAGCGCAACATCCGCATCAAGCTTCCGCAGGGCGGCGGCAACGGCCAGACTTCGACCGCCACTCTCACGACGGGCGAAAAGGGCAAGCTCGTGAGCGTCAACAACGACCTCATGTTCGCAGTCGTGGAGTTCACCGACGCAGCGATGAAGGAGCTCCTCGGCCCGAACCGCGAAGGCGCCCTTCCGATGCTCGAGCTCGACGTCAAGCGCAAAGGCTTCAATGGTCCTGCCGGCGAGCGCATCGGCCGCATCCGCCTCCGCGTCGCAGTGGAGGACAAGAACTACGTGATTGCCGACATCCTCGGCGATTGGGAACAGGACAAGGCGGAAGCTGGCGATGTCGTCTTCATGGACTAACGCATTGTGCGCTGCCCTGGCGCTCGCTCTGGCCGTTCTCGCCTGCGGGTGCATTGCCGACGCAGCATCTGATTCGGACCTCCCGTGGGCCACGCACAACCCCTGGGAGGGCGTGACTCCAATTCCGGGAAGCGTCCTGCACCAGTACGACTGATGATCGAGGAAAGGTCATTCAATGTCGAAGAAAGCGGCGTCCGTCTGGACGCCGCTTTGCTTGCCCGGTTTCCTTCGTCCACCAGGGCCTTCTGCCGCGACGCCGTAGCAGAAGGCCTGGTGTCGGTAAACGGACGTCCCGCGCGCAAGGGCGACAAGCTCCGCGCAGGCGACATAGTCGAAGTGAAGGCCCTTCTGGAAGCGGACGACAACAGAGTGCGTCCGGACCGTTCAATCACGCTTGCCGAGCTTTTCGCCGATTCCGCCCTTCTCGCCTACGACAAGCCTGCCGGCATGCCAGTGCAGCCGCTCACCCATTCCGAAACTGGCACCCTGATGAACGGAGTCGTGGCGCACCATCCGGAAGTTGCGGAAATAGGCGACCAGCCTCTAATGGCAGGCGCGCTGCACCGCATAGACGCCGGCACCTCAGGGCTTGTGCTAGTTGCGCGCACGCAGCAGGCATTCGACTCGCTCCGAACGCAGTTCGCCGAACAGACCGTCGAGAAGACGTACCTCGCGATGGTGGAAGGCGCGGTTGCTGTCGGAGGGACGCTCGAGCACGACCTTGCGCACACTCCAGGGCTCCCCTACTGCAAGATGGGCGCATGGCGGTCGATGCGCGTCACGGAGGCGGAACGGGCAAAGCTGAAGCCGCTGCACGCCGTGACCAAGTACCGCCCTATCGGACGCTCGATGCTCCAGAACCAGGAGCTCACGCTCCTGGAGGTGAAGATATTCACGGGTGTCACGCACCAGATACGCGCACAGCTCGCGCTTGCGGGGATGCACATCGTCAACGACAGGCTATACGGCGCATTCGCAGTGGAGAACGAAGTCGGCCACCGTCTGCACGCCCTCTCGGCGAAGTTCCGCCACCCAGTGTCGAACGATGAAATGGAAATCCGCACCCAGCTCCCCGCCTGGGCGCAAAGCGACTAGCGCGCGCCGCCGTTGGCCTTGGCGAGCTTCTTGAGCTTGCCGGACATGGTGAGCTTCTCCACGGCGGAAAGGTGGTCTACGTACAGCACGCCGTTCAAGTGGTCCAGCTCATGGAGTATTGCGCGGGCAAGGAGTCCACGTGCGTTGATGACCTGTGGATTGCCGTCGATGTCCAGACAGCTCAGAATGACCTCGAAGGGACGCGTGACGTGCCCGCTCATGCCCGGGAAGCTGAGGCAGCCCTCGCTGTCGCGCTGACTTCCCTCGCTCGACACTATCGTGGGGTTGAACGCCACAAGCGGCATGCGTATCGGCGCATTGAATGCGCGGACCTCCGGATCCTTCATGCAGTCGGGCGGGACGTCCACCACGAACAGCGCCTCCCTGCGCCCAACCTGCTGCGCCGCAAGGCCAACGCCCTCGGCGGCATGCATCGTCTCGATCATGTCCTCCGCCAGTTTCCTCAGAGCGGGCGTTACGGAAGACACA
>Ga0310696_10010793_pt1 | contig 10460 bp, 8 predicted proteins | sample AusTroGonzalo_MG_4_FD_203885 | JGI IMG/M metagenome (GOLD analysis project Ga0310696, IMG submission 203885) | Bovine rumen microbial communities from tropical cattle in Woodstock, Queensland, Australia - Gonzalo_02 (v2) (version 2) | ecosystem: Host-associated > Mammals > Digestive system >... | reverse complement strand
CACACCATGGAGTGGTACACGGCGCCTATGGCATCCGGTCGCGGGCATTGGAGCGAGCCGTATTTCGATGAGGGCGGCGGCGAGATGATGATGTCCACCTACAGCCTGCCTATCCGCAACAGCGCAGGACAGATCGTGGCCATCTTCACGGCGGACGTGTCACTCGAATGGCTCTCGGAGGTCGTCAACGCACGACATATCTACCCCTCGTCCTACAACCTGCTGCTCTCACGCTCGGGACAGATCATCGTCTGCCCCGAAGACTCGCTTGTCATGAACACCGATATCGACCAGGCCACGGCCGGCATTGCCGACACCACTGCCGACTATATCAACCGCCAGATGAAAGCCGGCAACAGCGGACAAGCCACCGTCACCGACGAGAAAGGCGAGACCAACTACGTTTTCTACGGACCTGTCGATGACGTCACTGGTTGGTCTATGGCCGTAGTGTGCGCCGACAAAGAGATCTACAAGGGCCTCCGTGGCACCCGACTCAGCGTCTTCATCCTGATGCTCGTGGGTATGTGCCTGCTCGGCTTCATCATTTGGCGCACGGCCCGCGGAGCGCGTCGTCTGCAGGAAATCAACGCACAAAAAGCCTCTCTGGAGCGCGACCTGCAGGTGGCCAGCGGCATACAAATGGATATGCTGCCCAAGGAGTTCCCCTCCGGACACGAGCGCGACGACGTGCAGATCTATGCCACCCTGACTTCGGCAAAAGAAGTGGGAGGCGACCTCTTCGACTTCTATTTCCGCGACAACAAACTCTTCTTCTGCATCGGTGATGTGTCCGGCAAAGGCATCCCGGCCTCTCTCTTCATGGCGGTCACCAGGTCCGTCTTCCGTACCGTCTCGGCCAAAGAGTCCGAACCCGATGTTATCATGGCCAACCTCAACAACACGATAGTGGATATCAACGAGTCACTTATGTTCGTCACCATGTTCATCGGCGTACTCGACTTGCCCACGGGCATGCTCCGCTATTGCAACGCCGGCCACGACGCCCCCATGCTCGTGGGAGCCGGAGTCGGAACCCTGCCGTGCGACGCCAACATACCCGTCGGCATCGACGCAGCCTACCGCTATACCTGTCAGGAAGCACTCGTCTACACCGGCACCACTATCTTCCTCTACACCGACGGACTGACCGAGGCGGAGAACGCCGAACAACAGCTCTTCTCCCTGCAGCGCGCCAAACAAACGGCCGAGGACGCCCTCGCACGACAGCAGCATGACCCCAAAAAACTTATCTCCATCATGACCGACGCTGTCCACACCTTCGTCGGCGATGCCGAACAAAGCGACGACCTCACCATGATGGCCATCCAGTACCTCCGCCCCAACCCCGAGTCCTGCTAACCGCTACGAATTCGCACAACATAGAACTACAATGAAAACTCAATCTCTCTTCATGACGACGCTACTGGGTGCGGCTCTGACGCTCGCGGCATGTGGCAGCAGTTCCTCCGCGACCATGGCATCACCTACCATGCCTTAGCCACCATCAAGCAAATCCATGACGACAACACGATGGAAATGGATTGATTAAATGTTGATTTTTCTGACGAATTACACAAATATTAAAAATCTGATATGAAAACAAAATCGAATTTTCTTTTTATCCTATGCTGCTGCGTATTGCTGGCGGCATGTAAACAGGAGACGCCCGTGGATACCACGGCTCTCACAGAGTGGCAAGCCGGTCAGACCGTTTCAGAAGCACAGGTGACAGCCTTCGGCGGATTGGACAAGTGCTTTGCTGCTGAGCCTATTCCCGATGTGGTGTGGGCGCGCATGCAGGGCAAGACCTACAAGGAAAACCCCTACATCGGACGAGACGACCTGCGTCATATACGCGTGTTGCATTGGGACTATGACAACCAGATGCACATAGGCGAGATGATCTGCAACGCAGCGATAGCTGACCGTGTGGCAACCATCTTCCGTCAGTTGTTCGATGCCAAATACAACATCGAGAAGATGCTGCTGCCCGATGTGTATGATGCCGACGACGAGACGCAGATGCGCGACAACAACACGTCCAGTTTTTGCTACCGTGCGATTGCCGGCACCACCAAGCTCTCCAAGCATGCACGAGGACTTGCTGTGGACGTCAACACCCTCTATAACCCCTATTTCAAGGTTCGTGAGGACGGATCGCTGTTTGTACAACCTGCTACCGGAGGTGCTTACTGCAGTCGCGATTGGGATTTCCCCTACAAGATTGACCACGACGACCTGTGCTTTATCCTCTTTACCGAAGCAGGTTTTGAGTGGGGCGGCGACTGGAAAACGTGCAAGGATTATCAGCATTTCGAGTTAATAGAGGAATAAATAACAGGTGACTTCAAACGCAAGTTAGGCGTTTCGGCTGATGATATCAAGTATTACTATGCCAAGACGGAAAATGAACGCGAATTGTTGGAAACAGAGGATGTATTCCGGCTTCTATCCTGAGCTGATGGGAGAGTTCCTGCGCACCCTCAAAGCGATGGAGATTGACTATTACAAGCCAGCAGTGAAGGGTTTGCGCGCCAAGATACTGAAGGAGGAGTATAAATGATGAAACGAGTAAAGATTACAGCGGTTCGCCAGACGGTGTATCCGGACCTTATGGCGAGGTATGAGAACCCGATAGAGCATGCATGCGATATACGGGAAGGTCAACAGTGGGTGTCTGTCGATGCGCAGTGTCCGGAAGGTTCGTGTCCTGCGGCTTGGGAGTCTATGCGGTCGTTTGTAGAATCATTGGCTCGTGGGGAGGGTAACTTCTATGAAGGCTGGATGAAGAACCCGATGAGTGCCATGCTCAGCTGCAACGACGGCTTCCGCCCGTTCAGCTTCTACGTTGAGTCGGTAGATTGAGGAGATATTTTCGCGCCAAAAAAATGTTATTAAAAGCCCCCGCATCTCTGCGAGGGCTTCCTTTGGAAAATGGCAACAAGATGTTGGGGGATGGTAATGGTTACAGGTTACGGAACCAGACTTCCGGCTTGAAGCAACTTCGTTGCATCGACCTTACCATCGTAGCTCTCGACGGTGCGAGTGATAATGGTGGTGGTCGTGTCGCCACTGACGTAGTGCTGCGCCGTGGTCGTTACGGTGCGGGTGACGTTGCAGCTGTTGAGGATGCAGGCTGCCACTATGAGTGACAGCACTGCGATTACAACCTTGGTTTTCATAGGTCAACCTCCTTTCGCTTAGTCGACGCCGTTGCCGCCCATGAACTCGGCCATGAGGAAGGTGCGCAGCGTGTTGTAACGCGACTGAGCCACGAAACGCAGCTCGGCAGCAGCACGCTTGGTCGGATTCGTCATCTGCTCCTTCGCGTAGTCCGAAGACTGCTTGAACAGCTGACGCTGGGCCAACATGCCCGCGGTGACCTTCGTCGAGGGGTGACACAACTTGGAGATGTAGGGCTTGTGGGTGAAGCCGTTGACTCCGAAATACACGTCGGTGTGGCTGCAGGGCTTGCCATGGATCGCGGCCACGGGATACTGAAATTCTACTCCTTTCATAATAGTTAAAGTTTAGGTTTAATGGTGAAACAATAAGTTAGTTTTGCCTTTCGGGAGGTGTGGAATTTTGGAGAAATTCCGAGTGCGAGGGAGTCCGGTGGTAGTTCGGAGACCTTAGCGAGCCCGTCTCATGGTCGACTCATGGGAGGCGAGTTGGAATTTCGCGGGAAATCCGGGGCCTTCTCAAAAGACACTGCAAAGATACGTCGAACTTTTAGGTTTTTCCAAATTTTTTGGCAAAAAAATGCAAAAAACTTGAATTCTGTAATATGGAGATAGCAAAATAGGCAGTTTTTGAGGTCTTAAGTTGCTGAAGTAGCCGAAGTTGCTCAAAATTGTGGGAGGTTAGTAAGGTATAGGGTCATAAAATAATAATATATAATATATTATATTATATATATATTTTATGGCAGAATAGGGTGACAAAAAATTGCGCAACTTGCGCAACTTGCGCAACTCGCGGTTTTGTGACCGATTGGGTAGAAAAAGTGCTCAAAATGCAGATTTCTTGCCTAAATATTTGGTCAATTCAAAAATTTTTACTAACTTTGCACCCGAATTTGAAAAACAACAGTTATGGCAAAGAATTTACAACAGCGGGAGGAGCTGCATAAGACAATATGGGCTATAGCGAATAATCTGCGTGGCGCCATAGATGGTTGGGAGTTCAAGAGTTATGTACTCTGCTCCATCTTCTACCGCTTCATAAGCGAGAACATGCAGCACTACATCGACCATTTACAAGAGCAGGCCGGTGTAAGGGGTTTTGACTACTCAAAGCTGGACGACAATACCGCGGAAACGGTCCGTGAACAGATGGTGCAGGAGAAGGGATTCTTCATTCTGCCGAGCCAACTATTCTGCAATGTATGCAAGAACTGCCGTACCAACGAGAACCTGAACCTGTTTCTTCAGAGCACATTTCGTGAGATAGAGGCAAGTGCTCAGGGAACTCCGAGTGAAGAGGATGTTCGAGGTTTGTTCTCGGACTTTGCCGTAAACAACTCGCAGTTGGGACAGAGCGTGAAACTCCGCAATCAGAAGTTGGCAGACGTGTTGCTGGCCGTAAGGGACATGGATCTGCAGACTACGAACTTTGAGGACAACGAGATAGACACATTTGGTGACACCTATGAGTTCCTTATGAAGATGTATGCGAGCCAGGCCGGTAAGAGTGGCGGCGAGTTCTATACCCCCCAGGAGGTGAGTGAGTTGTTGGCAAGATTGGCAAGCTACAAGAACGAGCACATTGACAAGGTCTATGATCCGGCGTGCGGCAGCGGTTCGTTGCTGATGAAATTCAAGAAGACGGTAGGAAAGAAGAATCCCGACCTTACGTATTACGGGCAGGAGATTAACCCGACGACATTCAACTTGTGCCGCATCAACATGTTCCTGCACAATATCAACTACTCGAATTTTGACATTAAGCTTGGGGACACGTTGCTGAATCCGATGCACAAGGGAATGAAGTTCGACGCCATCGTAAGCAACCCACCGTATTCGCTGCCGTGGATTGGGAAAGAGAATCCTCTCTTGATAAATGATGAGCGTTACTCGCCAGCAAGCGTATTAGCTCCGAAGCAATACTCCGACTTGGCATTCACGATGCATATGCTTCATCATTTGAAGGAGACCGGCACATGTGCGATTGTGGAGTTCCCGGGAATCCTATATCGTGGTCATGATGAGCAAAAGATACGTCAGTATTTGGTGGCAAACAATTTTGTAGATACGGTTATTCAAATGCCAGAAAACCTATTCTTTGGTCCGAGTATAGCTACCTGTATCATTGTGTTGAAAAAGAGCGCCAAGAAAGACTCTTCTGTGCTGTTTATTGACGCCAGCGCGATGTTTGAGAAGAACGGAAACAAGAACCGTTTAACGCCAGAGAATCAAAAGCAAATAATGGAGCTCTATGCTAACAGGAAGGATGTTCCGTATTTGGCAAAACTGGTGAAGAACGATGCAATTCTCAAAAACAAGGCCAACCTCAGCGTTAGCTCCTATGTGGAGCAAGAAGATAAGCGCGAGATAGTTGACATCAAGGACGTACATGCGAAATTGAAGACATTGATAGCAGAATACGACGCGTTGAATAAGAAGATTGAGAATATAACGAAAGAGTTAGATAAATAATGGAAATAATTGGGCTCATACTTGCTATTTTGGTTCCATTCGGGATAGCGATATGGACGATACGGAGCAGCGCGAAAGACACTGCCCAGCAGATTGCTGCGCTTGAAGAGAGCACCAGAAAGCAAGTTGAGAGTATCAAAGAACTGGCAAAAGTTCAGATAAGTGTCACGAGAATTCAGTTATATAAAGAGTTGAGCGATGCTCGTCATCATTTTCTGCTGGCAAATAAGAAAAAGGGAGATGCGTTAGAAAGAGAACATTCGCGATTAATGTTCGGCTATGTAAATGAAGATATTGTTTATAAAGAGCAGGAACGCCAAGAGAAAAAGAACAATATAGCTTACGAGCAAGAGTTTTATTCTCAACAAACAAAAAGAATAACTGATAGTCTCAAGAAACTTGAAGAAGTAGAGAAATTGTTGCAAAAATAGTAGAACTGAAAAGACAATTATGAAGGTTGAGTGGAAGCACATTTGGGAAGTGACCACCTGGGATAAAAAATTCTTAGGTGTAGATTCTGTCATGCAACCCAAGATTATCAAATATCACTACTATTTGGCAAATGAACTGACAGGACTCGAACGTCAAAACGGAGACGTAAGAATTCTATATACGACGGCCAAAGTAGCGTATGCTGATTCATCTGAAGTAGAGGGCACAATCGCTGAAGGTGAAGTTGTTACGATACCTTGGGGAGGAAATGTTAACATTCAGTATTATAACGGAAAATTTATTACTGCAGACAATCGTATCGCAACATCAAACGATACTCTTTATTTAAGTAATAAGTTTCTTTATTATTGGATGCTATCCAAAAAGAAAGACATAGAAAAACTCTATAGAGGAGCGGGTATCAAGCATCCATCTATGTTCGCGGTTTTAAGTAAGCTTATTCCTATTCCCCCACTCTCCGAGCAGCAACGAATAGTTGAGATACTGGATACTTTTACGAACTCAATTGAGAACCTAAGGCAGCAAATAGTAGAACGCAAGAAGCAGTATAATTTGTACTTAGACAAAGCCTACTATTATAACAAAGAAGAGTTACTAAATGCTGCAGACAAGGGGGAAACAATTGTAAAGTCTTTTAATGAATTTGGCTCATTTACAAGAGGTAGGCGATTTGTTCGCACGGATATCGTAGAAGAAGGTGTTCCCTGTGTTCATTATGGAGACATGTACACATATTATGGAGTATGGGCTGATAAGACTCCGACGCACCTAACACCAGAGAAGGCGTCCAAACTTCGGTTTGCGAAAAAAGGAGATGTTATAATCGTAGGAGCTGGCGAAAACGATATTGATATTGGCGTTGGCTTAGCGTGGTTAGGAGAAGAGGATGTAGTTGTCCATGATGCATGCTTCATATTCAAGCATAATATAAATTCGAAGTACTTGTCTTATTTTATGCAGTCTATGAACTATCACATGCAAATTAAGACAGGCGTGGTGGATGGTAAAATTTGTTCCATTTCCGCTGACGAATTAGGAAAAACGTTGATTGGTTTGCCGAGCCCTGCCGAACAACAGCGAATTGTTGAAAATCTCGACACCTTTGTGGCCAGCATCAAGAATTTGGAGGCACAACTTGAATTACGAAAAAAGGAATACGAATACTATAGAAACAAACTCTTAACCTTTGACAAATGACTGATAGATTTGACATAGTGCTGGAGCAAGAGCAATCAACGGTGATTGCAAAGTATGACGCGCGGGTTGTGTCTCCTGAGTCGTATCAGAGTGAGGCACAGTTGGAGGCGGGTCTGATACACCAGCTACAGGAGCAGGGCTATGAGTATCTCCCCAAGCTAACGGGAGAGAAAGACCTGATAGCGAACTTGCGTGAGCAGCTCGAAAAACTCAATGACTATCGGTTTACCGATCACGAGTGGGAGGAGTTCTTCTCCTCCGAGATAGCTCGCGAGAACATGACCATTGACGAGAAAACACAAGTAATCCAGCGCGACCATATTCTCCTGCTGACTTGCGACAACGGCGAGAACCGAAACATCCGTCTGCTCGACAAGAACAACATCTATAACAACCGTCTACAGGTCATCAATCAGTATGTGCCGGAAGGTGGCACCGCCAAGAACCGCTATGACGTGACGATATTGGTAAACGGATTGCCTCTGGTACATATCGAGTTGAAACGCCGTGGTGTGGACATCAAACAGGCATTTAACCAGATTAGCCGCTATCAGCGTGAGTCGTTCTGGGCAGGGCGCGCTTTGTTTGACTATGTGCAGATCTTCGTTATCTCGAATGGCACACATACGAAGTACTACTCCAACACGACGCGTTTCGCCAAAGAGGAAGAGAACCAGCAACAGAAGCAGATACGCAGAAAAACGGAGAGTAACTCGTTTGAGTTTACGTCCTGGTGGAGCGACGAGCAGAACAAGCAGTTGCCGGACTTGCGAGCATTTACGGAGACGTTCTTCGCGAAGCACACCATTCTGAACATCCTGACCAAGTACTGCGTGTTCACAGCGGACAAGAACCTGCTGGTGATGCGTCCGTATCAGATAGCCGCCACAGAGAAGATTCTGCGCCGCGTGGAAACAGCCATCAACAACAAATGGCAAGGCACCACAAGAGCCGGCGGATATATTTGGCACACAACGGGTAGCGGAAAGACACTCACCTCGTTCAAGACAGCACAACTGTGCACGCAACTCAAATATGTGGAGAAAGTGCTGTTTGTGGTGGACCGCTTGGATCTGGACTACCAGACGATGAAGGAGTACGACAATTTTGAGAAAGATTGTGCCAACTCCAATTCGGACTACAAAATTCTGTTACGGCAGCTTAACGACCCGAGATGTCGGATTATCATCACCACTATTCAGAAGCTGTCTGCACTGCTCAGACGCAAGCCCGAGGAGATAAAGGTGCTTCAGCAGAACATCGTGATGATTTTCGACGAGTGCCATCGTTCCCAGTTTGGCAAGATGGGTGGACTCATCAGGAAGAAGTTCAAGAAATACATGATTTTCGGCTTCACGGGTACGCCTATCTTTGCGGAGAATGCCGTGAAGAATCACGATTCGGATTATGCGACCACAGAGCAGGCTTTTGGCGAGCAGCTTCACACCTACACCGTTGTAGATGCCATCAAAGATAAGAATGTGCTGCGCTTCCGTGTGGACTATGTGAGCACGATGAAAGCCAAGGCCGAGATAGCAGACACAGAGGTTTGGGGAATAGAAGAAGACAGTGCGCTGCATGCACCGGAACGACTCAGAAAGGTTGTATCGTACATTCTGGACCGATATGCTCAGAAGACGAAGGCACAGGAGGAATACCGGCATAAGGTTTTGCTGAATGTGTCGGAAGTGGCAAAGCACCGTTCTGCGGAAGAGAAGACCAACAAATCGCTGCTTTACGGTTTTAACTCAATCTTTGCCGTTGACTCGATAGATAGCGCCATAGCATATTACAGCGAGTTCCGTAGACAGCTGAAGGAACGTCACAATGACTCGATGAAGATAGCAACTATCTTTACCTATGCTGCCAATCAGGAAGAGGATGAGAACGGCTATATGCCTGAGGAGAACCCCGATGATATGGGTAAGCTGTCTGCTACAGCCAAAGAGTTTTTGGGAAAAGCAATCAACGAGTATAATGATACGTTCGGAACAAGCTATGATGTGAGCGGAGACCAGTTCGGAAACTACTACAAAGATGTGTCGTTACGAATGAAGAACCGCGACATTGATCTGCTGATAGTGGTGGGTATGTTCCTAACCGGTTTTGACGCTAAGACGCTGAACACGCTTTGGGTGGATAAAAACCTGAAAATGCATGGTCTGCTGCAAGCGTTTAGCCGAACGAACCGTATCTTGAACACGGTGAAAGATTGCGGTAATATCATTTGTTTCCGCAATCTGGTGAAGCAGACAAATGAATCGTTTGCTATCTTCGGAGACAGGGATGCCGGTGGTATCATCATCATGCGGCCATTCAATGACTACTATTACGGCTACACCGATGCCGAAGGCGTCGAGCATAAGGGCTATAAGCAGTTGGTGGAGGAGTTTATGGAACGATTCCCCGACGGACAGCTGGAGAACATCATCAGCGAATCGGAACAGAAGGAGTTCGTACGGCAATTTGGTGCCATCTTGCGCGCACAAAACTTGCTCTCGGCATTTGATCAATTCAATCCTGAAACAGAGGCAAAACGGCAAGCTGTGCAGATTATGAACGAAGGTCTGAAGCAGAACTACCTGAGCTGGTACAACGAGTTGCACGAACGGATGAGCCGTGACGAGAAGGGTAAAGAGAAGATTGTGGATGACGTGGTGTTTGAGATGGAGCTGGTCAAGCAGATACAAATCAACATCGACTATATTCTGGAGCTGGTGCGCAAGTATCATGACTCACAATGCCAAGACAAAGAGATTGTGGGAACCATTGAGAAATCTATTTCTGCGAGCCCGGATTTGCGAAATAAGAAAGACCTGATTATGGATTTCATTCACCGCATGACTCCTTCAGATGGAGATGATGTGTATGGTGATTGGGCAGGATACATTGAGAAGCGCAAAGAGGAAGAGTTGCAGGCCATTATTCAGGAAGAACACCTCAACGAAGATGCGACGCGTAAGTTCGTAGAAAGGGCTTTCCACGACGGGTATGTGAACGAATTGGGCACTGCCGTGACAAAGATTATGCCTCCGTTGCCGCTGTTTGAGAAGGACAATAAACGACAGACAACCAAAGAACGCGTGTTGGAGAAGATAAAAGCCTTCTTCCTGCGATTCTTTAACATAGGATAAGAAAGATTGGCTGAGA
>Ga0310696_10010792_pt1 | contig 10461 bp, 8 predicted proteins | sample AusTroGonzalo_MG_4_FD_203885 | JGI IMG/M metagenome (GOLD analysis project Ga0310696, IMG submission 203885) | Bovine rumen microbial communities from tropical cattle in Woodstock, Queensland, Australia - Gonzalo_02 (v2) (version 2) | ecosystem: Host-associated > Mammals > Digestive system >... | reverse complement strand
GAACTGATGGAGACCAAGATACTCGGAAAGTATTCACTGATCCAGAATGACAAAGGGGTGAAGATCGAACTCGGCGGCAATCACACCGTGCTTTTCACTGATCCTGGCAATGGCGAGTATAAGGGTGTCTCGTCGATAGGATTCGGCGACTGCGGATGCGAAGTTAAGATCTCTGATAATCCCAGGAATCTGAAGGTCAGTTATTCCGAGATGTCGTTCGGAGTGACCTCGGGGGCTGCCGTCGCCATTGCTGATATGAACGCAGGCATACGCAGAGCCGGATGCGAATCTGACGGGAAAGGGGGAGAGGTCTCGCTGATCCTCCTTCTCGGACCGGATTTCTCCGTATCCTCTATGGCAAGGGCCGGCATTACCGCGATAGAGGCCATCACCGCTGCGGTACAGGATCTGGGCCTCAGGGATTCGTCGGGAAGATGCGGTTCGGGCATCGATGATCTCAGAATGGCAGTGGTCTCCGACAACGGTTCTGAGCTGCATCTGCGCGGTACAGGGAAACATTCCAAGATGGGTGAGATCATCGGGAAGACCGTTTACAACGCAGTCATTGAATCAGCAAGGAAGAACGGGACCGACTACCCGGCAGACGATCTCATCGTATATACGCTGAAAGCAAAGGGTTATTCTAAGGAATCCGAAAGGATCGATTCGATGGATATCGTTCATGACAGGAAGGTCATAGCCGCCTTCTCATCATTGACACTTCTGGATGACGAGATAAGATGGGGGCTCATACCCCAGAAAGAAGGTATAGCAGTCGGACGCAAGATAATCCGTTCGATGCTGGGCCGCTGTTCCGATAAGGATGCGGATCTGATGGGGTTGTTCGTATCCACACTGACGGAATAAAAAAGGATCAGCTGATGACCGATCCTTTCTCGGAAGTTTCCACGACGACGGCCTCCTCATCGATGTCATCGTCATCATCGCAGATCGGCACTGCATCCTTCAGTATGATGTGAGGGCGGCCGTTGTCATTGACGACTTCGGACTCGACACCGTAAACGACCCTGAGATTGTCCTCGTTGATCACATCCTCGGGTTTACCTACCGCATACACTGAGCCATCGTGCATCATTATTATCTCATCTGAGAACTTGGCCGCGATATTGATGTCGTGACTGATCATGATGACGAGGATCTGTTTCTCTTCGGACATCCTCTTCAGGATCTTGGTGACATCCAGCTGATGTCTGACATCCAGATTAGATGTGGGTTCATCGAGAAGCAGTATCTTGGGTTCTTGGACGAGACCTCTTGCCAGCATGACCTTCTGATGCTGACCTGCGGACAATTCATTGAATCTCCTCATGGCCAACTTCCTGATCCCCAGCAATTTCAGGGTATCGTAAACGATCACCAGGTCATCCTTCAGACTGTTCCATTTGCTGTGGGGGTGTCTTCCCATCAGTACAGTATCTACGACCGTCAGGGAGAACGTATCGTTGGAAGAATAGGGGACATAGCCGATGTTCTTTGCGATCTCCTTTATCGTGATATCCTTGACATTCATATCATCGATGAATACTGAACCGCCGGTAGGCGTCAGGATCTTGTTGATACAATGAATGAAGGTGGATTTCCCTACACCGTTGGGGCCCAGGATAGAGACGAATTTCGGTCCGTCAAGCTCCAGCGTTATATCTTTGAGAACAGGCGTGCTCGAATACGAAAACTCGAGATCGTCAATCTTAATCTTCACGATATCACATTGGATTAATAATCCATCTATTTTTTAATTCTATCGTTCATTTGTCTAATTTTGAACATGTAAGTAAATATTTACACAAATATCCAACATACGATTTCATTATATACAGTTAGCTGGATAAATCGGTTGGATGTATCATCCAATACGAAGAAACGAACGGATGTGATATTATCGAAAAAAGCACAACAATGATCTTGGCCGTTGTTGCCGTAGCATTGATTGTCGGCGGTGCGACCGTTGCAATCGTTGCCTCGAATAACAACAAGGGCGGAGAATCAACTAATGTCGGTGCTGCACTTCCTGTATACGGCAATGCCGATCTGGACGCAGACATCGACGGAGATGACCTCAACATCATCAACAAGATTATCAACAAAGATTCCGGCTACACAATTGCCGCGTACCCCTTCGCTGATGCTAACAAGGACGGAACGATAGATTCCAAGGATGCTGATGTTGTAAAGAAAATCATGAACAAGGAGACCACGAAGGTATACCACCTGAACTACTACAACGATGGTGCGTTCAACGTGAAGACCAAGGTTGCCGACACCAAATGGCCCTGCGAGGACCTGATGGTCACATACAACAGTATCATGTTCACGATGGCCTCACTCGGTCTTGACGAGAAAGTCGTCGGTGCCACCTCAGCAGGCAAGAACAACTTCGACACGACCATGTACGCAAAGATGATGAAGGATGTCGAACCCCTCACCGTATCATACGATGCGCAGTGGAACGGCAGTCTGGATACATCCAGCATCTCAGCTGTCATGACAAAGTACAAGGATGCTCACACCGTGTTCGTATCTGGATATGGACAGTATGATGCATACAACGAGTCCGCTATCGAAGCCCTCGGATGCGATGTCGTTAGGATCTGCGAGAGCAACGCCTCACGCAACGAGACACTTGCATCGGTCCTTCTCACAGGATTCCTGACCAACACCCTGGACAAGGCCAAAGAGCTGACCAAGATGTACGCAGAGATCTGGGACGAGTGCGATAAGATCGCTAAGACCCTCCCCGGCGATGACAAGGAAGGATTCGTCGTCGTCGTTTCGACCCCTGACACATGCGCAGGAACCTCCAACCAGCACAACTACAAGTGCCAGCTTGCCGGAGGATCTTCCGTTGTCGGAAACGACAGCCTGAACATCAACACATGGATCCTTGAGGACGAATACAACAAGAAGATCGATAAGATCCTCTATATCGTTTGGAGTAACGACAACAACGGTCACTTCTTCGGTAACACCGTCAAATCGGACAAACTGATCAAGGACTTCACTCAGCATGAGATGAAGGTCGGCGATGACTCTGTCTGGACACTGACCGATGCTTGGGAGAAGAAGGAAGTGTACTTCGTATACGGTGACTTCCCGACCGCCATGGATATCCTCCTGAGGGGATACGCAATGTACCCCGATTACTACGGAGATCTCTACAACGAGTGTATCGACAAGCTCCTGTCCATGATCTCGGACGGCGAGTTCAAGGGCAAGGGTCTGCAGTTCGTCTACAGCCTTGAGGAATTGGAGAAGAAGAACTGAACAAACAGGGGGCACAGCCCCCTTCTTACTTTTTGATATCATGAGCGGAGAAAGACAACTGGAAGAGTACTGGTCCTATCTGCTCAAGAAAGTTATCTTCATAATTGTCATTACCGTGGCTGTCGTGATCCTCTTCCTGTACAGCCTGTCCCTGGGTTACATGAACATGACCATCCCGGAGACATTCCAATACGTTATCAACCACTTTATGGGCGTAACCTACGAATCCGGCACAAGGGAATGGTTCTGCGATCATCTGATCTTCAACAGGAATATGCCTGAAGCCACATTCGCCATAATCGCCGGTGCGTCATTGGCGGTAGCCGGAGTGGCGATGCAGAGCGTGATGAACAACCCCCTTGCGGATGCGTACACGACCGGAATATCGAGCGGTGCCTGCCTGGGTGTATCGATGGCGATAGTTCTGGGCTTGAACATCCTCGACACGGGTGTCGGTTCACGTATGGGTATCATCAGCAATGCCTTCATATTCTCGATCATCCCCATGGTGATGATCCTCGTCGTATCCAGAAAGTTGGATCAGTCACCGACCTCACTCATCCTGGCAGGTACGGCGATCTCATTCTTCTTCAATTCACTGACTATGGTGGTCCTGTTGTCAGCCACCGATGAATCGTTGGCAGCGGTCTACAGCTGGCAGATCGGCCATATCGGCGGTACGACCTGGGAGAGCATCCCCTACACCGCAGTGGTGTCTGCCATAGGAATCGTTGTCATATACCTGTTAGCGAAAAAACTCAACATCATGTCATCCGGAGAGAACAGCGCAAAGGCACTGGGTCTTGACATAGAGACCCTGAGGACCTTTTGTCTCCTGATGATGAGCCTTATGGTGGCCTCGGTCATCGCATTCGCCGGTATCATCGGATTCGTCGGACTCGTCTGTCCTCACATAGTCAGAACGATAATCGATGCGGACAACCGTTTCGTTATCCCCGCATCTGCGATATTGGGTTCGATCATGCTGCTGGGCGGCATGGTCATATCGGAACTTCTGGCCACACCGACCCTGAGTGTCCCCCTGGGAGTCGTCCTCTCGTTCATAGGTGCCCCTATCTTCCTTATCTTGATCATCAGGAGGAACTCCAATGTCTGGTAAGGACAAGATGTACACCATGGACGGATATTTGGCCATCAGAAAACGCAACATCATCGTCCTCGTTGTATTAGGATTCGTGTGCGTCATAGCGGCTTACCTGTCCATGGGATTCAATGACAATCACATGTCCATATCGGACATCACGACCGTCATAATCAACCACATAAACAACGTGCCTTTCGAAACTCCCCGTCAGCAGCTTGAGGACACACTTGTGTTCTCGAACTTCATACCCAGGGCGATCGGCTGTATGACGATCGGTGCCATCCTTGCAATGGGCGGCGCTATCATGCAGTCCATCATCAAGAATCCTCTGGCGGATCCGTTCACCACGGGACTTTCCAGCGGTGCGCTGGTGGGTGTATCCCTGACGATCATATTCGGCGTCGGATTCGGCCTTTCATACCATTTCGACCTGATGCTCATGGCATTCGTGTTCTCGATGCTTCCCTGTGCCGTGATCATATTCTTCACCTTCTTCAAGAAGGCCACATCGAACATCATCATCCTCATCGGTATCGCGATATCCTACATATTCTCCGCAGCATCGACGATGATCCTGTTCATGGGGACCACGATGAGCTATGAGAAGATCTACCGCTGGAGTCTCGGTTCCATAGCTTGGTTGGATTCGGACTCATGGATGATCCTGATACCTTCCACTATCGTGATGCTCATCATATTCATCTTCATGTCCAAACTGGTCAACATAGCTTCGGTGGATGATAAATTCGCCACCTCTCTGGGTGTGAACTCCCCGAAGACCAGGATGATCTGTCTGTTCATAGTATCCGTCTTCACCTCGATAACTGTGAGTTATGCAGGTACCATCGGATTCGTCGGACTGATAATACCGAACGTCGCGAGAAGAATTGTGTCGTCTGACACAAAGATCCTGCTTCCGTTCTCAGCTATCCTTGGCGGGCTGTTCCTGCTGTTCAGTGACTGCATCGCAAGAAGCGTCAGGCTCGGAGGCATCTCGGTAGGTATCATCACCGCTCTCATAGGCGGCCCTGTCATGCTGTATATCCTGATCAAGATGAAGAAGAACTGCTGGCGCTGAACCAGCATCGATCTTCATTCAGCGACATCGAACTGACTGTCGAACAGTTCCTTGTACGCTCCCTCTTTGGCAAGGAGTTCCTGATGGGTTCCGGTCTCGACTATCTCGCCGTTGGCCATGACGATGATCATGTCCGCATCTATGATCGTGGACAGACGGTGGGCGATGACGAATGAAGTCTTTCCCTCCATCATCCTGTTGGTAGCATCCTTGATCATCTTCTCCGTAAGAGGATCGACTGAGCTTGTTGCTTCATCCAGTATGACCATCTTCGGGTCGCCGATCATGGCCCTGGCGATGGCTATCTGCTGTCTCTGACCGACGGACATGGAATCCACATCGCTCACCATGGTATCGTAACCCTTTGGTAAGGATGAAACGAAGTGATGCAGCCCCACGGCCTGACATACGCGGTCCAATTCCTCGTCTGACACATCCCCGCTGTTGAACACGATGTTCTCCCTTAGGGTACCTTCGAACATCCATGTCTCCTGCAGCACCATGCCGAACAGGCTGCGGACCTGTTCCCTGGTCATATCCTTGGTGGATATACCGTCGATGGTGATCTCTCCCGAATCGACCTCATAGAATCTCATCAGGAGGTTGATGATCGTGGTCTTTCCTGCACCGGTGGATCCGACGATGGATATCTTCTGTCCGGGCTCTATGGTCGCGGAGAATCCGTGGATGATCTCCTTGTCCTTGGTGTATCCGAAGTGCACGTCGCGGAACTCCACCTTTCCTTTGATGTTCTTAACATCGATGGTCTCCTCCTCGGCAGGCATTTCGTCATACCTGAGGAAGATGAACACGCGTTCCGCTGCGGCCGCGACGGACTGCATACTCACGACCGCATAGGATATCTGCGAGAAAGAACCCGTGAACATCTTGACATAGATCATGAATGCGACGATGACACCGATGGTCGTATGGCCGTTCATGTAAAGCACGGCACCGACCACGCAGACGAGTACATACGCGACATTGCTGATGAGTCCGCTCAAATGCGAGGATATTCCGCCTAGGAACTGCGACCTGAATGCTGAATGAGAGAGTTCGTTGTTGATGTTCTCGAACCTTCCGATAGCTTCCTTCTGTCCTGCATAGATACTCACAACCGTGTGTCCGGTGTACTGTTCCTCCACCAGGCCATTCATGGAACCCAGGTTCTTCTGCTGCGACTTGAAGTAGCGCTGTGTCTTCTTCGCTATATATTTCACGAGCCAGAATCCGATGACGGCTATCGCAACCGACAGTACTGTCAGCGGGATATTCAGGATGAGCATCATGATGATCGAGATCACAATGGTGGTGATCGCAGTAACAAGCGAACCTATGCACTGGTTCATCGATGTTCCCAATGTATCGACATCGTTGGTCACACGGCTCATTATGTCCCCTTTGGAGGACTGGTCAAAGTAGCGCAGCGGGATCCTGTTAAGCTTTCTGGAGATGTCCCTGCGGAACATCTGGGCGCACCTCTGCGAGACGGTGGCCATCATGTAGTTCTCGAAGAACGTGAACACGCCGCTGATCAGATAGATGGCGATCAGCAGATAACCGGTGCGCTTCACCGCCTCGATATCCATCTCATGTTCGATACCGTACTGGATGAGATCGGTCATCTCGCTGATGAAGTACGGTCCGACAAGTGCCAGCCCTGAAGCCAATGCGGACAGGGTCGCAGTGATAATGAAGAGGATCTTATAACGTCCTATGTAGGCGAAGATGTCCTTCCAAGCGCCCCACATGTCGTTGGGCTTGGATTTCTTGCCCATGCCGCCGCCCATCATTCTGCCACCCCCTCATACTCCTGGAGCTTGGCCATCTCGCGGTAGAGTTCACATTTCTTCAGCAATTCCTTGTGTGTACCTGTGTCGATGATCTTTCCGTCGGAGATGACGATGATCTTGTCGGCATCCTCGACTGTCACGATCCTCTGGGAGACGATCAGTATCGTGGACCCTGCAATCTCTTTCTTTATGTTCCTGCGGACCTCCACATCGGTCCTGTAGTCCAATGCGGAGAAAGTATCGTCGAAGATGTAGATCTCCGGTTTCTTGCATATGGCCCTGGCGATGGACATGCGCTGCTTCTGTCCTCCGGACAGGTTGGCACCGAGATGTTCTATCACGGTATCCAGACCGTCGTTGGCCTCGAGATATGAGTCTATGCATGCGATGCGTGCGGCCTCCATCATCTCCTCGTCAGTACAGCCAGGTTTTCCATAACCTATATTGAATCTGGCCGATCCGGTGAACAGCATCGGCCTCTGTGTGGCATAACTGATCTTCGAACGGAGGAAATCCAGATCGTAATCCTTTACATCCTTCCCGTCAACTGTGACGGTGCCGGTTGTGGTGTCGAAGAGACGGGGGATGAGATTGAGTATCGTTGTCTTTCCGGTTCCGGTCTGACCTATGATCGCCACTGTCTGTCCGCGGGGGACGTCGAACGTTATTCCGCTGAGAGTGTCATCGGAGCTGTTGGGATATGCGAATGATACGTCCTTGAACGAGATGCAGACATCCGTCTTTTCGGACTCTGACGATTCTCCGTTCACGACCGTGATCTCAGTGTCGATGACCTCACGGATACGCTTGGCGGAAACGATGGCGCGGGGGAGGCCCATCGCGATATGTGCCAGCAGGATGAATGATGAAACGACATACAGGACATATGATGAGAACACGACCATGTTGGAGAACACCATCAGTGCATCTTCCTGAGTGGCGGCGGACATGATGATCCCCGCACCCAGCAGATAGATCAGTACCGTGAGTATATTCTGAACCACGCCGTTGAACGGACGGGTGAATGCAAGGAGACGCGAAGCGTACAGATTGTTGTTGGTCAGCACATCGTTGGTCTCATCCACCTTGCTGTTCTGGTATTCCTGCGCATTGAATGCACGGATGACCCTTACTCCGGTGAGACTTTCGCGGATGGTGCGGTTCATACCGTCGGTATACCACTGTACTCTCCTGTAACGGGGGATCACATAGTACAGCATGAACGTCTGGACGATGATGATCGCCGCGATACCCACAGCAGTGACCTCGGTCCATTCCCAGCTGCCTGTAGCGACCTTGGTCAGTGCGATGTAGACCATCACGGGAACCTTGACGATGAGCTGCGATGTCCTTGCAACGGCATTCTGGACCTGCGTGACATCGTTTGTTGAACGGGTGATGAGACTGTAGATGTTGAACCTGCTCATCTCCTGCGGGGAGAACGACTGGACCTTAAGGAACTGTTCCCTGCGGATTATCTTGGCGAATTCCGCTGCCACATATGCGGCGACACCGCCTGCACAGATCGAACAGACGACACTTCCTGCGGAACACAGGACCATCGACAGCCCTTCTGCAAATATCTGATCCGCCGTACCGCCGCTGTTCAGCAGGACGGTTATCTTGGTCATGTATCCGGGTATCTCCAGGTCGAACCAGACCTGCGTCGCTACGAATACACCCATCAGAACCAGTAATGCCCAGTGAATAGGCTTAAGGAACCTGAGTATTGATTTCAGATGCTCTCCCCCTCATCTGTTAATCGAATGAAATGACGGGCCTTCCGGCCCATCAAAATTGTTTCAGACCTCTCCGTTGTAGTACATCATCGCATTGCAGATGGTGGCCGCGATGTTGCTGCCGCCCTTCCTTCCAACGGCTACGATGTACGGTACACCGGATTCCATTATGAGTTCCTTCGATTCGACCACATTGACGAATCCTACGGGTACTCCGATGATCAGTGCGGGTTTGACTTTACCTGCTTTGATCATCTCATCGAGAGCGATGAGTGCTGTCGGTGCGTTACCTATGGCGAAGATGGTAGGGCCCTCGAGTTTTGCTCCCTTTTCCATCGCTACGGTGGCACGGGTGCATCCCCTCTCCTTGGCCTCCCTGATGACATCCTCGTCGCTGATGAAACAGTACGCCTTTCCGCCGTATGCCTCCAGCCTGTTCTTGTTGATACCTGCGAAGGCCATCTTGGTGTCTGTGACGATGTTGCAGCCGCCCCTGAGGAGCTTGACTCCCAGGATCTCCGCATCGGGTGAGAATCTGAGATTATCGGCGTAATCGAAATCTGCTGAAGTATGGATGCATCTTCTCACGATGGCGAACTTGGGCTCGGGCCATGTCCTGCCGTTGAGCTCCTTCGTGATGATCTCCATGCTCCTCTTCTCGATCTCGTGAGGTTCGAAGAACTTGACCATCTCACTCACCTCCCAGGATGTAACCTCTGGGTGTTATCATCTTGCCGTCAATCGCATAGGTCTTGGAATTGCCGATGATAACTGTGCAGAACATATCGATCTTCTCGAAATCGAAATCCTTCATCGAACAGATCCATGATTCCTGGTCTTTGCGTCCGATGTTCCTGACCACTCCGATCACGGTCTCGGGTGATTTGTGTTTGCCCATGATCCTGAATGCCTCCTCTAGAAGGTCGGGACGTCCGTGGCTCCTGGGGTTGTACAATGCGACCACCATATCGCTGGCTGCAGCGGCATCGAGACGCTTCGCGATGAGGTCCCAAGGCGTGAGCCTGTCGGACAGGCTGATAAGGGCTGTATCATGCGTAAGAGGGGCACCGAGTATCGCTGCTGCAGATGATGCTGCGGTTATGCCGGGTACGACATCGATCTCGATGTCAGCATCCATCTCGTCAGCTACCTGATAGCATATCGCTGCCATTCCGTAGATACCTGAGTCCCCGCTGCTGACCATGGCAACGTTCAATCCTTTGGATGCGTCCTCGACCGCCATCCTGCATCTGTCGACCTCCTTGGTCATCCCATTGGATTTGTATTCCTTGTCGGGGAAGAACTCCTTGAGGATCTTGATGTATGTCGTGAAACCGGTGACAATATCGGCTTTCTCGATGGCCTCTACGGCCCTGAGGGTCATGTCGCCCTTGCTTCCGGGTCCGAAACCGACCACAGTAAGTTTTCCGGTCATTCACTCCACTCCCTTGCGGTATTCTGTGG
>Ga0310696_10010791_pt1 | contig 10462 bp, 8 predicted proteins | sample AusTroGonzalo_MG_4_FD_203885 | JGI IMG/M metagenome (GOLD analysis project Ga0310696, IMG submission 203885) | Bovine rumen microbial communities from tropical cattle in Woodstock, Queensland, Australia - Gonzalo_02 (v2) (version 2) | ecosystem: Host-associated > Mammals > Digestive system >... | reverse complement strand
CCTCAAAGGTACCGTGATGGACGGAGCGTCCTTCACATACACGGACGAGAACGGCAAGGAGAAGACGATCTCCTATGCGCAGGCGTTTATGGATGCCGCGAAATACTCCGGCGTAAGCCCGTATCATCTTGCCTCGCGAGTGAAGCAGGAGGTCACCTCCGGCGGCGCATTTTCCAAGAGCGCGACCGGTAACGTGGAGGGTTTCGAAGGGTACTATAATTTCTACAACATCGGCGCATACAACTCCACAGCTGCATTGGGCGCGATCCGGAACGGTCTCAAGTACGCCAAGTACGGCGGCACAAGCGCGTCCCTGAACGCAAAATGCAAGATCCCGTGGGACAACTGCTATGATGCGATCGTCGGCGGCGCCTACTATATCGGAAGCACGTACATTCAAAAAGGGCAGAACACCATCTACCTCCAGAAGTACAACGTGACCGGAACCAACACCTACAACCACCAGTACATGTCCAACGCACAGGCCCCGAGGTCCGAGGCGTACAAGGTGGCGCAGGCGTATCGAAGGATCGGAGCGATCGACGAGATGCCGCTGACCTTTACGATCCCGGTGTACCGCAATATGCCTTCCGGCGTAGCTGCAGAGCCGAAAAATGTCGGAAGCCCGAATCCGTATCTGAGTTCGATCTCCCTGAAGACGGACAGCGGAACGGCAGTATCCCTGAGCGCAAGCTTCCGGCAGGATGTCTTTGAGTATACCGTTACGGTTCCTTCGGGTACGAAATCGCTGACCGTTTCCGCCAAGGCGGTGATCTCCGGAACAAAGATCCTGGGTGTCGGAACGCAGACGCTGCGCGGAAAGGACGATACGATCGTTGTGACCGCAGTCGCCGAGAACGGTTCGAGAATGAACTACCGGATCACCGTGAAATACCGATAGCCATACAGAAAATTAAGAAAAAAACGCATAAAACGAAGAAAAGGCCGCTTCAATGAAGCGGTCTTCTTCGTAAAATTGAGAAGAGAGAAAATGAAAAATAAAGGCTGTCAATCTATAGTTCCAATCTCCTGTGCGAGATTGGTTGAGAGAGGGCACGCCTTCTCGGGTTCGGAAACCCTGCGCCGGGAAGGCGTGCTCGGAGATTTTCGCATTGACTACTGCATTCTATAACGCATTTGAAAATGTGTCAATGAAATCCGAAATCCAAAAAATCATCAAAAAACTAAAAATGCAAAATAATACGTCGCAAATAACGAAAAAATTAATGTGAGCCGGGCAAATGGTCGAAAAAGTGTAAAAAATCCGGAAAACGCCAAAAAAGATGTTGACGGAAAAATCCGGGCGTCTGATTGAAAAAGATCCGGCGGTGTTCAGAAAACGGCATAGTTAAACGAACGTTGCAATATTATACTTATACGTACGACGAATGAAATATTACACGCACGGTAAAATAATGTTAATTTTCGCCCGAAACGGGCCTTTTCGGCCAGTTTTTTCTTGATTTCAAAGTAGGGGAGGTCTACAATATCTTGTGTGTACAGGGCGAAGAAGCCCTTTTGCACAAAAAGACTACAAGACTACAAGACAGACTACAAGGAGAATCGAAATGAAAGTAATTGTGTGCAAGGACTATGCTGAGATGTCCGCCAAGGCTGCGGAAGTTGTTGCTGACGTAATGAAGAAGAAACCCAATGCGGTGCTCGGTTTGGCTACCGGCTCGACGCCTGAGGGAATGTATGCAAAGCTTGCGGAGATGAACGCGGCAGGCGAGATCGATTTTTCGCAGGTTACCACGGTGAACCTTGATGAGTATTATCCGATCAGCCCGGAGAATGACCAGAGCTATCGTTACTTCATGAATAAGAACCTGTTCGATAAGGTAAACATTGATAAGACGCATACCCATGTTCCGCAGGGCAGCGCCGCTGACGGCGAGGCTGAGGCAAAGCGCTATGAGGCGTTTGTACGTTCCCTCGGCGGTGCCGACATCCAGGTGCTCGGTATCGGCCGCAACGGTCACATCGCATTTAACGAACCCGACACGGAGCTTGTTCCCGTTACGCACATCACCAGCCTTACCGAGGATACCATCGATGCGAACGCACGCTTCTTCGCAAGCGCTGCCGACGTTCCCACCAAGGCCCTGACGATGGGTATGGGAACCATTCTTTCGGCTAAGAAGATCATCATCCTTGCAAACGGCAAGGGAAAGCATGACGCGGTTGCACAGATGCTCAAGGGCACGGTTACCACGAACTGCCCGGCATCCTTCCTCAACCTGCATGACGATGTCATCCTTGTATGCGACGAGGCCTGCTACAACGGCTGATTTCGACCGGCTTACGAGACAGACGGAAGATGTCAGAGACGGCATTTTCCGAATAAATAAAGGCTGCTGAAGGCCTTATCATCAGGAGGACAGTACTATGGGAAAATACTTCGGAACCGACGGCTTCCGCGGTGAGTCCGGCGTTGTCTTGACGGCGGATCACGCATTCAAGATCGGACGGTATCTCGGATGGCATTACAGCCAGAACGGACAGGCACGCATCGTTATCGGCAAGGATACGAGACGTTCGTCCTATATGTATGAGAACGCGCTTGCGGCGGGAATCACCTCGTCGGGTGCGAACGCATACCTTCTTCACGTGACGACGACTCCCTGCGTGTCGTACATCACCAGAACCGACGGGTTTGACTGCGGCGTAATGATCAGCGCAAGCCACAACCCTTACACCGACAACGGCATCAAGCTGATGAACGGCGACGGCGAGAAGATGGATGATGCGCTTCAGGATGAGATCGAGAAGTACATCGACGGTGAGATTCCGGAGATTCCTTTCGCTACCGGCGAGAACATCGGCTGCACTGTAGACTACTACACCGGCCGCAACCGCTACATCGGCTATCTTACCAATGTGGCTACGAAGTCCTTTGAGAACCGCAAGGTTGCTCTGGACTGCGCCAACGGAAGCTCCTGGATGATCGCACGGTCCGTATTTGACGCTTTGGGAGCTAAGACTTTGGTCATCAACAATGAGCCCAACGGAACGAACATCAACAGAGGATGCGGTTCCACCCACATCGAGGGCCTTCAGGAATTCGTGAAGCAGAACAGTGTGGACGTCGGATTTGCCTTCGACGGCGACGCCGACCGCTGCCTTGCAGTGGACGAGAACGGCAACGTTGTGAACGGCGACCAGATCATGTACCTCTGCGCGAAGCACCTCAAGAAGATCGGCCAGCTGCCCAGCAATACCGTGGTTACGACGATCATGTCGAACTTCGGCCTCTACAAGGCACTCGACCGTATCGGCATCGGTTACGAGAAGACCGCTGTCGGCGACCGCTTCGTATACGAGAACATGAAGGAAAATGATCACCTGATCGGCGGCGAGAACTCCGGCCACGTCATTTTCCGTAAATACGCCCGTACCGGCGACGGTATCCTTACCGCGATCATGGTCATGATGGTCATGATCGAGACGCAGCTTCCGCTTTCGGTGCTTGCATCCGAGTGCGAGATGTTCCCTCAGGTGCTCAAGAATGTTGTCGTTGACGACAAGAAGGCTACCATGGATGATCCTGCGGTCAAACTTCAGGTAGAGGCCTGCACAGCGGAGCTCGGCGACAGCGGCCGTGTACTCCTTCGTCCCAGCGGCACGGAGCCGGTTCTCCGCGTTATGTCGGAGGCTTCGACTTACGAGCTTTGCGAGAAGCATGTTGACGCCATCATCGAGTCGATGAAGAAGAACGGACATCTGCAGAAGATCAAGTAAGAAACCGACGAAGTAGAAAGATACCAGGAGACGCTGATTTTACTGCCGGAAACGGCGGTCAAGTCAGCGTTTCCGTGAATGTGAGCGGATTCGTATGGCTTGGATTACGGAAACAATTCTGAGAAGATACGGGATTGCGGGAAGCATCGTCGGGGAGACGGAACTCCACGGCGGCAATGTGAACCGCACGTATTGCGTGACGGTGCGCGACGGTGCGTTGCGTACCCGTTATCTCGTGCAAAAACTGAATCCGGAAGCGGTGCGGAAGCCGCGGCAAATGCTCCGCAACATGGTGGTGGTCACCGACCATCTCATCCGCAAGGGGATCCGGACGGCGAAGCTGTACCCGGTGGGCGTCAGCGGGGAGCGCTTTCTCGAACTCCGCCGTCCTGTGGGAGGCACAGTGCGCACGGAGTACTGGCGGGTCGAGGAGTATCTCGATTCTGCGGAGCTGACCGCGGAGGAGCCGGGAGTGCTCCTTGCGATGTCCCGGGCGTTCGGGCGGTTCGACGCGGCGCTTGCGGACCTGCCGGCAGGGAGGCTGCTCGGTGCGGATAAAGGATTTCATGACACCTACGGGTGGTTTCGGAAACTCTGGACCGCGGCGGCGGAGGACCCCTGCGGCCGCACTGCGGAAGTAAGGGACGAGCTTCGGGAACTCAAGGCTCTTGAGTGCGAAGCGGAGGAGATATCCCTTCGGTACGCATCGGGAGAATTCCCGGTGCGGGTGACCCACAACGACACCAAGTTCAACAATGTTTTGTTTACGGAAAATGTTCCTCCCTACGGCGCGATCGTCATTGATTTCGATACCGTGATGGAGGGGATGGTAGCCTACGATTTTGCGGATTCCGTGCGATCGACGGCGAAGATTGTCGGCGGAACCGCGGAGGAGCCGGAGGTAAGGCTCGACACGGAGAAGTTTCGTGTTATCGCGGAAGGGTATCTCACGGAGACAGCGAAGATCCTGAATCCGCCCGAGATTGAGGCCATGGCGCCGTGCACCCTTGCGGTGACCGCGGAACTGTCGGCGAGGTATCTCACGGATTACCTTCGCGGCGACCGGTATTTTAAGATTGCGAATCCACGGCAAAACCTTCAGAAGGCCCGGCTGAATCTGGCGTTTGCAAAGGATATCAGGGCGGGGATGGAGTCTCTTAAGAACATCATCCGCGAGGAAGCCGCCCGCCTGAAATAACAACGAACACTGCGAAACCGTGCGTACGGATCGGAATCCTGTACGCACTTTTTGTTGCGCAAACTTCTGCAATCGTGTAAGATAGGAGAACAGGCGGCCATGGAAACCGAGTGGCCGTACTGACTGCGAAAACATGTGTAAAGGAGAAGGGTTTTATGATCATCGGTACTACAAGGGAACTGAAAAATCAGGAGTTTCGTGTCGGCTTGACGCCGGACAACGTGGCGGCATTTGTCAATGCGGGCCACACCGTACTTGTGGAACAGGGAGCCGGCGAGGGAGCGGGATTCCCCGACGCAGAGTACGAGGAAGCAGGTGCAAAGATCTACGGAAACGCAGCTGATGTGTGGGCACAGGCGGACATGATCGTCAAGGTGAAGGAACCGGAAGAGTGCGAGTACGACTGCATGCGCGAGGGACAGATCCTGTACACCTATCTGCATCTGGCGCCGAATCCGGCACTGACGGATGCGCTGATCGCGCACAAGGTCAAGGCAGTGGCGTTTGAGACCATCACCGACGAGGCGGGCAACCTGCCGTGCCTTCGTCCGATGAGCCAGATCGCCGGCCGCCTGAGTATTCAGGAGGGTGCAAAATATCTGGAGAAGAAGTTCGGCGGAAGAGGCCTTCTCCTTAGCGGTGTTCCGGGCGTGGCCCCGGGCAATGTCGTGATCATCGGCGGCGGTATCGCCGGAACCTATGCGGCGAAGGCTGCTGTGGGCGTCGGCGCAAACGTTACGCTTCTCGATGTGAACCTGAACCGCCTGTCCTACCTCTCGGATATCTTCGGAAGCTCTATCACGACGCTGATGAGCACCGAGGGCAACATCCGCAAGTGCTTGAAGGACGCCGACCTTGTCATCGGTTCGGTTCTCATCCCCGGGGGAACAACCCCGAAGCTTGTCCGCAGGGAGCACCTGAAGCTCATGAAGAAGGGCGCTGTCATCGTGGATATCGCCATCGATCAGGGCGGCTGCTGTGAGACCTCCCATGTGACGACCCACGACGATCCGGTATTTATCGAGGAGGGTATCGTTCACTACTGTGTCGGCAATATGCCCGGCGCGGTTCCCTACACTTCGACGGTTGCGCTTGCGAATGCTACGTTCCGCTACGGCAAGCTGATCGCCGACCTCGGATTCGAGGCTGCGATGAAGAAAAATGCAGGCCTTGCAAACGGCGCTAACGTCTACGACGGCAAAATCGTAAACCGCAACGTTGCCACCAGCCTGAAGAGAGAGTATGTGGATCTGATGACTCTGATCTGACAGGGATGAAACGGTTTGTAAAACATTTTCCGGATCACAAAGATTTTGATACTTGCTGATACGAAAATCCGACAGGGCCGCGGAGCACATCTGCGGCCCTGATCACGGGGATAATACATGTTCTTACACGAAACGATTACACGATACGGAGGACGGATTATGGGCACATTTGCCAGCACAGAGGAAGCGAGAGAGTATTTTACGGGAGATCGGTTTGCCACCGAGAACGGGATGGAGCTCCGGGAGCTCGGCGAGAACTATTCGGTGTGCGATATGACGCTGACGACACGCCATCAAAACGCCAACGGCGGCGTCATGGGCGGCGTGATCTTCACGCTGGCGGACTTCGCCTTCGCCGTATGCGTGAACCAGATCCACAAGCCCACGGTAGCCCAGCAGGTGAGCATCAATTACCTCGGAGCGCCGAAGGGAACGAAGCTGATCGCGAAGGCCGTGTGCAAAAAGAGCGGGCGCAGCACTACCATCGTCAACGTGGATGTGACGGACGACACCGGGCGGGATGTTGCCCAGTTCGTCGGGACGGGATTCAAGCTGTAAGAGACGGAAGAAAAAATGCACAACAAACCCCCGGAAAATGCTCGAAGATTCTACTTGTCCGCGGCGGGAATACGGTTGTATGTCAGCGAAGGTTTATGTTATACTTTACCGGGAATAAGGTACGGAGGCTGCCGATATGGATATGATATATAAAAGCACTCGCGGAGACGCGAAGGAAGTGACGGCATCGCAGGCGATCCTGCAGGGACTGGCACCGGACGGGGGACTGTATGTACCCGTGAAGCTGCCGCGTCTTTGCAAGACCATGCGCGAGTTGTCGCGGATGACATATAAAGAGACTGCGTATGAGGTGCTTTCACTGTTCCTCACCGACTACACGGAGGAGGAGCTGAAGGCTTGTATCGATGCGGCCTACGACAGCAAGTTCGACACCGAGGAGATCGCTCCGCTGGTGCAGGCGGACGGCGCGTACTATCTGGAACTGTTCCACGGCGCGACCATCGCGTTTAAGGATATGGCGCTCAGCATTCTTCCGCACCTGATGACGACGGCTGCGAAGAAGAACGGCATCACGGATGAGATCGTCATTCTGACGGCTACCTCCGGGGATACGGGTAAGGCTGCGCTGGCCGGATTTGCCGATGTGCCGGGCACGAAGATTATCGTGTTCTATCCCAAGCACGGCGTGTCCGCAGTGCAGGAGCGGCAGATGGTCACCCAGAAGGGCGACAACACCTACGTCATCGGCATCACCGGAAACTTTGACGATGCGCAGACGGGCGTGAAGAAGATGTTCAACGACGAGGCTCTGAAGAAGGAACTCGCGGAGCACGGATTCCGTTTCTCGTCGGCCAACTCCATCAATATCGGCCGGTTGGTACCGCAGATCGTGTATTACACATTTGCCTACGGCAAGCTTCTCTCCGAGGGGCATATCCGCGAGGGCGAGCAGATCAATGTGACGGTTCCCACCGGAAACTTCGGCAACATTCTTGCCGCTTACTATGCAAAACAGATCGGTGTGCCGATCGCAAAGCTGATCTGCGCATCGAATACGAATAAGGTATTGTTCGACTTCTTCGAGACAGGAACGTATGACCGCAACCGCGAGTTCGTGCTCACGAGCTCGCCGTCCATGGATATCCTCATCTCCAGCAACCTGGAGAGACTGATCTATCACATTGCGGGAGATGACTGCGATGTTACGGAAGCGCTCATGAAGGAGCTTTCCTCCGGCGGCAAATACGCGATCACGCAGGCGATGCGTGACGGACTGATCGACTTTATCTCGGGCTACGCCACCGAGGAGGACACCGCAGAGGCGATCCGGACGCTGTACGACCGCACCGGATACGTGATCGATCCGCATACGGCGGTTGCATCCTTCGTGTACCGTCAGTATCTTGCAGGATCCCGTGACGATACGCGCACGGTGATCGCTTCCACGGCAAGCCCGTTCAAGTTCGCAAGAAGCGTGATGACAGCCATCGAGGGAAAGACTTCGAACGAGGAGGATTTTGCGCTGATCGACCGGCTTTCGGCGATCGCGAACGTCACTTTGCCTCCGGCAATCACGGAGCTTCGCACGGCGCCCGTGCGGCACGATACGGTCTGCGCCACCGAGGACATGAAGAAGGAAGTCAGCCGGATCCTCGGACTGTAACCGAAGGTGCGGGTAAAATTCAGGCGGGAGAAAGAAAAGACACAATATGGATAGTTTGGTTAATTGGTATAACGCAAGTCTCGGAAGCTGGCTTCCGAAGGAAGTATTCATCTTCTTCGTATCGATGCTTCCGTTCATCGAACTTCGCGGCGGCCTCGTGGTTGCCTGGTCCCTGAAGATCCCGATGCTCACGGCGAGTCTGATCTGCATCGCGGGAAATCTTCTGCCGATACCGTTTATCCTGTTCTTCATCAAGGCGATTTTCAAGTTTATGAAGGAGCACAACATCCTGAAGAAGCTTGTGCTGAAGCTGGAGGAGCGGGCGAGCAGGAAATCGGCCGGAGTCGAGAAGGGCGAGTTCATATTCCTGCTTCTGTTTGTAGGAATTCCGATCCCGGGAACCGGAGCGTGGATGGGTTCCCTGATCGCATCGCTTTTCGAGTTCAATATCAAGAAGGCGTTTTTGGCAATCCTGCTCGGCGTTCTGATGGCGGCAGTCATTGTGAATATCATCAGCTACGGCCTGCTGGAGAACCTTGTCGGCTAAAACTTACATTTTTATAAACTGCTAAACTTTCTGTTTTCTTTTACAACGGTTTGTGGTATGATTCGATAGGCTCGCGGAGCGACATTTTCCGCGGCATTGTTGAGGATGGATTGTATATATTGTTGAGGGAAGAATCGGACGAAACTCCGATTGTGAAGGAAACGAATGAATAATTACACATTGCTTTCGGATGTCACCTGCGATCTGGACGCGGCGACATACGATTCCTACGGCGTTGTCTGCATTCCGATGGCATTCCGCCTGGGAGACTGCGAGTACACGCATTATGCCGATGAGCGTGAGATTACTACCGCGGAGTTCTACGAGCGGCTGAAGGCGGGAGAGATGCCTTCCACGGCGCAGATCAATCCGATGGTGTACCACGATTATTTTGAGGCGAGCCTTAAGGAAGGGAAGGATGTCCTGTATCTTTGCTTTTCCTCCGGGTTGAGCGGAACATACAATACGGCCCGGATGGTAGCCTCGGAGCTCGCCGAGGATTATCCGGAGCGGCGCATTGAGGTCTATGACACGAGGTGTGCCTGTGCGGGCGAGGGCTTCGTTCTTTGCAAGGCCGGCGAGGCTTACAAAAACGGCGCTTCCATGGATGAGGTTTTAGCCCTTACGGACAATGCGGTGCTTCACGCCTGCCATTGGTTTATGGTGGACAACCTGATGCATCTGCGGAGGGGCGGACGGCTTTCGTCCATCGAGGCGATCCTCGGGACTGCGTTGAAGATTCAGCCGATTCTCTCTGTGGACGAAGAGGGAAAGCTGGTGGTGGTTTCCAAGGAGCGCGGCGCGAAGAACGCCATGGCTTACCTTGTGAGACGCCTTAAGGAGGATGCGAACAATCCGCAGGAACAGACGGTGTTTGTGGCCCATGCGGGATGCCCGGAGAAGGCGGAGTATCTGAAGGACCTGCTTCTCTCGGAAGGTCTTGTGCGCGATGTAAAGATTTATCAGGTCGGTCCGATTATCGGAAGTCATGTCGGAAACGGCATGTGCGCGTTGGTATTTGAAGGGGAGAACTACAAGTTCTGACCCGCGAATATAGAACAAATTGCGAAAGAAAGGAAATCGCTATGTATTCATTTGACGACGTGAAGATGGCAGATCCGGAGCTTGCACAGAGTATCGAGCTCGAACTTGCCAGACAGAGAGAGAACATCGAGTTGATTGCCTCCGAGAACCTTGTGAGCAAGGCTGTGATGGCAGCTATGGGAAGCGTTCTTACCAACAAGTACGCAGAAGGTTATCCCGGAAAGCGTTATTACGGCGGATGCCAATTCGTTGACGTAGCAGAAGACCTTGCAAGAGAAAGAGCTAAACAACTTTTCAATGCAGAGTACGCTAACGTTCAACCGCATTCGGGCGCAAACGCAAACCTTGCCGTTTACTATGCGTTTTTAGAGCCGGGCGATACCGTTCTCGGTATGAACCTTGCACACGGCGGACACTTGACGCACGGAAGCAAAGTCAACATTTCCGGTAAATATTTCAACTTTATCCCGTACGGACTTAAC
>Ga0310696_10010788_pt1 | contig 10464 bp, 6 predicted proteins | sample AusTroGonzalo_MG_4_FD_203885 | JGI IMG/M metagenome (GOLD analysis project Ga0310696, IMG submission 203885) | Bovine rumen microbial communities from tropical cattle in Woodstock, Queensland, Australia - Gonzalo_02 (v2) (version 2) | ecosystem: Host-associated > Mammals > Digestive system >... | reverse complement strand
TACAATCCCGACTGCCTCTGGGCGGACGAGAAGGGCCGGAAAGCCTGGGGGACCAGTCTGCATCTCAGGGGATTTTTCGAAAAAGCCCCGGCCCCCGACTGCATCCCGTGGCCCTCGCCCTACGCGGACAAACCCTTCGAGGACGCCGCAAAAGTCATGGCCGCCCTCATCCGCGAATTGAAGAAGGAGGGTCTGCACAAGCCCGTCGTCGGATGCTTCGTCGCCGGAGGGCACGACGGCCAGTTCGAGATCCGCTACCGGGACTACAGTCCCGCGGGAACGGAGGCGTGGCGCAAGTGGCTCAAGGAGCGCTACGGAAATGACGACGCCCTGCGCCGCGCGTGGAAACGCAAGGGCGTCTCGCTGGCCTCGGCCGCCGTTCCGCCGGAACACTTCGGCAAATACAAATCGGGCGCCTCCCCCATCTTCTTCGCTCCCGGCCGGGAGGCTCCCGACATCGATTACGAGACCTTCCGTCAGGAACGCATCTGGCGCGTCAAGGAGATCATGCTGGCCGCCGTCAAAAAGGAGCTGGGCAAAACCGTGCTCGGCGTGGCCTGGCAGATGGAGAAATTCCTGGTCAAGGACCCCTCCCGGTTCCTCGCGAGCGATGTTTTCGACATCATCGTCACCCAGCCGGTCTACCAGCAGCGGCGGGCGGGCATGCCCTTCGGCAATCTGGCGCCCATGGACTCCTTCCGGCGGGCCGGAAAACTCTGGATCAGCGAACTGGACATCCGTTCGTTCCTCCGCTCGGTCTACGCGGACGAGCTGAAACAGCTCAAGGTGGGAATCCCCTTCGACATGGAACAATTCAGGCAAACGGTCCGCAAACTCACGGCGGAGCAGATCGCCTCCGGCGGGGGCGGCTGGTGGTATCTGGATATGTTCGGCGGCTGTCACGCCCACCCGGAAATGCTCGATGAGATCCGCCGGGGCGTGGAACTCTACGACCGGATCCACCGGCGGAAGGACGCGCGGAACCGGGCGGAGGCCGCGGTCGTCATCTCCCGCAGCGCCATTTTGAACCAGCGCCAGTGGGCCGTAAGTTTCCCCATGATGTACCAGATTTTCGCACTTCACCAGTCGGGGGTGCCCCTCGACGTCCGTTTCGCCGAGGACCTCTTTTCCTCCCCGGACGGGGACAAGTACAAAATCTACTTCTTCGCCAACCAGTTCGAGCTGTCGGAGAAGGAGCGGGATTTCATCGACACGCGGCTCAAACGCGGCAACAGGACGCTCATCTTCAACTACGCGTCCGGCGTGGTGGACAAAACCCGCGGGATCCTCGATCTCAAGTGCACGGAGAAGCTGACGGGCTTCAAGCTCCGCACGAAACGGGAACTTGCCTCCCCCGCCGTCGGTCCCCGGCAGGCCCCGGGCAACCTCTACCGCGCCTATCTGGACCAGAGCGATTCTTCCTCCATCGGACGGATCCAGCGCATCGTCATCGCCGATCGTGAAGCTGTGATTCTGAGCTCCTTCCTTGACGACGGGACCCCGGCGGTGGGGCAAAAGGACTTCCCCGGCTGGCGCTCCGTCTTTGCCGGTTCGCCCAACGCCGTGACGGCCGAAGTGTTCCACCGTCTGGCAAAAGAAGCCGGGGTCTCCCCCGTGATGGCGCCCGATGCGGGGATCGTCATGCTCTCGCGCCGCTTCCTCGCCGTCACGGCGCTGAAAAACGGCAAGACCGCGGTCCGTCTGCCCTTCCCGGCCCGGGTCACGGACGCCTTCGACGGCAAAGTCCTTTCCGACGGCGGCCGGGACTTCACGCTGGAACTTCGAAGCGGCGACGTGCATTTTCTGCTGCTCGCCCCCGAAGCGGCGTCCCGCGACGTCCCGGCGGAAGAGCCCCTGCCCTTCCGTGACGGCGGTTTCGAGGGGGCGCAGACCACGTGGCGTCCCCTCATCAACGGCAAACTGGAACAAACCGCCCTCTGCGCATCAAGCGGAAAGAAGAGCGCTCGTCTGACGCCCGCCGAACCGGGGAAAGCGGCCTCGGCCTACTGCCCGCGTTTCAGCGCCGGGAGCATGATCGGCCGGAGACTGCGCCTCCAGGTAAGCGTCAGGGGAAAAGGCGTCGGGCGGATCGTGCTCCTGCCCTACCCGCCCGGCAGTTCCCGGACCCAACTGCACCGGGGGGAAAAGGTGACGCTTTCGCCCGACTCATGGCGCAGGATCTCCATGCTCTGGGATCCCGGGGAAAAGATATTTGCAAGGATCGCCCCCGCCGTGGAACTGGCTTCGGGCGAGGAGCTCTTCTTCGACGATTTCCGCATTTTCGACGCGCCGGCGCCCGGCGTCCGGCTCGCGGGGCCCGCAAAACCGCTGGTGGAAAAGCCGGGAACGGCCTTCGGTCTGCCGTTCTCGGGCGCCCTCCCCGGCATGGAAATCTCCGCCTGTCTGCTGGACAAAGAGTTCAAACCGCACATTTTCCGGGCCCGGGCGGACCAAACGGGCCGGGGCAAAATTGCCATTCCCGGACTTGAGGCGGGATATCACGAATTCATCCTCTTCGGCGGCGGCGCCAACGCCCTCTGCGGCGCTGACATCGTCCCGGCTGACGAAATGCGGCAATTGCAGGGGGCCGCGGCAAAATCGAAGATCCCCCGGGGGAGCCGGATCCTCATTCTGGGGGACAGCCTCAGCGATTTCCAGCGGGGCAGCAATTACGCGGACAAGCTCGAATATTTCCTGCGCGGCAGGGAGGTCAAGGTGAACAACGCGGGCGTCCGCGGCGACCACATCCTCCGGGTCCGGGACCGCCTCGCCGGGAAGAAGACCTACCGGCCCCAAGCCTACCGGGGGATCTTTTCTCCCGTGCCCGATATCGCCGTGATCTTTTTGGGACACAACGACACTGTCTTGCGCGAAGGCGTCATCCAGGTCTCCCCCGAGGCCCAGAAGGCGGCCTTCCGGGAGGTGCTGACCCAACTGCGGAAGAAAAAGCCCGATATGCGGATCATTCTCGTTACGCCGGTCCGCTGCCACAGGGAAACTTGTCTTGCCAATATGGAGAAAAGGCTGAAAAAGGGCTTGGGCCGCATCGAGTTCGGCCGTCCGGAACTGCTGGAAAAGTACATCGCCGTCTTGCGCGAGGTCGCCGGAGAATTCAATTGCGAAGTGGTCGATCTCTACACCCCCATGGGGCAAATGAAGGATACGACGGCGCTCTTCAACCCCGGCGACGGGGTGCACATCTCGCCCAGGGGGAACCGTTTCGTCGCCCTCTCGCTGCTCCGGCAGCTCTGAAAAGGGTCCGGCCGGCCCCCTCATTGGATGAAATAAATTCCCAATGTAAAAAATCCGGCCAAAACAGATGTGACTGCGAAAAGAATCCCGTCCTGATTATCGTCATTTCGGGAGCCGTCATATAAAAAGGAAACCAGTATCCCATTTGAAAAGGCTGTATGAAAAACCAGTGAAAAATATCCCAAATCGCGATCAGGATAAACTTGACAACAGGCCTGAATATTCTGTATAATGTATACAGCAAAAATCCCGCCACACAAATAAAAGCGAAACAAAAACAGCAACCGGGAAAAGTATCACAAAATCTTTCAAATTCCCACCTGGTCATTTGTGATTTCTCCATTTGATTGACATTGAGAAGCAGAAACAGCTCACGGGATTTTTTGTGCTGTCGTCCATTTTGTTTGCCCTTCCATCCTGCCGGCCGAGTCGACGGATCGTTCGATGAGAGCCGGGGGGCTCCGTCGCCGCCTTCGATGTACGATAACGAGAGAGGGAAGGATTTTTTTGCCGCCTTTTCGGCGATCCCCCCCCAAAAAAATTTTTCCCGTGAGGCGCCATCCCCCTGCGGGGCGGCAGTTTTTTACCCGCCTCTGCCCTCAAATCGCCGGGAAAGCCCCTCTGCGCGAGGCCGCCGGCAATCCGGTTTTATGCGAAGATCCCGCAAGAAAGCCGGATTCCGGGGAAAAAAAAGCACGGCCTCCCGTTTTCGAAACGGGAAGGCCGCGCCGAATGCGGAAAAACGATCCGTCAGCTGATGTAGGGATTCGGTCCGAATTCGTTGTCCTGCTGCTTGCCCTTGTAGAGGAAGAGCAGCAGCAGCGTGACAGTGGCGCCGACGGGCCAGAAAAGCAACGCGAGGATCCAGCCGAGCCAGACGGAACCGGTCCCCTGGATCTTCTCGACGACGCGGTTGCAGGCGGAATCCAGGTCAAGCAGATAAACCATGTAGATGACGGGCAGACCGGCCGGATTCAGATACCAGAGCCAGAAACCGGAGAGCCCCAGATCGTGCAGACGGCGGACCGAAAGCGAAATGTAGCAGACCAGCATGGCGAGATAGACGATGGCCGCGATGCCGAAAACGATGTACCCGAGGGCCGAACCGGCGGTGAGGGCCCCCAGCAGACCGAAGACGATGGCCACGACGGCGACGAACAGGACGTAGAGCCAGAACTCCTTCTTGGTGGCCCGTCCCTGGAAGGTCAGGGATTTCTTGAAAGTCCCGAAGAGCGTGTTCCAGAGATCTTTGAAAAAATTGGCGATCATGACATTCCTTTCCGGGCTGAACGCCCTGCCCGGCCGCAACGGCCGATGCTGTTGTTTTCTCCCACACAGACTTTCCCCGGATCATTTGGGTTAAGTCCCAACAACGTAACAATATAGCACCGTTCGGGAGTTTTTCAAGTCCCTTTTCCCGCTGTTCAGTCCTGTTTCCGCCCCCCGATGACGAGATCGGCGCGGCGGACGACGCCGCAGCTGCGGATATAGTTTTCCTCCAGCGGGATCCAGCGCTCCTTGAAAACCCGGTAACGGGCCTCGCCGTTGCGGCGGACGATGCGGCGCTTCTGCTCCTCGGGGGAGATGTCGTAAAAGACCTTGAGATCGGCGTAGTCCCCGAATTTCGGGTGCAGACTGTAGGCGCCCTCGACGATCCGCCAGCGGGAGTCCCGAACCTCCGCCGGTTTGCCGTAGCCCATGGTCGAACAGTCGAAGGTGCGGTAGGAGAACTTGCCGGACTTCTTCAAATGCGGCAGGACCTCCGCGGCAAAGCGCTCGTAGTGGACGTTGCCGCCCGGTTCCCGGTAGCGGGCCGCCGTGCGCAGTTCCCGGGGCAAAAAGAAATCGTCCATGTGGACGACGCCCGCATTCATGATCCCGGCCAGCTGGTTCGCCAGCGTGGTCTTGCCGGAGGCGGCCCGGCCGTCGACGGCGATGACCCGGGGTCCGCCGGTTTCGGGCAGCGCCGCCGCCCGCGCCAGCACGGGAAGGGAAAAAAGAAAGCGGGTGCTGACCACGCGGTAGGAGGGCCGTTCCGCCCTCCGGTACGCCTCCGAGTGATGTCCGGGCCCGCTCATCCGGCGGCGCAGACGAATGAAGTCCGCCTTCCGTTCCCCGGCAAGCAGATTTTCCGCCGTGTCGAGAGCGTTTTTCAATACGGCGTCGCCGTCCGAAAACCGTCGTGCGGAGGCGGAAAACATGTTGAACAGCCACTCGGACGGCAGGCCCCTGCCCTTCCATGCCCGCAAATTGATCCGCATGAAATCCGGCGAGATGAATTCGAACATGGGTTCATCCGGCCGGGGGGACGCGGAGGAAAATTCAGCGTCGAAACTTTTTCTCGCCGCCTCGCCGATCACTTTTCCGTGTCCCGGTCCGCAGGCCCCTTGAACGCACAATTTCAGAACGTCCTCAGCCTTCATCGCAGGATGGGCCTTCAGCAGATCGGCCAGGCAGTCTTCGAACCCCAAAGGTTTCCCGTGACGCAGCACCTCCGTTCGCTCCCCCGCAAAGCGGGTCTCCAGCCCCGCGATCCCCTCCCCCCGCGCGGCGGCAAAGAGAAGCAGGAAAAGAAGAAAAAGGCAGACCCTTTTCATCTTCCGGCTCACGCGTCCCGTTCCTCGGGGAAGGGTTCGTGGAGTTTGCGCATGCCCTCGACGGCGGCCGCGACGATCTGGAACCCGTCGTAGGGCCTGATGTGGGAGCTGTTGGTCTCGTATCCCCCCGCGACGAAAGCGTTGGCATGGCAGATGTAGCTCAAATACCCCGTGGAGTTGTAGAGGATGAAGGTCCGGCGGAAGGGGCTGTGCCACTTCATCTCCTGCCCCAGTTCGGCCAGAAGCTCCCCAGGCACGCCGACGAGACAGACGTCGCCCAGAGCGAAAAGATGGACGCGGGTCTCGGCCTCCTTTTTGCCGGCGAGAGCGGGCAGTTCCTTCCTGGTCTCGGCGAGATCCTGCCGGACGTGGATCTTCACCTTTTCCACGGAGGTCCGGATCTTCGGCGACTTCATGAGGTAGAGCTCCGGATTGCGGATGGCGTCGCAGAAGCCCCGCATGGCCGCGATGGCGAGGTTGTCGGCGAAACGTCTGGCGGCCTCGAGACCGCACTCGGCGTCCCGGGGGAACATGTCCCCCGCCGCGCCCTGAGCGAAGACGCACCAGCAGCTGTTGTCAGCCATGATGTCCCGCAGCATGCCGGGGAAGTCCGCCGAGATCTGGTGGGAGCCCAGCCCCATGGCGTGGGTGGCCAGCGGATGGGCGGCGTAATTGATCATGACGCCCAGGGGATGCGGTTCCCCAGGCGCGGTGAAGATCAGCATGCCCAGCTCCCGGTCGCGGAAGCCCGAGGCCAGCGGCTCCAGACTGCGGTGGTAGGGCAGATACTTCCCCCGGTTGGAGCCGTCCGCGTAGCGCCGGTTGTAGTTTTCGCCGCAGACGCACGAATAGAAATAGGTGTCGACCTCGAGCCACGAACCGGAGGCCTCCCGCACCGCGGCGGCGGACTTTTCGTAGAGCGCTGCGATGTAGTCCCTGTCGGCGGGGACCCGGCACAGGGAACGGGTGTGCGGCCCGGAATGGGTGTGCGTACAGGTGATGATGACGTTTTCCGGGGGACAACCGATGATCTTTCCGGCGTCGGCAGCGATTTTGAGGGTGAACTCCTCGTCCAGCCCCAGCAGATCGAAGCCGAGGAGGGCGCCCTTGCGCTCGCCGTCGTCCATCAGAAGGACCGAGAGCTTCAGGTCGTCGTGGATCCTGACCGAGACGTCGCGAGGCGCGTATCCGGCCACAAGAGTCCCGACTTCAGGCGAAATGACACACTCCGCGTGAGCGATCTTCATACGCGCCTCCCCTGCCCCGTCACTTGGTTTTGATGCCGCCGAACCGGCGGTCCCGGGTGGCGTACCAGTCGAGGGCCTTCTCCAGATCGGCTTCGGAGAAATCCGGCCACCAGGTGTCGGTGACGTAGATCTCGGAGTAGGCGCTCTCCCACATCAGGAAGTTGCTGAGCCGCATCTCGCCCCCCGTGCGGATAATGAGGGCCGGATCGGGAAGATCCGGCGCGTAGAGATAATTCTGAAAATCCGCCTCGGTGATGCTTTTGCGCCCCTCCTTGAGCATTTTGTTGACGGCGTCGACGATCTCCGCCCGGCCGCCGTAGCTCAAGGCCATGTTGAGGGTGAATTTGTCGTTCTTCGCCGTTTTTGCGATGGTGCCGAGCAGCGCCATGCGGGAGAGCGCCGGCAGATCGTCCGTCCGGCCGACGGTGCGCAGACATACGCCGTTTTTCATCATATCCTTGAGCTTGCCTGTGCAGAACTCCGGGATCAGGGCCATGAGGGCGTTGACTTCGTCGAGGGGCCGCTTCCAGTTTTCCGTGCTGAAGGCGTAGACGGTGAGGGTTTTTATACCGTGCTTCATGGCGGCGTCCACGACGTTGGAGATGTTTTCGGCTCCGGCCCGGTGACCGGCGGTGCGGGGCAAGCCGCGCTGCTGGGCCCAGCGGCCGTTGCCGTCCATGATGATGGCGATATGATCAGGCATGATGATTTTCTCCTGTGTGTTCGTTGCTTACTTCTTTTTGAGCCGCCAGCCGCCGCCGGGAACGTCCTCGATGAGGTAGCCTTTTGCGGAAATCTCATCCCGCAGACGGTCGCTTTCGGCGAAATTTTTCGCCTTGCGGGCAGCGGCGCGCTGTTCGGCAAGCGCGGCCAATTCCTGCGGGATCTCCTCCGCTTCGGGGACCTTGTCCACGTCGAGACAGCCGATGATGCTGTCGAACTTCCGGAACGCGGCCAGAACTTCCGCCGCACCGGCTTTGGAAAGGGTCCCGGCATCGGCCAGCCGGTTGGCCTCGCGGCTCAATTCGAAGAGCTGGGCGACGGCTTCGGCGGTGTTGAGGTCGTCGGCCATGGCGTAGCCGAACTTCTCCAGCGCGGAATCGATCTGCCCGCGGATCTCCGAACCGTCGCCCGGGGCGGAAACGCCGCGCATGCGGGCAAAGAAGGCGGAAAAGCGGTTGAGGGTCTCCCGGGCCTGAGCCAGTGCCTCGAAAGTGAAGTTGAGCTTCTTGCGGTAGTGGGCGCCGACGAGGACCCAGCGGATCTCCGGTCCCCGCCAGCCCTTGGCCTGAAGATCGCGGAGCGTGTAGAAGTTGCCCAGGGATTTGGACATCTTTTCGCCGTTGAGCATCAGGTGTTCGCAGTGGAGCCAGTAATTGACCCATTTTTTGCCGTTGGCGGCTTCGCTCTGGGCGATCTCGTCCTCGTGGTGGGGGAACATGTTGTCGATGCCCCCCGTGTGGATGTCGAAGGCGGTCCCCAAATACTTGCTGGACATGGCGCTGCACTCGATGTGCCATCCGGGGCGTCCGGGTCCCCAGGGGCTCTCCCACTTGACGTCGCCGTCGTTTTCGTCCCAGGCTTTCCACAGGGCGAAGTCGGCGACGGAATCCTTGGCGTACTCGTCGGTGTTGATCCGGACTCCGGCGCGCTGGTTTTCGCGGTCGATGCGGGCGAGCCGTCCGTAGGCGGGGAACTTGGCGATGGAGAAATAGATGCACTTGTCCTCGGCCTGATAGGCGAAGCCCTTTTCCATCAGGATTTTGATGAGGGCGATCATTTCGGGGATATGGTCGGTGGCGGCGGGATAGACCTCGGCGGGCTCGATGTTGAGGGTCTTGATATCCTCGAAGAAGGCCTTTTTGTATTTCTCGGTGAAGGTCCTCAGGGGGAGTCCGGCGGCGCGGGAGTCGCGGATGGTCTTGTCGTCCACGTCGGTGAGGTTCATGACCTGATGGACCTTGTATCCGAAGAACTCCAGCGTGCGTTTGAGGATATCCTCGAAGGTGTAGGCCCGGAAGTTGCCGATATGGGCGAAATTGTAGACGGTGGGGCCGCAGGTGTAGAGCCCGACCTCGCCCGGCTTGAGGGGCGCAAACGGGACGACCTTTCGCTCCATGGTGTTGAAGAACCTGATTTCCATGATCTCTTTCTTTCGTTTTGGGATCCGTGACGGACAAACCTGCTTTAAGATAGCAGATTTTTGCGTATTTGCAAAAAAAAAAGGTGTTTTCGGCGAAAAAACTTTGCGTTTTGGCCTCATCCGTGCTATATTTGACGGACGGCATCCTTTCGGAGAGATGGCTGAGCGGTCTAAGGCGACGGTCTCGAAAATCGTTGTGGGGGCAACCCCACCGAGGGTTCGAATCCCTCTCTCTCCGCCATAATCACCAATGAGTTACGACCTGCGGGATCATTGTCCTGCAGGCCGTTTTCTGGTGGGGTTTTGGTGGGGTTTTTGTGCCTCTTCGACGGTTTATGCCATAAACTCATATCCCCTTCTCGCAGGAAATCTCCGGAAGCTGGAAGATTTTCAATTTAAAGTATTCGCGGTCTCTAAAGCCGTAGGCCTGTCTGATCAGCCATCGGATCTTGTTGTTGAATCCCTCCATCTTGGCGTTGCTGATATGCCGGAAGATCCAGTAACTGACGATCCCGTCCAATTTGTCCCGGATCGTCTTCGCCATGGTCTCCAGTTCATGTATGCCGGTTTCCTCCGCCAGTTTGCACCATCGGAGGAACGCGATCCGCGCATGATATGAGGTCGCTGCTCTCGCATAAATGCTTCTCTGTGCCTCCTTGAACATGTAAGCGTCTCCCAAATCTTGGAAATCACCTCGCATATTCTTCAATATCCTCTTCATGCAATGGAACCGGATATTTTTCCACGGCGACTTGAAAAAACAACCGGGTCACAGTATATTATGTGCAAATGCACAAAACAAGAGGCAATCATGGCGAGACCGCAGAAAGAACGTAAAGTCTGTCCCGGGATCCAGGGTTACCGCTTTCGGGGGAATGATGACAGCCAGCCGGTGGAGATTCCGGTCGACGAGTTGGAGGCTCTGCGTCTCTGCGATCTGGAGGAACGATCCCAGGAAGCGGCGGCCGGGGAGATGAACATTTCGCGCGGGACTCTGCAGCGTCTGCTGTATTCCGCGCATAAGAAAATCGCCTTTGCACTGCTGTACGGACGGACCATTCAAACCGAAGGACGGTCCGATTCGAAAGCCGCCTGCCACAAGAAATGCTGTCGTTTTTGTGCCGAAACATACCGTCAAATCCCAAGAACAGGAGGAAATACTATGAAAATCGCGGTCACATGTGAAAACAACGAAGTCTTCCAGCATTTCGGACATACGCCGGAA